>Ga0180219_1000433_pt1 | contig 34581 bp, 24 predicted proteins | sample eDN3rd30CBELigMG_FD_151338 | JGI IMG/M metagenome (GOLD analysis project Ga0180219, IMG submission 151338) | Enriched Miracle-Growth compost microbial communities from Emeryville, California, USA - eDNA 3rd pass 30_C BE-Lig MG (version 2)... ... | reverse complement strand
AGCTGTCGCAGTGGGTGGACCCCGCGACCTCGACGCTGCTGCGCTCGACCGCCTACACCTTCGGGTCGCTGGTGGCCGAGACGTTCCGCGCGGGCCGGGTGCTGCTGGCCGGAGACGCGGCTCACCTCATGCCGCCGTTCATGGGGCAGGGCATGGTGAGCGGACTGCGGGATGCCGCGAGCCTGGCCTGGATCCTCGATCTGGTGCTCACCGGCCGGGCCGACGAGGGCTTCCTCGACGCGTACACCGAGACGCGGCGCCCGCACGTGCTCGCCTACATCGCCGAGTCGGTGCGGGTCGGGCAGATGGTGTGCGAGACCGACCCCGAGCGGGCCAGGGTGCGCGACGCCGAGCTCGAGGCGCAGACCCAGAGCCCGCCGCCGTTCCAGCCGCTCGCGGGCTCGCTCTACCTGCGTGGACCGCTCGCCGGCACGATCGCGGTGCAGCCGCGCGTGGGTGGCAGGCTGCTCGACGACGTGCTCGGCCCGGCGTTCACGGTGCTCACCGTCGACGGCTCCGACCTCGCCGGGCTGAATGCCGGCGGGCAGGGCGCGATCGGCGCCCTGGGTCTGGTGACGGCGGTGCTCGCCGAGGGCGAGGGCCCCGGCATCCACACTCCTGACGACGATCGGTTCGCGAACTGGCTGTCGGCCGCGGATGCGACCTGGACGCTGGTGCGTCCCGACGGGTACGTGTATGCGGCGGGGCGCGGCGCCGACGCCCTCGGCGGGGCGCTCGCCGCGCTGCGCCGCACCGTCGCGGTCGCGGCGTGACCGCCGTCGGTGACGCGCCCGTCGCTAGGATGGGAGCCCGCACGAAACGGGGGCGTCCGCATATGGCAGAAGGCGCGTACGAGTACGCCATCGACTCGGTCGACAACGCCGTGCACGCCCTGCTCATGCTGCGTCAGCGCTCCGCGCTGCGCGTCACCGATGTGGCCGCCGAGCTCGGCGTCGCGCGGTCGACGGCGCATCGCATCGTCTCGACGCTCGTGCAGTCGGGCATGCTGCGGCGCAACGACGCCGACCGGTCGTACGGGCCGGGACCGGCTCTCGTCGAGCTGGGCATGGCCGTCATCGGCGTCGGCGATCTGCGCGCCGAGATCGGACCGGTGCTCGCCCAGCTCGCCGGCGAGACGCGCGAGACCACGCATCTGCTCGTGCGCGATCGCGACGAGGTCGTGTTCGCGGCGGTCGCCGAGGGCACCTATGTCATCCGCGCCGCGTCACGGGTGGGCAGTCGGCTGCCCGCGCACGTCACGTCGGCGGGAAAGGTCATGCTCGCGGCCATGCCGCACGACGACCTGCTCGCGCTGTATCCCGGCGACTTCGACTGGCGTGCGGGCGGCACCGACGCGGCGCTGCACAGTCGCAAGCAGCTCATGAAGGAGCTCGAGGTCGTCGCCGCGCAGGGCTGGGCGGTCAACCGCTCGGAGAGCGAAGAGGGGCTGATCGCGGTGAGCGCGCCGGTGCGCGACCCGCGCGGCACCGTGATCGGAGCCGTCAGCATCTCGGGCCCCGCCGAGCGCATGGCGCCGCGCGTCGCCGAGACGGCGACGACGCTCAAGGCCGCGATCGCGCGCTTCGAGAAGGGGCTGGGCGCGACCGACGGGCGATGAGCGGGCGGAGCGAGTCGAAACGCCCCGACTGGCGTCAGATCAGCGACAGCTCGCGCAGCTTGGCCTCGACGTCGGCGTTCGACGGCTCGACCTGGTGCGACGCATCCGGGTACACGACCACGGGGATGTTCTTGCGGCCCGAGATCTCTTCGGCGACGTCCGCGGCGGACGGGTCGGCGACCAGGTCGATGTACTCGTACTCGATGCCGAGCTCGTCGAGCTGCTTCTTGGTACGGCGGCAGTCGCGGCACCACTCGGCGCCGAACATCTTGATGGAGGAAGTCATGCCTCCATTCTCCCAGGTCACAGCAGGGGAGACGCTGAGCGCAGAGACGCGATCCCGTCGAGCACGATGGCCAGCTGTGCGGCGAAGCGCTCGTCGGCCGATCCGCCGTAACCGTACCGCCCGGATGCGGCGACGCGGGGGTGCGACGCGGCGTCCACCGCGGCATCCCGCTTCTCGAGATCGTAGGTTCCGGCGGGGGCCTGCGCGCGCTCCTGCTCTTCGATGCAGCTGCCGACGGTGAACGAGGTCAGGAGCGCGACGGCGTCGGTCGTCGCCTCGACGGTGAAGCCCTGGGTCTCCATCCAGGCGAGGCCGGCTTCCTGCCCGCGCAGCATCGACGCGTCGGTGAGAGCCGTGCCGCTGAACGCGCGGGCGCCGTCGCGGTGGGCGAGCAGCCCGCGGCGGGTGGCCTGCGCGTACTGCTCGAGGGCGTCGCGCCAGCCGTTGACGGAGGGGGTGGATGCCGCGGCCGCCCGGCCCGCGTCGGCAGCGTCCTTATCCCCAGGAGCGTCGCCGGTCGCGGTGCCCGCGTCGCCTGCATCGCCAGAGGCCGCGGTCGCAGCCGCGCCACCCAGCACCCGCACCGCGCTCCCGATCTCGGTCCACACGCGGGTGCCCATCTCGTCGAGCAGCGCCTTCTTGTCGCGCACGTGCCAATAGAGCGCCGGCGCCTTCACGTCGAGGCGCTCGGCGACGGCACGCACGGTCAGGCCGTCCATCCCGACGTCGTCGAGCACGGCCAGTGCCGCGTCGACGATCGCGTCGCGGGTGATGCCTTTCGCCATGCTTGACAGCTTAACGGTGTTAAGGGATGATGGCCACATCATTTAACAACGTTAAGGAGACATCATGAAGGCCGCGATCATCGACGCTGCGGGAGCGGCGCCGCACTACGACGACTTCGCCGAACCCGAGCCCGCCGAGGGCGAGCAGATCATGCGGGTCGTCGGCGCCGGCATCCATCCCGTCGTCCGGGGGATGGCGAGCGGGCGCCACTACGGCAGCGAGGGCACCTACCCGCTCGTGCCGGGCGTCGACGGCGTCGCGATCGGCGACGACGGCGTCGCACGGTACACGGGGTTCATCCGTGCGCCGTGGGGCACGATGGCCGGGCGCGTTGCGGCGCGGTTCGGGGTTCCGCTGCCCGAGGGTGCCGACCCGGTCGCCGTGGCCGGCGGCATGAACCCCGGCATGAGCTCGTGGCTGCCGCTGACCGCGCGCACCGGCGAGGTCGACGCCCTGGGCACCGTGCTCGTCGTCGGCGCCACGGGCATGGCCGGCCGCATCGCGGTGCAGAACGCGCTCGCGCTCGGTGCGAACCGCGTCGTCGGGGTCGGGCGCGACCCCGAGCGCCTCGCCGAGGTCGGCGCGCTCGGGGGAGTGTCGGTCGCGCTCGCCGACGGACCCGACGCGATCGCGCGTGCCCTCGATGGCACAGAGCCCAGCGTTGTCCTCGACTTCGCGTGGGGCGAGCCCGCCGAGCTGGTCTGGCAGGCGCTCTCGCGCCGCGGGCTGCACGACGACACCGCAGACATCGCCTACGTGCAGATCGGCACGATGGCGGGTCCCACGGCCGCGCTGCCCGGTGCGCTGCTACGCAGCCGCAACATCGTCGTGCGGGGTGCGGGGGCTGGCTCGACGCCGGTCGCGGAGATCATGAAGCAGTTGCCCGGGTTCATGCAGCGCATCGCCGACGGCGAGGTCGTGGTGCCGGTGCGGGCGTTCGGCCTCGCGCAGGTGGCTGACGCGTGGGCGTACCAGGGCCCGGAGCGCGCGGTGGTGGTGCCGTAGGCGCAGCCCCCGCCGCGCGCGACGCCCGTGCCCGCCGCGCCCGCCGCGCGCGCCCGCCGGGCGCGCTCGCTCAACGAACCTCACGCGCCTCCTATGCACTCGCCCACACCCCGGACTTCGTCCAGGTCGGCGTGCAACGATGGAACAACCGCGCGAGCCGCGGCCATCGAACCGGAAGACCCATGCAGCTGTCGATCATCGTCCCGACCTTCAACGAGGCGCCCAATGTGGCGGAGCTCGTGCGTCGGATCTCCGATGCGGTGCGCGGGATCGAGACCGAGATCATCTTCGTCGACGACAGCGTGGATGCCACGCCCGCCGTGATCGCGGAGGTCGCGGCATCCAGCGCTCTTCCTGTCCGGTTGATCCACCGCGATACGCCCACCGGGGGGCTGGGCGGCGCGGCCGTCGAGGGCATGAAGGCCGCGGCGTCGGACGTGTGCCTGGTCATGGACGGCGATCTGCAGCATCCCCCCGAAGACATCCCGGCGCTGTTCGGACGTTTCGGCGTCGGCGATGCCAATGTCGTCGTGGCGTCGCGGTATGTGGGCAGCGGGTCGGCGCACGGGCTGGCTGATCGCACGCGGGTGTGGGTGTCGAAGCTGTCGACGCTGCTGACGCGGGCGATGTTCCCGATCCGGCTGCGCGGGGTGTCCGACCCGATGACGGGGTTCTTCCTGGTCGACCGCACGGCCATCGACCTCGAGGGGCTGAAGCCGCGCGGATTCAAGATCCTGCTCGAGATCCTGGCGCGCAAGAGCCTGCGGGTCGTGGAGATCCCGTTCGACTTCGCCGACCGGTATGCGGGCGAGTCGAAGGCGTCGATGCGGCAGGGTATGAACTTCCTGGTGCAGCTGACCGGGCTGCGGTTCGGCAAGATGTCGCTGTTCGCGCTGATCGGTGCGTTCGGTGCGGTGGCGAACCTGGTGATCATGTGGGCGCTGATCCAGCTGGGGATGAACTACATCCCCGCGGCGATCATCGGTGCCGAGGTGACGATCATCGGCAACTTCCTGCTGCAGGAGCGGTTCGTCTTCCAAGACATGCGGTCGGATGCCGCGGGTGTCTGGTCGCGGTTCGTCAAGTCGTTCGCGTTCAACAACGTCGAGGCCGTGGTGCGCATCCCGGTGATCGCGCTGATGGTGAACACGTGGCACATCTCGAGCGTGATCGCCGCGGGCCTGACGCTTATCGTGGCGTTCGTGGTGCGGTTCATGTTCCACTCGCTCGTCGTCTACGCGCCGCGCAAGGCCAGCGCCCGCTCGCGCGTGCGCGAGGTCGTCGAGGAGATCGACGCCCAGGCCGCGACGCCGGGCGAGCTGTAGCGCCCGCTGGACTGCATCGATTCGGCATCTTTTTTGCCGATCGGCGTGTCGGATTGGACCTCATCTAACATTAGGGATACGTGAGGTTCATCTCATTTTCCAGGTTGGACCAGGTTTTCGGCGGTACTCTGCTGATATATCGCGTCTGTCTGCGTCTCCCCAACGGATTTCCCCAGAATCCGATTAGTCGCAAACGGACTTCCCCAACCCCGAAAGCAGTAGATGAAGTTCGCTTCGCAGGGTGCTCGGCGCGCCCGAAAACTCCCCAGAATCTCCATCGCATCTCTCTCCCTCGCCTCAGCCGCCATCGTCGCGGTGGCGCTCTTCGCCCCCAGCGTCGCCGCAGATGGCGCTACCTCTTCTCAGACGTCATCGACGTCGTCGACACAGCTCGTTGTGAACGGTGGATTCACAAAGAACACAAGTGGTTGGAAGACCAACTCGCCGAAGAAGGACACGCTGAGTGTTACGGCTTCTGGTCACAGTGGCAGGGCGGCCAAGCTCTCGAGCAAGGCTGATGTCGTCGTTCTCAATGACAAGAAGGCCACTGTTACCGGCGCCGCGCGTGGCACCACGTACACGATGAAGGCGTGGGTGCGCACGAGCCGTGTTGACACCCCCGCGATGATCCGCGTTCGTGAGGTGGCGGGCGACACCGTGAAGTCGCACACGTCGCGCCTAAAGCTTCAAGACAAGAAGTGGCACCATCTGACGCTGACGTTCAAGACGACGCTGAAGAAATCGAAACTCGATCTCAACGTGCTGTTCTGGAATGTCACGAAGACCCAGCACGTGTTCGTCGACACCGTCTCGCTGACGACAGTGACTCCTGCTGCGGCAAGCAGCTCCTCGACGAGCAAGACCTCGACGAGCAGCACCTCGACGGGCAAGACCTCGACGGGCAAGACGTCGACGAGCACCACGTCGACGAGCAAGACGTCGACGAGCAACAAGGATGACAATGCTACGGCTGGTGCTGCGAAGAAGGACGACAATGCTAGAGCTGGTGCTGTGAAGAAGGATGACAGCGCGACAAGCCCCGCTTCGTCAAAGTCGGATGCCGCTGATTCGTCGAAGTCGGACAGCAGTGCGTCGACCAACAGCAGCACCTGCAAGCAAGCCACGCTGAGCGGCACGAAGTTCGGGGTGAACCTCGACCTGTCCAACGGGCGCTCGATGTCCGACGCGTGGGAACACGCGGTCAGCTCGTTCGGCACGCCAGATGTCGTGCGCGTCTTCAACAGCGGGGCACCGAGCAATTGGAATGCCGCCACTGTTGCGAAGGGCGCCGACATCTCGGTCTCGTTCAAGATTCTTCCGAAGGACGTCCTCTCCGGCAAATACGACAGCAAGCTGCGCTCGTGGTTCCGTGCGGCTCCGTCCAACGTTGCGGTCTACTGGACCTACTACCACGAGCCCGAGGATCAGATCGAGAACGGCACCTTCACTGCGGCCGACTACCGTGCAGCGTGGAAGCACATCGTTGACATCCAGCGCGAGACCTGCCAGCCCAATCTGCACTCAATGCTGATCTTGATGGATTGGACCGTCGCGTCTGGTTCGGGCCGCACATTCTCTGATTACTACCCGGGATCAAAGTACATCGATGTGCTGGGCTGGGACCCCTACAACCCCTGGCAGCACAACACCGAGTACAAGGACCCGTCCGCGATCTTCGGAAAGCTGATCTCGGTGTCCAAGGCGCAGGGCAAGCCGTTTGCCATTGCTGAAACGGGGTCGCTCCTGGAAGGCAACGACAAGGGCGCCGGCCGTGCCGCGTGGTTGAAGAAGACGGCCAGCTATCTCCAGGACAACGGCGCACTGTTCGTGACCTACTTCGACACGTTGACGCCCCTCGGCAACGACTTCCGCCTCACGGATGCCGCGTCGAAGAATGCTTGGAAGGCAGTCGTGACGGACTAATTCGGGATCATTCGGCGCTGGCGCGACGCTCTCGACGGCGGAGGATTTCTGTCAGTTCGAGGGTGTGGCGCCAGCGCCATAGAAGCGGAAGATAGACCGCGACGCCGAGCACGAGGGCGCCGGCCGCGCCCCAGACCCCCGCTCTCGTCAGGCTAACGACCCACGGCAGCAGGCCGAAGAGAATGAGCGGGGTGATCGCGGCAGAGAGAGTGATGCGCCCGAAGGGATGCACGCGGATGCCCACCGCAACCTGCACCAGTGGCACGAGGTTGTTGACCAAGATGGATGCGACCCATGCGATCGTGGCGCCGAGGATGCCCATCTGCGGAATGAGCCAGATATTCAGCCCCACGTTGACGATGAGAGCGACCCAGGCGTTGATCATCGTCCACGTCGATCGACCAGCCATCAGGAGAACGGCGTCGACGGCACCGCATGATGTCGCGATGAGCATCGCCGCGGAGAGGATCTGCAAAACGAGTGCCCCGCGTTCGTACTGGTTGCCGAAGAGCCGCATCAGCCAGTGGGCCTGCACGATGAACGTGAGGTAGAACGGCCACGTCGCGAACATGACCCACGCCGTCGATGTGCGATACAGATGCTGAAGCGGTGCCCGAGCCCCTCGTGCGGTCAGCGCGCTGATCTGCGGCTGCACGGCCGTTCCAATCGCGTTCGCCGCAAGTTGGCCGAAGACCAGGAATCGCGTCGCAGCCGCGTACACGGCAGCATCCACGGGGCCCAGCCAGAGCGCGACCAGGACGACATCCACCCGCTGGATTCCCACCTGGGCGATTTGGCCGAGCGCTCGAGGGCCGGTGAACCGCCAGAACTCGCCGATGATCTTCCGCTTGGGTGCCCACGCCTGGGACAGAGTCTCTTCCGCTCGTCGCGGATAGCGTCGCAGCAGACGCCGCAGCCACGGAATTATGAGGATGGCTACCGCGGTGACACCGACAGTCCTCGTCCAGATCATTTGATCACCGCCGGTCCAACCCGCTCCCGCGAGTAGCACAAGCGCGAGCAGCTGGACCGTGGGATTGACGAACTTATCGGCTATGACCGTGGGGCGCATGACCCCGAGGCCCCGCGTCGCACCCATGACGCTGTCGGTGACGATGAGGAACACGAGCGTGATCGAGATGATCGCCATAATGCCGGCCCGGTCGGTGACGGCGTCGCTGAAGAAGACCCGGCCGAGCTGATCGCGGAAGACGACGCCGACAGTGGCGACGATGACGCCCAGAACAAGCATCGGCACGGCGCCCGCGGTGAGTGCCTTGCGCAGCAGGTCGGTGCGCCCGAGGCCGCGGTACCGGGCGAGGAAGTAGACGAACCCCACGGGGACGCCGAGTTCGACGAGCGAGGCGGCGATGAGCAGCACCGACAGCGCGGAGAAGTACACCCCCGCGTCGCTTGTGGTCGCTATGCGCGCGACCAGTGCGGTGACCGCAAAGGAGGCGATGCCCGAATATCCGGCGCCGATCAGGTTCGCGACGCCGCCGCGTGCCGCCCGCCGTGTCCCCGACGTGTCGTGTGGAGTGGAGTCTTTGCGCTCCGGCCCGCTCACTGTCGCCATGAGAGCGGGCGGCTCCACCACTGTGCCAGGCGCGCGTCGGACTCCTCGAACCGCGCGAGAAGCCGCTCGTACATTGCGGGTTCCATGGGATTGCGCTGGCGGGCGTTGTGCTTCTCATACCGGATACCCGCGTGCGGCTCAAGCCCCAGGAACTCGAGGACACCTGGGAACGTCTCCTCCGGCCGTGTGAAGAATTCCTGTGAGTCGACGACGTGCAGTCGCTCGCGGCCGACGAGGGATTCCAACACTTCGATGCGATCGATGTAGCGCCCGCGCTCCATATATGCATGGTGCTGGAAGTCAAAGCTCACATAATTCGGATCCGCGATCATCCGCTCGCGCTCGCCGGCGGTGCGTTCCTCCTCCAGCTCCAGAGCCCGCTCGAACGGCTCGGTCTCGAACCCTCGGGCGAGCTCGTGGCTGTGTGCGGAGTATGCGCGTTCGACGGGGTCGCGCAGCAGCATGATGAGCTTGACACCGGGCAGGTCCCGCACGATCCGGTCGCCGGCGAGCGGATGGAAACCGTAGAACGGGCTCGACTCCCCGGTGAGGGGCCTCGGCCGGCCGAACCGCCGCAGCCGCGACGTCAGGCGCATCGGGAAGTGCCCGCGATACCAGGCGAATGACTTGTCGTAGTGCATGTCGAAGTAGTGCACGCCCTTGAAGACGAAGGGCCGCGCTACGGCGGGGTGCTGTGCGAGCGTCTTGAAAAGTGAAGTCGTTCCGCATCGCTGGCCGCCGACGATGAGGAAGTCGGGCGTCATCCGCAGGGGCGATGTCAGTGTCGCCGTTGCGTTGAGCACGCCGCGTGCGACCGGCTGCAGGCGGTTGAGTAGATCCTTGGCAGTCGTCACCGTTCCTCCTTGTCGTCAAATCCATCGAGGACCGCGGGGAAGAGCCACTCCTCCACCGCGCCCAGGCGGGAACCCGCCTCGTCCTGCGCGTCTCGAACATAACGTGCTGCGAGACGGATGAGGTAGTCGCGTGCGACGTCGGACGCGAGTTCGGACGGTATCCCCAGAGGAGAGAGGATACCCTCAGCGGTGCGGATCAAACGACGGGCGGCCGACTTCGGTTCATCGCCGACGGTGACCCAGTTCTGGAAGTCAAAGTGCAGCAGGTCGAAGCCGAGCGGCACGCCCTGCGACCAGCGCTCCCAGTCCCAGATGGCTGGGTGCCCGTCGATCGCGACCCCCAGGTTTCCCGAGTGCAGATCGCCATGCGAGGCACCGAACGGCACGTCGAGGGACCGCAGCCTTGTCGCAACCGGGACGAGGGGTGTCATCCGCGGATGAGTGGTCTCATCGAGAAGTTCGGACCGGGCGCTCGATCCGGCTGAGCTGATGGCGCGTACGAGCGTGATCAGAGTGGTTCGCGGCACATCGGCCCGCACATCGATCTCGGGCAACGCCCGCATGAGCAGTGCCTCGGTGCCGTGCAGATCGGTGGATGCCATCAGTTCGGGAACGTGTGCCACGCTCCCGAGCGCTGTCGCGACGGTGACGAGCGCGGATGCCTCATGGCGCACGAGCGGCCGCGTGACCTCGTTGTACCCGAGCTTCGCGACCGCGATGAGGCGACCACGCACATCGGTAATCAGGACGACGGGTTTACGGTTTGCTCGTTGCGGGCCTATGAGCGCAAGGCCTACGCGGTGGTCTTGAGACAGCTCCCCGGCGATCCATGCTCGGAACGATCGCTCACGTGGGATCGGAAACCCATTGACCCGCCAGTGTCGAAGGTGCCACACGATACCGGTGGAGACGAGCGCTGACAAGACTGTCGTCTGTACTCGGCGCTTCCACGACCCGCCTTCGAACTGTCGGCGCACGATGCGTGCGGCGGCACTCGCATCATCGACGGGCAGCACCGCGCGCATCGCAGAAGCGCTGGGCAGTGCGATCAGCCGGGTGGGCGTCTTGGGGGAGTCCGGCAACAGCACATCGGCCAAACAGGCGCGGAGAGGATCGTCAAGCGTCAAGGAACTCCTTCAGAGTGAAGGCGCCGAGAGCATCCGGCGCGAGGACCTGACGGCGGCGTTCCTGGTCGTTACGCCAGAGGAGTGCGACGGCCAGCATTGTGAGCGTCAAGGGTGCACCGAGCGCCGAATAGAAGTAGGAGTAGAACACCGACAGCAGAACCACCGTCGAAGCGGCGATGCCAACGGGGGAGTTGTCTTTTCGGTATCTCCAGGCGTTGTAGAGAAAAAATCCGAAGTAAAGACCTGTGCCCAGCCACCCCTGCGCGACGAGGAGCAACCACAACTGACCAGTGCTTCCGATGACCCGCTCGCCACACTGGGTACAGTCCGCCGATGGGCCGATCGCGATGGACTCGTAGGAACCTTGTGTTCGGCGGGTCGAACCGTAGCCAATAATGGGCGAGTCTGTGGCTAGACGGATAGAGTCTGCGGCCAGATTCTCGCGGATCTCGTCGGAGTGACCTGTCTCCACCCGTGACTGGATCAGATCGCCGGCAGAAGTCACGGCAAGCGCGCCCCCGCCCACAGCGGCGGCGACGACGATGCAGGCGACGAGTGCAAGCCGGCCGCGTAGAGCGAGCCGCACTGCGACATATGCAATGGTCAAGATGATCCCGATCCACACTCCACGGTTCAGAGATGCGAGAATCGGCACGGCCGACAGCGCGACGATAGCGAGAATTGCAAGTCGCTTGCCACGGCGCGAGGCGATGGCGTGGACAGCCATCCAGACAAGCAACATCGAGAGCACCTCGCCCCAGGTGTTCGTGTAGTCGAATGGTGCTGATGGCCGAGGAGCGGCCTCACCCAGGATGTCCTGTACCTGCGCAAGGGACACCTGTCCATTCCCAACCAGAATGCTGGGCAGGAAATAGCTGGCAGGGGCCCTGAAACTGAACGATTGAAAGAACGTGCCGGCGAGGCCGAGCAAACCGACTGCTCCGCCGAGCACTGACATCGCAACCACCACGGTGCGCACGGGCAGCACGCGTTCGCTCTGATTTCCGACGTAGAGCATCAGCATGGCGGCCGAGGCATACCCGAGAAACCGAAGTACGTATGCGCCGTAAGGGCCAATTCCATGTTGCACCGCGGTAGCGGGTGCGTCGACGTTGAGCATGACGCTGCTGACCAGGACGAGCCCGAGGAACATCGCACCCAGCAGCCAGCCTCGCGGCAGCTTGAGCGGGCGCATCCGATAAAGATAGAAGCTCAACGGGAGCACAAGCAACGGATAGATGATCGTCGTGACGCCCAGTGCCCACCAGACGGGGTAGGCAGCCGTGGCCGCCCATACCGGCCAGGAGGGTGGAAGTGTCCACCCTCTGACCGTCGCGTCAGCGGAGTGGACGGCGGTCATCAGTCATCGTCCATAATCTCGTGGATGGCGCCTGACCTGGCGCCCGCGGTGACCGCTTCTTCGTCTCGCTTGTGCGCGGCCGCGGCCCGAGGATGGTCCCCGGGTGACACCGCCATCGCGTCGTGCTTCGCCGTGTGCTTGTCACGTGACGCGCGCGCGCGCACTCCTCGCTTGGGCGCCTGTGCCGTCATGCCGATTACGACCGAACCATTGAACGGCGACCGTGCAATGGCTTCCATCGTGCGGGCGAGCTCGCGATCGTCCATGTCTTTCGAGCGTCCGATGAGGACGATGCGGTCCATGTTCTTCAGGATCGCCTGAGCGCCGACGGAGTGGTGGAGGGCGGGCGTCGCGACGATAAGCACCTCACCGTCGGGATTCGGCACGCGTGACATCGCACCAGGGCGCTGTAGCAGCCCGCTCAGGCTGTCAGGCGAGGTTCCAGGACCGAACGCGCTGAGCCCTGATCCGTCGATCGCTGTCGGTTCGATCTCAGCGTCGCTCGTGAAAAGGTCAGTCAGCCCGGGGCCGGCGATCCCCAGTTCAGTGGGCACCGGCGAATCGGCGTCGGCGATCGCACAGACGGCGTACCCGAGCCGGCGTGCATACGCACGACCGAGAGAGATCGCGATGAGATCGGCGCTCGCCTCCTCGCCGACGGGGGCGACGAGCACTGTCCGAGGGTCGATGCGCCCTGACGAGTCGATATTGAGTCGCAGCTGATCCACCTCGTCGTCGACCTTCGGGTCGACATCGTCGAGGCGTGCAACGCCCGTGAGGAGGTCGGTGTGGATACGCACGCCCCGTGGAGCGCGGATGTCACGCGGAGTGAGGAGCCGGTGATCGAGGTGGCCAAGCAGCACGGCGAGGGCGATGCCGATGAGCAGCCCGACCACGAGCCCCACGGCGAGGTTGATCTTCAGGCTCGGCGATGCCGGCGAGGTTGGAAGATTCGCCGCGCTGATGACGTGCCCAGGATCGACGACCGTGCGGCTGAGCGAACTCAGGCTTGCGTTCAGAGTCGAGATCTGCGACGCGAGCGCATCGCGAGTGCTCGATGCGACGGCCCGGTCGACCTCGCTGAGATCGGAATCGTGGCTGCGCGAAGTCGCCTGCGTGAACTCCTTCTGCAGGGTGTCGAGCTGCTTCTGAATGCTGGCTTGAGAATCCTGGATGACTTGTTCGGCCCCGGCTCGGCGCTGCTCGAGATACGCCGTCGCATAGGCTTCGGCACCGGCGTGCGCGGCTTTCGCCGTTGACGCGGTGAACGTGATGTTCAGCACCTGGCTGTTCGACGGCACGGTCACCGAGACGGCGTCGGCGATGTCGGCGATGGTCTGATTCGTGATGATGAGCTTCGACACGGCCTCGGCAAGTGCGGCCGAGCGCACAATCTGTGCCTCGGTGTCGAGGTTTATCTCGCCGGTTGTCCGGGTGTTCGCGACGTCCGCGGTCGTGCTGTCGGTCACCGGCGCCACAAGTAGGCTGGTCGTTGACTCGTAAGTTTTCGGCATTACGAACGTGGCTGCGGCTGCGAGCGCCATGAACACCAGCGTGATGAAGGCGATGAGGAGCCATCGGCGGCGGATCGCCTCGATCTGTCGCGTCGTGTCGATCCGGCCCACATCGGTCGTCAACGTGTCCACCGCTCCCAATACGCTCCCCCCACGTATGCGCGTCCCCGGCATCGGTGACGACGGTCAGCTTGACATTCTAACCAGACGAAAGTGAGACCCAGCCGCGAAGCACGGGCTTCTCTGTAAGATCTGTGGACATGGCAGCTACCATGCGTTCCGATCGGCCGTTGCCGGAAGGCCGCGCGATGCTCGTGTGCTCGAGCGGAGGCCATCTCGCCCAACTCTGGTCGTTGAAGCCTTGGTGGTCACGTCAGCAGCGCAGCTGGGTGACGTTCGACACCCCCGAGGCGAAGGCGTTGCTCGGCGAAGAGGATGACGTGACGTGGGCGTTCTACCCCACCACGCGCAGCATCCCGAATCTGCTGCGCAACACCCGCCTCGCGTGGCGACTGCTGCATAGCCGCCGTCCCGACGTGGTTGTGTCGACGGGCGCCGGCGTGGCACTGCCGTTCTTCGTGTTCGCACGTCTGCTGAGAATGACTACCGTGTTCATCGAGGTCTATGACCGGGTCGAGACACCGACGTTGACCGGCCGTCTCGTCCGCCCGTTCACGAAGCTCGTCATGGTGCAGTGGCCCGAGCAGCAGCGCCTTTATCGCGATGCCGTCGTGATCGGCCCGCTACTGTGAGTGGGCCCGACGTCCTCGTCGTCGTGGGGACCGACCACCACCCGTTCGATCGCGCTGTGGCGTGGGCTGACCAGTGGGCGCACGCGCACCCAGGACGGACGGTCGTCGTCCAGCACGGGTCGTCGACAGCACCGGTCGAGGCCGAGGGCGTCGATTTCTTCACACCCGTCGACCTCGCTGCACGCATGGCAGAGGCACAGGTCGTGATTACACACGGCGGTCCGGGGACGATTTCGGCCGCCCGTGCCGCTGGTCACAAGCCGATCGTGCTGCCCCGTGACCCGAAATTCGATGAACACGTCGACGACCACCAGATGCGATTCAGCAGATGGGCGGAGGAACACGGCCTTGTGACCCTATGCACAGACGTCGGGACGCTCGACGCTCTCTTCGACATCGGCGCCGGGGGTACCCGACGTGCAGGGCCGTCGGGCGATGAAGACGAGACGTCGAACGGAGACCTTCCTGCCGTTCATCGGTTCGGAGAAACCATCGCAGAGAACATAGTCGCGCGACGCCCCGTATCGCCCGGCGGCCCGACGATCCTCTATATCGGCGGCTTCGGGCGATCGGGCTCCACTCTTGTGGAGAGGCTTGTTGAAGAGGAGCCACACGCTGTATCTCTGGGTGAGGTCGTGCACCTATGGAGCCGAGGGCTCATCGACGACGAATTGTGCGGCTGCGGTCGGCGATTCTCCGAGTGCCCGTTCTGGGGCGCCGTCGGCGAGCGGGCCTTCGGCGGATGGGACGCCGTCGATCCGCATGCCGTGCTGGCGCTCCACGACGCCGTCGACCGGCAGCGACGCGTGCTGCGAACCTTGAGACCACGCAGCGTAGCGGCACGCGATGAGATCCTGCGCTACACCGCCTACTACCGGGCGGTCTACGAGGCTGCCGCTGCTGTGAGTGGCGCCGACATCGTCGTCGACTCGTCGAAGCATGCGTCGCTCGCGCTGGCGCTCAGCAACGATCGACATATCGATCTGCGGGTACTGCACCTCGTGCGCGACAGCGTCGCAGTCGCGCACTCATGGTCGAAAGAGGTCAATAGACCGGAGACCGCCGAGCGGGCAGACACGATGGTGCGCTACTCGCCGACCGGCGCGTCGGCGCTGTGGGCGTCGAACAACATACTGATCGATGCTGCCCGTCTGGTGAAGACGCCCGTGTTCCGCATGCGCTACGAAGACTTCGTCCGGGCCCCGGGCGAGCAGCTGCGCCGGATGTGGTCGGCACTGCGACTTCCCGGCGCGTTCACTCCCGACATCCGTGCCGGGCAGGGCATCGACTTAGAACCCGGCCACTCGATCGGCGGAAATCCCATGCGCTTCACGCGGGGGCCGCTGGTCATCCACTCGGACGATGCATGGCGGGCGGCGATGCCCGCGAAGCAGCGTCACCTCGTGAAGACGCTGACGGCACCGGTGCGCTTGTGGTACGGCTACACGCGCCGCGACCGGCGGGGTCCTGGCGACAAATGAAGAGTCCCCACTAAGCTGACGGGATCAGCCCGGGAGATGGGGATCCCGAGCGGGGCGCTCGCATGAGTTCCAGCCGGGGAGACTGAGAACAGGAGCATGACGATGGATGCCACATCGCCGAAGCAAGCCAACGCCGAGGCATTGAGGCCGGCGACGCTGCCCACCGTGGACGTCATCATCGCCACCCACAATCGGCCGGAGCTGCTGCGGATCGCGCTCGACGCGGTGTTGAACCAGACGTATGAGGGCAAGATCACCTGCTACCTGGTCTTTGACCAAAGCGAACCCGACATGTCGCTCGCGCAGCAGGGAGAGCATCGTGACGTCGTCGTCACGACCAACAGTGAGCGCACTCCCGGGCTGGCCGGCGCCCGCAACACCGGTATCCTGGCCGGTCACGGTGACTACGTCGCCTTCTGCGACGACGACGATGAGTGGCTCCCCGAGAAGGTCGCGCTACAAGTAGATGCATTAACCCGGACGGGGCAGCTGACATCGGTGAGCGGGATCATCATCGTCTACTCGGATCATGAATCGATGCGCATTCCAACGCCCGAGCAGATGACGCTCCGAGAACTGGTCCGGAATCGTGTCATGGAGGCTCATCCCTCGACTGTCATGGTCCGCCGCGACGCGCTTGTCGGGCCGATAGGGCTTGTCGACGAGGAGATCCCCGGCAGTTACGGAGAGGACTTCGACTGGATCATCCGGGCTGCAGAGGTCGGCGGCTTTGCCCTAGTTCCGGACGCACTTGTACGAGTCAGATGGGGGCAGTCCCTGTTCTCCAGCCGCTGGCAGACGATCGTTGACGCCATTGATTACATGATCGCCAAGCATCCGGTGTTCCTGGAGAGCAAAAAGGGCCTCGGTCGCTTGTACGGCAGACAGTCGTTTGCCTTGGCGGCCCTAGGTCGGAGGCAGGCTGCTCTGCGGAAAGCCTTTGGAGCGTGGAAGAGTAATCCTCGAGAGCGACGGGCGTACCTCGGGGCCGCGGTGGCTCTCCGACTCCTCTCTGCGCGATGGGTCATGGATCTGGCGCATAAGCGTGGGCATGGCATCTGACGTTGAGTCACGTCGGAATCGCGGACGCCAAGTGGTAGAGACAGGGGTGAATCGGTGACGCGCGTCGGAATCATGTCCATGCAGAGAATTCTCAACTATGGGTCATCGTTGCAGGCGTATGCCCTGAAGCGGTTGATCGAGACCCTCGACGCGTCTGTCGGGGTCGAGTTTCTCGACTACGTTCCCGGCGCGCCGCTCCTGAAGCCTTCGGCGGCGCCGAACACAGTTTCTCGCGTGGTGGCGAAGGTGACTGAGTATGGTGGCGTGGATGCGCGTTTGCGCGACAAGATTCGGTTCCTGAACCACAAGCGAGCCTACTCTCGGAAGTATCTCCCCCTCATCGGAGTGGAGCGGGAGCTTAACCATGATCTTGCGGTTGATGTTCAGGTCATCGGCAGCGACGAAGTATTCAACTGTGTTCAGTCGAATACCAATGTTGGTTTCTCTCGGGATCTCTTCGGGCACGACTCCTCAGCAGCGCGGATCGTCTCTTACGCGGCGTCGTTCGGAAACACGACGATTGACCGAATAGTGCAGTATGGCGTTGACGACATTCTTCGAGAGGATCTCGAAAAGTTGGGGGCCATATCCGTTCGAGATCGCAATTCGGCGGACATCGTCGAGACTCTCACGGGGGTTCGACCTGAGATTCACGTGGATCCCGTGCTTGCATACGACTTCCTGGGCATGGAAAAGCGCGTGCCGCGAGGTCGAGCTCGAGGCGGCTCGTACGTTATCGTCTATGCGTATCCGGGACGCATAACGCATGAGGAGAACCTCGCCATTATGAACTGGGCCCATGGCAACGGGGCGCGGGTTCTGTGCTTCGGCGGGGTTCAGGAGTGTGCCGACGAGTTCATCGATTGCGACCCGTTCGAACTCTTGGCGTACTTCCGAGACGCACGGGCCGTGGTGACTGACACCTTTCATGGCACGATTTTCTCGATTATCAACAGCACGCCGTTTGCGACGATCCTTCGGCCGACGGTTGGAGACGGGTATGGCAATGAGGAGAAGCTCGGATACCTGCTCGATCTATTCGGTCTTCGATCCCGGCAGGCGAGGGATCCCCTCGACATCGATCGAGTACTCAGTTCGGCGCTCGACTTCCACGCGGTTCAGGAGGTGCTGGTGCGGGAACGTGCGCGTACACTTGACTACCTGCGCAGAGCGGTCCTGTCTTAGCCAGACTCCGCGCCAACGTGGCTCACTGGGGAGGGCTCGATGAAACTGAATGCAAGCCGTCCGAAGCAGGCAGTCAAACGGATCCTGCAGACGATCCGACTACGTTACCTGGCGCACATAGATGTTGCGCGGTTCTCGAGGACGGCTTCCCTTTCGATATTCGACAAGGGATACGAGCAAGTCACGGCCCGCATCATGTACAACGTTCACGCGCTGGAGAAAGGGCTCGCGCGCAACAAGGACGTTCGTTTGGGTTTCGGTCGAAAAGCACTGTCGGACCTCAACGATGCTCTCGTTGTTTTCGTGCAGCAGGGCTACGACGAGGCCGCATTTGCTTATGTTGAGGGGACCTCGGTGATTCAGAGGTACCGCGAACTGCACGAGGCGGCCGGGTTTGACGTTGCGTACCTCACCGATGTCATCGACCCTCGGTTCCTGTCCATCAGAGGGGGGCGACGCGCCGCCGGTACCAAGATGGTGCGCAGGGCAGAAAAGCTCGCAAACTCGGACAAGAGTTTCTATGAACTGGCGCAAGGACGCAGCAGCGTTCGAGAATTCTCCGGGCGCGCCATAGATCACTCCGGGGTGATGCGCGCGCTGACAAATGCTGCTAAGACGCCTTCGGTGTGCAACCGACAGGGGTGGAAGGTCTACTGGATCACCGAAAAGGACCTGGCGGCACGTGTCCTCCATCATCAGAGGGGCTTTGGATACTCGCAGATGCCTGAGGTTCTTCTGATCATCACAGTGTCGAATAACGCCTTCCTCAGCCCCGTGGAACGGAATGAGGCGTTCGTCGACGGCGGCCTGTTCGCCATGTCAGTGATGTACGGGCTAGAGTATGAGGGCCTGGCGGCGGTCCCTCTGAATGCAATGATGTATGCACGTGACCAAAGGGCGGTCCGCGATCTTGTGCAGCTGCATGACTCGGAGATGATTATCATGTTCATCGCCGTTGGCGACTTCCTCGAAGAATCGCTTGTGCCCGTGTCGGATCGGAAGTCCGTCGTCGAATACGTTCGTGGCCCCGGCCGCCTGCCGATTAAGGACGTCTTCGTGGAAGCGTCCGTGTCTTGACGCCGTCTGGCGGTGGATTCTAAGTCTTGCGAAGCTGATCGGCTGGCACTAGAGTCTGCCCCAGTGAGCGCGCCCGTGGGGGGCCGTTCAAATCTGGGGACATTGGGGCGGGGGCCGTCATGCGCCGGTGGTGCATTATCTCAATCTGTGCTGTCGTGGCGGCTTTGGCAGCGCCTTTGGTGGCCTCGTCGGCTGCCGATGCTGCCGTGGTACCGCAGTCGCAAGTCGTGAGCGCGAATCCGGCGAATTACACGCCGAACGTGCTCGATGGTGATGTCGAGTCGATCGCTCAGGTCGGCAACCTGATAGTGCTCGGTGGGAGCTTCACGAAGGTGAGCAATTCCGCCGGCACCCTCACCTACACGCGCAACAACGCGGTGGCCTTCGATGCGACCACTGGCGTCATCAGCACGACCTTCAACCCTGCGCCGAACGGCACAGTTACGACCGTGATTCCGGCGGCGGACGGCAAGAGCGTGTACTTGGGTGGCAACTTCAGCACGGTCAGCGGGGACACCCGGAAGAAGGTCGCCGAAGTCAACGTGACCACGGGCGCAAACGTCGCGGGCTTCCGCAACGTGGCCGCCAACGCCATCGTGAAGGACCTGCGCTTGGTGGATGGACGGCTTTGGGTCGCCGGTGCGTTCACATCGATCTCTGGCTCCGCGCAGGCGAAGCTGGCGACGTTGAACGCGACGACCGGCAATGCCGACGGCTACATGGGGCTCGCGATCACCGGCACCCACAACAATGGCACGAGCCAGGTGACGAAGATCGATGTCGATTCGAGTGGCGAGCATCTGGTGGGTATCGGAAACTTCACGACAGTGGACAGTCAGTCGCGCGAGCAGATCTTCATGCTTGACACGTCCGGATCGTCGGCCACACTGGCGAACTGGGAGACGGACTTCTACAAAGAGCAGTGCGCCTCGGTATTCAACACCTACATGCGCGACCTTGACTTCTCGCCGGACGGCAGCTATTTCATCGTCACCACGACCGGGGCATATCACGGTGCCACTTCCGCGTGCGACACGCAGGCCCGTTACAACATGTCGCACACCGGCACCGGCATCACCGCCGACTGGCTGGAGACTACCGGTGGTGACACGACCTACGCGGTCGAGGCGACCGGGTCGGCGGTCTATGTCGGCGGCCACATGCGCTGGGAGAACAACCCGTATGCGGGGGACAGCCCCGGGGCGGGTGCCGTTGCCCGTGAGGGCATCGCGGCGCTTGACCCACTCAACGGCATGCCATTCTCATGGAATCCGGGCCGCACACGCGGCGTCGGAGTCTTCGACATGCTGTCGACGACGACTGGGCTCTGGGTAGCCTCTGACACGGACCGCATCGGCGGCGAGTACCATGGCCGCATCGCCTTCTTCCCGCTGAGTGGAGGGACCACGGTCGCGGCCACAAAGACGTCGGCATTGCCCGCCACTGTGACCATGCTCTCGCCGAAGGCCGATGAATCCGACTCGCCGGTGCTCTACCGGATCAATGCGGGCGGTCCAGCCATCGCCAGCGCTGACGGTGGGCCGGACTGGGCGGCCGACCAGGACACGACGAGCCCGTATCGCGTCGGTGGCACGAATATCGCCACCTACACGGGCGCGGTCGCGACCGACGGCACGGTACCCTCCACGACCCCGCTCGCGGTATTCAACGAGGAGCGATGGGACGACACCGGCAGCCCGGAGATGCAGTGGTCGTTCCCGGTGACGGCGGGCACGCCGATCCAGGTGCGCCTCTATTTCGCGAACAGATACTCGGGCACTTCCACTGTCGGAACCCGCGTTTTCAACGTCAGCCTCGATGGCACCCAGGTGCTGAACAACTTCGATATCGTCGCCGCAGCCGGCGGAACCGACATCGGCACAATGAAGTCGTTCAACATCGTCAGTGACGGCACCGTCAACATCGACTTCGGTCACGTCACTGAGAACCCGCTCGTCAACGCGATCGAGATCGTGCGGACCGACGTGGCGGGCACGACCACGGACACGACCTCGACCGTGCGGATGACGGCGTTCACCGGCACGGAAGCCACAGCCTCCGTTGATCATGTGGGTGACGTCGACTGGACGGGTGTGCGCGGGGCATTCATGCTGAACGGCACGGTCTACCTGGCGTACACCGACGGCAGCTTCGTCCGTCGAACGTTTGACGGCGCTCAATGGGGCAAGGCCGTTGACGTCGACGCCCAGGATCAGATCATCAATCTGGCTGCTTGGCACGCCGACGCATCCGATATGACGGGTCTCTTTTACGACAACGGACGGATGTACTACACCCAGTCCGGCGACGGCACGTTGCGGATGAGATACTTCACGCCGCAGAACGATGTCGTCGGATCGGCGGAGTACGCGATCTCGACCAGCATCACCGGTTTCGATCTGGCCGACGCGCGCGGTATGTTCCGTGCCGGTGAATACGTCTTCATCGTCGAGGCGGACGGCTCGTTGCTAAGGGTCGGGTGGTCCGACGGTGCATTCGACGCAGGAAGCGCCACCGTCGTGTCGGGGCCTGCGGTCGACGGCGCGAACTGGCGCTCGCTCGCACCCTTCGTCTACCAGTCCGCTGACGGCTCGCAACCGAACTACCCGCCGACAGCGAAGGCCTCGGCAACCTGCGACAACCAGACCTGCACGTTCTCATCGAGCGGCAGTGGGGAGGTCGGCGGGACCATCACCGGGTACAAGTGGGACTTCGGCGACAGCACCACGAGTACTGCGGCCAACCCCACGCACGTCTACACGGCGTCGGGCACCTACAACGTGACGCTCACCGTGACCGATGCCAACGGCGTCACAGCACAGACGGCGATCTCGCAGCAGGTCACGTTCGTCGACACGCCGCCCACGGCATCCTTCACGGTCACCTGTGACGATCAGCGGGCCTGCTCTTTCGACGCCTCCGCGTCGAAAGACACCGGCGGCTCGATCACTGCATACGCGTGGGACTTCGGGGACGGTGCGAACGGTACCGGCGTGAAGCCGTCGCACACCTACGCCGCCGACGACTCCTACACGGTGAAGCTGACCGTCACAGACTCGTCGAACCAGACGGACGTCGCGACGAAGAGCGTGGCGGTGACATACGTCTACTCTGACCCCGTGGCGTCGTTCACGGTCGACTGCACGTCGCTCACCTGCACCTTCGACGGGTCGGCATCCAGCGATGCCGACGGCCCGATCGCCGGCTACGCATGGGACTTCGGTGACGGGACCACGTCGACGGCGGGCGCCGAGGTCGAGCACACCTACACGGCCGGGGGAACCTTTGACGCATCGCTGACGGTGACCGACGGCCAGTCGGCCACAGACAAGGCCACGAAGTCGATCACGGTGTCGGAGCTGACACAGAAGATCAGCTTCGTCGGGTCGGACTCGGCGAATCGCAACTCCGCGACGCACCCCGTGAAGGTGCCAGCGGCCACGGAGGCCGGCGACGTCATGGTGCTGCTGTACACGAACAACTCGACGGCTGTCACTGTCACGGCACCGAGCGGCTGGACAGAGGTCGCAGCCGATCAGATCACGGCAGGGGGCGTGACAGGACGCGTGTGGGTCAAGGTGGCCGGTGCATCCGATGCGGGGAGCACCGTCACGCCGACCGCCTCGGGGCTGACGAAGGCAAATGCGACGCTGCTCGTCTATCGCGGGGTTGACGCGACTGCGCCGGTGGCGGCGGTCGAGACGGAATTCGAAACAGTCAACCGGGTGACCCACACGACGCCGACCATCACGGGCGTGCAGAATGGCCTGCTGGTGTCGTACTGGGGTGAGAAGGTCAACTCGAGTGACACGATCACAGCGTCTTCTGATGTCGACTCTCGCCAGTCGTCGAGTGGCAGCGGCAACGGCAACATCAGCTCCGTGGCCGGCGACTTCGCGCCCCTGACCGCTGGCCAGACGGGTGGAATCGTCGCCACCGGTGGCGAGTCGACGCACAAGGCGTTCCTCGTCTCCCTCGTTCTCCAGCCGGCGAACTGATCGGAGGCAGCGATGTCAGAACGACTCACACGCATAACGGCGGGAGGCCTGGCGTTTCTCGTCGCGTGCTGCCTCACGGCCTGCACGAGCATGCTCCCGACAGCCAAGGGCGGCGACGCCGAGGACGGTGGCGGGAGCGGGCCGACGTCGACCGTGCTGCCAACGGTGACGCCGGCGCCGACGCTGAGCGCCGTTCCGCCGGACGAGACGAGCGTCGCGCCTCGCGTCGTCAAGAACAAGAACGACGGGCACCTGCTCGCCGTCACCGCGACGACGAGCGGAAAGGACGACGTCGTCACGTTCCGGTTCTCGAAGGGAGCGATCCCGGGGCATACCGTGAGGTACGTGGATGCGTTGCGCCGCGACGACGACGACGTCATCATGCTCGACGGGTCGGCCGCGCTTACCGTCACCTTCACGAACTCGATCCCAGGGAAGACGGGCGTGATCCCGCGGAAGGTCGCTACGAACGACTCCTTCGACCTTCCGATGATCCGGCAGATCCTGCTCGCGAAGAACCTCGGAGGGACTCTCGTGTTCGGAATCGGCGTCTCGACGCAGGCGCCGTTCACAGTCACCACGCAGGGAGACTCGCTCATGGTGACGATCCCGCACACGTCCTAGAGCCCACGGAGACGCGATTGCTCTGGATGTACTTAAGAATCAGCCGCTGAACTAGCATTTCAACGGCGCAGCAGGATACGTTTTATCTGGCACATGCGGACTCTGGGGGTCCGTATGAATGTATGGGGTTGTCTGGGGAGGCTGTCATGCGCCGTTGGGGAGTTCTTGTCGTGGCTGCGACGGCGGCAGTTATCGCCGCACCGCTGCTCGCGCCGTCTGCGGCGTCGGCCGGGACAGTCGAGCAGTCGGCCGTAGTCAGCGCAGATCCGGCGAACTTCACGCCGAACGTGCTTGACGGTGAAGTCGATTCGATCGCCCAGGTCGGTGATCTCATCGTCCTCGGCGGCACGTTCACTCAGGTGCAGAGCGTCGACGGGTCGCAGACCTATGCGCGCAACAACGTCGTGGCGTTCAACGCCACGACCGGCGCGGTCACCTCGTTCGATCCTGAGCCCGACGGGGCCGTCACGACCGTCATCGCGAGCGCCGATGGCCAGAGCGTCTACCTCGCCGGCAAATTCAACACCGTGAGCGGTCAGACGCGCCGCAAAGTGGCCCAGGTGGATCTTGCCACAGGGGACAACGTGTCGGGCTTTCGCAACGTCGCGGCGAACGGTGTCGTCAAGGACATGCGCCTCGTCGGCAATCAGCTGTGGGTGGCCGGTGCCTTCACATCGATCTCCGGATCGTCTCAGGCACAATTGGCGACCCTGAACGCGACGACGGGTGCGGCCGATCCATTCATGGGGCTGAGCTTCGCCGGCACCAAGCATGGTGGCACGACGTCGGTCAACAAGATCGACGTCACCCCCGACCACACCAAGCTCGTCGGCATCGGCAACTTCCTCACCGTCGACGGGCAGAGCCGCTCTCAGATCTTCATGCTTGACATCTCGGGTGCGTCCGCGGCGCTGGCGAACTGGTCGACGAATTTCTACACGGCCACGTGCTCGTCGTCGTTCGACACCTATATGCGCGATCTGGACTTCGCCCCTGACGGCAGTTACTTCGTGGTGTCGACGACAGGCGCCTACAACGGGTCCACGTCGGCGTGCGACACCCAGGCCCGGTTCAACACCGATCGCACCGGAACCACGGTCACCCCTGAATGGGTCAGCACGACCGGCGGTGATACCACCTATGCCGTAGAGGTGACTGGGTCGGCGGTCTATGTGGGCGGGCACTTCCGCTGGCTGAACAACTCGTTCGCCGGTGACAAGGCGGGCGCAGGAGCCGTGGCTCGCGAAGGCATTGCGGCGCTTGACCCCGACAATGGGCTTCCTCTGAGCTGGAACCCGGGCCGCACGCGCGGCGTCGGCGTGTTCGACATGCTCGCCACCAGCACGGGCCTATGGGTTGGTTCTGACACCGACCGCATCGGCAATTATGAATACCACGGGCGCATCGCGTTCTTCCCGCTGAGCGGCGGTGAGACGATCCAGGCAACCCCGACGGCGACGCTGCCGGCGGGCATCGTCTCGCTTTCTCCGCAGGCGACGTCAGGTACGTCGACGGCGCCCTCGGACGTACGCCTCTCGCAGTTCACCGGAACCGCGGTGACCCAGTCGTCGCAGACCACCGGGGCCACGAGTTGGTCGAGTGTCAAGGGTGCGTTCATGCTCAACGGCTACGTCTACCTCGCGAACTCCGACGGCACGTTCGTCAAGCGCTCGTTCGACGGCACCACATGGGGGAGCGCGACCTCTGTCAACACGCAGGATCTGATCGTCTCGCTCACGGCTTGGCACACGAACGTATCGCGGACGACCGGCATGTTCTACGACGACGGGCGCATCTACTACACGCAGTCCAACGACTCCACACTGCACATGCGTTACTTCACCGCCGAGGACGATGTCGTCGGTGCGCTGGATCACACGCAGAGCACCGTGTCGGGCCTCGACCTCACCAAGACGCGGGGGATGTTCCGTGCGGGCGATTCGGTGTTCCTGATCCAGTCCGACGGCTCCCTCGTGCGTGTCGGCTGGAGCGACGGCTCGTTCGTCGCAGGAACGGTCACCACGGTGTCCGGTCCGAAGGTCGACGGCGTCAACTGGACGTCGACTGCGTCGTTCCCCTACCAGGGAGCGAACGGTGCCACGCTGAACTTCCCGCCGACGGCTCAGGCCGCGGCATCCTGCACCGACCAGACGTGCACGTTCTCGTCGGCCGGTTCCACCGACACGGACGGCAGCATCGCGTCGTACGCCTGGGACTTCGGAGACGGCGCCACCAGCACCGCCGCGAACCCCACGCACGCCTACACGGCGTCGGGGACCTACACGATCAAGCTGACGGTCACCGACAACGACGGTGCGCAGACGTCGACGACGATCTCGCAGGCCGTGACCTTCGTCGACACTCCGCCGACCGCATCGTTCACCTCTTCGTGCAAGAACTGGGACTGCACGTTCGACGGCTCCGCATCGACCGATGCGGAGGGCCCCATCGCGTCGTACGCGTGGGACTTCGGAGATGACACCACGGCGGCGACCGGTGCGACGGCATCCCACTCCTACACCGCCGATGGTGACTACACCGTGACGCTGGAGGTGACCGACTCGGCGGGGCAGACGACGAAGACGCAGAAGGTCGTCGACGTCACGTACGTCTATTCGCCGCCGACGGCGTCGTACACCTACAGCTGCGACTCGTTGACCTGCTCGTTCGACGCATCCGGCTCGAGCGACCCCGACGGCCCCATCGCCTCGTATGCGTGGGACTTCGGTGATGGGACGACGGGCACCGGCGTGACATCGGACCACACGTTCTCGACGTCGGGCAGTTACGACGTGAAGCTGGTCGTCACCGACGGGCAGAACACGACGGCACAGAAGACGCAGACGATCGACGTGAACGCGATCGAGAAGAAGATCTCGTTCGTGGACTCGGCATCCTCGAACCGCAACGCGGCGACCCACCCGGTCACAGTGCCGAGCTCGGCGCAGGCCGGCGATCTGCTCGTGCTCATGTTCACGAGCAACTCGCCGACAACCGCCGTCACCGCGCCGGCGGGATGGACCGAGACGGCGGCACCCGCCGCCAGCGGCGTCGTCGGGCGGGTGTGGACGAAGGTCGCCACGGCCTCGGACATCGGCTCGACAGTCACAGAGACCTCAGCGGCCGTCGTCAAGGCGGATGCGACGCTGCTCGTGTACCGCGGCGTTGACACCACATCACCGATCTCGGCGGTCAAGACGGACTACGCGACGACCGGCACCTCGTACACTACGCCGACGGTGGATGTCCCGCAGAATGGCGAGCTCGTCTCGTACTGGGCCGTCAAGACCAGCGAGTCGAACGTGTTCACGGCACCTGGTGACGTCACGACGCGGTCGGGCTCCTCCGGGAGCGGGTCGGGCAACATCGCCGCTCTGGCGGCCGATGAAGGCCCGCTGGCGGCGGGTTCGGCCGGTGGTCTCACGGCGACGACGTCGGCGTCGGGCAACAAGGCGTTCACCGTCTCGCTCGCGCTGCAGCCCGCGGACTGATCGACGCGAAAGCGAGGTCCGGTCGACACCTCGCCGACCGGACCTCGCTTTCGCGGTCAGTGGGAGGCGATGCCCACCCAGACGGAGTCCATCGTTCCGTTGAACTGGTCGGGCTGGTCGGTGATCATGCGGCCGCCCGGGCCGACCTTCCGTCCGATCGCGATCGGGACGTCGTCGGCGAAGTCCACGGTTCCCGTCGTGCCGGTCTCGCGGAAGGTGGCGGTGGTCTCGTCGGTGAGGTCCGTCACGGTGAGCGTCAGGTCGTCCTGGGTGCGCAGACAGGCCACTCGGTACCAGACGTCTGCCGTGAGGAGCTCGCCCTTGACGAGGACCCGCCCCGCGGTACCCGTCACCGAGCAGGACGGCACGCCGTGGTCGGCCTGCAGCTTGAACTGCACCGGATCAGCCGCCAGGCCGCGCTGGAGGACGTTGTCGCCGTTGTCGGAGTCGGATGCCGCACCGGGGTCGTCGTAGCGCAGGGTGGCGCCCCATCCGAACTCGGCATCACCGGGATCGGGCAGCGGTGCGTCGGCGGCGGTGACAACGAGGCCGACGCCCGGCTCCTTGTCCGAGTCGACGAACGCGGGGAATTTGGCCGCCGTGCCTCCGCCTTTGTAGGAGTCGACGAAGTCGATGTCCCCGTCGAAGGCACGCTCCTCGGTGACGGTTGCAGCACCCAGCGGTGTCGAGGCGAGCCGGTCGTCCCCGTCGAAGTCGAGGCCGAACACGATGTGCAGGTTGCTCGGGGGCTGCGCTGCGTCCGTAACTGAGGGCGTGGCAGGGTCGTGCGGCGTGGCGCCCGCGCACGACGCGAGCACGAGCATCCCGAGGCCGAGGGCTGCGAGGCCAAGGACCCGGCGAGCAGCATTACGGTGCGGCCATGCATCGGGATGCTGCACATGCTCTGACGTCGGTCGCATCGCTCCGCCCCTCCCGGTCGACGCCGGTCCGGCGTCGACGGAATCAGTATGCGCCGTCGGGCACGACCATCACCTTGGCGGTTCGCCATATGATCATCAAGTCGGTCATGACGGACCAGTTCTCGACGTAGCGCAGGTCGAGACGCACGCTCTCCTCCCAGGAGAGGTCACTGCGACCGCTTACCTGCCAGAGGCCGGTGATGCCGGGCTTGATGTACAGCCTGCGCGAGACGGTGCCGTCGTACTCGTCGACCTCGCTGGGCAGCGGCGGCCGCGGGCCCACGACGCTCATGTCGCCGCGCAGAACGTTCCAGAACTGTGGCAGTTCGTCGAGTGAGAACTTGCGCAGCACCGAGCCGATGCGTGTCACCCGTGGATCGCGCTTGAGCTTGAAGAGGGGGCCGGAGCCCTCGTTGTCAGCCTGCAGTGCGGCCAGTCGTGCTTCCGCATCGACGACCATAGTGCGGAACTTGAGGATCTTGAACTCGCTGCCATCGCGGCCGATGCGGGTCTGTTGAAAGAAGACGGGTCCGCGATCCTCAAGCTTGATCAGCAGCCCGATGGGCAGACCTATCAGCGCAATCGGGATCAGAGCCAACGCGGAGATCGCGATGTCCATCGCTCGCTTGAGGACGTGACGCGCGCCCTCGAACTCCGGGATCTTCACTTGAATCAACGGGACCCCGTCCACCGGTCGCAGCGATATGCGCGGACCGGCGACGTCGGCCAGCCGACTGGACAGGATCAGTTCGGAGGCCGTCCCCTCAAGCTCCCATGAGAGTCGCTTGATGAATTGCGGATCACCATCCAGCTGGCTGGCCACGACTACGGAGTCGGTCTGCAGGTCGCGTGCGCGGTGGGCCACCGTCACGGTGGTCCCTACAACCGGGAATGCGTGCCCGTCGACGACAATGGGCTCAACGGAGCCATCGTCGAGAGCAGCGCCCACGATCATAAAGGCGTGGCAGGGATCGCGAAGAAGCTGGCGGATCACGTACTCGACGTCATTGCGCGCGCCGGTCACGAGCGTGCGGGCCGCATAGTGCCCGTGTGCACGTCGACGGATCAGCCAGCGACGCCACGTCCAGCGCCCGAACAGAACGGCGAGAAGCCCCAGCGGCAGCGCGACGAGCAACTGCATGCGGACCCCGTGCCACTGGAAGACCACGAAGGTGGTCGCGACGATGCCGAATGCAAGCCCAGTCGCGTGGGCCACTCGCTTGTACTCGGTCGCTCCGGAGCCGAGTACCTGTGCAGCTCGGCTCCCGAAGAGCGACAGGACGGCGAACCAGCTGCACGCCGTCATCACCCCGATCCAGGCGAGAGCGCCCACGCTCTCGGGGCCCCTTTCGATCAGAGTACTGGCGAGTGTGGCCAAGGACGTCACAACGACGATGATCACGGCGTCAGTGAGCATCAGACGGCGGCGCAGGCGACGTTCCCACAGCCGTCGGCGTTCGAGCGACGGCTGCAGGCGGGGAGCCGCCGCCTGCGCGGCCTGCTCGTGAAGTGAAGTGGTGGCCAGCGGGAACGGCGTGATGCGCGCTCGCCCGCCCTGTGGCTTCGACTCGAATAAGGCGACGGACGACGCCCCGAACGCCCCGTGTGTCGTCGCCTTCTCGATGGCCGTGACGGACTGCACGTCGATGGCAGTCACTTTGCGCACCCCCAGATGCGCACGCGCTTGCGCGCGTCCCCAATAGACATTCGCTCCCCAGTAATGCCTGGGCGACCCCACGATCGCCCGATTTCCCCAGTGATGATCCACGTCCCAACGCAGATCATGTTGTTGCGGCATCCCACTGCCGCAACGTGCCTGTCACTCTACACGCTGAGGTGTCTCAGGCCAAGGGGCATCGTGACCCGTCGACGCGTCACTGGCACGCCGGTGTCTTTAGGGAGATTATCGGGTCGTTCATCATCGGTGTGTGAAGGATCGTCGGTGTGACGTCACCGGTCGCGCCGGCAATGAAACGAAACTCCACGCTCTTCTTCGCACCCGGTTTGAGGAGGATCGTGGCGGTCGTCGTGGGGAAACCGGCTTCGATGACGGACGGCGCACTTGTGACCTTGCCATCGACGGTGACTGAGGACACTGAGCCGTTCGCAGGAGCGGACACGGAGACAAGCGTTCGGATGAGACCTGCCGGTGTTCCAAAAAAGCCGCCCCCTGTCACCGAGGTGGGGAATCGCGTTCCTGCGTCGGCGGGCGCGGTGCTCTGCAGAGTGACTGTCACGGTGATGTCGCGGTGTCCGTCGGCGCGGCACTGCACGCTGCCGGCCACGATCGTCGTGGAGAGGAAGCGGTCTATCTTGCCGCCGGTCGCGTCGCTGAGGTAAACCGCGTACGCGTCGTCGCCTGCGGCGTGGTGGCGCGCGGCTGGTCCGCCGAGCGTCCCTTCGCCGAGGATAGCCTCTTCGGACGGTATGCGGCTCCATGCGGAGATGCGGCCCTCGACCAGCGGTTTTTTCAAAGTGACGGCGAAGGCCGCAGGGTTGGTGGATCCCGCGGTGGCGCCCTCGAAGACGGCCTTCGCGATCTCGGCGAAGTAGATGTCCTGCTGATCGCGCTCCATCGTGACGTACGGTGTGACCAGGATGTTCTTGATCGCGTTGGCGGCCGTCAGCGTGACGCCGCCGGCGTCGATCGGCCCCGTCGCCTTGATGATCGCCTTCAGCACGAATGGGTCGATCGAGATGACAAGGTCAGGGGTCGCGCCCATGTACCGGTGCCACCATGCCGAAGCGAGTTCGGCGGTCACTGAGAAATCGGCCGGGCTCGTCGTGTTCTGGATATAGCGCCCCACGACATCGCCGTAGAGGGTCGTCGTGGACTCCGGCACCTCGGCGACAGGCTTCTCGCTCGGCGGGAAGGCGGCGTCACTCGCAACCTTCGACAGCGCGATGTGCCCGTCGTCGGCAGTGAGCTCGACGAACGAGCCGCTGATGCCGCCCCCGGTTCGCAACTCGGCGTTGTTCTGCACGATTACGAGGATGCGTCGCTTCTTCTCGGCGCCGAGCAGGCCCGGAGCGATCTTCGCGAACGGCGCGGTGTCGTGCACGATCGTCGCGGCCTGATCGTTGATCTTCTGCAGCTGCCGGGCGCCGTCGCCGACGGCGGGGATCGTCGCGTCGAGGTCGAGGGAGGCGAACTCGCGCGTGCCGGCCTGCAGTGCGGCATCCACCCCCTGCAGTGTCTTCGCGACCTTCTGCAGCGTGGCGACGTCGATGCCGCCCTTGCCGTCGCCCAGGTGCGGCAGCTCGCTCATCAGGGGCAGCGCCAGGTCGTTGACCAGCACGTCGAGCTGGGACGACGAGACGCGCGCCGCGGCGAGGTTTGGGCCGAGCACGGGCACGACCTCGGTCGCGCGCCAGATCGGGTCACCGGTCAGGGCCTCGGCCCGCTGCACGTGCGGCGCCACCTCGTCGGCGACCGTGGCGAGCGTGTCGAGATCGCCGTCGCCGACGGCCTGCCGCAGCTCGTCGATGTGGGCGGTGACCTGGTCGATCTCGCTCTTGGCCATCAGAGCTCGTACGCCGACCCAGGCGAGGGCGGCGAGCACGACGACTACGGCCGCCGCAAGTCCCAGAACGAGCCAACGTGCGCGCACGCCACGGACCACTGGACTCCCCAATCCCACTCCCGGCGCGACCCCACTCGCTCTGCGGAAGTGAGTTCGAAGTCTATCGGCGCACTCGACCGGAGACCACTCTGCGAAGGCTGCAGAGTGCGTTTGCTGAATGTTTACCCAGCATCTTGGCTTGTCCCCCAAATGGGGGACAAGCTTCACGCTAGAGTGACAGCGGCAGTGACTGGGGATCTGCCGCAGAAGACGCCTGGAACGGAATCGACTGGGGAGTCCGCTTCAAGGCGTCTTCAACACGTCCGCTCGTTTCCCGATCGAGTGCGAAGGCGTGGGTGCCGCGGAGACTGCTTCGCACAGAGGGCGCGGCACCCACTCGTCACGAGACGTTACGCGCGGGGCCGTCTGGGGAACGGCACACAGACCGAGCTGGGGACTCGATGCGCGACGACTTGCGACTGTATACAGGTTAGTTGCACAAGGCTTGCGCGGTGTGGCTATCGGCGCGCGGGTGCCGTGCTCATATGAGGCGTGTGGGCGCCGAGTCCTTTCTCCGCTACAGTGATGGAGCACACGTGCTGGGGACGTGCAGCGAAGGATTTGCGACGAAGAGCAACTGGGGAGTTGGGCTGTCGCACCTTCACCGATCGACCCGAGGCGACGCGATGTCGCGGGTGCCGCGGAAGCTCGATCGAACAGCCGATGCGGTGCCCGCGCGGCATCGCCGTCGATGTGTGCGACGCGTCGTCCCTCCCGGATGCGCCGCGGTGCACGGCTTCGGTCGTGCACCCGGCGCAGACAGGGGCCCGGCCCGGCGATCGCCGCGGCCCGGGCCCCTCCCCCCGGAGTCAGGAACGGCCCGCCCCGCCCCAGCCGGGTGCGACCGTCCCACAGGACATCGAAGCAGCAGGGTGCGACATTCGCGGTCCGGAAACATCCGGACGGGAATCTCCGGAAAACTCGTACCGGTTCTCACGGGCTGGGGATGCCGCGGGGCGATGTCGTGGTGCTGTGGTATGAATTGACCGCGCTCGAGGATGAGCGCGTTCTCATGATCTCCGGCAGGTTCTTTCCGACAGGAGCCCCGCAACGATGGCACGTGACGTGGACACCGACTCGCCCTCTGACTCGATCGGGCGGTTCGCCGCCGATCTGCGTGCGTTGCGGTTGGATGCCGAGAGCCCGACCCTCGCCAGGTTGCAGAACGATGCGGGCATCTCCAAGAGCGTGCTGTCAGAGGCCTTCGCCGGGCGGCAGCTGCCGTCGGCCCGCACGGTCGACCGCCTCGTGCGGGCGCTCGCCGGCGACGCGGCCGCGTGGGTGCAGCGGCGGGACGAGCTCGCCCGCGCGGGGGCTGCTTCTGCGAGTGCTGCGGGATCGGGGAGTGCGGGTTCTGCGGGTGCGGGTTCGGGGGGCGCGGGTTCTGCGGGCGGAGCGGGGGACGGGGCGGATGCGGCATCCCTCGTGCTCAGCGGAGAAGATGCGGTCGCGGCATCCACCCCCTCTTTCGTCGCGCCGGTCGGCACGATGCGCCGGCGGACGGCCTTTCTGCTGGTTGCGGCGGCGTTCGTGGCGGGCATCCTGGTCGCGGGCGGTGTCAGTCTGGGCGTCAGTGCGACGGCGGTGTCGCAGGCGCGCGCCGACGGGGCCGCGGCCGCGCGGCACGAGCTGACCGATTCGCCGGTGAGTCCGCGCGCGCAGATCAACGTACACAACGGCGTCGACCCGGCGATGACGCCCTGCGTGAACGACGCCGAGGTCGCGACGTCGGCGTCGCGCGCGCACAACACGCTGATCGAGATCATCTGGTCGAACAAGTGCTACGCCGGGTGGGCGCGCATCACGCGTTACGACGAGAAGTTCTCGGGCAACTCGATGACGGTCGCGATCTATCCCGAGACGGCGGCGCAAGGACCGGACCGGCAGAGCGCGACCGAGCCGAACGTCGAGAGCGCGTACACGACGCTCGTGGTGCGCCCGACGCCGCAGACGCGGCTGTGCGCGGTCGGCGTGATCACGCTCGCCGGCGAGAGCATCGACCTGGGCGATCCGCTCTGCACCTGAGGTGTCAAGCCCCGAGGTCGCGCAGAATTGTTGCGACGAGTCCGTCGGTCGTGACGTCCGACGTGATGCGGGTCTCCGCGAGGTGGGGGAGCGGCTGCCACCCGTCGTACCAGTCGCGCAGGTCGTCTTCGCCGAACTCGGTGCGCAGCGGTCGCGTCGCGTGCCGCCGGATGGTCTCATCGAGCGGGACGTCGAACGCGTAGACGCGGGTGATGCCGGCATGGTCGCTCGCAAGGTCTTCGAGTGCGTCGGCGTAGTCGCGCAGGTTGAAGATCCCGTCGAGGATGACGTTGTACCCGCGATCGAGCGCCTGGCGGGCGGTCGCGATGATGATCGCCGCAGCATCGGCTGAGCGCTCGAGCTTGTCGTCGCCGTGCAACAGCTCGCGGCGGAAGTAATCCTGGTGGATCAGCGCCGTCTTCGGCCCGAGCAGGGGCCGCAGGGCGAGCGCAGCGGTGGTCTTGCCCGACGCCGACGGCCCGCGCAGAACGATGAGACGAGTGGATGCTGCGCCGGTGGGCATCTGCCCATCTTGGCGCGCTCGGGCGTTCCGGTGTCGGAGTGTGTCTTCGCGGGCGGGGCGTGGGCCGGGGCGGCACGTCTATTCGCCCGCGATGCTTCGGTCGTCATGGAGTACCGTTTTTCGCGGGTGGATCGGTAATCTGCGACGACTGAAAACCACGCCCGCTCGTTCGGTCCTCACGGATTACCGTTTTTCGTTGGTGAAGCCGTCATCTGTGACGACCGAACGGGCCGCGGCATTCATCGTCCGATTCAGCGTCGGCGTAGCGGCGAGTGTCGCCGCGCCGATACGGTCGTAGCATCGTTCGCCGGCGAGAGGGCAAAGCAAAACCCCCGCCATGTAGAAGCTAGGCGAGGGTTTCTGGGGCCATTGTAATGATGGTCCGTGTGGCTCCGACGGGCGTCGATCCCGTGACCTCACGATTTTCAGTCGTGCGCTCTACCAAC
>Ga0180219_1000431_pt1 | contig 34665 bp, 24 predicted proteins | sample eDN3rd30CBELigMG_FD_151338 | JGI IMG/M metagenome (GOLD analysis project Ga0180219, IMG submission 151338) | Enriched Miracle-Growth compost microbial communities from Emeryville, California, USA - eDNA 3rd pass 30_C BE-Lig MG (version 2)... ... | reverse complement strand
GCGGATCACCATACCGGCCAGCGGTCTCTGAAATGCCGCATACGAAGGCCTGACAGAAGACCGCACTCGATCATTTGCTCATTCAAGCCGAAAGCCTCTTGCGCAACGGACGGCAACCACAGAAGTGCTAGTTCGGATGCGCGGCGACCAGATCACCGGGCATGATCACGCTCCATTCGGCGCCAATCACATACGCGCCCCACTGATCGAGCAGCTTCCTGCGCATGTCGAGAAAGGTCGCCCGGTTATAGGCTTTGATCACCGCGTCCGGAATGACGTGCGAAAGCGCAGATTCAGCCACTGGTTCCGGAATGAAGGGCTGTTTCTCGGCCGCCCAGGTCCTGAGGCTGGTGCGAAATCCGTGAGGCACCCAGGGTTTTTCGTCGTCACGCATCACCTTCGAAATCGTCATGTCGCTGATCATTGCTCCCTTGCGATTGGCGAAGATGAACGCATCGGGATGGGCGGGCGGCAGCAATGCCGCAATCTTTGCAAGAACGGCCAGCGCGGGAGCATTGAGCGTTACCACATGGGCTTGTTCCGACTTGCGCATCAATTCGGCTGGGCGGCCCCATTCCGCAAGTTCGGTATCGACATGCCGCCAGCGGGCTTCGCGCACCTCGACCGAGCGCGCACCCGTGGCGATCAGGAATAGGAGAGCGAGACGGCCGACCGTCTGGCGGGCGCCGATCAAATGAGTCCAGTAATCCGGAACTTCGGCATAAGGCATGGCCGGAAAGTTGCCGCCCTTCTTGGCTTTGCCGGTAAGCGCGCGAATCTGTTCGCGCGGCGCGGCCGTAGCGCGCCAACCCCTCGCCGAAGCATAGTCAAGAACGACGTTGATACGACGGCGAACCTTCTTCGCCATCGACGGTTTGGATTTCCAGATGGGGTTCAGGGCATCCGAGACATCCTCGGCCGTGATGGCGTCCACACGCTTATTGCCAATGACCGATTCTGCGTGGTTTTTGAGCGACGACAGAAACGCCTTGGCTTCCTTCTCACCCCACCCATGCGACTGCGCGCCGTGCGTCGCCGTAACCGCTTCTTTGAAGGTCGGTGTCAGCCTGCGATCCCGTTTGAGCTCCGCTGCCGGGTCCTTGCCAGCTTTCGCAGCGTTTCTGAGCCGGATGCAAAGCTCACGGGCTTCGGCCAAGGTGAGGTGCGTCCGTTCCTCAAGCGGAACGTCATCGCCGATTGCGCTTGGTCGCCCGAAGGTTGCCACAACGACCCCTCCGAGACCGATATCCCGCCGCTTCCCCCGTACCTGGATTCGCAGGATCCACGATCGGCATCCGGTCTCGCCGACGAGAAGATACAGGCCCTTGCCGTCGCAGTGACGACCCGTCTTGGCGTTCTGGACAGATTTCGCGGTGAGGCCAGCCATATTCTCTACTCTTCTGTCGAAACTTCCTCCCTCATTTCCTCCCTCATTTTAGATCGGATGGAGCAGGTTTCGATGGGATTCTATGGTATCAGAAATTGGCTAAAAATCTACGTTTTTCTTAGAGAATTGAGACCAGTTTGGACCAGTTGAGACTGAAAGTTATAGTCCTCGCGGGGCATCCAAATTTTCCGTTTATTATCGGTACGTTGACGCGCCGCTGTTTCCGGTTCGCCGGAATGCAACGCGCTTTCAGGGGCGTGCTCGTCGGTCTCGGCCCTTGCCGGCGGCTGCGTAACCGAAATGCGGCGCAGGCTCTACCCTTGATAGATGCCCGTGGGGTTGCCGCGGACGCCGCTGTCGACTTCGAAGAGCGCACCGTCGAATTCGGAGGCGGGGAGGCCGGTGGCGGCCGATGTCACGAACATGCGGTCGAGCTCGTCTCCGGCGAAGGTTATATTGGTCACGCGCTGCGCGGGGAGCGGAATCGCGCGATCGAGCCGGCCGTCGGGCGCGAAGCGGCTGATGCGCGCGCCATCCCAATGCGCGACCCACAGAAAGCCTTCGGCGTCGCAGGTCATTCCGTCGGGGTAGCCGTCGCTTTCCTCGAAGCGGATGAAAGATATTTTTCCGCTGACGCCCGTTTCGCCGATCTCGAACCGATAGACGATGCGGCGCGCCGTGTCGGCGTGATAGAGCCACCGGCCGCAAGGGGAGAAGGCCGGGCCGTTGGGGACCATATAGCCGCTGTCCACGACGTCGCAGGTGCCATCGAGCGACAGGCGATAGAGCGATCCGCGGGCCTCTTTTTCGGCCATGTCCATCGTGCCGCACCAGATCGCACCCATGCGATCGGCCTTGCCGTCGTTCATCCGATTGCCGGTCAGATGCGGTTCGGGATCATGGATGTGCGCGATGTCCAGAGGGTCGAGCGAGATGCGGCCGAAGCCGCCCTGGAACCCGCCGATCAGCGCGCCGTGCCGGTCCTCCACGACCCAGCCGAGCGGCTCGGGCATATCCCAGCGCGCGATGCCGCCGTCGGTAAGCGACAGCCGGTTGAGCGCCGGCGCGTGGATATCGACCCAATAGATCGCCTTGTCGCGCGCGCTCCACAGCGTGCCTTCACCCAGACTGTCCCGAACCTCGCGTTCGATCTTGCGCCAGCGGCTCAATCGGGTTCCTTTCTCAGTGGTTGTCGCGAGGCAGACCCATCGTTTGGGCAATGCGCTGATATTTTTCGGCCCCTTCGAGGATGGCGCCGGTGTTCATCTGGCCGACGACGGCACGCTGGATTTCCTGCCACGGCGTCTGCGAAGCCGGATAGGGATAGCCGCCGTTCGCTTCGAGTTCCGCCCGCCGCTCGTTCAGCTCGTCGTCCGAAATCAGCACATTGACGGTGCCCTTGCCGAGGTCGATGCGCACCCGGTCGCCCGTCCGCAAGAGGGCGAGCCCGCCCATTGCCGCGGCCTCGGGGCTGGCGTTGAGGATCGAAGGGCTGCCGCTCGTGCCCGACTGGCGGCCGTCGCCGATGCAGGGCAGCGCCGAAACGCCTTCGGTGATGAGGTAGGCGGGCGGGCGCATGTTCACAACTTCGGCGGCTCCCGGGTAGCCGACGGGGCCGGCGCCGCGCATGAACATCAGGGTTTGGGGCGTGATGCCGAGCGCGGGATCGTCGATGCGGCGGTGATAATCCTCCGGCCCGTCGAACACGACCGCCGGTCCCTCGAAAGCGTCCGGATCGTCGGGATTCGACAGGTAACGAGCGCGGAATTCGTCGCTGATAACGCTCGTCTTCATGATCGCGGCGTCGAACAGATTGCCACTCAGGACCAGGAACCCGGCATCCTTGCGGAGCGCCTCGTCGAATTTCTTGATGACGCGGTCGTCCTCGATCGTCGCATCGCGGCAGTTGTCGCCTATCGTGCGGCCGTTCACGGTCATCGCCTGCTCGCGGATCAGCCCTTGCCCGATCAGCTGGGCAACCACCGCGGGCACGCCGCCGGCGCGATAATAATCCTCGCCCAGATATTCGCCGGCGGGCTGCAGATTCACCAGCAGCGGAATCTTGTGGCCGATGGTCTCCCAGTCCTTGAGCGGCAGGTCGACGCCCATGTGGCGCGCGATGGCGGCCAGATGGATGGGGGCATTGGTCGAGCCGCCGATCGCCGAATTGACGGCAATCGCATTGTGAAACGCATCGAGCGTCAGAATGTCGGAGGGCTTGAGGTCCTCGTGGACCATCTCGACCACGCGCTTGCCGGTGCGATAGGCGCATTCCTGCCGGTCGCGATAGGGAGCGGGAATGGCGGCCGAACCGGGCAGCATCATGCCCAGTGCCTCGGCCAGCGAATTCATCGTCGTTGCCGTGCCCATCGTGTTGCAATAGCCCGTCGAGGGCGCGGATGAGGCGACCAGCTTGATGAAGCCGTCTTCGTCGAGTTCACCGGCGGCGAGCAGCTCGCGACCCTTCCATACGATCGTGCCCGATCCCGTTCGCTCGCCCTTGTACCAGCCGTTGAGCATCGGCCCGACCGACAGCGCGATCGCCGGAATGTTCACCGTCGCGGCGGCCATCAGCAGCGCCGGGGTCGTCTTGTCGCAGCCGGTGGTGAGCACGACGCCATCGATCGGATAGCCATAGAGCGCTTCGACAAGCGCGAGATAGGCCAGATTGCGGTCGAGTCCGGCGGTCGGGCGCTTGCCCGTTTCCTGAATCGGGTGGACGGGGAATTCGATGGCGATACCCCCGGCCTCGCGAACGCCCTCGCGAATCCGTTCGGCCAGCACAAGGTGATGCCGGTTGCAGGGACTGAGGTCGCTACCGGTCTGGGCGATGCCGATGATCGGCTTGCCCGAACGCAGCTCCTCGAGGCTGAGCCCGAAGTTCAGATATCGCTCAAGATAGAGCGACGTCATGTCGATATTGTCGGGATTGTCGAACCAGGCGCGCGATCGCAGCTTCGCTGACGGCGTTCCGGGTGAATTGCGGTTTGTCATGAAAGGCCGTTTCGATCAGCGCGACGTGGAGAGGCGATAGATCATGACATGGCGGTACGGCTTGCCGGGATCGACGCGGGCGGAGACGAAATCGGGATGGTTGGGCGCGTCGGGGAATTTCTGCGGCTCGAGCGCGATGCCGTCGCCCATCCTGTAGAGATGTCCCTGCTTGCCCACCAGCGTTCCGTCGAGGAAATTGCCGGAGTAGAATTGCACGCCGGGTTCGGTCGTCAGGACTTCGAGGACGCGGCCGGACGCCGGATCCTCAAGCCGCGCCGCGAGTTCCGGCTTGGCGGTCACGCCCTTGTCGAGCGCGAAATTATGGTCATAGCCGCGGCCATAGACAATCTGTTGATCGGTGCCGTCGCGCAATCCGTCGGCGACGCGGCGCGCCTGGCGAAAGTCGAACACGGTGCCTTCTACCGGGCGCAATTCGCCGGTCGGGATCAGGTTGGCGTCGACGGGGGTGAAGCGGCTGGCGGGAATCGTCAGCAGCTGGCCCGTCGCCCCGTCGCTCGATCCTTCGCCCGCCATGTCGAAGATCGCATGGTTCGTCATGTTGATAACGGTCGGCTTGTCGGTCTTCGCCTCGAAAGCGATGCCGAGATTGCCGGCCTCATCGAGCGTGTAGGTGACGGTTGCGACGACGCGGCCCGGATAGCCCGAATCGCCGTCGGGGCTGACATGCCGGAGCACGACGCTCGCGGTCGGGCCGGATTTCGTCGAGACGACCTCCCAGGCGGTCTTGTCGAAGCCATGATCTCCGCCGTGCAGACTGTTCCGGCCATCGTTGAGCGGGAGCTGATAGGTCTTGCCGTCGAGCGTGAAGCGTCCGCCGGCGATGCGATTGGCATAGCGGCCGACCGTCACGCCGAAATAATTGGGGTGCTCCACATAGTCCGAGAGCTCGTCATAGCCGAGGAGAACGTCGGCAATCTTGCCATTGCTGTCCGGCGCGAGGAGTTTCTGCAGCGTCGCCCCATAAGAGAGCACCGTGGCCGAAATGCCGTTGTCGGCGGTCAGCGTGATCGCGCTGATCTGGGTGCCGTCGGCCAGAGCCCCGGCGATTTCGCGCTTGACCTCGGCGGCATGGGCGGCCGGACAAAGCCCCGCCACCATCGCTGTCATGACCGCGCCGGCCAGTGCCTTTTCCAGTTTTCTCATAGCTGATCGCTCCAAACCCCCAGTGGAAATATCGTGGCCCATTGACGAGGCCTGTACTGCGATATAGTCCGACAAATGGAATAGGTGCAAGCCGGTTCGCAAACGAATTCATGCGCACCCTATCGAGAGGATCGTCATGCCCACATTTGTCTCGCCGCCCGGAGGCGCCGCCGAACACGCACAGGAGGCCGGAATCCGCTATGGGAAACCGCTCGCGTTGCTTGCGAGCCTCTTTTTCATGTGGGGCTTCATCACCGTCATCAACAACACGCTGCTGCCGCATCTGCGCAGCGTGTTCGAACTCGATTATACGCAGACGACGCTGATCGAGTCGGTCTGGTTCATCGCCTATGCGGTCGCGTCGATGCCCTCGGCCTTTTTGATCGAGCGCGTCGGCTATAAGAAGGCGATCATCATCGGCCTGTTGATCATGGCGGCGGGTGCGCTGGGCATGGTCCCGGCGGCGCGCCTCCCGTCCTATGAGATCACCTTGCTCGCGCTGTTCGTGATCGCGTGCGGCATCGCGCTCCTGCAGGTGGCGGCCAATCCCTATGTCGCGGTGATCGGACCGCCGGAATCGTCGGAATCGCGCCTCACGCTGGTGCAGGCGTTCAATTCGATGGGGACCTTCTTCGCGCCCTATTTCGGCGGCTACCTCATCCTCAGCCGGACGACCGGGGGCAATTCGCTCGAGGGCGCGCAGCTTACCGCGGCGGAGCGGCTGGCCGACGCGCAGGCGACGCAGCTGCCCTATGTCATGGTCGCGGTGGTGCTGGTCATCATCGCCATGGTCTTCTGGCGCGCGAAGCTGCCCGCCCTCGGGGCGGCAACCCGCCGCGCCCATGCCTCCGAGCGCACGACCGTCCCGCTGTGGAAAGTCTGGGCGCACCCGATCTACAAGCATCGCAATCTGGCCTTCGGCATTCCCGCGATCTTCATCTATCTGATCGCCGAAATCGGCGTCGCGAACCTCTTCATCAATTTCGCCATCCTGCCCGAGATCGCGGGCATCACCCCCGCCAAGGCGGCCAATTATCTGGTGCTGCTGTGGGGCGGAATGATGGTCGGCCGCTTTGCCGGCGCCTTCATCATGCGCGCCTTTCCCGCCAACAAGGTGCTCGCCGTCTATGCCTCGGCCGCCTTTCTGGTGATGATCGGGGCCGCCACGCTGCACGGACCGGTGGCAATGTGGTGCCTGATCCTCGTCGGATTGTGCCATTCGATCATGTTCCCGGCGATCTTCGCGATGGGGATCAAGGGCCTCGGCCCGCTGACCGAAGAGGGCTCGGGCCTGCTCATCATGGCGATCGCCGGCGGCGCGCTCGTCGTCGTGCAGGGTTGGCTCGCCGACACCGTCGGCCTGCAGAACAGCTTCTGGCTCACCGCAGCGTGCGAACTCTATGTCCTCTTCTATGCCCTCTGGGGCTCAAAGCCGACACAGGCCCTGCCCGACGAGGTGCTGGAGACGCAGGCCGCTTGACGCGCGGTAGCGGACGGGGCCGGCGGCACTGGCGCCGGCCCCGTCCGAACCCGCAAAACTCTTGCTTCGTCCGCCTTCAGCCGGTCATGGCGCTGCGCGTGTCCTCGAGCGCGAGGTCGATGAGCAGATTCATCGCCTCGGCGGCACCATCGCCGTCGCCGGCGGAAATCGCATCATACACGCGGACATGATCGGGGATCGGATTGCGCGGCAGTGCGCGCGCGCGCTGCTTGAACTGCGTCGTCCAATTCACCGCCGCGCTGATGCTCGCGCTCAGCACCATCAGCGCCTGATTGGCGGTGGCATGCAGAATCGCATTGTGAAAATCCCTGTCGGCGGCGCGCCCGGCCTCGGTGGTCAGCGTATGCCGGCGCATGTCGGCAAGCGCGGTCTTCATGATCTTGAGGTCGGTCTTGTCGCGCCGCTGCGCGGCCAGCCGGGCGGCGGCGGGTTCGACGATCGCGCGCAGCTCGAACAGGCTGCGCACAAACTCCATGTCGGGCTCGCCCGCGAAGGCCCATCCGAGCACTTCGGGATCGAGCAGGTTCCAGCGCTCGCGCGGCAGCACGCGCGTTCCGGCCTTCGGGCGGCTCGCCACCAATCCCTTGGCGGTGAGTACCTGAATCGCCTCGCGATAGGCGCTGCGCGAGACCTGAAGCTCTTCGGCAAAGGCCACTTCGCCGGACAGGACGTCGCCGGGCGCATATTTGCCAGACAAGATATCGGTGCCCAGCCGGTGCGCGATCGCACCGTGCAGACGCCGGCCGGGGCCGCGCGGTTCCTCCACCAGCTTCGCCATTTCCTTTCCCTTGCCCGGTTCAGCCTTTGTCACGATATCAGCGACCTCCTGACCCTGAACCCTAACAGCCCGCCCGCAAGGAAGGAACGACAAAGATTGCGTTTGGCGTTCACTCGAAATATGTCGGAGTAAATAAGGAGCCCCTCACATGTCAGATTTCCATTCCATCGCCGCCGAAACCGGTCAGCCCCATGGTGAGCCGCTCAGGGTCGACAGCCCCGCAGATGTCGCGGAAGCCTGCCGGAAAGCCGACGCCGCGTTCGACGCCTATCGCGCGACCGGCCGCGAGGAGCGCGCCGCCTTTCTCGAACGAATCGCCGAGGAAATACTCGCCATCGGCGATTCGCTCATCGAGGCGGCAATGACCGAAAGCGGCTTGCCGCGCGCGCGTCTCGAAGGCGAGCGCGGTCGCACCGTCGGTCAGCTTCGCCTGTTCGCCGATGTGGTGCGCAAGGGCCGCTGGCAACAGCTTCGCATCGACCCCGCCATCCCCGACCGTCAGCCGCTGCCGCGCCCCGACCTGCGTCTTCGCATGATTCCGGTCGGCCCGGTCGCCATATTCGGCGCTTCGAACTTCCCGCTCGCCTTCTCGACGGCCGGTGGCGACACCGCGTCGGCGCTGGCCGCCGGCTGCCCCGTCGTCGTCAAGGGACACCCGGCCCACCCGATCACCGGCGGGCTGGTGGCACGGGCGATCGCCAGCGCTGTGGCCGCCTGCGGGCTTCCCGAAGGCGTTTTCCAGCATCTTTCCGGCCCCTCGAACGATCTGGGCGCGGCGCTCGTCGGTGATCCGCGGATCATGGCGGTCGGCTTCACCGGCTCGCGCGCCGGCGGTCTGGCGCTCATCAACATCGCACAGGCCCGCGACGTTCCGATTCCCGTTTACGCCGAAATGTCGAGCATCAATCCCGTCCTGTTACTGCCCGAGGCGCTGAAGGCGCGCGGCGCGGCGCTCGGCGCGGCCTTCGTCGGCTCGCTCACCATGGGCGCCGGCCAGTTCTGCACCAATCCCGGCCTCGTTCTGGCCGTCGAAGGCGAGGGGCTCGATGCCTTCGTCTCTGCGGCCGGACAGGCCGTGACGCAAGCGCAGCCGCAGACGATGCTGACCGTCGGCATTCGCGATGCCTATGCAAAAGGCGTCGCGACCCTCGGCGCCTGTCCCGGCGTCGAAACGCTGGCGCGCAGCGCCGAAGGCGACCGCACCCGCGGCGACGCCGTGCTGTTCCAGACCACCGGCGATGCCTTTCTGGCCGACCGCGCGATGGGCGACGAAGTCTTCGGTGCGGCCTCGATCGTCGTGCGCTGCAAGGACGAAGCCGAACTCGCGAGGGTCGTTGCCGGGCTCGAAGGCCAGCTCACCGCCACCCTGCACATGGACGCCGCCGACGAAGGCATGGCGGCGCGCCTTCTGCCCATACTCGAGCGCAAGGCGGGCCGGATCCTCGCGAACGGCTGGCCGACTGGCGTCGAAGTCTGTCATGCGATGGTTCACGGCGGCCCCTTTCCGGCCACGTCCGATCCGCGCACCACCTCGGTGGGTAGCCTCGCCATCGACCGCTTCCTGCGCCCGGTCAGCTATCAGAATATCGCCCAGGACGTCCTGCCTGCGGAGCTGCGCGACAGCGCCATGGGCGACGGCGTCCCCCGCCTGATCGACGGCACGCTCAAGCTCAACTGACACCAGCCACCTTGCCGCGTCGCGCCAACACGAACGAGCGCGCCGCGATCCGGGAGAGACACATGACTTATCTTCGCCTGCTTCAGCATCGCGCAGCCGACGGCTCGCGGTCGGTCATTCTTGCCGAAGGCGACACGGCGCATTTCCTTCCCGGCGTGACGTCGGTCCGCGAATTGGCGCAGCGGGCGATCGCGGCGGGCGAAACTCTGACCGACACCGCCCGCGCCTGCGGACGGGGTGCGGGTGTCGACATTCGCGCCGAATTCGACGCGGGCCGCCTTTTGGCGCCGATCGATCATGCGGACGCGGCGCACCTGATCCTGTCGGGCACCGGCCTGACGCATCTCGGCTCGGCCGAAGGCCGCGACAAGATGCACCGCGAGGCCGCGGCGAGCGAGAAGCAGACCGATTCGATGCGCATGTTTCTGGAAGGCCTCGAAGGCGGCAAGCCCGCGCCGGGCGAGGTCGGACAGCAACCCGAATGGTTCTACAAAGGCGATGGTTCGCAGCTCGTCGGCCCCAGGGATCCGCTCCCGATGCCGGCCTTTGCAAAGGACGGCAGCGAAGAACCCGAGGTCGCCGGTATCTATCTCGTCGGTGAAGATGGCACCCCCTATCGACTGGGGTTCGCGCTCGCCAACGAATATTCGGACCATGTGACCGAGCGGCACAACTACCTCTGGCTCGCACATTCGAAGCTGCGCCGCGCCGCATTGGGCGCGGAACTGCTGCTCGGCACCCCGCCCGCGGGCATCGAGGGCACCAGCCGTATCCGGCGCGACGGGGAACTGCTCTGGGAAAAGCCGTTTCTTTCGGGCGAGGCGAATATGTCGCACACGATCGCCAACCTCGAGCATCATCATTTCAAATATGATCTCTTCCGGCGGCCGGGCGACATTCACGTCCATTTCTTCGGCACCGCGACGCTGTCGTTCAGTGACGGGGTGACGACGCAGGAAGGCGACGTCTTCGAGATTTCGGCCTTCCCCTTCGCGCTGCCGCTCGCCAACTCGCTGGCGCGCGCCGAGGCCCGCGCGGTCGCGGTCAAGGCGCTCTGAACGATGGACCCGATCCGCATCGCCGTCGTCGGTCTCGGCAAGATCGCCCGCGACCAGCATCTGCCTGCCATCGCCGGCAATGCCGCCTTCAGCCTGGCTGCGACCGTAAGCCCGCACGATCCCGGCCGGGAGGGCGTCGCCCATTTCGCCAGCCTCGGCGACCTGCTCTACGGCGGACCGGCGATCGATGCCGTCGCGCTCTGCACCCCGCCGCAGGTGCGCTACGATCTGGCGGCGCTGGCGCTGAAGCGCGGCGTTCACGTCTTCCTCGAAAAGCCGCCGGGGGCGACGCTGAGCGAGGTGGTCGCGCTGCGCGAGCGGGCCGACAAGGTCGGTGTCACGCTTTTCGCTGCCTGGCATTCGCGCTTCGCCGCGGGCGTCGCGCCGGCGCGTGCCTGGCTGGCCGAACGCACGATCCACAAGGTCTCGATCGTCTGGCGCGAGGATGTGCGCGTCTGGCACCCCGGGCAGGCGTGGATCTGGGAGCCCGGCGGCCTCGGCGTATTCGATCCGGGGATCAACGCCCTGTCGATCCTCACCCATATCCTGCCGCGTCCGGTCTTCCTCGAGGACGCCGCGCTCAGCATTCCGGAAAATCGGGCCGCCCCGATCGCAGCTGAACTGCGCCTTCGCGACACCGCGGGGGCGGACATTCATATGGATCTCGACTGGCGCCAGACCGGCCCGCAAAGCTGGAACATTACGGTCGAAACCGACGCGGGAACGCTCAAGCTGTCGAGCGGCGGCGCGGTGCTGACCCTGCCCGGCGGGACCGAGCACAATGAGGACCTCGAATATCCCGGCCTCTATTCGCGCTTCGCCAATCTGATCCGCGGCGGGCGCAGCGACGTCGACATCGACCCGCTCCGCCTCGTTGCCGACGCCTTTCTGCGCGGACGGCGCGAGAGCGTCGAACCCTTCAACGACTGACCCCTTCGGGGAGGAGAGACCAAGATGCTGAGGACGCTTCGCCATACGGCGACATTTCTGCTGCTGGGCGCCACCGCGCTCGCGGGGACGGCGCACGCCGATACCGGAGGAAAGCCGACGACGGCGGTGATCCACGCCGATGCGCCCGGCCCGGTCTATAACAAGGAGATTTTCACGCAATTCGCCGAGCATCTGGGCAACGGCATCTACGGCGGCCTGTGGGTCGGCACCGACAGCAAGATCCCCAACACCAACGGCTTTCGCAACGATGTCGTCGGCGCGCTGCGCAACCTCTCGGTTCCGGTCATCCGCTGGCCCGGCGGCTGTTTCGCGGACGAATATCACTGGCGCGAAGGCATCGGCCCGCAAAGCGAGCGTCCGGTCAAGATCAACACCCACTGGGGCGGCGTGACCGAACCCAACAGCGTCGGCACCCACGAGTTTTTCGAGCTGGTGCGCCAGGTGGGCGCCCGGGCCTATGTCGCGGGCAATGTCGGTAACGGCTCGCCGCGCGAGATGGCCGAGTGGGTCGAATATATGACGGCGCCGGCCGGCAACCTTGCCGACGAACGCGCCAGGAACGGCCACAAGGAGCCATGGTCGGTTCCCTATTTCGGCGTCGGCAACGAGCTTTGGGGCTGTGGCGGCAATATGCGCGCCGAATATGCCGCCGATGTGACGCGCCGCTATGCCACCTTCATCAAGGCGCCGGCCGGCATGAAGATCCTGAAGATCGCAGCGGGCGCGAACGTCGACGATTATAACTGGACCGAGACGATGATGCGCGTCGCCGCGTCGACGCTCGACGGCCTGTCGCTCCATTATTATGTGCTTCCCGGCGGCGGCTGGCCACCGCGCGCGCCGGCGACCGGCTTCGACGAAAGCGCCTGGGCCGATACACTGCATCAGGCCTGGCGCATGGACGAGCTGATCGCCAGGCACAGCGCGATCATGGACAAATACGACCCCGAAAAGCGCATGTTCCTCGCGGTCGACGAATGGGGCGCATGGTATGCGCAGGATCCGGGAACGCATCCGGGCTTCCTGCGTCAGCAGAACACGCTGCGCGACGCGCTGATCGCCGCGATCAATCTCGACATCTTCGCCCGGCACGCCGACCGCGTCCGCATGACCGCCATCGCCCAGATGGTGAATGTGTTGCAGGCGATGATCCTGACCGACGGCGACAAGATGGTCCTGACCCCGACTTATCATGTCTTCGAGATGTACAAGCCGTGGCAGGACGCCACCGTGCTGCCGATCGACATCGACACGCCGACCTATGCCAAGGGTCAATATAGTCTGCCGGCCGTCAGCGGTTCGGCGGTGAAAGGCAGGGATGGCAAGATCCATGTCGGACTGTCGAACGCCGACCCGACCGAGGCCAACAGCGTGACGATCGCACTCGACGGCGTGGCCGCCCGGCGGGTTTCGGGGCGCATCCTGACCGCCGCCACGATCGACGCGCACAACAGCTTCGATGCGCCGCTGGCCGTCCGACCCGCGCCCTTCTCGGGGGCGGGCGTCAAGGGCGGCAAGCTCGTCGTGACCTTGCCGGCCAAGTCGGTGGTCGTGCTCGAGCTGCAATGACGAGGTCCCTCCTCCTCGCCGCGGCGCTCGGCCTCGCCGTGCCCGCTTCCGCCGCCGCCGGGCAGCAGGTAGCGGCCGGTGCGAACGATCGGCTGTCGGGCGATCTGACCGTGCACGATCCGGTGATCATTCGCCAAGGCGACACCTATTATGTGTTCAGCACGATTGGCAAATATGTGGGAATCAAGACCTCGCGCGATCTCGCGCAGTGGAAGGACGCCGGCGCGGTTTTCGCCGAGATTCCGGCGTGGGCCAGGCAGGCCATCCCCGGCGCCGAAGGCCTGTGGGCCCCTGACATATCCTATGTGAACGGTGAATATCGCCTCTATTATTCGGTCTCGACTTTCGGCTCCAACCGCTCGGCCATCGGCCTTGCGACCAGCCCCACGCTCGATCCGAACGCCCCGAACTACGGCTGGAAGGATCATGGGCTCGTTGTCCTGTCCACGGCCGAGGACGATTTCAACTCGATCGACCCGAACCTCGTCGTCGATGCCGAAGGACGTCAGTGGCTCGCGCTCGGAAGCTTCTGGAGCGGGATCAAGCTCTTCGCGCTCGATCCCGCGACCGGCAAACCGGCGCCGGGAAGCGAGCCCTATTCGATCGCGCGGCGCATCGCGCCCGCCGGCGGACCGGCGGCGATCGAAGCGCCGTTCATCATCGGCCACGGCGGCTGGTATTATTTGCTCGTTTCCTATGATTATTGCTGCAAGGGCGCGAACAGCACCTATTATACGGTCGTCTCGCGCTCGCGCCGGATCACCGGTCCCTATCGGGGCAAGGACGGCAGCGAGATGATGTCGGGCGGGGGGACGATCTTCCTGCGCGCCGATTTGCAGGAACAGGAGCGGTTTCGCGGACCCGGCCATGCCGGCGCATTCACCGACACCGATGGGACGACCTACGTGGTCTATCACGCCTATGACAAGCAGCGGAACGGCACCCCGACTCTGCGCATCGCGCGTGTGCGCTGGGACGCGGACGGCTGGCCGGTCGCCGAATAGGGCAAGTCACCTGCGGGCAGTCATTCAACTTGGGAGAGGACAAGATGCCGTTCAGAATTTCGCGTCGTGCATTCGCGGCCGGCGCCGCTCTGTTACCCATCGCCTGCTCGCGGGCTGGCGGCGTGGTGCCGGCCGCGGCAATCGGTGGCTCCGCGCTGCCGCTTCCCGTCCTTGCCAATCCGCTCGTGAAGCAGCGGGCCGACGCCCAGATCTTCCGGCACGAAGACGGCAACTATTATATGACCGGGTCGGTCCCCGAATATGACCGTCTCATCCTGCGCCGCTCGCATACGCTTGCCGGGCTGACCGACGCCGAAGAACGCGTCCTGTGGCGGCACGAGGCGAGCGGGCCGATGTCGGGCTTCCTGTGGGCGCCCGAACTGCATTTCGTCGGCGGGCGCTGGATCGTCTATTTCGCGGCCGGCCCCAGCGGCGGCGGCGAGGATGTCTTTCGCATCCGCACCTATGCCGTGATATGCGACGGCCCCGACCCGATGACGGGAAGCTGGTCGGTGCTCGGCCAGTTCGACGCGCCCTGGGACAGCTTCAACCTCGATTCGACGATCTTCACGCATCGCGGGACGCAATATTTCGCCTGGGCGCAGCGCGAACCGGGCATCGAGACGAATTCGAATCTCTATATCGCGCCGCTGGCCACGCCGCTGACGCTGGCGGCGCCCGCCGCGCGGCTGACCGTGCCGACGCTCGACTGGGAAGTGCGCGGTTTCAAGGTCAACGAGGCTCCCGCCATACTGGAGCGGGGCGGCAAGCTGTTCATGACCTATTCGGCGAGCGCAACCGATGCGCGCTATTGCCTCGGCCTGCTCAGTGCGGATGCCGATGCCGACATCATGGATCCGCGGGCCTGGACCAAAGCGTCCGAACCCGTCTTCTCCACCTGCCGCGAAACCTCGGTCTATGGGCCCGGCCACAACAGCTTCACCGTCGACGAAGACGGCCGCGACATGCTCGTCTATCATGGCCGCGATTATGAGGCGATCGAAGGCGATCCGCTGTTCAACCCCGACCGTCATACCCGCGTGCAGCGCCTTTATTTCGATGCGCAGGGCAACCCCGATTTCGGCGTCCCCGTCGGCAACGGACCGTTGCCCGAACGCTTCGCGCCGGCGGGCCGGTCCGGCGCCTGGCTCGCCCATGCCGGCACGCGGGCCTTCGTCGGCTCCGCGCCGCTCGCGCAGACGCAGTTTCGTTCACTGCCCGATGCGAACGGCGATCTGCGTCTCTCGCCCATTCTTCTGCGCGATCATTGCCTTGCCGCCACCGCGAGTGGCGGGGTCGAGATTCAGCCGTCCGCCGCAGGCGATCGCGCGCCCGGCAGCGAGCTGTTCAAGCGCCAGCCCGGCCCGCGCAAGGACTGCGTCATTCTCGAATCGGTCGCCTATCCCGGCAAGGCGCTTGCGCATGACGCGGGCTCGCTCCGACTGGCTCCCGCAGGCGAAGCAGCCAGTATCTGGGACATTTCATAGGCTTGATAAATCCGACTAAATAATATCCGCTTCGGGACCATGAAGGCCATGTGTGGCGCAAATGTCGCACGAATCAGGTATAATTCCCCGCGCTAGCAGAATTGGCTTGCAAATTTTAACTCCGACAAATTATAGGCCTCGCTGGTTCATAAGGGCATGGTATCGGCCAGCCTCAATGGGAGGATAGACTATGGCGCTCAAGCCAATCGCATTCTGCACAGCATCCATTCTGGCCCTGAGCCTCGCCGGCGTTGCCCATGCGCAAAGTCAGAGCGATCAGGGCGCTTCCGCGGCTTCCGAAGACAATGGCCAGTCCGCGGCCGAGGGTATCATCGTCACCGGCGTTCGCGCATCGATCGTCGGCGCGCTGAATGTCCGCAAGGAATCGGTGCAGATCGTCGACTCGGTCGTGGCCGAAGATGTCGGTAAATTGCCGGACAATAACGTCGTCGAAGCGCTCCAGCGCGTGACCGGCGTGCAGGTGACCGACCGCGCCGGCGGCGAAGCTGCCACGGTGACGATTCGCGGCCTTCCCGATCCGCTGACCACGCTCAATGGCCGCAACATCTTCACCGCGGCGGGCCAGTCGTTCGCGTTGCAGGATATTTCGGCTAACCTCGTCAAGCAGGTCGACGTCTACAAGACTCGTTCCTCCGATCAGATCGAAACCGGCCTTGCGGGCCAGATCGACGTCAAGACGCGCAGTCCGTTCGACTTCGACGGCTTCGCGATCTCGGGCCTCGCACGCGGAATCTATAACGAGCAGGCCGACAGCTTTAACCCCAATGTCGCGCTGCTCGTCAGCGACCGCTGGGAAACCGGCATCGGCGACATCGGCCTGCTGGTCAACGGCAGCTGGAGCCGGACCAAATACCGGAACATGTCGACGACCGCAGGCGCCTTCGTTCCGTTTGCGACGGAAAATCCGCCTGTCGGATCGGGGCTGGCTCCGCTCGAGCGAATTTTCTCCGGCTGGCAGCCCGGCCTCGACTACGGCCTGCCGACCGAGCCGGGTTCGACGATCGACTATAATGGCGTCGCCGTCCCATATTATCTGTCGCGCGACGCCGTCTTCAGCTCGGATCTCTATGGCAAGCGCGAACGCCCGTCGGTCAACGTCGCGCTGCAATGGGCCCCGAATTCGAGCTCGGTCTATACGGCCGAAATGTTCTACGCGGGCTTCCGCGGGACGACGTTCAACTCGCTGCAGTTCAGCTTCGTCGACTGGTGGGGCAACCCGGGACCGGTCGAGCTCTACGACGGCACCAACATCGTCAAGGCGCGCACCGTCGATGATGTTTATGGCTTCAACAGCGGCGACTATTCGACGAACAAGACCGACAGCTTCGTTTATGCCCTCAACGGGCAATGGGATCTTGGCGATCGGGGCAAGATCATCGGCGACGTCGCTTATCAGGCGAGCACCAACAAGGGTTCGTTCATCGCGATGCGGACCGAACGCGTGGCAAACCAGATCGCCACCGATTTCAATGCCGGCGGCGGAATTCCCTCCTATCATTTCGCGGACGACAATCTGCTGGCCGATCCGAGCGTCTGGAACGTCGCGCAGCTTTACGACAATGCCAACAAGGACAAGGGAAGTGCGATCACCGCCACCCTTGACGGCTATTATGAATGGGACGACGGCTTCATCCGCCGGATCAAGGCGGGCCTGCGCTACGACGATCGCAAGGCAAAGAGCTATACGCGGACTCAGGATGCCGGCGGGCTGGGCGTTGCGCTTTCGACCTTGCCCGAAGACGCGCTGTTCACCAATTCGGACTTTATGAAGGGCATCGCCGACGTGCCGCGCAGCTGGGTCCTTGCCGACGGCGGCTGGCTGCACGACAATGCCGACATGGTCCGCGGCCTTTATGGCCTGCCGACCTCGGACGCGCTGTCGCTCGTCAAGACCTTCGACATCGACGAAGTGACGATGTCGGCCTATGTCATGGCCGATGGCGAGGTTTCGATCTTCGGCCGGCCGCTGCGTCTCGAAGGCGGCGTTCGCTACGTCTCGGTCACGACCGATTCGAATTTCTTCGACCGCTACAACGACGGGGCGCTGACCCGCGGCGGCAGCCAGTCGTCGAAATTCCTGCCCAGCTTCACCGCGCGCTACGAGATCACGCCCGATCTGCGGTTGCGCTTCAACTATGGCGAAACGCTTCGCCGTCCCAATTTCACGGACATCAACCCGAATTATTCGTTGACCGGCGATCTTACCAATGTGGGCTACGGCAGCGGATCGGCGGGCACCGCGGATTTGAGGCCGACGCATTCGAAGAATTACGACCTCGCGCTCGAATGGTATTTCGAACGCAACAGCGCCATCTATGTCACCGGCTTCCGGCGTGAGATCGACGGTCTCGTCGTTCCGCTGACGGTCATGGAGCATATTCCCGACAATGGTATCGTTGCCGGCGCGACCGAAGATTTCGCCATCACCCGGCCGGTCAATGCCTCCGACGGCGTGCTCAAGGGCGTCGAAATCGGCTTGACCTATTTCCCGACCTATCTCCCGAGCATCCTCGACGGTCTCGGTTTCCAGGGAAGCGTGACGATCCTCGATTCCAAGCAGAATATTCCGATGACGGACTCGGCGGGGAACATCACCGGCGAGGCGACGTCGCAATTCTTCAACGTTTCGAAATTCTCCTACAACGCCACGCTCGCCTATGATCGCGGGCCGTTCGATGCGCGCGTGTCCTATGTGTGGCGCAAGGGCTTTTTGCACAACAACGAAGCGCGGCTGTTCGCCAATCCGATCGGTGTCTGGTACAGGCCGGAGGAAAGCCTGGACGTGCAGCTGACGTGGAACGTCACGGATCGCATCGGCCTGACCTTCGATGCGACCAACCTGACCAAGTCGAAGCAGCAGAATTATTATCGGTTCGACGATGTCGGCAACGCCGATCAGTTCAACCTCGGCACGCTACAGCTGGCGCGCACCTTCGCCATCGGCGCGCGCTTCACCTTCGATTGATCCCTGACGACCGGGGGCGGCTTGCCAGCTCGCCTCCCGGTCGACAACCATGGCGGTCGCTGCCGCGGCCGTTCTCCCCTCTGCTCTCCCGAGCAGCCGCAATGGGGGCGGCCGCCATTCCTCTGAAAGAGCAGGCCGCGAGCCAGTCGAAACGAGCAGGCCTCGACTCGCTCGACGCGGCATGGGCCGAACATGGCGTCAGGGATTTCGCCAATTTCGGCTGTTGTTTCGTCGATCGGGGTGCGAATCCTTGCGGAAGTCGGCCGGCTTCCCTTCATGGCGAGATTGGACCGCCGCCTTGCCGTAGCGTCGCGTGGCGCGCCGCCATCATCATCTTGTCGAGCGTTGTGCGCGACCCTAACCTTGCTGCCGAATCTGCCGTACGAGCGGCGCAAGGACGAGGATGGGAGAGCGGTATGAGCGCCAATAATCCGGCAGGCGAAGCGGTGGTGCCGCTCGATCCCGCATGGCCGAAAATGTCACTTGCGGAGGCGACCGCGCTGCTCACTGCGCCCGGCGCGAAGTTCGAAATGGAGACGGTCGAGATTCGCGGCGTCTCCACTCGCGTCTGGAAAAATGCCCCGTCGGATCTCGGCGCACTCCTCGATCTCTCGCGGACCCATGGCGAGCGGCCGTTCACGATCCTCGACGACGAGCGCGTGAGCTATGAAGCGAACTGGCGCGCCACCGCGACGCTCGCGCACGCGCTCAGCGCGATGGGAGTTGCAAAGGGCGACCGCGTCGCCTTTGCGATGCGCAACCTGCCCGAATGGCCGATGGTCTTTTTCGCGATCACGACTTTGGGCGCGATCGCGGTGCCGCTCAACGCGTGGTGGACCGGCGCCGAGCTCGCCTATGGCATCGCCGATTCGGGCGCGAAGATCGTCATCCTCGACGGCGAGCGCCACGCGCGGCTGCGCGAGCATCGCGGAGAGCTGCCCATGGTCGAGCAGTGGATCGTCGCGCGCGGTGACGGGGAGGCGGGAGCGACCGCGCTCGAAACCCTCGTCGGCGCGCCGCCGGGCTGGAGCGCCCTGCCCGATACCGGCCGGCCACGCGCCGATATCGACAGCGACGATGCCGCGACGATCTTCTACACCAGTGGCACGACCGGGCACCCCAAGGGGGCGCTCGGGACGCACCGCAATCTGATGTCGAACATCCTTTCGGGGGGCTTTTCGGCGGCACGCAGCTTCCTGCGCCGCGGCGAGCCGGTGCCTGAGCCGCAGCCGCGCACGACGCTCACCGTCATTCCGATGTTCCATGTCACCGCCTGTTCGGCGAGCCTGATGGGCGGCATGGCGGCGGGCCATACGACGATCTTCATGCGCAAATGGGATGCGGTCGAGGCGATGGAGATCATCGAGCGCGAAAAGGTCAATGTCACCGGCGGGGTACCCACGATTGCATGGCAGTTGATCGAGCATCCCGACCGGGCGAAATACGACCTCTCGTCGCTCGAGGCGATCGCCTATGGCGGCGCGCCCTCGGCGCCCGAGCTGGTCAAGCGCATTTACGAGGAGTTCGGCGCGCTGCCGGGCAACGGCTGGGGGATGACCGAGACGATGGCGACGGTGACCTCGCACTCGTCCGAGGATTATCTGAACCGCCCGACGAGCGCCGGGCCGCCGGTCGCGGTCGCCGACCTCGAAATCCGTGCCGACGACGGCGTGACGGTGCTGCCGACGGGCAGCGTCGGCGAGCTTTGGGCGCGCGGGCCGATGATCGTCAAAGGCTATTGGAACAAACCGCAAGCGACCGCCGAGACCTTCGTCGACGGCTGGGTGCGCACTGGCGACCTCGCGCGGCTCGACGCCGAGGGCTTCCTCTATATCGTCGATCGCGCCAAGGACATGGTGCTGCGCGGCGGCGAGAATATCTATTCGTCCGAGGTCGAGAATGCACTCTATGAGCATCCCGCGGTTACCGACTGCGCGATCATCGGCATCCCGCACCGCACGCTGGGTGAGGAGCCCGCGGCGGTCGTGCATCTCGCGCCGGGCACGCGCGCGACCGAAGCCGAACTGCAGGAGTGGGTGCGCGCGCGGCTGGCGGCGTTCAAGGTTCCCGTCGCGGTGCGATTCGTCGATGAGACGCTGCCGCGCAACGCCAATGGCAAGATATTGAAGAAGGATTTGAAAGCGCTCTTCGCCGACCGCGAGGCTGCCGTGGCCTGACCGTGTGCGCGGACCGGAGCGGGCGTTGACGCGCCCACAGCGGTCGATCGCGCGGAAGCCCCCGATGCCGGGTGACCAACGTCACACCGGTTTTCAAATTGACCGGTAAACATATCCCAAGATATTCCGGGCATAGGGGCCTTCATGAATTTTGCGCAAAGCCATCCGGTGCGACGATGGAGCGGGCTGCTGTTTGCGCTCGCCTGCCTCGTCGCGGCGTCCCTGGCAGGGCCTGCGGACGCGAGGCCGCTGCGCGTCGATACGCCCCTCTGCTATGCGGTGAGCGATCTCTCGGTTGCCGACAAGGAATTGGCGTCGATCGACTTCGCCTGTCGCGGCGCGCCGGCCGGCTATCAAGGGGAAAGCCTGTGGCTGCGCGCGCCGGTCGAGCTTTCGTCGGGCGCTCACAATGGGCAGGCGGTCGCGGTGCGCTACACGCGCTTCGAGCGAATGGCGGTGGCTTTCGTCTATGCCGACGGTGTGATCCGTTGGCAGCAGGTCCGGCGCGGCGATTATGGTGCGCACTGGCGGATCGGCGGCCAGCTTCTCTTCGAAGCGCCCGACCGCGGCGTGGCATTGGCCGCGGTGGCGATGCGGTTCGACCGGCTCACCGACTATAGCCTGCTGCACCCGCGTCTGATCTCCGCCGACGAGGCAGGGCTGCAGGCTGCGGGCATGGCGGCGATCATCGGAGCATCGCTGACCTTGCTGCTTGTCAGCGGCATCTACAGCCTGTCGCTCGCCGTCGCGGCGCGGCGCCAATATCTCGTCTGGCAGGCCGCCTGGTCGGGCGTGATGATCGTCTGGGGCGCGGTGTGGTCGCAGGTCCATCTCGCGATTTTCCCGGCGGCGGCGGGAACCCCTTCGGCGCAGGCGGCGACGCTGCTCGCCTGCCTCGCCATCGCGGTCGCCACCGCAAGTGCCGTCACGGCGATCGGCCGCGATCAGCTTTCGCGAGGGTTGCGCAGCACGGCACTCGCTCTGGGGTACGGCATCGGGTTCGCCGGCATTCCGCTGGCGCTCACGCGAAGCGGCGATCTCGGCCTCTGGGGACAGATATTGGGCGTCGCGATCATCGTCGGTCTGCTCGCGGTTGCACTCTGCCTCTGCCAGGGCTGGCGGCGCGGGTCGGTCGAGGCGCGCGACTTCGCGCTGGCGTGGGGCCTGCCGATGGCGATGCTCGCGCTGGTGCACATCGTCGATGTCGAAGACGGTTTCTGGGGCGCGGGATCGAAGCTGCCCGTGCTCGCCGCGGCGACCTGGCAGGCGCTCTGGCTGGCGGCCGCGGCGACGCGCCGCCTGTCGCATCTGCGTGTCGAACGCGACCACGCCCGCGCCGCCGAAGCGCAGGCGCAGGCGCTCGCGCGGCGCGATCCGCTCACGGGCCTCGCCAACCGGCGCGGCTTTGTCGACCGTGTGACGCCGCTGCTCGCCGAAGCGAGCGCCGGCGATCTGCCCGCCGCGTTGCTGCTTGTCGACATCGACCGCTTCAAATCGGTGAACGACAGCCACGGGCACGAGGTCGGCGACGAAGTATTGTGCCGCATCGCGCGCCGCATCGAACGCTGGGAAGGGCCGATGTGCACCGTCGCGCGGCTCGGCGGCGAGGAGTTCGGGCTGCTGACGGTCGGAATGGAGGGCATCATGCTCGACCGCTTCGCCGAAAGCATCCGGCGCGAGATTGCGGCCTGCGATCACGGTGACATCATCGGCGACCGCCGCGTGACCGCGAGCGTAGGCGTCGCCGAAGCGAAGCCGGCGGTCGATTTCCAGCAGCTCTATCGCATCGCCGATGCGGCGCTGTATGAAGCGAAGCGCGCCGGACGCGACCGCGTCGACGTCCAGCGCCATGGCCGCGGCAACGGCGGCCCCATCAATCGCGACGTCGCGGCGCTGAGCTGACCGGGTGGCCTCAGGGCGCCGGCGGTGCCGCGTCCTCGCTCTCCAGCCCTTCATATTTGAGCTGGAGGTAGCGCTCGCGCGTCGCGAGCTTGTCGATCTCGCCCGCGGCGAGGTTGCGCGCCGCCTCGCCGATCTCGCGCTCGAGCATCTTCAGCCCGCCGAGCAGCGTGTCGTCGGGGGTGCGCCCGCCGTGCGCTTCGCTGCGCAATCCCGCCGGGATACGCTGATAGCCCGCGACGAGTTCGGGCAGATCCTCACCGACGAGCTTGCGGATATTCGCCGCCGCCGGGGTCGATGCGTCGAGCGTCTGGAGCTGCGGCGCAAGCAGGTCGAGCTGGACGCCGATGCCGTCGACAAGCTGGCGCGCGGGGGCGGGGAGCGCGGGGCGCTGCGCCTCGAGCCAGATTTCGGTGCGGCCCGCGAGCTGCTTGAGGTCGGCTTTCGGCAGGTCGGCCTGACGCGGCTCGGGGAAGGGCGGCCACTTGCCGAACAGCACCGCGACGCCGACCAGCAGCAGGGTGACCGCCATCACGCCGGTGAAACCGAGCGGTTGGATCACCGCGCCGAAGATCGCCGCCGCGATCAGCACCGCGCCGCCCGCCATGAACATGCGGCCGATCTTCCTGAACAGATGCTGGCGCCGCAGCGCGAGGCTCTTGGTGCCGATCGGACGCCGCCGCTCGCGCGACCGTTCGATCGCGGCACTGCCGAGCATGATCGTCTGGTCGGTCTCGCTCATCGCCATCTCCGGGTCTTCAACCTTCGAGCGCCGCGAGCGGGCTGTTTTCGCCGCCGACGCTCGCCTGCGCCTGGCTCGCACCCTCGGCGCGCGCGATATAGCCCTTCGACTTCGCAACCTCGCCCTCGAGTGCGCCCACAGTCGTCTTCATCGTGTCGAGCGCTTTCAGCTTGAAGGTGTCGATCGCGTCCATCGTATCGTAGATATTCTGGAAGGCGCGGCTCAGCGTCTCCATCGGGATCGTGCTCGATGCGGCCTGTTCGTGGATGCGCGCGGTGTTGTCCTTGAGCATCTTCGACGTGCCGTCGATGATGTTCGCGGTCGTCGTGTTGAGCGCGGTGATCTGTTCGAGCACCAGCTTCTGGTTGGTCATCGCCTGCGCGACCGTGATCGCGGTCTTGAGCGCGCCGACGGTTGTGGTCGAGGCGCGATCGACGCCCTTAACCAGCTCGACATTATTCTTTTTGACGAGGTCGAGCGCGAGATAGCCCTGCACCGTCACCGCCATCTGGGTGAGCAGGTCCTGCGTACGCTGGCGCGCATAGAAAAGCGCGTTTTCGCGCAGTATCTTCGCCTTCGCAGGATCGGTGCCGTCGAGTTCGATCGCCTTGGCCTCGAGTCGTTCGTCGAGCGTCTTGGCGATGTGCACCATCTGCTCGAGCTTGCCCATCGATTCCCACATCTTGCGCCGCTCGACGTCGATCGCGGCATTGTCCATCAGCAGCTCGTCCTTGCCGTTGGCGAGCGCGGTCAGGATGCCGCTGATATGCGTCTGGGCGCTGCGGTATTGCGCAAAATAATTGCTGATCTTGCTGCCGAATATCTTGTCGAGAAAACCGCGTTTCGACAGCAGCTTGCCGTTTGCTGACGGGTCGAGCCGCTCGACGGTCGAGCGCAGCTCGATCAGATTCTGGCCGATGTCGTTGTCGCGCTCCATCGCCTTGATCGGGCGGTCGAGGAAGCGGTTCGAATGGCTCGCCGCGTCGAGCATTTCCTTGCGGCCCATATTGGTGATCTGGTCGACGCGCTTGCCGAATTCGGGCGAATTCTCGTCCTGCGCGACCAGGTCGTCGATGAAGCCGTCGACGCGTTCTTCAAGTTTCGATTTCTGCTCGGCCGACAGCGGCACGAGGCCCGCTGACTTTTCGGGGGCGAGGGGGTTCAGCGGCTCGGGCGGGGTCAGCTTCAGCTCGTCCGTTGCGGTCGCCGTCGCGGTCTGTTCGCTCATGTCTTTCCTTCCAACCCCTTGCCCTGGGTCCTCTTGCCTATATGGCATGCGGACCTGTGTTATTCAAGCACTACACCCGTTTGCCGGACCGGCGCCGCTAGCCCCTGTTCAACGCCGGCGCGATCCACGCCGACACGATCAGCTGCGCCATATGATAGACGAGGATTGGCAGCAGCACCATGCCGGCGGTCGCGGGCGGAAACAGCGTCGCGGCGAGCGGCGCGCCAACCGCCAGGCTTTTCTGCGCGCCCGAAAAAAGCAGGGTGATGCGATCGGCGCGGGCGAGCGCCAGCAGGCGCCCGAGCATCCACGCGCCGGCGAAGGCGAGCGCGAGCAGCGCTGCGACCGCGCCGACGACGAGCGCGATCTCGCGCGCGTCGAGCAGGTGCCAGATGCCGCCGACGACCGCCGCCGAAAAGGCGACATAGACCGCGGTGGCGATCGCGGTGCGATCCATCAGCGTCGCAAGGCCGCGATTCGCGACCACCCACGGGCGAAGCCAGCGCTGAACGAGTTGCCCGGCGATGAAGGGAAGGAGCAGGATGGCGACGATACGCAGCGCCGCCGCGCCGTGGATCTCGCCCGCGCTGCCCGCGAGCAGCGCAAAGAGCAGCGGCGAGAGGAACACGCCCGACAGGTTGAGCAGCGCCGCCGCGACGACGCTCGCGGCGACATTGCCGCCCGCCATCGAACTCGCCGCGGTCGCCGACTGGACGGTCGAGGGCAGGATGCCGAGAAAGAGGAAGCCGAGCGCGAGCGTCGCCGGCAGGACGGGCGCAGCGAGCGCGTGCGCGGCGACGCCGAGCAGCGCCATCGCGCCGAAGCAGAAGGCGAAGGCGCCGCCCTGCAGCTTCCAGTTGCGGATGCCGTGGAGCACCTCGTCGCGCGGCAGGCGCACGCCATTGAGGAAGAAGAGCAGGACGATCGCCGCGGTCGAAACCCCTTGCGCGACCGGAACGGCGCCACCGCGCACCGGCAGCAGGCTGGCGAGCAGGATCGTCGCGAGCAGGGCGGGGATGAACCGGTCGGGAAAAAGGCGCGCGAGCATCGGCGCGAGCGATGGCCTGCGCGAGGCGGCTTGGCAAGCCGCGAAGAGGCGATAAGGAGTCGCGATGGCCGATCTTCTCATCCTCGCCGCGCTGCCCGAAGAAGCCGACGCGCTCTATCCCGATAGCGGGACGCGCGGCGGAGGCGTCCTCCCCCTCCGCCGGCTCGACGCGCATGGCCACGCCGTCACCATCGCCGTCTGCGGGCTCGGCAAGGTCAATGCGGGGCTGGCTGCGGGGCTGCTCGGCGCCGGTGCCGACCTCCTGCTGATGAGCGGCACCTGCGGCGCGCTCGGCGGAACCGCGCCCGGCGCCTATTGGCTCGCCGAGGCGGTGCAGCATGATTATGGCGCGGTGCATCCGGGGCTGTTCCGCCGCTATCGCGCCGGCGACTGGCCGATAGGCGACGCGGGCGAAGCGCATTTCGCGGCGATGCCCGACCCCGGCCTCGGCCTGCCCCACGCGCGCATCGCGAGCGGCGACAGCTTCGTCGCCTGCCCCGACGCGGCCGCCGACCTCGCGGCGACCCTCGGAGCGACGCTCGTCGACATGGAGGTCGCCGCGGTCGCGCAGGCCGCCGCCCGGCTCGGCAAGCCGTGGGGCGCGATCAAGGCGGTCACCGACGAGGCGAATGGCGAAAGCGGCGGCGATTTCCAGGCAAACCTGGAGCGGGCGGCGCGGCTTGCGGGACAAGAGGTCGAACGGCTGATCGAGCGGATCTGACTATTCGTAGCTGAGGTGCGTCGCCTTGCCGCGAAAGATCCAGTGGGCGAGGATCGAATAGCCGAGGATCACCGGCAGCACGACGAGCGCGCCGACGAGGATGATGGTCAGCGATTCGGGCGCCGCCGCTGCCTGCCAGATGTCGAGCCGGTCGGCGATCAGATAGGGATAGAAGCTGTAGGCGATCCCTACGAAGCCGAGTGCGAACAGGATTCCCGCGGTCGCGAGCGGCACCCAAGACAGCGCATCTTTTTCGCGCAAGGGGCGGCGCAGGAAGATCGCGAGGCCGACGAACAGCGTCGCCGCGGCGATCGGGATCGGCAGCAGCGCGATGATTTCGGGCAGGCGGAACCAGCGGTCGAAGATGCGCGTCGACAAAAGTGGCGTCGCGATCGAGATGATCGCCATCGCGAGCGCGGTTGCCCACAGCGTTACTTCGGCCCAGCGCACCGCGCGCTGCTGAAGCGCGCCCTCGACCTTGTAGATCAGCCAGCAGGCGCCGACGAACAGATAGCCGGCGACGAGCCCGAGCGCGGCGAGCAGGCAGAAGAGCACCGAGGCAAGGCTCTGGTCGAAGCCGAGGACATAGGCGCCGAGCATATAGCCTTGGCACAGCGCCGCGAGCAGCGAGCCCGCGAAAAAGGCATCGTCCCAGCGCTGCTTGTGCCGGGGCGACGCCTTGGCCCGAAACTCGAAGGATACGCCGCGCAGGATCAGCGCGATCAGCATCAGCGCGACGGGCAGGTAGAGCTGGGTCAGGATCAGCCCGTGCGCGACCGGGAAGGCGACGAGCAGCAGCCCGATGCCGAGCACCAGCCAGGTCTCGTTGGCATCCCAGAACGGCCCGATCGAGGCGACCATCAGGTCGCGGTTGGCTCCCGTCTCGAGCCGCGTCAGCATGCCCACGCCAAGGTCGTAGCCGTCGAGGATGACATAGAGCAGGATGGCGAGGCCCATCAGCCCGGCAAAGATCAGCGGTAGCCACCAGGGGTCGAAGAAAGGCGTCATGCAGCGGGCTCCTCGATCGGTTCGGCGGGGCCTTGGGCGACGCCGGGAAGCGGAAACATCGGCTTGCCGTCGGGGGCGCGGCGGCCGAGCCCGGCGAGGCGATAGAGCACCGTGACATAGGCGGCGAGCAGCACGGCATAGACCGCGAGATAGAGGGCGAGCGAGGTCGTTACCATCGCGGGGCCGGTCGGGCCGACCGCGTCGGCGGTGCGCAGCACCCCTGTGACGAGCCACGGCTGGCGTCCGATCTCGGTCACATACCAGCCCGCGAGCGTCGCGAGCCAGCCCGCGAAGGTCATCGCGACGAGGCCGCGCGCATACCAGCGCGGCAGCCCGTCGACCCCGCGCCGCCAGATCAGCCACACCCCGCTCCATGCGATCGCGAGCATCAGCACGCCGAGCCCGACCATCAGGCGAAAGCCCCAGAAGATCGGCGCGACCGGCGGGTGATTGTCGGGAAAGTCGTTGAGCCCGGGCACGACGCCTTCGGCATGGTGCGTGAGGATCAGGCTCGCGCCCGAGGGAATCGCGATTTCGGCGCGGTTGGCGCGGATCGTCTCGTCGGGCAGGGCAAAGAGGATCAGCGGCGCATTGGGCTGCGTTTCCCAATTGGCTTCCATCGCCGCGACCTTCTGCGGCTGGTGGGCGAGCGTGTTGAGCCCGTGCTGGTCGCCGACGAAAATCTGCACCGGGATCAGGATCGCGGCCGCATAGACCGCGGCCTTGAGCGTCCGCCGCACGCCCTCGCCGCCGCCGTCCTTCAGCCAGCGCCATGCGCTCATCCCGGCGATCAGGAAGGCGACGGTGAGCGCCGAGGCGAGCAGCATGTGGGTCAGGCGATAGGGCATCGAGGGGTTGAAGACGATCGCCCACCAGTCGGTCGCGTGGACGACGCCGCCGCGGATCTCATATCCCGCCGGGGTCTGCATCCAGCTGTTGAGGGCGATGATCCAGAAGGCCGAGAGCGTCGTCCCGCCCGCGACGAGGACCGTCGCCAGCGTATGCACCCAGTTGGGCACGCGGCTGAACCCGAACAGCATGATGCCGAGGAAAACCGCCTCGAGGAAGAAAGCCGTGAGCACTTCATAGGCGAGCAGGGGCCCCGCGACATTGCCGACGCGCTCCATATAGCCCGGCCAGTTGGTGCCGAACTGAAAGCTCATCGTGATCCCCGAGACGACCCCTATCGCGAAACTCAGTGCGAAGACCTTCACCCACAGGCGATAGGCGTCCATCCAGGCCGTATCGCCGCTACGGTTATAGGCGAGCTTGAAGCCGAGCAGCGCCCAGCCGAGCGCGATCGTGATCGTCGGGAAGAGGATATGAAAGCTGATGTTCGCGGCAAACTGGATGCGTGCGAGCATCAGCGGGTCGAAACCGTCCATCGCTGTCGTCCCCTGTCGGCGGCCGGTCGCCGGGCCGCATCCTTTCCTTAGCACAAGGCGCGCTGCGGACGAACTTGGACAAATTGCCCGGGCTGCGCGGGGCCCCGGCAATCTTGTTGCGGTGCAGCGGCGCTTCTGATAGGGGCGCGGCCGATTGCGGCGCCTGTTGCGCCGCCCGCTCCCAAAAGGCCGAAATCCGCATGTCTCTGCGCAATATCGCCATCATCGCGCACGTCGATCATGGCAAGACCACCCTCGTCGATCAGCTCTTCCGCCAGTCGGGCACTTTCCGCGAAAACCAGCGCGTCGAGGAAAGGGCCATGGATTCCAATGACTTGGAGAAAGAGCGCGGGATTACCATCCTCGCCAAATGCACCAGCGTCGAATGGGGCGCCAAAGAAGACGGGGGCGAGTCTGCGACGCGCATCAACATCGTCGACACGCCGGGCCACGCCGACTTCGGCGCCGAGGTCGAGCGCATCCTGTCGATGGTCGACGGCGTCATCCTGCTCGTCGATGCCGCCGAAGGCCCGATGCCGCAGACCAAATTCGTCACCGGCAAGGCGCTCGCGCTCGGCCTGAAGCCGATCGTCGTCGTCAACAAGATCGACCGCAGCGACGCGCGCGCCGCCGAAGTGCTCGACGAGGTGTTCGAACTGTTCCTCACGCTCGACGCGAACGACGAACAGCTCGATTTCCCGATCCTCTATGCCTCGGGCCGCGGCGGCTATGCGTCGGAAGATCCCGAAGCGCGCGACGGCACGCTCGAGCCGCTGTTCCAGACGATCGTGTCGCACGTCCCGACCCCCGGCCTGCCCGAAGACGGCCCCTTCACCTTCCTCGCGACGCTGCTCGACCGCGACAATTTCATCGGCCGCGTGCTGACCGGCCGCGTCCAGTCGGGGACGGTCAAGGTCAACCAGCCGATCCACGCGATCGACAGGGACGGCAAGGTCATCGAAACCGGCCGCGCGTCGAAGCTGCTCGCGTTCCGCGGGCTCGACCGCGTTCCCGTCGAGGAAGCGCGCGCGGGCGACATCGTCGCGATCGCGGGGCTCACCAATGCGACGGTCGCGAACACGATCGCCGACACGAGCGTCAGCGAGCCGATCGCCGCGCAGCCGATCGACCCGCCGACGCTGTCGATGCGCTTTGCCGTCAACGACAGCCCGATGGCGGGCCGCGAGGGCAGCAAGGTGACGAGCCGCATGATCCGCGACCGCCTGCTCCGCGAGGCCGAAACCAATGTCGCGATCCGCATCACCGAAAGCGCCGACAAGGACAGTTTCGAGGTCGCGGGCCGCGGCGAGCTTCAGCTCGGCGTGCTGATCGAGACGATGCGCCGCGAAGGCTTCGAACTCGGGATCAGCCGCCCGCGCGTGCTGTTCCAGACCGACGAGAACGGCCAGCGCACCGAACCCTATGAAACCGTCGTCATCGACGTCGACGACGAGCATTCGGGCACGGTCGTCGAGAAGATGCAGATCCGCAAGGCCGAGCTGACCGACATGCGCCCCAGTGGCGGCGGCAAGACGCGCATCACCTTTTCCGGCCCCAGCCGCGGCCTGATCGGCTACCACGGCGAATTCCTGTCCGACACGCGCGGCACCGGGATCATGAACCGGTTGTTCGAGAAATATGGCCCCTACAAGGGCGCGATCGAGGGCCGCAAGAATGGCGTCCTCATCTCGAACGGCGCGGGCGAAGCGGTCGCCTATGCGCTCGGCCCCTTGGAAGAGCGCGGCATATTGTTCGTCTCGCCCGGCGAGGCGCTCTACGAAGGGATGATCATCGGCGAGAATGCGAAGCCCGACGACCTCGAGGTCAACCCGATGAAGTCGAAGCAGCTCACCAACTTCCGCTCGACGGGCAAGGACGACGCGATCCGCCTGACCCCGCCGCGCCGGATGACGCTCGAACAGGCGATCGCCTATATCGACGACGACGAGATGGTCGAGGTGACCCCGGCGAACATCCGGCTGCGCAAGGCGATCCTCGACCCGCACGAGCGCAAGAAGGCGTCGCGGAAGAAAGAGGCGGCGTAAGGCGCGATCCCTTCCCCCACGGCGAAGGCGATCGCACGGGACCTTCGCCGGCTTCTCTGCTTTTCGTCATGCTGAACTTGTTTCAGCATCCATGGACCGCCTTCCCGTTCGGCGCCGCGTCGCCGGAAAGGACAGGCCATGGACCCTGAAACAAGTTCAGGGTGACGAGGAAGGGGGGCCGGGTAGCCAGATATGCGAGGAGTGACGCCGTGGCCCGCCTGATCCTCTTCAACAAGCCTTACGGCGTGCTGTCGCAATTCACCGACCGCGGCAGCGAAACCGCGCGCGCGACGCTGTCCGATTATATCGACGTCGCGCATGTCTATCCCGCCGGGCGGCTGGACCGCGATAGCGAAGGCCTGCTGATCCTGACCGACGACGGCGCGCTGCAGGCGCGCATCGCGTCGCCGCGGCACAAGACGCCCAAAACCTATCTGGTGCAGGTCGAGGGCGAGCCCGACGACGCGAGCCTTGCGGCGCTGCGCTCGGGCGTCGAGCTGAAGGACGGCCGCACCCGTCCCGCGCAGGTCCGCCGCATCGACCCGCCGAGCCTGTGGGACCGCGACCCGCCGGTGCGATACCGCAAGAGCGTGCCCGACTGCTGGATCGAACTCACTATCACCGAAGGCCGCAACCGCCAGGTCCGCCGCATGACCGCCGCGGTCGGCCATCCGACCTTGCGGCTCGTTCGCTGGCGGATCGGCGCGTGGGAGATCGGGACGCTCGCGCCGGGCGAATGGCGCGACTCGAGGTGAACGCCCCGCCGGCGCCTCGCCGATAATCTCCCCGACCCAGCCGACCGGCGATTTTCCCTGTCATCGCGCCGCTCGTTTCGCGGCAGCGCAGCCACCTTTCGGCGCCGCGAGGGCCGCACTTCGCCATTCTCGGTATTTCCCCCGATGGCCCGGCTTTCCCCAAAATCTGATCCTGCCTCCCGAGTCAACGGCCAGCAGGAGCGGTATGATGCCAAATGGAAAACCCAATATCCTCGTCATCTGGGGTGACGACATCGGCGTCTGGAACGTCGGTGCCTATAGCCACGGTATGATGGGCAGGACGCCAAATATCGACCGGATCGCCGACGAGGGCGCGCTCTTCACGGACCACTATGGTCAGCCGAGCTGCACCGCGGGGCGGGCTGCCTTCATCACCGGCCAGATGCCGGTCCGCACCGGCATGACGACGATCGGCATTCCCGGGTCGCCGCGCGGCATTCAGAAGGAAGACCCCACGCTCGCCGAGGTGTTGAAGGCCGCCGGTTACAAGACGGGGCAGTTCGGCAAGAACCATCTTGGCGACCGCAACGACTTCCTGCCAACCGTTCACGGTTTCGACGAATGGTTCGGCAACCTCTATCACCTCAATGCCGAGGAAGAACCCGAAGAGCTCGATTATCCGGGCCAGAAGGATCCCGCGTACTTGAAGAAATACGGCCCGCGCGGTGTCCTCCATGCTTGGGCGACCGACAAGTTCGATGACACCGATGACGGCATCTTCGGCAAGCGGGGCAAGCAGAAGATCGAGAATACCGGCCCGTTGACACGCAAGCGGATGGAAACCTTCGACGGCGAAGTGCTGGAGAAAACGATCGACTGGCTCGATCGCAACAAGGACGGTCCGTTCTTCTGCTGGTTCAACACCACCGCCATCCACATCTTCTCTCACCCGCAGAAAAAATACGTGCAGCAGGCGGTGGACGAAGGGCGCGCCGAGGAAGACGTGGTTCGGGCAAAGATGCTCGAGCATGACGAGCAGGTCGGTGTGCTGCTCAAGTGGCTCGACGACAACGGCCTCACCGACGACACCATCGTGATCTACTCGACCGACAACGGCAACGAGCTGATGCTGTGGCCGGACGGCGGCTATGCCCCGTTCCGCGGCGAGAAGGGCACGACATGGGAAGGCGGCGTGCGCGTCCCGATGCTCGCCCGCTGGCCGGGCAAGATCCCGGCCGGCCGGACCGTCAACGGCCTGCAGAATCATGAAGACGTGTTCATGACCCTGGCCGCTGCGGCGGGCATGGGCGACGTGAAGGAAAAGCTGCTCAAGGGCACCAAGCTCGGCGACAGCGAGCTTACCTACAAATGCCACCTCGACGGTTTCGATCAAACCGAAATGTGGACCGGCAAGACCGACAAATCGGCGCGCAAGGCCCATTTCTATTACGACGAAACCGAATTGACCGCGGTGCGCGTCAATGGCTGGAAGATGCACATCGGCGTCAAGAAGGAAAACAGCTGGTTCAACGCCAAGAGCTATCCTTCGGTGCCCTACATCTTCAACCTGTTGATGGACCCGATGGAAAAGATGGATCCGGAAAGCCATGAATGGGGCTATATCGGCCGCAAGATGGTTGCATGGAAGCTCTGGGCGCCGACCGCCGCCTCTTCCTACATCGCGGAACATCTGAAGAGTATCCAAGAATATCCGCCGCGGCAGGGGGCGGACACTCTCAGTCTGCACAAAGCACTGGAAAGCGCGATGGCGAAGATGGAGCAGGCGAACGCCAGCAGCAACTGACGTTGCGAAGCGAACGCGAAGGTCAGGCGGCCAACGCCGCCTGACCTTCGGTGCCACGGGGGCCCGTCCACCATGGGCGTGCCCTGTTTGCTGTCGATGTGCGGCCGATCATCCCGCATCGCAGGCCTTAGAACAAATATAGAACAATTCCTTTCCTACCTGCCGCTGATCGGTCATAGCCTATGCGGTTTGGGGTGGATCTCGGCTTCGCCAAGCATAAGCGGAGCGAGAGAAGACCGGAGTGGCACACAGGAGAGAAATCCATGCTGAATCGCACCCCGATCGCGGCGGAGGCGCGGCCGGCGCTTCCCGATTTTACGCCGGTGCCGCGCAAATATCGGCACGACGGGTGGACGCCCGAGCGGCAGCGGGCGTTTATTGCGGCGCTCGCCGATACGGGGTCGGTCAGCCGGGCGGCGGCGATGGTCAATATGGCGCAGCGCAATTGCTATACGTTGCGGCGCGCGGCGGGGGCGGAGAGCTTTCGGCGGGCGTGGGAAGCGGCGCTCGATTTCGGGGTCGCGCGGCTGAAGGACATCGCCTTCGAGCGCGCGGTCGAGGGCTATCAGGTGCCGGTGTTCGTCGGCGGCAAGCTGATGGGCTTTCGGCGCAAATATAATGATGCGCTGCTGATGTTCTGTCTGCGCCACTATGGGCAGGACGGCAGCGGGCGGCGCACGACGGTCAACTATTTTTCAACGCGGGCGAGCGCGGGGGCTGCGGTGGCGGGGGCCCCGGATGGCGTTCGGCCAACGGGTGTCTCGACTGCGCTCGACACGAACGGAAGCGGGGACGGCGCGACTGGGGACAGACTCGTCGCCGGGTCGGTTGCCGAGGCTTCGACGACGACGGTGCGCACGGTGATCCATGGCGACGGCGCCGGGCGCGATGCAATGGCGGCGCAGGACGCGGCGGCAGGGGCGGTCGAGGGGTTTGCGGGGGTCGAGCTCGACGCGCAGGCGATGGCCGAGATCGACGCGGCGCTGCACGCGCTCGCGGCGCGGCGGCGCGCGATCGAGGGGGCGGTCGCGGCGGGCGGGGCGGAACGGATCGCGGCCGAGGCCGACGACGAGGCGACGGGGCTGGTGCGGCTGGGCGACCGGGACTCGCCCTATTGGGGGGCGCTCGAGATGACCGAAGGGCTCGCGGACCTCGAGCCGCCGGCGCGCTTCGGCGGGGAGGCCGAATGGGTGCAGGCGGGGGCGGAGATGCCCGAGGGGTATCGCGAATGGATCGAGGCCGCCGAGGCGCGCGGCGAGGCGGTGCCGGTGCTTCCCGTGGCGGCGGAGCCCGAGCCCGGCGCGGACGGCGTCGCCGAGGTGAGGAAACGGCCGC
>Ga0180219_1000430_pt1 | contig 34671 bp, 43 predicted proteins | sample eDN3rd30CBELigMG_FD_151338 | JGI IMG/M metagenome (GOLD analysis project Ga0180219, IMG submission 151338) | Enriched Miracle-Growth compost microbial communities from Emeryville, California, USA - eDNA 3rd pass 30_C BE-Lig MG (version 2)... ... | reverse complement strand
GTAGGGCAGCCAGTGGCTCACGAGCTGGAACCCCACCAGGATCGGCGAGTGGAAGGTGTTCCACAGCACGAGATACGTGATGACGTGCTCGATGTTGTCGCCCATCATCGCCAGGCCCGCGCCGACGAGATAGGGCGCGGTCTTCCAGCTGCGCAGCACCGCGAACTTGGGAGCGGGCGCAGGAACGGTCACCGCTCCATCCTGGCGCAGGTTCGGGATGCCGCGGCGCGCGGTCCCGTGGAGGTGCGGGATGCCGCGGGCCGCACATCTGGCGCTGTTGCGCGCTCCCGCGGCCAGAAGTGCGCAACAGGGCCAGATTCTCCCGCACGCGGGCTGCCCCGCGCTGCCCCGCGCCGGCCTGCCCGCGACACGCGAAGAGGGCCCGTCCTCATGGACGGACCCTCTTCACAACTGGTGCCCCCGACAGGAATCGAACCTGCGACCTTTGGTACCGGAAACCAACGATGACGGGTATTCTGGTGGCGTGGACCCTTGATTTTCCGGGGTTTTCTTAGGGGTACACGTTGGTACACTAGGGCACCAATGGGTGCACGTAAGGGTGCACAGATACGACGGAGCGTGGCACATGGCGCGAGGCAAGGGCGAAGGGTCCGTCACCCGACGCAAAGACGGCACGTACGTGGGACGAATCGAGCTCCCCTCACACGACGTCGGCCCGGACGGGAATGTCAAGCGTCGCCGCAAGTATGTGTACGCGAAGACGAAGTCCGAGCTGCTGAGCAAGATGTCGACGGTGCGGAAGAACTTAGAGAAGTCCGGTGATATCCCCACCGCATCCATGACCGTTGATCAGTGGTGTGACTACTGGATGCGCGAGATCGCGTCGAAGACTCGCCGCCCCAAAACCGTGGAGGCGTACCAGTCGGTCATCCGTAACCATGTGGTGCCGGTGATCGGGAACGTGCGGGTGGACAAGCTCACCCCCATCCATGTGCGGAAGGTTCTGTCGGTCATGGATGGGAAGGGGAAGTCTTCGACGACGCAACGGAACGCGCACAGCATCATGGCGGCGGCGTTCGCTGACGCGGAACGTGAGGGCCGGATCGTGCGGAATCCGGTGGATCTGGTGCAGGCACCGTTGAAAGCGGTCACGAACCTGAACTTCCTGACCGTGGATGAGACGAAGCGGCTGCTCGCCGCGTTCTTGGACTCTCCCGACGCGTACCTGTGGGCCACGTTCCTGCTGACGGGCGGGAGGCGTGGTGAGGTGATCGGGCTCGAATGGGATCGAGTGGGTGACGTGATCGACTTGTCATGGCAGATGCAGCGCATCGCCACGAACCAGACCGTGCCCGCGAACTTTGAACGCCGGCCGGTTGTCGGTGGCCTGTGGTGGACCCGGCCGAAGTCTCGCGCGGGGTGGCGTGTGGTCCCGCTCGTGCAGCCGTTGAAAGGCATCCTCGATGAATGGCGGAAGGTAGCGCCGCCGAACCGATGGGGTCTCGTGTTCACCCGAATGACGGACGATGGTGTGCGGATTCCACTTGACCCGGACTACATCAGCGGGCTGTGGCCCAAAGCGCTCAAAGCAGCGGGCATCACCCGGCATATCCGGTTGCATGACGCACGGCACACGGCCGTCGACCTCCTGTACGCGGCAGGGATCGCAGAGGCAGACATCAAAGAGATCGTCGGCCACTCGACGGTGGAGATGTCGCGCGCGTACCGGTCGAAGCAGAACCAGGACCGTCTACAGGGTGCGCTGGAACAGTACTCACGTTCGCTCGGATACGAGGTCGAAACTGATGGATGATCTGCCCGATTCCCCGTCGTGCCCGGACTGTGGGTCGGTGCTTGTCGACGGCGCGGCCGGGCTCGTGTGCCGGCAGTGTGGGGTTCTCGTACACCCGATGCTCGACGTGGTGCGGCCGATCGATGATTCACCGGGCATCCGTGGGGAATGATGTCGGGGCCGGCGGGTAGCATCCCGGCATGGCAACGGAGTGGAGCCCGATCCTGGCTGCGGTTGAGCGTCAGCCGGGCACGTGGGAGATGATCGACCCTGACGGGCGATCGTACGGGCGCATCCAAATCAGACGCACCGTCGACGGCATCCGGTATCGGGCCGAGCACCAGGGCGAACTGATCGGGTGGGCAACATCGTTGCGGGTCGCGTGCGAGAAGGTGCACGGGGCATACATTCGTGCCCACGGGCCCGGGTTTCGCACTGCCACCCCAGAGCTCGACTGAACGACAAAAAGGCGACCCTTCCTCACGTTCCCCATACGGGGTGTGAGGAAGGGTCGCCTCGCTGCGGTGGGGTTAGCCGTAGATCTTCGTGTCGCCTGCCCAGATCTGGGTGACGGGGGTGTCGCCGAGCAGGACGGCGGTCACTGCATCGTCTCCGATCGTCAGTCCGACGGGTGATGCCGCGACCGCGGGCGTGTTCATCCAGTATGGGATCTCCGCGTCTGACAGTGCGGTGGAGAACATGCGCACGTCGTTCACGGCGGCCTGGTTCGGTTTTGTCTCGGTGCCGCCCGCGTAGAACAGTTGGATGTTTCCGAGGTTCCCGGAGGACGATATAGCCACCGACCCTGCCAGGGTGCCGTTCACGAACAGCTTGAGGGTCGACGATGCGAGCGTGACCGCGATGTGCAGCCATGTGTCGGTGATCGTGCCGGCCCAGTCGGGCGTGGTCTCCACGTCCGTGCCGGATACCTTCTTTCCGAGTGCGCGGAGCGTGGTGTCCGTGGGTCGGTAGATGGTGACCACCGACGACCCGTCATGATCCGACTTGACTTCGAGGAGATCGCCGGATGGGGATTCCCAGTTGATCGCTTTCACCCAGGACATGAGGGTGATCGTCGCGGACCCGGACAGGAGTGTGACATCCTCGGCCATGACACCGGGGCTGCTGGCGTCGCCGGATGCCGCGTACTCGTGGGTGTCGTGTCCGGCCACCCACCCGGTGCGGGCCGTGATGCCGTTGCGCCCGTTCCCGGACGAGTCGTACGCGACGCCCCCACTCCCCTCATCGGCGGGCCACTCCACGACAGGTGTGGGGCGGGTGAGGATCGTCCCGGAGAACGTCTTCGCCGTTGACGATCCGGTCCCATTCGTCGCAGTCAGGGCGAACGAATACGAGGTGCCGCCCGTGGCGGTCGGGAGTCCCGAGATTGTTCCTGTGGTGGTGTTCAGCGACAGTCCGGCCGGGAGGGTGCCGGTCGAGACCGCCCATGAGGTCGGCGAGTTGGTTCCGGCGATGGTCTGTGAGAACGCGAACCCGCTGTACAGAACCGTCAGGGCGCTCGTCGTGATCGTCGGGACCGACGATGATGCCACTGGCGTGTTCATGTACGTCGTGACCTCGGTTGAGGTCAGCGTCGTATTCGTCATGCGGATGTCGTCGTAGGTGCCTTGGTTCTTCGCCGTGTGGCCGCCGAACGACACCGAACCGATGTCGGACAAAGACCCCGAGTGCGACACCGTGGCGGCCAGCGTGCCGCCGATGTAGAGGAACGCCTGTGTGGATGACACCGTGACGGCGATGTGGCTCCACGCGGTCGTGGACAGGGTGACCTGCGACGACTCAACGTACCCGCCCGACGTGCCCAAGTACATGACGATCTTGGTGGATGTGGCCCAGTAGATGCCGGCGTACGTGTTGCCGTCCGCGCTGGCGATCGAAATCACATCGGACGTGTTGTTCGTGACGTTCGGCTTGTACCAGCAGACCGCCGACCATGTGGTCGGCGACGACAGGACCGTGCCCGTGTAGGTGACCGCGGAGGCTGTTGAGCTGCCCACCGCGGCAGACCCGGTATGCCCGGTCGCCCACGCGTTCACGACACCGTTGCGCCCGTTGCCGGACGAGTCGGTCGCGGTGGTGCCCGTCGCCTCGTCACACCCCCATTCGAGAAGCAACGCCATATCAGGCTCCCGTCACGAAGTAGACGGTGCTGGCGTCCTTGGTCGAGGGGAGCGAAGCGGCAGGCCCGGCCCACACCTTGATTCCGGTCGCGGGTGACCCGGACGCCTCAACCACCATCCCCGTGGTGGCGGACGCGACGAACTCGGTCGTGGCGAGCTGCGTGGTGTTCGTACCACCTGCTGCGGTCGGGGCGGTCGGTGTGCCCGTGAACGCCGGGGATGCGACCGGTGCCGCGCCCGTGATGTCGGCGACCGCCAGCGTCACGTCACCGCTGAGCGGCTTCCCCGCCACAGTGCGTGTGGTGGGCACGTAGCTTGCGAGCGCCGCGGGCTGCACCGCCGTGTCTGCTGTCGCACCCTGTGCCGCGGTTGCGAAGTCCGTAGCGGCGGATGCCGCAGCGGTGCCCAGCGCGGACGTGCGTGCGAGGTCATCCGGGTCGATACCGGAGTCTGCGACAGTGTTCCCGCCCGACCCGATCGCGGCAAGGTTCCCGACCGTCGCACCCGTGGGGAGCGCGGTCTTGTCCGCCTTGAGTCCGAGTGCGGTCGACGTGGCCGTCGAGACGGGCTTGTCGGTATCCGCCGTGTTCGACACGTTACCGAGCCCGACATCGGCCTTCGTGACCGTCACGTCCGCACTGAGCGCGTGCCCGTTGACGGTGCGGGTGTTGGGTACTGCGGCGTCTGCTTTCGTGCCCTGCGCGGCCGTGGCGAGGTCGGTGAGGTCGGCCATTGCCGCGGTGCCGAGATCAGCACTGTCGGCCTTCGCGTCCAGAGCCGACTGGAGGTCGGTCTGATCCGACAGGTTGCCGCCGAGCTCGCCCCAGTTCGATGCCCCGGCCCCACCGGATGTGGGGGTTGCCCAGGATCCGTCGCCACGAAGGTAGGTGGTGGATGAGGGGGTGCCGGTTGTGTCGATGTCCGCGATCGTGACGGTCTCGAGCTTCGAGTCGAGTGCGGCTTGCAGGTCGGACTGGTCGGAGAGGGTGCCGGTCAGGTCACCCCACGCCGACACGGACCCGCCGGTCGGGGTGGCCCATGTGCCGTCGCCACGAAGGTACGTGGTGGCATCCGCGGTGCCGGTCGCGGTGATATCGGAGACCGCTACCTCTTCGAGCTTGTCGCCGAGTTCGGTGTTGATCTTCGACGCCGACCATGTTTCCGTGGTGGAAGACGTGGTGGAGTCGTTGATGGTCGCGCCGCTGACGGGGTGCTCGTCGAGGTAGTCGGCCACAGCCCCGGCGATGACTTCCGGGGTTGCCCCGCCGGCCTCTGCCGCCGCCTGAGCGTCCTGCGCGGCCTGCTGTGCGACGGCGGCTGCTGCTTCTGCCGCCGCGGTGCCGATCGGGGGTGCGGCGGTCGGGGGGATCACCAGGGCCAGGTCCACGGTCTCATCCGTGGGGACGGCGATCAGGTGGGAGTCGACCCAGACCTGCACACTGGCCTGATCCTTGAGCGTGTAGGAGACGTTGTACTGGAACCCGGTCGGGTTCGTTGCACTGTCGGTGGCGAGCACCTTCATGCCGCGGGTGCCGGCGGTGCCGTCCGCGGCAGGGGTACACAGGTAGCCCTCCGAGTCCAGGACAGCCTTGAACGACGTGCGGGCGATCAGGTACGGCCCGTCCGGGTCAACGATCTTGTTCGCGTTCGCTTCGATCTGCACCGTCCCCTGCAACGGGATCAGGTCGGGCAGGTCGTCCGGGTCTGTGCCGTCCGCTTGTCCGATGACGAGCCGGCCGACGATGGTTCCGTATGAGATCGCCACAGGGGCCTCCTAAAAGGTGAAGTGTTAGATACGGGAGGGTGGGGCGGTCAGTCGGCGACGGTCGTCTCGGTGGGCACCTGCTCGTCACTGCTGTCGTCGTACGCGACCGCGTCGGCCAGGAGCGTGGTCTTGTTGGTGTTCGCGATCGCGAGGCCACCGACCGGGATGCCGAGGTAGCCGTACACGGCCAGGTACTGCGGGAGCCATTCGGGGGATGCGTCGCCGTACCATGCCTGAATCGACCCGAGGGCGAGGCCGGCGACCACGTAGATGCTGTAGATGACCTTCCGGGCGACAGGGTTCGTGATGATGCTGCCGAGCGTGTTGCTGTCCATTAGTTGGTCCCTTCTTCGTGGACCGCGGCCCACAGTTTCTTGTCTTCGTCGTTGAGGTTTGCTACGGAGGATTCGAGGGTGTCGAGGCGTCCGTGGATGCCTTCAACTGATTCCTCCATGCGCTTCGCGAACGCTTCGAGGCGTCCGAGTGCGTCTTTCATGGATGTGCCGGAGTTGGGGTTGGTTTCGTGGGCGATGCCGTCGAGCTGTACCGTGTGGTCCTCCAGCGCTTTCGTGTTCTGCTGCAATCTCGCGTCGGTGCGTTCGATGAACGCGGGGAGTTCCTTCACGTTGTCGATGACGGTCGCAGTCGCGAGGATCGCGCGGGCGAACGCTGTCGCACCACGCCACCCTTTCTTCGCGATGAACCAGACCACGGCGGTGATCACGCTGATGATCGCGATCGCATCCCAGAGGCTGATGCCGTCTAGGAAGTCGATGAGCCACTGCGGGGTGTCCATCACTTCTCCCACGCCGCAGCCCACGTGATCGCTCCAATGAGCGAGTCTTGGGTGAGGTGCTCATCCTTCTGGAATGCTTTGGTGATGCGTGCGGTCTGTGTGCCGTAGAGCCCGTCGACGGTGATCTTCCAGCCGCGTTTCTTCATCTGCTTCTGCCACTTTTTGAGGTCGGCACGGTGGGAGTAGTAACCACTGACTGACTTCTTGTTGGACAGGGGCAGGCGGGGCCCGAAGTAGGAGCCCTTCGGCAGGGGGAACTTGGGTGCCTTCGGCTTTGGGAACCCCTTCGCATCCGACTTCTCACCCCAGATGCCGTCAGCGGTGAGCTTGTGAGCCTTCTGCCATGCGGCAACCTTGTTCGTCGTGTCCTGCCCGTAGATCCCGTCCGGTGTTGCGCCGACGAGCTTCTGAACATCCTTCGTGGGACGCTTCGTGATGTTGCGTCCCAGCGGGATGGGCTTCGTTTTCGGTTTCGTCGTGCCCACGTCGGCGACCTTCACGGCAGATGCTTGACCGAACTGGGTTTGCATGGCACGGGTGTAGTCGACGGCCGCGCCGCCGATGGTTTGCCCGTTCAACCACTGGTACAGGTGGATGCCGTCAGCAACCTTCCCGTTCGACCACGCGTACGTCTGCCACAGGAACTTGGCATCCGCGGCCGTCACGACGTCGTACGACCCGTACACGCCCACACGGTCCCGCCCGATCACAGACGCTGCACCCTTGAGTGCGGCGTTGATCGCGTCCATCTGTGCGGTGGTCGCAGCGAAGTCGACGGCGAAGTAGACGACAGCACCGGGGTATCCGAGGGCTTTAACGGATGCGTCAGCGACCTTCGCGACCCTCACACCCGCGTCAGTGCCACCGAGGAGTTCTTTGCCGTCTTCCTCGTACACGAACACGATCCCGAGTCCGGCTTTCGAGTACTTTGCAAGCTCGTCCTTCGTGGTCGACTTGCCGCCGAAATCACCCACATAGCGGACGACGAACGACTTCCCAGCACTTTTAAGCGCGGACGCGGAGGGCCGACCCCAGGAGAAGTCGACACCTTCGACAGCGGTGTTGCCGAACGCTCTCCGGTCGGTGATCGGACCCCACGCGCCGTCCGGCTCGAGACCCATGTCCATCTGGTAGGCCATGGTGCCCGCGGTGGACCCGTTGCCCCACTCCCCGTCAATACCGAGGGCGTAGAACCCCTGCTTCTTCAGGAACGTCTGGATGTCTTTCGTGCGCCGGCCGGACGCGTTACGGCCTGTGAGACCCTTCTTGACTTTCCGGTTCTCCCAATGCCAGCCCTCATAGTTGGGCACACCCCAACCACCCCACGTGTACCCCCACTTGGCGGATACCTTCTTGAGGATGTTCCATCGGGTGGTGCCCTTGACGGTGACGCCGGCATCCTTCCCGGAGTCGTGCACATCCACAGCGGTGGGGCCGTTCGGCCCGACCTCACAGTGCGAAGATTCGCGCGGAATCGCGGCGACCACACTGGACCGGCCCGACGTGTAGTCGTCACGCAGCTTCTGCTGCACCGCCGTGGGAACGATCGACCGGGTGGGGGTGAGCGTGTACCCGCCGGATGCTTTCTTGAAGTCACGCTGGGTGAGCATGAACGCTGCACCGACAGCGACTTCGAACGGTTTCCCGTCGATGTTGACGTAGTTGTAATTCGCCATGGGCACCTTCCGGGCAATGAGAAAAGCCCCCGCAGCGTGCAGGGGCATCGGGTGGTTTTCGGGTGGGATTACTGGATGTCGGTGATGGGGTTTCCGCATGCACCACAGATCACTTCGTCAGCACACGGGAGAGTGAGCTCGAGTGCTTCGTTCTCACAGCCCGCGGTGCGGCATGTGACCGTCCTGACCGGCAGTGACTCTTCTTCCATGCGCTATCCGTTCGCTGAGGCGGAGGATGCCTGTATGGCGGTCCATGTGACGGTGAGGTCCGTAACACTGTCGGTGCGTTGCACGTAGATCGTCATCCCGGTTGCGGTGGGGGTCGCGTACGTGGCGGACACGTTGCCCGGGTAGGTGGTGTTCGAGCCGATCGTGATGTTCGGGGTGACGCTGAACCTGCCGGAGGGGAACGTGATCGTCTTTGTGTAGCGGACGCCAGAGGTGAGCCCCGTGAACGTCACCGATCCGGACGCGATAGCGAACGGGTAGTGGGTGGCCTGCATCCGGTTCCCGCCGATGTTGAAGTCGCCGTTCTTGCGGATTGTGGCTTTCGTGGAACCGTCGTGGGTGAACCAGATCGCGTCGGCGTTCGGGTCCGTGGTCGTCGCCATTCCGATATATGTGCCGCCGTCACCCGTCGCGCCTGGTGTGGATCCTGGGGTGCGGATCGCGCCCGCTGGCCCGGTGCCGAAGTATGCGCGTTCGTTGGTCCCGGATGCGGAGTCGGTGACGTGCCGCGGGTTCATCGTGTTGTCGATGACCTTCTGGCCCGCCTGGTAGATCTGCCCTGCAACGTCGAGAACGCCTTGCTCCCACACCTTCCCGATACCGGCTGCGCATTTCGCGAGCGCGAGGGCGACTTTCTGGGTGGAGATCACACCCCCGATGACCACACTGTTGAGTGCGTCGGAGATGGTGAGGCGGGTTTCTCTGGATTCGGTGGCGGGGACGGTGCCGCCCCATTTCCCTGCCGTGGTGGTGGGGACGGTGCCGGCCCAGGAGCCGATGGTGCCCCACGTGCCCCCAACCTCACGATATTCAAGCTTCCACAGGGTCGTGTTCTTCTCCGTCGACCCGACTTTCAGGGACGAGACGGTGGATGTCGCATCCACCCTGACCACGGTGCCGTCTTCCGAAACGGTGCCGGATGATGTGGCACGCCGGAACTTCACGCTCGAGGCGCGGGGCGGCGAGTACGCCAACACGCTCACGGTCCCGGTCTTCGATGTGGTGCGCCCGCGGGAGTCTCTGACGGTCGCGGTGAGCGTCAACGTCCCCGACTGCGTGATCGTGCCCGTGGACCCACCACTGTTCACCGTGTACCCGGCGATGGTCACGGTGGATGACTTGATCGTCGAACCGTACGTGCCCGATGCCGACGTGGTCAGCTTCAGCGCGGATTCGCCTTGCACGAACGCGCCGATCTTCGACGCCACATTCGAGTTCACCTCAGACACGGACGTGGATGAGATCGACGGGACCACGGAGGATCCGGCACGCACAGTGAACCCGACCGTGTCGGACCCGATCTTCGTGGACCCCGAATAGGTGGTGCACGTGATCGTCCCCGAACCACTGGTGGCGTTGGGGATCTGGTTCAACAGGGACATGGGCACGGTCCACGCGTACGACGCACCAACACCCGTCGCGATCGTCCCGCTGGCACTGCCGAACTTGTACGTCAGCGTGTGCGTGAAGCTCGATGACTTACGGTTCGTGCTGATGGTGAGCTTCGACCCCGCATCCACCGCACCCGACACGGACGGCGAAGACGTCCTCGGGATCGTCGGCAGAATCCTGTCCAACGACAGATCAATCGGCCCACCGAACGTGCTTGTCCCGGTGCCGTTGACATGCATGTCAACATTCAGAACACATGAACCATCAGACTCATGCTTCACCGTGAACGTGTAATCAAACCACGTCACGTTCCCGGTCGTGTTGAACGCTTTCGTCCCGGACTTGTCCGCGAAATCAGGGGACTTCAAAGTCCACCCGACACCCGCGTTATACGCCGTCCCACCCCAACCGCTGTCACGGTTCGAATACCCGAACACGCGGACCACAGACGAGTTGTCGGTGATCGACTGAGACTTCAGATCCGTGTTCAGATACGCAGTACTGTGACCGTACTTCTTGGAGACCTGATCCGCAGTCGTCGCCATCACACACTCCTGAAGATCGTCTGACCGGCCTCAACCGACACCGAATGGGAACCGATCTGCCCGCCCTCAACCACAATCTGAGGGACCGTCAACTGGCCGGCCGTGAGACTGGCACCAACCTGGGTGCCGTTCTTGATATCAACGGAGTCCTCATCGATCTCCACCGACGACGTCGACCCTGGACGGGTGAATGACACGTTCTCCGCGGTGATGCGGACTACCAGCGACATCTGCTGCACACCCTGCAACGCAGCAGCAGCATCATCCGCTGCACCCTCCGCCAACAACTGCGCAGCAGACGCCGCATCCGACGCAACACCAGCCGCCACCAAAGCATCCGCAGCGACCTGATCGGTGACAGGAACCCAATCCCCATCACCCCACCACGCATCCGTACTGTCACCCGAGAACGGTTGCCCCGAGTAGTCGCCCTCCACGATCGTGAGAAGATCCCAGTCCCCCGCACCCAGGGTCACATCCCCGGACACGGACAGGGCGAGCACGTCACCCTCCGCCTCCGACGTCACAGAGTCACCGCCGGACGACATGGTCTGGTCCGCATCCCGGGCAACCACCATCGCCGTACCCACGACCGCATTCGGGAACGTGACACTGTCGGTCACCCTGAGCGCGGAAACACCCTCAGCCGACCACTCCGTGATCAACTCCCCACCCTCAGGTGCGGCGAGCTCAAACGACGGATCCAAGATGGTGTTCGTCACCACAACACCCGTCACCACCACCGATGATGTGGAAGCGTTCGGTGCACCATCCCCCGCCCATCGGGTCGGAGTATTCGCACCATTCGACGTGTTGATCCACAGCGTCCCGCCACGCTGCGCCAGAACACCCGGCTCCGTGTCCTGGAAGTACAGATCCGATTTCGCGTTCGCCGCATCCAACGCGTTCTGCGCCGCACCCGCGACCAACACAATCGACTCACTCGCGGACAAATCCAACTGCCCGCCGATACCCGCTTCGAGCTTGTCGACCGTCACCGAACCAGCCTCGAGAGCGTTCGTCGTCACCGAGTTCGCTTCGAGGTCCGGGCCGGTCACGCCCTGCACGACGATGGATGAGATGTCGGACTGTGTGGATCTGCGCCCGAGGGTGTCTTCGGCGACGAATACCATGTCGATGGTCGCGCCGACGGCACCGTGCACCTGCGCGACCGTGCCCGCTTCGGTGGCGTATGACGCTGACTCTGTCCACGCGCCACCGTTCTCGCGAGACAGGGCGACGATGCGACGGAACCCGTCGACGGGTGCGGCACCGTCCAGCTTCCCATCCCACACGCCGGCGACGGTGCCCAGCGCGGTCACCAAGGTCGGTTTCGACGGTTTCGCGAGCGCGACGGTCGGGGTGGCAAATGTGACGGTGATCTCGGTGGACAGGTCCGACACGTCCCCGCGGATCGAAACGGCCCGGACCGAGTAGTGGGCGGTCAGGTCGGGGGTGCGTTCAACCATCGCCTGCACGTCGCTGGCGGACGTGACAGGGAGTGCCGCGCCAGTGACGCGTTCGAACACGTCGTACCGGGCGATCGTGATTCCTTCACCGAGCGTCGACTCCGTGACGGCATCCCATCCCAGCACCACCTGCGACCGGGCGATCCCGGCCGGGGTGAAGTACCCGGTGTTCGACACGATATGCAGGCCAGTCGGAACCGCAGGGGTGATCTCCACCGGGTATGCGGGGGTGACAAGGATCTCGTCAGAGAACGGGCCCCACACGCCGGCCGCCGACCTGACCCGGGCCGACACGAGCCGGTCGATACCGGGCTCCCACGACGTGATCGTCGCATTCGTTGACTCGGTTGCAGTGTCGCGGCCTCGAGCCGCCGGCGGGTTCCTGGACCACACCTCGTACATGTCGGCGTCGATCAGGGAACCGTCCGACGCGGTCGTCACCGCATCCCACCCGATCGCGACCTGCGACCGTGCGTTGCCGTCCTTCCCCCACGTGCCTACGTTCGCGATCACATGCAGGTTTCCCGGCGCGCCGGGTTTCGGCTTCGCGGGAGTTGTCGACGGGGTGACGTTCTTCCCCGACCCGCCGGTGATCGCACCGATGGTCACGGACGAGATGACTCCCTGGTTCTTCGCCGCACGGGTCTTGACCTTCTCCCCCGCGTACGCGGTGCACAACACCACACCGTCCCGCTTCGAGACCACCAGCCCAACAACCTGCAACGACGCCCACCCGTCACGGGTCCGGCATCGGGCAGTGTCGCCGACCTGGAAGTCAACGAACGGGACCGGGAGTTCGCCGTACGGCTGCCACTCGTACGACCGTTCCTGCGCGATCGACCGGCCCGACGCGAGCCGTGCCTCACCGATACCCTCCGCAGTCTCCGTGTCTGACACACCCGACAGGGTGAGCACAGCCTCGAGCCGACCGAACCGGGTGTCAGAGCCGGGGTTGTCGAGCTCAATCCATGAGCCTTCCTCGGGGATGACCGTCAAGTGGGTGAACACGTTCGAGTAGTCGGCTCGCAACGGTGCCCGCGTGAACCCGGGCCCGCCGAGCCGCATGTTCGTCGCCGCGGTGTTGTTCCGGCGGACCATGCGCAGTTTCACGCCTTCCGTCCACCAGTCGGCACGGTCCGCGACCGACAGCAACGCGGACGCCATGTCGGACCCGACAGCGTACGACTGGATAGCCTTGTCAGCCGCCAGCCAGACCTGCCCGTTCGAGTCGTTCGTCTGCGTGAAATCGACGGTCAGGAACGGGGCCCAGCCACGTGCCTTCGCCTCGTTCCACATGCCGAGGATCGTGTATCCGGCGGACGCCTTCTTATTCCCGGACTCGTACCATGTCCGGTTGCCGTCCTTCGCTGCTGACGAGTTCGCGAGCCGCGCGTGAGCCATCAGCCAAGGGATGTACGGCTGCGCGGTGAACTGCACGGTCCCGGCAGCATCTGACGAGTCACCGTCTTCTTCGGGGACGATGAACAGGTCGTTGCGGGGCCGCTTCCATCCCGACGCGGTCTGATACTCGACGCCCACAACGATCGGGGCGGCGAGCCGTCCCGCGGTTGCCTGCGTGACCGTGAATGTCAGCCCGCCGACCGCATCCCAGTTTGTTGTGTGGGAGATCTCCGTGGCAGTGAGGATGCGACCCTTCACGCCCTCCGGGGTGTAGAGGCGCAGTCGAATGTCGAAGGGGATGTCAGGCAACGTGCGCACCCTTCCCTCGAACTGTGACCGTCGCGGACGACCACGACGTCGCGTTGACCGTCACCTGACCGGACCGGGTCTTCGGGTCCGTGAACGTCGGCGTCACTTCGAACACAGACCGGGGCCCGCCGAAGTCGATCCGGTCGGACACGTCCGTGCCAGACAGAGACCACGAGCCCGCGGACGCGAGGACTGCTTTCGCCTGCGCGGGGGCGATCAGAACATGCTCACCAGCGGCACTCGTGGTGAGAGACAGCCACGACCCGTCCGAGTCTGTGAGGCGCAGACCGCTCGTCGACCCGTCAACGCGGATCAGTAAGTCCTGAACCGGCGCGGACAGGCCCGCGAACAGTGCCAGCACGAACGATGCGGATACGTTCGTGGGGCCGGTCACCTCGTATCCGCCCCGCCACCACACCGACGGGAACCGCACCAGGAACTTGACGACGACGATCTCTTCCGCGGGGCCGTACGCGTCGTATGTGAACGATGCGAGTTCGATGCCCGCGGTCTTCGATGCGTCCGCGGTGAGGCTGACTTCCGCGCCGACCACTGAGAAGAGGGCAATCAACGCCTCAACGTTCTCCCGCGGCGACTTCACCACGAACGGCAGCACAGGCGAACCTGTGTCGGCGGGGATGCCCGCGGCGACGCCGTCTCGCCCGGCCGTGCGCACATCAGTCCGGTCTACGGTCAGCTCACCGATCGGTTTCGTCGGTTGCATCAGCCGCCACCCGAAAGCAGTGTTGTCGAGCGGGACTCCTTGGATGCTGTACATCAGGCAAGCACCCCCCCTGCGATCTGTGCGGCATCCCACGCGTCACGCTGCAAGTCACGAGTCGACGGGTTGTAGATGTTCAGCGACACCCGGTTGCCCCCGATTGACCCGGAACCGTCCGTCGTCCCGTCGGCGGAGACGCTGACCCTCGCGGCCTTGATCGTGTCGTTCGCGGACTTCAACCCGGCCGCGAGCCCGCCCGCAATATCCGACCCGAGCTGCGGTCCGAACTGCTCACGCACACCGTCAGCGAACATGGCGACGCGGGACTGCACCGACATGAACCCGGTCTCAAGGCCCTTCCGGAAACCGTCCATGATCCACTGACCGTTCGCGACGAGCAGTTGACGGTCGTAGGACTCGGGGCCCTTGTTCTTCGCGATCCACGAAGCGATGCCGCCGACGAATGTCTTCACCGCGTTGAACCGGGAGACGATGCCGTTCAGGAATCCGCTGATGATGCTGGACCCGGCGTTCCACAGGGTCGAGCCGAGGTTACCCAGGGCGCTCTTGATGGCCTGCGGTCGGGTACGGAACCAGAGCGTGATCGCGCTCCACACGGCTTTCGCACCGTTTATCAACCCCAGGATCGCAGACTGGCCGCGCGATACGAGCAAGGATCCCGTGTAGCCGACGGCGGACTGGATTTTCCCGGGGACAGACCGCAGCCATGACGACACAGCCGCGTACCCCGCAGCGAACCCGGCCTTCATCCCTTCGATCGCACGCTGACCGGACGCGACCAACCATGCGGGCGCGTTCTGCATCAGCATCTTGATTTTCGTCGGGATAGTCGCGACCCACGCACCGGCAACTGACCACCCGGTCTGCATCCCGGTGAAGAAACCGGAGATGACCTCCTGGCCCTTCTGCACCAGCCATGTCGGCGCGTTCTGCACCATCGTCTGGACCATCGCCGAGAGTCGCATGTACGCGACGGTGATCTGCCCTGACGCCCGCCCGATCCAATCACCGAAATTGAACGCGCCGTCCATGATCCACCCGAGGACTCCACCCGACTTGCGGATCGCGTCGACCTTATTGAGCAGTTGGTCGATGTTCCCGTCGAGCAGCCATTTGATGGTTAGCACCGGACCAGGAACATCAGCGGCCAGCGATACGCTCTTCGCCACGCCACCCGCCAGCGGGCCCAGTGCCTTGACCAGGTCGGCGACCGCGGGTGCTATATCCGGCAGGGTTCCCGCGATGGACTTCAGCGCGTCGGCCAGAGAAGGTGACACGGTGGAGACGAAATCGTCGATCGCGGGTCCGAGGATGTTGCTCACGGATGCGAGGGCATCGCCCATGGGTTTCAGTACGGGCCGCACCGCACCTACGAGGCTGTCGATCGCGGGCATGAGATCGGCGAGGACGCCGGCCGCGGTGGGGAGCGTGACAGACGCCAGATCGCCCAGCAGCCCGAGGAAATCGCCGAAGGTGTTCGCGATGGGCTGGAGGCTGGGCTTGATCCGGTCGAGCGCGGTGGTCAGACCGGATGCGAGATCCGTCATCCCGATTGATACGTGCTGGTTGTCGAGTGCTTTCGCGATCGACTCGATGAGTCCGCCGGCGAATCCGCCCGCGGCGGCGATGAACAGTTCGATCGGCCGGTCGAGATCTGCGACGAGCCGACCGATGGCCTTCACCGCGTCGCCGAATGCGTCCATCGCGTCATGCGAACCGCGGAAGATCGCGGTGAGCCCGGTCTGGAAGTCAGCCGAGTTCACGACTCGCTTCCAGTCGAGCATCATGTCCGCGAACCCGTGGAGGCCCTTCGAACCAGCGGAGTCTGCGGCCTTCCAGATGCCGGTGAACACACCGGCGACACCACGGGTCGCGTCCCACAGGTCGTAGACGGCGTCGATCGCGCCCTGCATCATGTCGTCGAGAGCACCGTTCGTGGTGATGCGGCCCAACCAGTTGTCGAACGTCGCCGCTTGACGCACAAGCCAGGATGCAAGTCGCGGCGTGTAGTGCGCGGCGATCTGTGACAGGTTCACGAGTGCGCCGGCGAACCCGTCCGCACCGGACCCGAGGATGCGCCACCCGTCGGCGATGCCCTTGAAGATGGATGCGAGACGCCCGTTCGCGAGTTCCTTACCGAACGCATCCGACATGGCCTTCGTGAAGTCGCCGATCCCGGCCGACAGATCACGGAATGCCAGTTTGAGCTGCGGCATCAGCGACGTGACCAGGTCGATGATCGGCTTCCGGGCCCGGTCCCAGAACGTGTTGTTGATGATGTCGCCGAGAGTGCTCATCTCATCCGAGAGAGGCGCGAGTTCCTTCTTCGAGTTCTTCAGCGCAACGATTAGAGCCGTCACCGACCCTGCGGCGTTGAGAATCAGGCCCGGGACGACGAGCAACCCTGGAAGCATGGCGATGAGCCCCTGCCCGAGCCCCACCAGCCCGGACGTCGCCCCAAACAGTCCACCGACGAGTGACGTGATGCCTGAGGTCCATGCGAGGATCGACGGCAGGTTCTTGTCCAGATCACGGACCATGTTCGACAGGTCATCAATCCACTTGAACGTCAACCGTGCACCCGACAGCGCCGTCAACGTAGCCATGACCTTCGACACGGACGCCTTGCTGAGCTTCACGTAGATCGGGACCGTGCGAGGCCGGGTGAGGGCCTTCATGTGGGCCGTGAACCCGAGAGACTTCGCGTCCAGATCGATCTGCGCCTTCTTCCGCGACGCATCCCGGACGAGCCTGCGAACCTGCTCGTTGAACTCTTTCGGGTTCCCGATCTCAGCGGTGATCTTCACCCGGATGTCCGACATCTGGTCGAACTGTTCCTGGATAGATGCGCGGAGCTTCTTCTTCGACAGCTTCGCCTTGTCGACGGTGAGCGCCACGTTCGCATCCAGACGAAAGTCCTTCATCGCCGCGAGCTGCTTCTCGATGGACTCCTTGATGCGTTCCCGGTCGAGCTCGGCACCGTCGATCCGGATCTTCTGCCGGGTGTTCCGGTAGATGTCGTTCAACTGCTTCCGCAGATCCTTGGCGAACGACTTCGTGTCGGGGACGACACGGATGGATACTCGTCCGACGCTGCGACCGGGGTTGAATGCCATCCGTGTCACCCCTTCACGTGTAGAGGAAGTCGTTCAACCCGCCGCCGTCAACGTGACGGCGGATGAACTCTGCAAGGTTCTGAGGTTCGGGTTCGACGTTCTTGGAACCCGGGTAGTCGATGAGCATGTCGGTCACGTCCTGCCCGCCGAGACCGCCGATGAGCGCGGCGATCAGGTTGTGGGTGCGGGCGTTGATGACGGTCGTGGCGTCCCACCCTTGAAGTTCTGGGGTGCCGCCACGGATCGCGAAGACCCGCGAGTGCGGGTTCAACGCAAGATGCTCGATCAGGATGATGACGTGCATCGGGTCTAACGACCCGGCCCACACGTCATCGATGTTCAGGTGATAGAACTGGGCAAGGTCGGCGCGTAAGGCCCCGGAGGTGTCGAGTTCGTCGATCAGCTCTCGGAGCCGATCGATTCCCCCAAGTCCTCCCGGTACTGCACGAACAGGGCGATGAAGGTCTCTTCGGTCTTTCCTTCGGACCATGCGGCGTACGCGTCCGGGTCTTCGGCGATACCTTCCGCCCACTCATCGATGGACTCGACGAACTTCTGGAGCTTCTGGAACGCTTCGATGTCGGCGGGGTCGGACAGGTCGTAGTCGAGGTCATCGCGGTCGAACGCGCCCGCCTTGACAGCTTCGAGTGACAGGTCGTGGAATGCGTTGCGGTGGCGGAGACGGAACCGGTGCGCGGGCCGCAGTGGGGGCATGTCGGCGAGCAGTTCGGCGCGCAGATCCGCCTGCTCGCCTTCCACGTCGATGATCTCGGACGGCTTGTGGTCCTGGGGCTTCTTCGGGGCAGTCATGGCAGACCTCTTTCAATGCTGTGCAGACCATCGGGGTGAAGGGTGGCCCCCGGGCGGGTCTGCGAACTGCACCCGGGGGCCGGTCAGGGTCAAGAAGCGGTGAGACCGTCCTTGAAGATCTGGAACAGGCCGGCGCGGCCGTCGACGGCGGGGATGACCGTGTTCGCGACGGTCTGGATCGCGCCGGACAGGGGCAGTTCGAAGAAGTTCGCCGCGTCGACCGACGGGGCGTCGCCGAGGGTGATTTCGACGTTCGGGATCCAGAAGCCGAGCTTCGCGGTCACGTCCTGGAAGAACAGGAACACGGCCATGGAGACCGGGGCCGGTGTGGCGACGGTGTAGCCGCCCGTGCCTTCGTCGAAGTCGCCGTTGAACGCGAGGTCGAGGGTGTCGGCGTCGAACTGGAGTGCATTCGCGGTGAAACCCCACTGCGTGGATGCGGTGGTGACTCGGACACTGTCGGCGAGGAACGTGTCCAGGGTCTCCCGATCGCCACCGTCCTTCGTGAACGCGATGGTGTTCTGCTTCGACGTGTGGCCGAGGTTCGCCCAGTTCACCGGGGTGGTCTCGTTGTTTGCCACAGTGTCCGCGGTGAGCGAGAACGCGGTCAGTGCGGACGTGGGCGGCTTGGTGTTCGCCGGGGCGGTGAAGATGGTCCCGTGACCGGGGATCACCAGTTTGGTTGCGTCAACAGACACGGTTCCTCCTGAGTGGGATGCGCAGACCCGGGCCCACCGGTCGGCGGGAGCAAGATTCGGGGGTTAGAGGGAGCGGGCGAGGATGGTGAAAGCGCCGACGTACTGCCGGATCGCTTTCGTGCCCATTTGGATGTCGCCCGTAATGGGGGTGAATGCGGAGAGATCTTCCACGGCCTCCACCCCGCCGACGCCGGGCACGACACCGGATGTGGGGTCTTCGCCCCATGACTGGATGAGGGTGTAGAACGCGTCCGCAGTGTCGAACGCGGTGGAAGGTTCGACGTACATGCTGATGCTGAGGGTCACGGTCCACAGGCCGTTGCTGTTGCGGTCCTGCGCGATCGTTTCCGAATGGGTGACGAAGGGGACGGCGTCGAACGAGTCCGTGTCGAGGTCCCCGGCGACGGTAGACCCGATGGGTTTCCCATCGTCGAGAAGTGTTTGGAAGAGTCGGGCGGCGTTCAGCAGACCGGCCATCATCCGATCGCTTTCGTCAGGGCGAGGCCACGGCCCATCGGGTGCATTCCGGGCACATGGTGGCCCTGCACACGTCGCCCACCGGGCACCTTCCGGATCACATAGTGACCCCACTCGATCGCGGCGGCACCGGGGTCGTCGGCGACGACGAGCCGGTCCTTCACGGTGCGACCCGTGCCTCGCTCACCGGGGACGGTGACGATCCCGAGGTTGCGAATGTAGTCACCGGTCTTCGCATGCTGCGCAGCAACGGTCTTCACATTGCGGAGCACCTGACGGGCGGTGATGTCCATCATGTATGAGTCGCCACAGATCTGAGCGACTGTCACACGGGTGCGGTCGTAGATGTAAACGTTACTGGCCATCGTCCACCCCGATCCACTTCACCGTGACCCGCCAATGCCGGGTCTTCCGGCCTGTGGGGAAATGCTGCGGGGCACCCGACGTTTCGTACTTCTGCCCGTTGATGTACACGTGCGAGTGCACGTCGCCCGGCCACGTCTTCGCGTAGATGAGCAGCAGGTCAACAACCTGCAACCCGGCACCGGTTTGTTCTTCCGCGGATGACCAGTCGCGGACCGGTTCGTAGTGGCATCCGACGCTGATCCGGGTGCCGCTGTTCACCCAGTCGCGTGCACCTTCCGCGGTGCGACCCACAGTCCGGTTCTGCACCTGGATGACGTGGGGCGGGCGGTTCAGCAGCGACATGTGCTCACCACCGGGGCCGGTGTAGGCCGACGGATGCTGTCCCGATCACCGACGTTCCATCCGCGCTCGCACCGGTGAGGTCTTTGATGTCGTCGGCGGTGTACCAGAGGGTGCCTGATGCGACGGCAGGGTTGACCTCGTACCCGTACTGGCCTTCGTTCTCTTTCCGGTACCCTTCGGGATTCTCGAACACCCGGGATGCCACGCGAACCACGACAGCTTCGTAGAGGCGGGTTGGGAGCGCACCGGATGCGAGGCGCGCGGCGACGATCGCGCCCCACCGGACGTTGATCTGATCGACCACCTCCCCGAGCTTCCCCTTCACGTAGTTCTGATCCAGGTCGGAGATGTCGCCCTGGTAGTAGTTCGGGACTGCGTCGGGGAGAACTTCGGGGAGGGTGGCCATGGGTTACTCCGCGTTCTCGAGGATGAGGGCGAGCTCTTCGTCGGTGTTGTCGTCGTCGAACTCGATGCCCTTCTCGGTGAGCTTCGCGATGATCGACGCACGGTCGGCGGTCTCATCGGTGTCGCCGTCGGCCACGGGTGATTCCGGTGCGGGTGCCGTCCTCTTCCGGCGCGTGGTTTTCTTCTCGACGCGCGCAGGTTCCGGCACGGGGTCCGCGGCGGGCGATTCGACGCCTTCGAACAGTGCCGGGTTGGTGACGATCTTCTCCGCCCATGCCGGGACCGTGTCCCCCGGGCGGAGGGTGATGACCTGACCGTCATGCTCGAGGTGCACGCGGCCGGAAGTGATGATCTTGTTCTTCGCCATGATGCGCAGACTCCTTTTGTGCAGCGGGTGGGCCGGGAATCTGACTCCCCGACCCACCCGGGCGGTTCCTAGTAGGCGTCCAGGACCGCGGTGTTGTTCGGCGCGGTGAGCACCGGGAGAAGGATCCCCGCCACGAGCACGTCGTACCCGGTGGGGTCGTCGGACGCGATCGCACCCGAGAACAGGCCGGGACGCTCGGACTCGGCGATGCCGTTCTCCGACGCGACGGCCTCCGCGGTCACACCGATCTCGGTGGAACCGACCGACGAACCCGACACGAGGATGACCTTGTCCGCGGCGAATACGGCCGACTCGGTGCCGTCCGTACCGTTGACGACTTCCTCGTTGACCTCGACGGTGCCGAAGCCTTCCTGCCCGAGGAACGCGATCACGTCCTGCGCGGAAACCCGCGAGGGCAGGTCCGAACCGCGACCCAGGATGAGCTTCATCAGGTCGGTGTTCTTCTGCAAGTAGCCGAGCGCGGTGCGCGACAGGATCGTGGACGACACGCTCTTGCCGAGCTTCGTGCGCAGCGTCTCGAGGTCGGTGATCGGCGTCGACGTCGCGGTCGTGGACCACACGGTCGAGGCGTTCGCCGTCAGATCCGAATCGCGTCCGAAGTCGATGTCGAGGTTCAGGCCACGCTCGTTGAGCGTCACCTTGCCCTCGACGATCGCCTGCGCCGCGGCGAGGACGATGCGGGCACCGATCGACTGGGCGTTCGCCTCGGCGTAACGGTCGAACTCGGCACCGATCGCGTCGTTCGCGTTGTACATCTGGAGCTGCTGGAACTCGTCGACGTGCAGACGGATCGACATCGGGGGGAGCTTCCCTGACTTCGTCTCACCGGTGCCGAGGGTGTTGACCATCGACTCAGTGTTGAAGGACCGGAACTTCGCGGCCGGCGGCAGCGGAGCGGAACCCGACTGGAACTGGTAGTTCAGAGTCAGGTTCTCTCGCGACGGCAGCAGCGAAGCGACACGGTACTGCTCGAAGAACGCGTCGAACGCGCCACGGGCGGTGCCGGTCAGCTGGGTGGGGGTGCGGAAGTTTCGCGTGAACGGCATGGGTCAGTCCTCCACGTAGATGAACGATCCGGTCGTGTCGGCCGTCTTCACGGCCGTCCGCTGACCGGAGATGGGCAGCATCGACGCCTTGACGATGCCGTGGACGAGCAGCGCGAAAGTCGCGTTGGTCGACACGGTGACGCCGCCGTCGTCGTTGATGAACCCGGCGAGGGTTTCACGGCCGTCCTCCGCGGTGGAGTCGTACGGGCCGTACTTGCCGGATGCGGTGATCTGGCCGACAGCAACACCCGAGGGGATGATGTTGTCGTCACGGGTGCCGATGTTGTAGTGCGTCCCGTCGGTGAACTTGGACGCGTCGAGCTGGCCGGGTCGTGCGGCATCCTGGCCGTGCTTGCCAGCACGCCAGCGAGTGTCCACCGGGACTCCGACGACAGCCTTGGTAACCGAGAAATCGGTCATGATGGCTCTCCTTCGTGAGAGGTTGGGTTACTTCTTGGTCGAGTTGCGTTCGTACGCGGCCTGTCGGGATGCCGCGACCGAACCGGCCGCGCCCTTCTGAGGCAGCGCTTCACGCCCGAGCGACTGGTACAGCGGATCGCCGACCTGGTCGTTCCCGTTCCCGTCCTTCGGAGCGATGGACTGCGCGAACGTCTGGATCTTGTCGGCGTCCAGTTCGCCGTTGTCGTTGAGGAACTTCGCCACGTCGACGAAGGCGAGCGCGCCCCGAACTCGTTCGGTGGCGTCCTCCACGGTCTCTCCGGTGCCGCGAGTGATCGCGACAACCTGCCCCTCTACTGCCGGGGCGAGGTACTTGTCGCGCGCCGCGGTCTCGCCGGCTGTGCGGCCTTCCGTGCGCGCGTCTTCGACGGCCTTCTGCCCGTCGTTCAGGTTCTCCCGGCGATGCTGTTCCTGTTGGTCGAGCGTCGCCTTGATGTCGTCACGCTTGCCGAGCTTCGCCCACTCGTCGTTCTCACGACGCAGGGAGTCAGCCTGGTGCTGCTGCTTCTTCGACTCGTACCGCCAGTAGCGCTCCCGCTCTTCCGGCTCCATGTCGTCCTTCTTGACTCCCCGCGGGAACCCGCGCTTGGCCTTGAAGTCGTCATCGTTGAGGTCGGCGTCGCCCGGCAGGTACTCATCCGGGTTGGCCGTGCTGCTTCCGTCCGCTCCCGAATCAACGAACTTGATCCACGGGAAAAGGGGCTTGGGCATGGGAGGGTGCCTCCTGGTGGTGGTGTGGTTCGCCCCGGAACGGGACGATCGACCCGTGGAACACGGGACGTGTGTGGCCGGCTACAGGTAGCGGCTGGCGCGTGCGATCAGCGAGAGGTGGTACTCGATCGCCTTGTCAAGGTCTTTGACCTCGACGGGTCGGCCACGCCCGGTCATGTCGACCAGGTTCGTGCCGTTCGCTTTCGCGTCTTGGAGGATCTGAATCGACCGCTCCGAAGTGTTCTTCATGACCGCCCAGTTCGTCTTGTTCGACTTGGCAGTGGGCCTCTCGTACGGAGTGAACGTCTGGCGCTTGGCTTCCCGATTCACCCGGGACACGGTCTTGAACTCGTCGCCCTTGCGCGTGAGGATCGGGCCGAGCTCGCCATGCTCCGAGGTCTGAACTCGGATCTTCTTGAGGTCTTCCCCGTAGTTCGATCCAGCGGCCTCGTACAGTGCGTCAAGATCTTCCCTGTTGAGCTTCAACCCCGGGTCGCTGTTAGCGGTCATGACGCCGACCGTGCACTTGCAGAGATCGTGGATGCTCATGAGGTCGCCACGGCTGTAGAACCGGTCAGCGGCTACGACACACAGGCCACATGTGCCCGTCTTCGACAGTTCGGGATGGATGATCCGTCGATACCCGATGACTTTCGGGGATGCTTCCATCACCTTGTTGGCATCGTCGCGGGCAACGGCTGTGATGTCGTCGGAGACGATCTTCTCGAGTCGTTCCGTGAGGATCTGCGTGGCCTCATCCAGGGTCTTACCCTGAGATTCCGCGTACTCGAACTGGCGGGCGGGCCGCTTGTACACCTCAACGATCGGCGTACCGGATCGCGGGTAGATATCCTCCACCGCGGGCAGGTTGTCGGGCAGCGCGTCGAGCCCGCGCAACTGGGCGATCATGTACGCGCGGGCGATCTGCCGGGCCTTCACTGCGGCGATGTCCGCTTGCACGGCGGACTGTGCCGCCCACGCGTTTATCATGTCGGGTCGGGATGCCCACCGGAACGGCACCCACAGTCCGATCAGCGCCTGCACGAGCGCTGCGATCAGCGATGCCTGCTGTTTCGCGTACACCTCCACGAGGTGCCGGTACTCGAGGTCATTCACTCGTCGTCGCTTCGCTGAGTGCGGCGGTGAACGCGTCGCTCATGCGGTCGGTCTCAGCCTGACGTTGCTGCGCCGGCGTCATCTCGAGCACTTCGGTGTCGATCCACCGCTGCGGGGGTTTGCCGCCCATCTTCGAGACGGCTTCGGCCTTCTCCGACAGGGTGGCCGGGTTGATTTTCGCCCACATGGTCTCGAGGTCGGTGATCGATGCGCGCTGCACGTCTCCGGTCATGAGGAATGACGTGGCCATGGCCTGCGTGATCGCGACTTCCGCCTGATCGTTCATGCCGGACACTGCATGGTAGAGGGGTTCGCGGGATATCTGCGAGCCCATCGCGGACTGGTTCTGTGAGTCGCCGTCGAAGATGTCCTGCGGGGTGTTCGTCAGCGACGACAGCACCTTGATCTCGTCGCGGCGGGCGTTGTAGATCGGGGTGACGTCGGTGACTGCCGATTCCCAGATTTCGGCCGCGTCGCCGAGCATCCACAGTGCGGCGGGCCCGGCCTTGAACAGTTCGTCGTAGTCGATCTCTTCCCCGGCCTGAGGGTGACCCTCCGGGTAGAACTGGGGCAACTTCCCCTTGATGCCGCGCTGACGGAACGCCTCGGTGACGATGATGGTTAGCGCGTTGAGGGTGATCTCGTTGATGCGGTCGATCGTGTCGAGGTGCTTCTCGTACACACCGAACCCGTCGACCGTGCGCGACTGCTGCAACAGCGAGTCCGGCACACCAGTGGCCTGACGGTCTTCCCGCCACTCCCATCCGTTGCCGGCCGACCATGTGGTGCCGTCCTGGGGGAGCGTCGCGAAACGTGATGGGCGGACGGCGCGACGGTAATATCCGGGGCCGAACAGGGTGAGGGTTTCCACCTGGTACACCTGGTCGAACCCGTACGTGACGCCAGCCTGGGTGAGCCACGGTCGGAGCGCGTTCTGCTCGGTGACCGTGTTCCACTCGTTCCGTACCGTCCACAACGGACCGTCAGGGGATGCCGCGGTGAGAAGGTACGCGCGTCCGAAGTCGGCGGTGTCGTTGAAGAACTGACGCTGCTGCACCTTCATCCGGTTCAGCGTCCACAGTCTCCACGCGGCAAGGTCACCGTTCTCGTCGCCCTCCGCGCCGGTGCGGAACCCGATCACTCGCTGACGGTCGGTGCGGGCGTTGCGGATCGTCTCGACCACATGCAGGCGGGCGCGGCGCACGAACCGCATATACGACTCCCGCGTACCGGCACCTGCACCGTCGATGGGGAGCAGCGCGTCGCCGTCACGGTACGACGTGAGCTTGTGCATTCTGGGGAGCCCGTCTCCGAGCTTCTCCCCCAGTCGGACAAGCCACCAGTCATCGGATCCGGGGATAGACGCGTCATAGAGCATGTCGGCTCCCCTTCCCTCACCGAACCCGGCGCGGCAGTTCTGTGGTCTCGTCCTTGTGCTGTTTCAGGTAGCGGGCGCGTCCTTCGACCGCGAGGCACATGCCCACGGCGGCGTCCATCTTCTTCATCGACCCCTTGCGGTCCTTGCCGATCACGTCGCCGGCGGAACGATGCCAACGGTGCGCGTTCATCACATGCCGTGTGAGTGCCAGGTGGTTCCCGTGCCGAAGGTCACCGGTCTTGATCGCGGTTTCGGCACGTTCGATGACCTTTGCCATCTGCGCGTGCTGGTTTGTTTCGAACGCGATCGGGTGCGCGTTGTTCACGTTCACCTCGAGGTCGGGCCCGTACTTGTTCTCCCACCGGTCGACGTAGTCACGCCAGTGCGGTGGGTCGGCGAGGAACGCGACGACCTTGTACTTCTTGACCGCAGCGGCGAGCGCGGCTTCGACGGCCTGATGGTCGACGGTCCAGTGCTTCGCTTCCTTCGTGTCTGGGGCTTCCCATATACCGATGGGGAACACATACCCGTCGGAGATCCTGCAACCGATGAGCACGGTCGCGTCGGACGAGAGCCCACCGTCGAATCCGAGCGCGATCTTGTCACCCCGCCGCGGTGGGAGGAACGTCAGCTTCTCCCCGTTCGCCTTCGCCTCGGCCCGCAGATGCGCGATGCCGATGGACGACCATTCCACGATCCGGAGCCACTTGTTCTTGCCCTCAACGACCGCGTTGAAGAAGTACCGGCGGGTATCCTGCTCCGACTGGCGCGGGTCGAACAGGGAGTCGAGCATCCCTTCCGGGTCGTTCCACGCGATCGCGTCACCGAACGCTTCGATGAACGCGGCCCGCAACCGTTCGATGTACTCGTCTTCGGTTTCGAGCCGTTTCCCGCCGCGCGCTTTCGGGTCACGAACCTTGACCTTCTCAAGAGATTCGACCTCAGCCCACCGGTGATCGAACAACAGTCTGGGCCGGCGGGCCTTACCCTCTTGGATCATGTCGGCCAGGAAGTACGTGTCCTCAGCGATCGACTCAGCACCGGGCTCGTACATCGTCGTCGTCTCGATGTACCAGGTGCCCTCACGACGCCGCTTCGCAAGGTTTCGGGTCACGGTCCCGTACATGGACCGCAAAGTGTCCGTGTCGTACAGGTGCGTCTCATCGAACACCGCGAACGTCTCGAGCCCGCCGTCCTTCGACGCCGCACCCGCCGTCGACGGGGTGATCGTGCCCCCGGTGGCGAGGATGATCCTGGTCTTCCCCACGTCGAGCCCGTACGCAGCCTTCAACTGGAACAGGGGCGCGTCTTCGGTGTTCAGGTTGTAGTACACCGAGTCGTAGACGTTGCCCGTCTGACCTTCCTCGGTGGCCATGATCTTGATGACCGGGTTCCGGACGGGTTTCCCCATCGGCTCGCCCTTGCGGTACACATACGTGCGCCCCAGGAACTCGTACGTCTCCCCGCCCTTGGCCCACCCGTTGAACCGGGCCGGGCCGAACGCCTCGAACAACACGAGAGCCGCCGCGACACCGGACTTGTCGGTGCCCTTCGGGCGGGAGAAGAACGCCGAGTTGTAGTACCGCTTCCCGGCCGCGTCATGCGCGTAGCAGTCGACGACGAACCCGGTGTATTCGACCCCGTACCGGATCGGGGAGCCCTGCACGCCACCACGTCCGTGCACGACGAACGTCTCAATCCACCAGACCGCTAACCACCCGAGCGACCGTTTCCGATCATGCTCCGGGTGCGTGATGAGACGCCGGGGCATCTCCTACCCGCCGAGTGCTCTGCGCCGCTCGTCAAGATCGACGATCTGCGCGTCCTTGACGTTCCCGACCGGGTACTCTTCCGGCACCTCGATCTCCTGCCGCAACCGCAACCGGTCAGCAACAGTCGCACCGAACGCCGCCACCCGGAGACGGATCTCAGCGGCACGCTCCGAGTTCTTCCCGCCGCTCATCCACATCTGGTGGTGCAGTAGGGCCGTGTCGAGAAGGTAGTCCCAGTCGACCTCGGTCAGCATCCGAGCAGCCTGCGGCGACTCACGCCAGTGGTTCCACCAACGCACCGTCTGCGGATGCCACTCCTCGCGCTCGTCCTCACCTTCCCCGTAGTCGGGGTCACGGTCCTTCTCGGGGATGAGCGGGAGCACATCGTTGGGCAGGTCGAAACCGCCGATCTTCCCATCGGACTTTATGACGTCACGAACCGCGTTGTCGCGGCCACGCGTGCGCTTGTCCTTCGGGGGTGGTCCTTGTCCTGCCATCTCAGTGCTCCATCCAGAACGGAAGCCGTCACCAGAACAGCGACGGAAGCTAGGTCAGACTGTGCGCTCTCCGATCCAGTGGAGACGGGACTTCTTGAGCCGGTTGTGCACCCGCACCTCGACGACACGTGCACCCCACATCGGGAGCACGTGCACTTCGTCGGTCGGTTCCAACCACACCTGCCAGAGATCGAACGTGCCGGTCGACCGCCACGCACCATGCGAGTACGCCCACGCGGTCGCCGGGTCGAGCGAGAAGCACACGCCGGGTTGACGGAACTCGATCGAACCGTCCTCATCCCGAATCGCGCGGCCGTCCGCATCTGTGCCGTGTAGCACCGGGCCCGCGATGTTCCTCCGGCCGGGCACGAGACCGAGTCGACGGATGCTTGCCAATCGATCGCGCGGTGACCAGTGGTACAGCGGTCCGAGATCGGGCATGTGTTCGAGCCTTCCGGGGGGCGGATCATATCCCCCCCAGACCTGCGCGCACCGCGAGGGTCAGAACGCTTGCGGGGAGGCGGGGCGGGGGGTGGGGGGTCCGGGCCCTACCGAGGGCGGCGGCGGCTGTCGGGTGTCAGGTGGGGCGACACCGTGCGGGTGTCGAGTGTCGGGTGACTTGACAGGCGGCGGGTGTCGAGCTCGAGTGCCGGCGGTGAGTGTGGCCGGTGTGGTGCAGCTGTCGGGTGCTGCGGGTGTCGAGCCGGCGGGCCCGGGGTGCGGTTCGAGCGTGCCGTGCGGGTGTCTGAAAGTTTTTTTGTGGCGGGGGTTGACGACACACCCGCGTGTGTGTATCGTGGGATCTATCAGGGCGCGAGACCAAGCGGGCCCGAACCGAAAGGAGATCGCAATGCTCAGGATGATCGCAGGGCCGCTGTACGGGGCCCGTGTGACGCTCAACGGGGCACCGGTCGAGGTGCAGCGGGTGACGGTGTGCAACCCGGCCGACAGTGACGTGGAATCGGTTATCACGGCCGACGGCCGGGTCGAGGTGCTCAACCTCGATCTCGGGGTGACGGTGCCGGAGCTGATCGCGTACGGTGAGCCGCTCAACGATTTCGTGCTCCCGGACGCGTACGCGGCCGGCTACCGGGTTGAGGTGACCCTGTGAGCGTCGGGGCCGTGCTCACGTACCGTGCGGGGGAAACCGTCAAGTTTCAGGGCAGTGACGCGCTCATCCTCGAAGCGGGCCCCGCTGAGGCGGGCGGGCAGTCGCTGAAGATCAGCCGCTACGACGGCAAGCTCATCTCGTACATCGGGTCTATGCATTCTGAGCTGGCGGTGCGCGCATGATCGCCCTGGTTATCGTCGCGGCCGGCGGATTCATGGTCATGGTTTCGGCCGGGGGTGCGCGCCTTGAGCGCGCGGCCCGGGCACAGCGGGAAGGTGTGGACAAGTGAACGTTCGGAAGACTGTAGGGGTTATCGGTGCGGCCGTAGCGGGTGCGGCCGTCGGGGCGGCGATCGTCGCCGGGGTATGGGCAATGTCGCCGGCACCGGAGACCGCACCGGCACCTGCACCCGTGGCAACGGACACCGGCCGACCGGACAGGATGGATGCTCCCGAGTACGTGCAACCGTGGCCGGGTATGGATGACGGTTCGCTCGAGTGTGGCACGGGTGCCGCGCCGGCGGTCGACATTGACCCGTACGGTAACCACTGGGCGTACTGTGAGCCCGCGTTAGCAGAAGAGTAGGCCGGATGCGGGCCGCTCACGGGTGACCGTGTGCGGTTCGGGACTTACCTACAGGGCCCGGCGAGACCAAGCGCCGGGCGGATCGAAAGGGGACAGGGAATGTCTGTACAGATTGAACGGCCAGTGATCGGCCGCACGTACTACGCGCCGGTGCAGCTCGACCTATGCGGCGGTGTGGTGCCGATCATCGCCGGTGAGTATCACGGGGTGATCGTTGACGGCCGATCGCAGGATGTCGCTGTCGTGTACAGCACCCGTGACCGTGCGGAGCGTGCGCTTCGTGACGTGACGGTGTGGCACCCGGACCGGGCCGGCACCGTACAGGTGATGGCGGTTCGGTGTGTGGCCGCGCGGCGGTTCGAGTGGGCCGGGGATTCTTACCCGCGGGTGATCGGGCCGTACACGGCGTGCAGGGACCGGCTGCGGGCCGGTATCCAGTATCAGGTAGCAGGGATGCCGCCGCGTTGGGCAGCGACGATTACCGGGGCGGACCGGGGCGACGGGCGGCCGGTGTGGACGTGGAACGTGCACGGTCCGGCGGGCACCTCGAGCGCGGGCGCGGGTAGCAGTGTCGCCGCGTGCAGCGAAGCGGTCACGGATGCTGTCGGGTACATGATCTCCGAGATCATCGCCGGGGCGGTGACGGCATGAGCCGCGCTGACGTGACCGCGTGGGAAACATACGTACGCGGTGAGCTCGAGCGGTTCTACGCCCATTGTGACGGTGTCACCTATATCTGGGCACACACACCGGCCGCTGACCGCCTAGTGGCACGGCTAGGGGGTGACGGTGAGCTGTCCGCATTCAAGGGACCGTGGCACGTCATCCGCCGGCACTTGACGGCAGAGTTTCGGCAGTGGGTCGAAGAATACGAAGCGACGGAACGTCTCACTTTCAGTGAGTGGCAAGCGCGCGCTGTGACGGAACGTCAGGATGTCGCCTACCTCGAATCGGCGGCGCATGATCTCGATCTGCTGGCAGAGCTTCGACGGCTGATGGGGGAACGTGACGCGATCATCTGCGAAGCGGCGGCACGGGGTGCAGCTAAAACCGCGATCGCGGCCGCTATCGGGCTGTCACGTCAACAGGTGCACGCGATCATCGCGGCGGGTGCCGTGGCCGGTGACGGTGCCGGTTGGGATGCCCCGGCCGCGCCGGTCACCCCGCTCGAGCCGGGCGGGTGGGCTGGGGTGCCGGTCGACCGGTCCGCCGATCGGCCGGCCGTCGAGTACCGGCGACTCGCCGACGGCGAGATCGTCGAAGTCTTCTGACAGAGAGGGATGGACTGATGAGCATGATGAGCGAGATCCACGCGGCGATGGTCGCCGACGGTGCGATCCACGGGTACGAGATGGACGCGGCGGACGTGGCACTGTTCACCCGTGCGCTCGAGACCGTCGACCCGTACGCTCCGGAGACACCGGAGCGGGTGCGGAACCTGACCGCCGCGCGGGACCGTGCACGGGCCCGCATGACCCGGACGCTCGACGCGTACGCGGGAGCGGTCCGGTGAGCGGGGGTAAGTTGCAACTTTCGGGCAAGTTGCACGATTCGGAAGTTGCAGCTTTCGAGCTCGACGCGCCGGGAGAAGTTGCAACTTTCGCGGGGATTGCGCCGATCGGTGGGGTGTGGTGGCCGCGAGAAATTGCAGCACCCGCACCCGCCGACGGGCCGGAAGTTGCACTGTTCGACGTCGACGACGCGGGCGAGTTGCAAGAGTGGGAACCGCGCGGGGATGACCGGTGCACGTTCGTGGGCCGGTGCGCTCGAGGTCACCGGGTGCGGACCCGCGGAACCGTCGACGCGATGCGCGCGGCCGGGTGGCAGGTGCGGTGCGGAAGTTGCAACCGGTGGGCCGCCATGGAACCGGTGCAAGCGACGTTCAACCGGGGTGTCCGGTGCAGTGCACGTTGCACGAACGCTGTCGGCCCGTCATGTAGTTGCGACTGCGGGGGAAAGAATCACGGCGCACGATACACCGTGCACAACTGGGAGGTGCGGGGCTGATGGACGACATGAGCGGTGCGTGGATGATCATCCAGGCTGACGGGACCGGGTATGAGGCGGTGATTGCACGTCTCTGGGATGCGGGCGACGCGACGGCGATGCGGCGGATGCTCGAGCAGTCGCGGCCGTGGAACACGTACCGGGTGGAGATTGCACCGGACGAGCTGACGAACCGGGTTGAAGAGTTGCGGGTCGAGGGTCGCGGGTTGCGTGACGCGGTCGCGTCGCGGACCGGTGTCGACCCGCTCGTGTCGCCCGTGTTCGCATGGTCGGATCGGATGCGGTGTACCCGGTGCCTGATTGCAACTTCCACGGTCGCGGTCGACGGGGAGCGGTTGTGCTTCAACTGCTACAGCGGCCAGTGAAATTGCACCGCCCCGGCGACCGTATGGGCACCGGGGCGGTGAGTCGGGCCGCTATCGACCAAGACGCGGAACATCCAACTGATTGCACGAACCGAAAGGGGATCGAGCATGGCTAACGGTACAGCATGGGACACTGAGACGGTGACCGTCCAGTACCTGTCTTTGCAGGAAGTTGCGGACCGTATCGGGGTGACCCGGAACACGGTCGCGAAATACAAGTTGCCCGAACCTGACGTGGTGGTCGGGTCGGATCTGAACGCGCGTCGCGGGTGGTCGGTTGAGACGATCGACCGGTGGAATGCGAACCGGCCCGGTCAGGGGTGGCGGAAGGGTTCAGGGCAGTAGGCCCGGGTGTCGGCGTCTAGTTGCACGTTTGCGTGCGGCGGCACGGCCACCCTCGGCGGATGACTTGATTTTGTGGTGCCACTCACACAGAGATTGCAAGTTTCCCGGTGAGTGATCCCAGTTGCGTGTCTGGTCGATGTGGTCGACCTGGTTCGCGTGGTCGCCGCACGGTGTCCCGGTGTCCTCGCGCATCCACTGGCATTTGTACCGGTCGCGGCGCAGGATCCCCCGGCGGATTGCATCCCAGTCGGGGGGAAGTTGCGACTTGCGTTGCGATCCTCGCCATTGAGGCATGTTGCACCTCTGGTAGACAATTGCTTGAACGGTCGACGTTTGGGGCGTCGGGATGGGGAAGATAACATGAGCACACCGGTGAGGCCGGTCGCGGCACCTGGTTGGTATGACGACGGTTCCGGTAGGTGGCGTTGGTGGGACGGGTACGCGTGGCAAGGGTACGCGCCGCAGCCTCAACCATTGCAGGCACCGATGCGGACTGCGAACGCAATGCCCGTGTCATACACAAGACAGCAGACCGGGCACAGCCTGACGTTGCACATCCTGCTGATCTTCGTGTTCGTGGGGATGATCACGGTCCCGTACTACTCGGTGAGCCCGAACCACTACTGGCACATCTGATCAGTCTTCGCCGCGTTCGATTGCGGGGTTGTCGTCCGGGTCGTCAGGGTTGAACGCGGCCGGGTCACAGTGCAGCAGCTGCGCTCTGATGCTGCCGACCGGCTCACCGCATGTGAGGCATTCGAGGTCCATGCGGCTCATCGGTGATCCTCCACGTGCGCACGTGCGGATGTCAGGTCGGCTTTCAACGTGAGTTGCACGGTCCCGTCCGCATGCCGGGCCTGACCGACCACGGCCACGTCCGCGCAGATTGTTGAGTCGCATACTGGACATGTAAACCCGGTCATTGTCATTGACGCCATCCGTACCCACCTACTCCATGTCGGCGAGGCTGTTAGTGAATACCTCTCGACGCGCAGCTGACACAGCCGCTTCCGCATCGGATAAGTTGGCAAAGCGTCCCACCCACACGCTGCCCGCCCGCGCCTTCCAAGATTTGGTGGCTTTGTCCCATGACACGCCGCGCACTCCGCTCGTGCTGATCCGGCTTGGCCCACTGCGGTTCTCGTTGTTCTGCTTTGGAGTAACAGCTTGAAGGTGTTCGATGTTCACGCATCGCGGGTTCCTGCACATGTGATCGATTACTATTCCAGCCGGAATAGTGCCGTGGGCTGCTTCCCAAACGAATCGGTGCACATACCCTCGGCGACCTCGCATCCCCATCTGGCCATGGCCCCGGTGAGCGAGCGCTCCGGTCCAATTGATGCACCCGTTCGGGCCGGGTTCGCTGTGTCGCTCGATTCGTTCGGCGAGCGTTGCGTCGGCATGCACCACATTCGAATAGATCGGGTGTAGCTCGACCCCGTTGCGCCACTGCTTGTAGTGCGTATTGCACATGTTCCACGCGGCGACAGGATTCCCGCATCCTTCGAACTTGCATGTATTCTTCGACCTAGCCATCATCTGCCTCCTACGCAGTTGATTGGTGAGGCCCGATGAGAGGTGCGAACTCTCAATCGGGCCGTTTTCTTATGCATTGTCGATGTCGTCGGGGACGGCGAGTATCCGTCCGATGATCTTCCCGCCACGGAACCAGGCGATCAGAGTCAAAGTGACCCCGAGGAACATGCCGGCAGTGAACCTCACAGCAACGCCAGGGACGCTTCGCACAGCATGACGTCGCCCTCGAACTCCGGGTGCGTTTTCATGAACTCGAGGATCTGGTCGAGTGCGTTGTCTCGTTCCCGTTGCAGTCGGGAGATCTCGTCGAGCGCGGCGTCGAGGGTCGCTGACCATGTCATCCCGAGCATGAGCGCCCTCCCTGAGACAAAGGACGGCTCTGTGGCACGGTCCGCATGCGGGTCGTCCACCGCGTACCGTGGCGGTGCGTCGAGATTCAAGAGAAGGTTGCGTGTGCCCGTCCCGCGGGCTTCGACTCCGCGGCCCACCAGAGGCTCTGCGCTACTCCGGCAGCTCTACCAACTGAGCGTTAGGACGGGTCACACGCAAGCGTGAGGGCCGAATCAATCGCCGGCCGGTGCGATTCCCGGGCGTGGGCCGGGCTTGCTGGGATGGCAGGACTCGAACCTGCGCGGTGCCGGTTAACGGCCGGGTGCTCTGCCGACTGAGCTACATCCCATTGGCGCGCCGCAGCCGTACTGGACTCGCGCCTTTTCTGTTGTGCCCACTGCCTCGTGCTGTGGGTGTGTGCCGCGTTCGGGTGTGCGGCCTGTCACCGACCACACCACATGCTTTCGTGGTCACGCCGGGACGAAAAATCCCACCGGGCCCGGAGGTCGGTGGGAATCAAAAACGGCCAGTGGAGACACCACTAGCCGAGCACTGACAACGCTACCAGAAAGTCAGCCGACTTTGCGGTACTGG
>Ga0180219_1000421_pt1 | contig 35497 bp, 27 predicted proteins | sample eDN3rd30CBELigMG_FD_151338 | JGI IMG/M metagenome (GOLD analysis project Ga0180219, IMG submission 151338) | Enriched Miracle-Growth compost microbial communities from Emeryville, California, USA - eDNA 3rd pass 30_C BE-Lig MG (version 2)... ... | reverse complement strand
GGCCACTCGATGTGACGGACGATGCCTCGGTCGCGGCGCTGGCCAAGGCGCTTGAAGGGCGGCCGATCGATCTCGTTATCGCCAATGCCGGCGTGATAGGGCCGGAGCGGCAAAGCGCGACCGAGATGGATTTTCCTGGCTTTCTCGCCGCGCTCGACGTCAATGTGCTGGGGCCGCTGCGTGTGGTGCAGGCGTTGCTTCCCAATTTGCGCGTGGCCGGGCAGGCGCGGGTAGCGGTCGTTTCCAGCCAGATGGGGTCCTTCCACTCCACCCAGCCCAATTTTGTCGCCTATCGCGCCTCCAAGGCGGCGGTGAACAAGGTGTTCCAGTGCCTCGCGGGCGATCTCATGCAGGAGGGCATTGCTGTCGCCGCCCTGCATCCGGGCTGGGTGCGGACAGACATGGGCGGCCCCGGCGCCGACCTTGCCGTGGAAACCAGCGCAGCGGGCATCCGCAAGGTGCTGGCCGACCTCGATCTTGAACGCACTGGGCGGTTCTTCGCTTATGACGGGACCGCGCTGGAGTGGTGAACGTCACCGCCGCGATCAGATTGGAGGCCTGAAAGCCCGTAGGCTATATGGCGCTCTTTGATGTTACTGTTCACGGAGTGCTGGTTCCAGACGCATTTTTTTGATAAAAATTACTTATTATCTGATAGTTATTGGTAATTTCGCGTATATTTCCTTAGGTCTGGACATCGCTTGTCTGTCTGGACGAGAGCAGGCCGCCTTCATGGAAGGGGGGGCAAGCGGTCCATGATTTCGCTGCGGAGAGTAGCATGCCGCCCACCCCCGGCACTGTTCGACGCCTTGGCACCCAAGCATGGATCACCCCGGCGCCTTTTCACCGAATTTGATGCTCTCATACCGGATCGCGCTAGATCGCCCTGTTGCCATGGCCTTACGCCAATCCCACTTCCTTGAGCGGAATCTCGATATTGGCGAGTTGCTCACGGTCCGGCTTGCTACCCTCCAGCACCAGCGCGCGGCCTTGCACATAATCCTTGGTGCGGTTGACGCAATCGAGCGCGATTACCTGGCCCTGCCGAAGATAGACGAGCGAGAAGCTGCGCGTTGCCGGGTCGCCGCGCACCACGCAATCGTCATGGGTGAGGGACAGGCCGACGGTTTGCAGGCGCAGATCATATTGGTTGGACCAGAACCACGGGACCGCATCATAAGGCGTGGGATTGCCGAGGATATGCTGCACGGCGGCGCGGGCCTGATCGTTGGCGTTCTGCACCGATTCGAGGCGGATGCGCCGGCCGGCCGCGAACCGGCTCTCATGCGCCGCGCAATCGCCGACCGCATAGACGTCCGGCAGGGAGGTCTGGCCGAACTCGTCCACGTCCACGCCATTGCCGCCGCTGGCCCCGGCGAGGATCAGCGGGCCGGTCTCCGGCACGATGCCGATGCCGACGATTATCGCGCTCCCCGGCACCACCGTGCCGTCGGCCAGGCGCACGCCGGTGGCCCGGTTCTGCGCGTCGGTCTCGATCGCCTCGACCGCTGCGTCGAGGTGAATGTCCACGCCGTGCGCCCGGTGCTCCTCCTGGAAGAAGCCTGAGAGGGCAGGGCCGGCAACGCGCGCCAGCACCCGGTCGAGCGCTTCGATCAGCGTCACCTTCTTGCCGAGCTTGCTCAGCACCGCCGCCGCTTCCAGGCCGATATAGCCACCGCCGACGATGATGAAGCGCTGGGCATCCGGCAGCATCGCCATCATTGCATCCACGTCCGCGCGGGTGCGGACGGTGAACAGGCCCTGTGCCGTAGCGCCGGGGCAGGAGAGCTGGCGGGCAACGCCGCCGCCGGCCCAGATCAGCTTGCCATAGCCATAGTCCGCGCCACTGGCCGTCTGCACGCTGTGGGCGACGGGGTTCACGGATTTGACCCGCTCGCCAAGGATCATCTCGATCCCATGGTCGTCCCAGAAAGCGGCAGGGCGGAGCAGCAGCCGCTCGAAGGCTTTTTCGCCGGCGAGATAATCCTTGGAGAGCGGCGGGCGCTCATAGGGAAGGTCAGGCTCGGCGCCGATCAGGCCGATCGTGCCCGTGAACTTCTGTTGCCGCAGCAATATGGCGCTTTGCGCGCCCGCGTGGCCGCCACCGATAATGAGGCAATCGAAATGCCGCACAGGGCGCTCTCCTCAGGATGTTGCCGGAGCCTTGCCAGAGAAAGCACGCCTCCGCAATCCGGGGCGCGGCGCGGAGTCGGACCGATCCGAAAGCGCGAATCGGGATGAGCCGCCCGCATGGCCCGACAGGGCGAAGCGATGAAAACGCGTTGTCGCCAGCAGAGGAAGACCGCTTCGCCGTCGGAAAAATCCATCGAATCAACAAGGAAGGTCGAAAGAGAGATGGGGTGTGGACCTGTCTCAAATAGGGATAAATGTTAAATTTTCATTAATTGCGATTACCCGCTGATTTCTGCTATCGAGCGGCATCACTGTGGGAGAATGATTATGTCTGGTTTGATTAAGAGCATTGCGTTGGCGACCGTGCTGGCCGCTGGCGGCACGACCGCTGCCTCGGCGGCAATTGTTGCCAACGGGAGCTTCGAGGACGGCCTGAATGGCTGGACCGTCGAGAATCTGAGCGGCACCACGCCGGGGCAGGGTATCACGGTCATTACGACCGGCGGCACCAACAGCACTGGCTATGGCGATAATGTTCCGAACTACGACGGCACGCATGCCGCCTATTTCGTGGATGACAATGCCGTTCAGAGCATCTGGCAGAAGGTTTCGCTGGTGAGCGGCACCGAATATACCCTGAACTTCGCGCTTTTTGGCACGGAGTCGGGTGCCGGCAATCAGTTCGGTTTTGCGTTCACGGATTCGGTCGTGCGCAACATCTTCGACATTCCCACCATCGACCTGCTGTTCGATGATGACGTGTCGGTCGGTGCCTGGCAGGATTATAGCTACACCTTCACCGCGAACCGGACAGCCGATTATGTGCTGAACTTTGCGTTCCTCTCGGGTCCGACCCCGGCGAAGGACGTTCTGCTGGACGGCGTCAGCATCACCACGGCACCCGTTCCTGAGCCGGCGACTTGGGCGATGATGATCGCCGGTCTCGGCATGGTCGGCTTTGCGATGCGTCGCCGGGCGACGAAGGTGCAGTTCGCCTGATAGGCGCAAGCCTTTATCAAATGGGAAAGGCGTCGGTCATCCGGCGCCTTTTTCATATCGGCTTGCAGACGCGGCAGCGCCTCTGGCTGGCTTGAGTGAGGGCGTGAGCAGAATTGCCTGCCGCGCTGCCACTATGAGAATTTCCGCCATGAATATGGCGCAAGCGGCCTGATCGGAAGCCGTCATGGCGCAGGATGGTTGCATTGCCCATTCAAGGGCGATCGCTGGCAATTCATGTGCTCCTCGATCCGCCGACCGGCACCTGAACGGTCTTCGCCGGGGAGGAGTGGAAACAGTCCCGATCTTCCGCAAAGGGGCCATTGACCACCCCGCTCCGCCTGCGTATAGCGCGCCGACCGGCCGCCCTCGCAGGTGGCTGCGGACCTGGCCCGCGGGCCATGGGGCGGAGTAGCTCAGCTGGTTAGAGCAGCGGAATCATAATCCGCGTGTCGGGGGTTCGAGTCCCTCCTCCGCTACCATTCCTTGATCCGGAAGCTTCCACTAGCTTCCGCATTTTTCCAAAAATTGAAAGAAAAGCAGAGGGTTGCGGGTGATTCGCGTCCGCATGCGCCCATGGTCTTCCACATGCAGCCAGATTTGGTGTGGGGGTATTTTGGGGGTATTTTCGCGGAGTATCGGAAAGGAGCGATACCCCCAATGCCTCTCACGGAGATTCAGGCCCGAAATTCCAAGCCACGCGAGCGCGCCTACAAGCTGGCCGACGGGGAGGGCTTATTCCTGTTCGTCCAGCCGAACGGGTCAAAGTTGTGGCGGATGAAGTACCGCTTCGCGGGCAAGGAGAAGTTGCTCTCGTTCGGCGCTTACCCAGACCTAGGAATAGCTGCAGCGCGCGACAAGCGCACAGCCGCAAAGGCGTTGTTAGCCGAGGGCAAGGATCCAATGAAATCCAAGGGGGAAGTGATCTCGCAGGAGGGAGCCACCTTCTTCGAGGTCGCAAAGCGCTGGCATGAAAATCGAAAGAGCGCGTTGAATGCCGCGCATGCCGAACGCGTCTGGTCGCGCATGGAAAGGGACGTCTTTCCAGCCATCGGCGAGAAACTCGTGCATGAAATTACGGCGCCTGATGTGCTGGCAATGATCCGCAAGATCGAAGCAAGAGGCGCGCTCGATATCAGTCGCCGTGCAAAGCAAGGGGTGGGGCAAGTCTTCCAGTTTGCGATCGCGTGTGGCTTGGCAACGAACGATCCGACGACACATTTGCGCGGGGCGCTAAAGCCGCGACCAAGAGTGAAGCATATGAGCCGGCTGCCGCTTAACGAATTGCCCGCATTCATCGAGAAGCTGCATGCCTACCAGGAAGAGGGCGAACGGCGGTCCGCGATCACCCGTGACGCAGTTCTCTTTGCGCTCCTGACTTGGGTTCGAACCAAGGAGCTCCGCTTCGCCGCCAAATCCGAGTTTGAAGACCTGGGAGGCAAATCACCTGTCTGGCGCATACCAGCAGAGCGAATGAAGATGGGACGAGAGCATTTGGTGCCCCTCTCGCAGCAGGCAACGCACATCGCGAAATCTATGATAGCAGCAGCGCCTGGCGAGTTTCTCTTCCCGGGCAACGGCCCGAACAAGCCGCTTTCAGAGAACACAATGATCTACGCGCTCTATCGTCTTGGATACCACAGCCGCCAAACCGTGCACGGCTTCCGGGGCTTGGCGAGCACTTGGGCCAATGAGCAGTTGGTCGAGTTCGGCAAGCCGCCCATGTGGATCAGGAAATACCATGAGGATTGGGTCGAACTACAGCTCGCGCATTCGGAGAAAAACGACGTGCGTGGAGCTTACAATGCCGCTGAATACCTTGCTCCCCGGCGCCGGATGATGCAGGACTGGGCTGACTATCTGAGCGGCGGGAAGGTGATCGACATCAAGAAGGCAGGGAAGCGGGCAGCCTGATAACTATGGCTTCGATCAGATCAGTCCAATCCAGTCTGCGCGCAAACGATCTCGACCTGCGACAACCCCTTCGACAATCACCACTGATCCGACGAATTCGCATTCGCGTTCGTCGCTCTCGATGATCCAGACGACTTCGTCTGTTGTGGTAAGGAACATTCCACGTCTACCGCGGCTTAACGTCCCCGACACGCGTATTCGACCCGTACTCACAATGCTCCCCGCTTAAAAACGCCAATGGCGCAGCACTTCACGCACATAGGCCGGCGTCTCGCCATTGCGAGGAATACCGCCTGCGCGCTCGACGGCACCTGGACCTGCGTTGTAGGCAGCGAGGGCCAGATGAACCACCCCGAACTTGTCCAGCATCTGGCGTAGGTATCGGGCGGCACCCAAGATGTTCGCCTTGGGATCGAAGCGATTTGAAACGCCAAGGTCCCGTGCTGTCCCTGGCATCAATTGCCCCAAACCTGCGGCCCCGGCCTTGCTGATGGCCATCGGATTATATCGTGATTCCGTCCATACAAGAGCGTCGAGAAGGCCGCTTGGTAGTGAGTATTGAGCCTCAGCAGCGTAGACATGAGGAAGGTAGCTTGCTCGACGGAAGCCCGATGGCGCGCTGCCTTGGGGCTTTGGATATCGATAGGGCAGATAGGTCCGACCCGCATCGGTAGCTGGCGCCTCGGACGAGTCCGTTGGAGGCTTTCTCCAAATGCCATGTTCGACGAGAAGAAAGCCATCGCTCCCTTCTGCAACGCGGAAGCCGTCGGTCGTCAACTCCGAGGCAACGGTCATCTGAGGCGGCTCCAGTTCCTGCGCGTGAGCGGGGAGGACGAATCCAAATCCTGCCGTTGCCACTGCGGCTACTGCCCATTTCAGTCTCATTCCCGAATCCTTTGCTGGTCGAATCGAGGAAGAACATATATAGAACATATGATGTAGGAAAATGAAACGTCAGCGACGCAGAGCGGAGGCTGCGCGGGTGGAGGCACGTAACGATGGAGATGCCCCCCATGCACCAACACCGATCATCCCAATTCCAAGGCGGGCAATTGGAAACCCGCGCGCGCAAGATAGTCGAGCAGTTGGGCGGTACCTGGTCGCGTTCGCGCGGAATGTGCTGCTGCCCGGCCCACGACGACCGCACTCCTTCGCTAAGCATCACACTCGGAAAGCGCGCAATCCTCGTTCATTGCTTTGCCGGTTGCACGAACGAGGCAGTGATAGAAGCCATGGCCGGGCTCGGAATACGAATTGCGGACATGTTCGATGGCACGAGTGGTCCGATCGTGACCAAACCGCGCGAGGAAGTCGCCAATCGGAATGCGCTGAGGCTCTGGCGTGAGGCGTCGACCTTCACCGGTAGCCCCGCCGAGCAATACCTTGAGACTAGAGGTATCACGATTTCGTCGACCGAGCTGCGTTTCCACCCGCGTATGCCTCTGGGGCCAAAGGATGCTGTCCGGTTTCTTCCCGCGATGGTCGCGGCCGTGCGCAATGATGCCGGAATTCTGGCGCTGCACCGCTCCTTCCTCGACCTCGACAAAACCAGCTTGGCTTCTTTCGATCAGCCCAGGCGTGCGTTAGGCAGTCCCGGTTCTGGCGCGGTGCGTTTCGCGTACCCGGATGGGGGACGCCTTGGCCTTGCAGAAGGAAACGAAACGGCCCTCTCAGCGATGCAAATGTTCAAGGTTCCCTGCTGGGCGACGCTGGGAAACGAACGCTTTGGCCTGGCCACGATCCCTGATTCTGTGCGGCAGCTGTATCTCTTTGTCGACAATGATGCGGGCGGGCGCCTTGCTGAAGAGCGTGCGCGCGAGGCTTACGCTTGCGAAGGCCGGCTGATTATCACCAGGCGTCCGGAGCTAGCCGGCGACGACTGGAATGATGTGCTGATGCGCTCAGTTCGCGCTGCGGTCTGAATGTCAGTGAGAGGAAAGCGGGCTTGGGGCCTTGTGAGGCCCCCGGGCGGATCCATCCGACCGGACACCCGGACAAACCCAGGGCCTCTTCAGGAGGTCTCTCATGTCACACGCAAATACCGCTTTCGCATTTTCCGATCCCGCCGAGCCGCAAGTGTTGGCAGCGGCGAGGGCGCTGGCCGCGCGGCTCGCTGCTGATCAAGCAATCTCGCGGCTCACCATGAACGCCACCATGGCCGATCACTTCGGCGGTAGCGACGCCGAAGGGCGCTGGTCCATTCGCGATGCCCATGCCGCACTTGAATTGGCGCAGGTGCTGTTTCTGGCGCAGGCAACCGAATTCTCACCTACGATGTCGTCCAGCTTTGCTGATGAGGCTTTCATGCGCCTTGAAGCTCTGGTCCCGACCCAGTCCAACCGGAGCGACGAGCAGATCGAGTGGCAACAATTCGCAACGCCGCCCCGCCTGGCCTGGATCGCGGCGAAAGCATCCGCGATTTCCGCCAATGAAATGGTTCTCGAACCGTCGGCCGGCACCGGGATGCTGGGCGTATGGGCGGCAAAGGCATGTGCCCGCCTCGCGCTCAACGAGATTTCGCCGCTGCGCCGCGAATGTCTGGGCTCCGTCTTTCCGGAGGCGACAGTCACGGGATTTGACGGCGAATTGATCGACGAACTTCTCTCGCCCGAGGTGGGGCCGAGCGTGGTGCTGATGAACCCGCCCTATTCACACGGGATCGAGAGGGGCCACGATAGCCGCACTGGCGATCGACACTTGCGTTCTGCCTGGAATCGCCTTCTGCCCGGCGGCCGTCTGGTCGCAGTGATGCCCGAATGGTTCGCGCTTCCGAAGTTCCTTGCCGGGATCGCTGGTCCCGTCTCGTTGCGCCTCAACGCGACGATCGAGCGCGGTTTCGTCAAGCAGGGCACGTCTATCTCAACCCGGCTCCTGGTAATCGACAAGGCTGAGGATGGTGACAGCCCGATCATCGCTCAGCCGGCAAACTTTGCCGAGCTTTATTTGCTGATCGATACGCTGCCTGACCGGGTGAGTCTGCCCACCGAGCCCAACATCCGTATCAAGCCAGCCTTGCCGCTTCGACTGGTGGCGAACAGGACGAAGCCGGTTCCACTTAAGGTCCATCCGGCCGCGGCGGGGCCGTCGATCCTGCCAGTTGATTTTACTCCGCTGGACGCACCTGCGCCGATCGAAAGCCAGGTTGGGCATTATCTGCCGTATCGACCGAGCCGGATCTCAATTGCAGATGCGGTCCCGCATCCGACCCCGCTGGTCGAGTCCGTCGCGATGGGTTCGATAACCGCACCGGTGCCCGAATTGGTGCCTCAGCTTCCTTCGAGCATCATTGCTGGAGGCGTCTTATCCGCTGCGCAGGCCGAGACCCTGATCTATGCCGCAAGCGCCCATGCTCGCGATCTGCCGGGCCGGTTCGAGCGCGACGACAAGGGCTGCGCCCTGAAGGCGAGCGCCGAGGGCCACGCCTATCGCATGGGCTACTTTCTTGGTGACGGAACTGGCGCAGGCAAAGGCCGGCAAGTCGCATCTGTCATCCTCGACCGGTGGGTGAGGGGTGGACGGCGCCACATCTGGATTTCCAAGAACGAAGCTTTGCTCGAAGATGCCCGCCGCGATTGGAGCGCGCTCGGTGGTCTTCCCATCGACGTCCAGCCTCTTGGCCAATGGAAGCTCGGTGTCCCGATCGGAATGCGTGAGGGCATACTCTTCGTTACTTATCCGACACTGCGCTCGGGCCGCAGCGACGCTACCCGGCTTGAGCAGATCCTCGAATGGGCAGGGGAGGATTTCGACGGGATCATCGTCTTCGACGAAGCCCATGCGATGGCCAACGCCGCTGGCGGGGAAGGCTCACGTGGCAAGGTCAAGGGATCGGAGCAGGGCATTGCCGGTGTTCGCATTCAGAATCTACTGCCGCGCGCCCGTGTGCTCTACGCTTCTGCGACCGGGGCATCCGACGTCAATAATCTCGCCTATGCTACTCGTCTTGGCCTGTGGGGCCCCGAGACGGCTTTTGCCAATCGCGAAGCCTTCGTCGCAGATATCCGCGATGGCGGTATCGCTGCAATGGAACTGGTCGCCCGTGATCTGAAGTCACTCGGACTGTACGCGGCGAGGGCACTTTCATTTGCCGGAGTTGAGTACGAGATTCTCGAGCATTGCCTGACCCCCGATCAGGTAGCGGTATACGACGCCTATGCAGACGCCTGGGCAATCATTCATTCCAACCTGCGCGAGGCACTCGAGGCAACCCGGATCGTCGACACTGACAGTGGTGATACCCTGAATTCAGGTGCCAAATCGGCGGCGCTTTCGGTGTTTGAAGGCACCAAGCAGCGCTTCTTCGCGCAGCTCCTTCTATCGATGAAGCTGCCGAGCCTGCTGCCTGCGATTGATACGGCGCTTGCCGACGGCAACGCTGTTGTAGTGCAACTCGTCTCGACCGCCGAAGCCATGCTGAACCGCCGCCTCGCCGATCTCTCCGATGCAGAACGCGAAGCACTCGAAATCGATCTCTCCCCCCGCGAATACGTGGTCGATTACCTCACCAAAAGCTTCCCGGTTCGGTTGATGGCCGTGTTTACGGACGAGAATGGCAATGCCCGGTCCGAACCGATGAGTGATGAGAACGGTGTCCCTGTTCTCTGTCGTTCGGCGCTTGCCGCGCGCGATCGCATGATCGAGCAGCTCTGTGCCTTGCCGCCGATCGCGACGGCGCTCGATGCGATCATCGAACGGTTCGGTGTCGATCAGGTCGCCGAAGTCACCGGCCGTACCCGACGCCTGATCGTCGGGCGCGATGGACGCCAGGTGCTCCAGTCGCGCTCTCCGCGCGCCAATGTCGCCGAAACGCGAGATTTTATGGACGGGACAAAGCGGATTCTGGTTTTCTCCGATGCCGGTGGCACCGGCCGCAGTTATCATGCCGACCTTGCGGCAAAGAACCAGATGCGCCGGGTCCACTTCCTGCTTGAGCCGGGCTGGCGGGCCGATGCCGCAATTCAGGGCCTTGGCCGTACCAACCGCACCAATCAGGCGTCGGCCCCGCTGTTCCGCCCGGTGACCACCGATGTGCGTGGCGAACGTCGGTTTATATCGACCATTGCACGGCGACTCGACAGCCTCGGGGCACTGACCCGAGGGCAGCGCCAGACAGGTGGGCAGAACCTCTTCGATCCTGCCGACAATCTCGAGAGCACCTACGCCAAGGAGGCGCTTCATCGCTGGTTCGGCCTGTTGTTCGCGGGCAAGCTGGAAGCCGTTACGCTTTCTCGGTTTGAGGAATTGAGCGGGCTCAGGGTCGAAGGGCCCGACGGCGGGATGGTCGATGACCTGCCAACAATCCAGCGCTGGCTCAATCGCATCCTCGCGTTGCCTATTGCTCTGCAAAACGGGATATTTGACGAGTTTCTCGGCCTCGTCGAAGCACGGATCGATGCAGCACGCCAGGCCGGCACGCTCGACATTGGGGTCGAGACCATTGCGGTAGAGCAATACGAGGTGCTGACCGACACGCTACTGCGCACCGATGCGCTGTCGGGTGCGACTACGCACCTCTTGGAACTCGAGATCGCCCGCGCGCTCAAGCCTTTGCGTCTCGAACGGCTGGAAGAGCTCTACGGCTTTTCAGGTTCGCGTCAGCAACTTCTGCGCAATGCGCGCTCAGGCCGGATCGGGCTGCTTGTCCCGGCGCGAAGTCTGCTCACCGACGAAGGTACGCGTGTGGCCCGCTTCGAGCTTGTCCGCCCCTTGAAGCACGGACACATCACCGCCGATCAACTCGAAGAGAGCAATTGGGAAACGGTGGATCCAACCGAATTTCGCCGCCTCTGGCAGGCGGAGGTCGATGGCGCCGCCACAAATCACAAGCGCGAGCGACTGCATCTTGCAACGGGCCTGCTGCTTCCGGTGTGGGACAAACTCCCTTCCGACTATGTTCGCGTCAGCCGGATTTCGGCGCGAGACGGACGCTCGCTGTTAGGCCGGGAGGTTCCGCTCCATTGCGTGCCCGAACTATGCCAGGCCCTTGGGCTTGAAGACGAACATGCCTTCTCGGCAGAGCAAATCGTCGATGCGGTGCTAGGGACAGGGCGAGCGATGCAAATCAAAAGCCGCGAAGCGCTTACGCTCAAGCGCAGCCTCGTCAATGGCGCGCAGCGGCTCGAACTGGCTGGTTGGTCGGCGTCGCGCCTCGACTGGTACAAGGCACATGGGTGCTTCACCGAGATCATACGCTATCAGACGCGGCTTTTCGTCCCGACGGCGAGCGCGGTGGCGGTCTTGGCGGGACTTGTCGGATGAGGCACACCTATATTGCCAATTGGCATCCAAAGTGATATATGATGCCATATGGAGAATGCTCATGTTGGCACTGCAACCCGTTGATACCGTCCCCCACGCCTTCCGGCCCGATCCTGTAACCCAGGAGGAAGCATCGGCGATGTTTCGCGCCGTACTGAACCTGTTCGGCAAATGGGAACTCACAGACGAGCAGGCAGCGACTCTGCTCGACATGCCGGTTCGGTCCTACCGGCGGTGGAAGGCTGAGGGTGCGGGCCGTGTCTCGCGTGATGGTGCGGCACGGCTCTCCAACCTGATGGGTATTCACAAGGCGCTGAGGATCATCTTTTCCGAAGCCCAACGTGGCTACGCCTGGATCAAGGCAGGTAACGCTGCCTTTGCCGGAGCGAGTGCGCTCGACGTCATGCTTGGCGGCGAGCTGACTGATATCATGCGGGTGCGTCGTTATCTTGATGCCGAACGTGGTGCCTGGTGATTGATCCCAAGGCAATTCCGGTTGCCCACGTCGAGTGGGAAGGTGCTGTGCGGATTATTCGCAGCGCCTATCCACCGATCGACCTGTTTGAAGATATCGCAGACCCCGCAGATTGGCCGCTGCTCATCTCTGCCGAGCAAAAAACCAATCCCCGCATCATGGCAACGATCGGCAATCTCGATCTTGTACCTGCTGACCGCAGGGTAGGGGGCAACGGCGCATCCTATCTGATGGCCCCTTTCACGCATGTCAGCACTGACCGACCAAGTCGATTCACTGATGGGACCTACGGCGTCTTATACGCGGGGGATGCATTTGAAACTGCGCTGTTCGAGACAATCCATCATCATGTCCGCTTCATGGCTCGCACTTCCGAAGCGCCAGGTTGGACATCGCAGTTCCGTGAGATCATCCTTTCGGTAAGCGCCGATCTTCACGATCTCAGGAGCCTTGCCGCAGGCGATCCCGCACTTGATCCCGACAACTATGCTGCATCGCAAGCCCTCGCTGTTGAGCTTAAAGGGGGCGGGGCCGAAGGTCTTGTCTATCCGAGCATCCGGCATCCGGGCGGTGAATGTGTCGGCTTGTTCTACCCGGATTGTGCATCCGACCCCACTCAGGGACGTCACCTCGACTACCACTGGGACGGAATGGTTGTCGATCTGGTTCGAGATGCGGGTACAGGGGCAGTGTTTCGGGTGGTTGATGCTGCGTAGACTGAAGATCCAACGTCCGGCTGCCGACTTCCCTAAAGCAGACATCGGAGTATTGGATTCGGAACGGTCGCGATTGCGGACACTCGGGAGCGTCTCCTTTCGGAGGCGCCTGTCAGGGTAGCGGAGAACTATCACGCGCCATGGCTCCGGTCGGTCGCCGGCGTGATGCGGCAACGTGGGCGAGAGGCGTTACATGTAGAAGCTGTAGCTAACCTGGGGCTTCTCGGTCGGGCTGACGTATTTCATGATGTCCCCAATCTTCCGAGCGCATTCAAGCGTGATGGGCAGGCGCCCGTCCATCTGTGTGTTGTTCCAGTTCATCTTGGTCAGGCCAAGGATCTCTTCGCATAGGCTCTCGAGGGATGAATCTTGTTCGTAGACCGTGATCTTGAGGGGCTTGGGAACGTAAGCGCCCGGATACGTTTTATAGAAATCCACAGTGCCGCGCGTGTATAGCAGCCCTTCAGTTTCGCTAATGGCGAGCATGGTGCCGCGCTTTGGCGGATAGTCGCCGTCACCGAACAGGCGGATGTCGGTGTCGGTGATGGCTACGAAATCCTTAGCGCGAATACATTTTTCATCGAGGGCGCGCAGGAAGCCCTTTTGTTCGCTGTCGCGGAAGTGGCTGGATTTGTGGATAACGATTCGGGCCGGCATGTGTTGTAGGGCGCGGTCGTATTCGTCCAACGCGTCGCGCAAGAGTTCGTACGCCTGATCCTCGCTGAGATAAGGGTGGCGGTTCTTCTTGTCGATGGAAACCGGGGTTCCGCGCAGGATTATGCCGTGGCCGAACTCATCGAATACCTGCGCGAGGCTGGACGAGACAGTTTCACCATCGCGGCTTTTGTAGAAGCCGATCCCAATGTAGCAAGAGCGCAGCTTGGCCGTGTCCTCAACGAGCCTCCACGGGATGGTGCGGTTGCCCTTGTAGTAGAGTGCAGTGCAGAAGTTCCATGCCTTGGTGGCCGGATCCTGCTGCTCCCCGGCCTGCTTGGTGATGAGGATGGTCTTTTCGCGCACGAGCTGCAGCGGCGTCCCGAGATGCATGCACTTTGCTTTGAGGATTCGGCGGAAATTGTGTTCCAGCTCGCTCTCCCCGTTTTCATCCCCCTTGAGAGAGGTGACGGAGTCGAACATTTCGTTCGGCATGACGCAGACTATGACATCAACAGACCTGTTCTCGGCCAGGAAGCGGATTTGCTCGTAGTAAAGCTCGACCGCACGCTCGACACGGTCGGGGCGTGACGGAAGCTTCAAGATAGCAGTGATCTCGGATTTCTGCAGAGTGCGTGTGTACTGGGGAGAGTTGATGAGTCGGGTCAGGAAGCCGTAGCTTTGGTTGATGCCGCCGAAACCCCGGAAAAGATTAAGCAGCTTCGATTCCTTTTTGCGCTCGATGCCGCTGCGGCATTGAGCGAGCCATTCGTCGAGCAGATCGACCCCTTCGCCGCGACCGACGACGCCAATGCGCAGTTCCGTGCGGCGCAGCTCGTCGCGCTTGTCGTACACCCCCATGTGCTCGATGCCGGTTCGCGGGCAAACGTGGGTACCGGTGCCGAATTCGAGCAGCGGCTCGGTGAGGGTGGTGAGCTTCAAGCGGCTTCCTCCTGGTCGTCTGCGACATCGGCGATGAACGTCTCGTCAGCATCGTCAGAGACGTAATCGGCGTCCTCACCTACGTCGAACTCGACTAAGTTCTGAAACGCGAGCCCGTCCTCTTCCCCGGCGCCTGTTGCGGACAGGAAGTAGGCGATGAACCGCACCTGGTTCCTGACGCTGGCATTCCGTTCGAGCCGCTTCTGTTGGGAGAGCAGGTCGTCGTGCCAGTTCGACTGGCGAAACCCGTCGAACGAGTAAAACCAGCTAGGCACGATCTGGGCGAACCAATCGTCACCGAGCTTCGCAAAGGTAAGGTCGAACGATAGGTGCTGGTGATGCGCGACCTTCGTGGGATCCTTTTTCGACGGGCGGGCATAGTAGACACGCCGCGTCGCCTTCTGTTTGCCGATCCAAGGTTCTTTGCGTTCGCTCTGTCCCTCCTCGTCGGCGATGAAATAGAAGAAGCGATCCTTCGGCTGCATGCGGACGTGGCGTGCCTTGAGGAGCTCGCGGGCCTCGGCGATGAGAAGTTGCTTGAGCACGTTGATGTTGTCGGTTTCCAAGGAATCGGCAAGGTCAGAGACGTCGAGCCGTTCGACCGACCCTTCGTCCACGACGCTGATGAGGCCGTTGGCCTCCATGTCATGGAACGAGAAGAGTTTGTTGTCGTGGCAGACCCAGGCATCCGAGTGCACATCGTTGAGGAGGAGGGCCATCTTTACGACCGATGTCCTGCTCCGAGCTTTTCCCTTGTATGAGAGACTGCTGCGCGCCTGCGCGACCACTTCCTTATCATTGATGGTCAACTCGGCGACGTAAACAGCCTGCGGCATCCGGACCCGCAGGAGGTTGGTCGTGATAGCAGTCGGATCGGGGATGCTGTCGGAGCTGTACGCGATATATGCGTCCACCTCACCTAGGATTCGTTGAAACTCCTCAAGGACGCGCTCCTGAGCGGGCAGACGCAGCCCCGCGACCAGCCCGAGCAAGTCGGCGAGATCGATGACGTGTTTCTTGGTATTAAAGGCGAAACGGTCGCCGACGATCTCGTTGACGGCGGCTTGGCTATAGGACGCCTGTTTTTTGACGAGGGTGAGGACGTAAAGTTCGTCGAAGCTATTGAAGTAGCTGCGATCCATGAACTGGCGAAGGGTGGCCTTCACTTTATCGAGAGAGGTGGTCGAGGTGACCTGGAAGCAAACGCGGTCGTGATCGTCGCCAAGATCGATGCCAGGAAAATTCTTTTGCTTACGGTTGAGATTGACGAGTTTTGGCAAGTTGTAAACCGACCTCAGGATCGGGATAAACGCATCTTCGAGCGCTAAGTTGATGTCCGTTCGGCCTTGGGCGGTAGCAAGCTCGACCTGCAGGATGATCCGGCTCACTACGTCGCGGAGCTTATTCTCTATGTCTAGCTGCCGCATACGATCGCGTCCCCATTGCCCTATCGGAATGATGGGAACGCATGGGGAACAATTCAAGACGTTCCCGAATGAAAAACCTCCCCTGCTGGTATCTTAGGGCGCCGGCAGGTCACGCATTCGCATGTGGGTGCTGGGACGAGTCTTTGAAAGTCGTCAGGCAAGCGACGACGACGGCAAGCCTTACGACGCTCAGGTCCACCCATTTTTTGGCTGACGTGAAGCAAGCCTTGACGGCTCCAGCTTCAACTTCAGCCTCGAACGGCAGCTTCGTTCATCCTAGCGCATCAAGCTGTACGGGCAGGGGCGGCCCGCCGCCAGTTATTGAGAGGGAAGGGGGCTTGCTTCTGTTTGAGTCGAAAGAGCGTCGAATGTCGATGCCTGGGCTCGCAATCAGGAGTAAGTCCCATGATCAAGTCGATCCCGCTGACCAAGTTGGTCCAGTCCCCACGCAATGTGCGCCGTCACGGTGACCCAGCCGCAGATTCCGAACTGAAGGCGAGCATTGCAGCCCATGGGTTGTTGCAGAACCTCATCGTTCGGCCTGCGGCTCGTGGCAAATTCGAGGTTGAAGCCGGAGAGCGCCGCCGTTGCGCCTTGCTGGCGCTTGCCGAAGAGAAAGTCCTACCGAAGGGCTACGAGGTTACCTGCCTTGTGCTTGAGGACGATGCGGAAATTGCAGTCGAAACGAGCCTGTCCGCGCATCTCGAGCCGGCATGCGAGGCGACGGGCCTTGAGCCCGAGGCCATGTTCGAGATAATCGGCGATCACTGGCAAGGGCCGCTATGGGGCTGCGCGTTTGAGGATCTGCTGGCGCAGGAACTGGAACCTGACGGTCGTAATCTGGTCGATGACTATCTCAAGCGCCGGGGCTGGAACGAGAAGGCTCCGAACAAAGCCTATATGCGGGCGCTGCGCGATACGGTCATGTCGCTCTACGAAGTCAGCGAGGTCGTTCCCGGCCAGTCGATGACCTTACGCGATCTGCTGCGCGACGTTGCTCCGGTGACGGTGCGCGAACACAGCGCGACCCAGACACTGGTCAACTGGGACAAAATCGGCGCAAGGGTCCTCGACGTGAACGGTCGTTATGGCATTTCCGGAGCGCTGTTGCCGTTCAGCGCAGAGGGTGCCTTGCAAGTGATCGACGCATTCTCCCGCCTTGCAGACGAAACACAGGACACTGCCGGGATGGACCGGTCTGGTCCCGACGCGCTCCTGCGCGCATCGGGACCGATGTTCACGAATATGTGGCTGCTAGATTGTCTGGGCAAGGCCATGCCTGGCAGCATGCCAGATATGGTTAACGCCGATGGCGATGATCTTGTGTTCCACCGTATCGTGTTTCCCCTGGCGAAGGGCGTGATCGGCAAGAGCGTGGTGCGCAGGCTGAACGCGGCACAATGGCTGGAACCTGCGAGCGACACGTTCTGGAACTGGCTGGCGCCGTTGGCAAAGAATAGGAAATCACGATCGGCCAAAGGCGGGCAAGCTTTCGTCACCACCATGGATGATGGCACACCTGTTCGTGCCAATGTCGAGTTGGCCGGACGCAAACTAATCGTTGAGGTCAACAGCGCCGCACGCGCAGAGCAAGCGATTGCGCAAGTAGGCGAATGGCTTGGTGATTGCGTGGGCACACCCATGACCGAAATCCGGACTCTGGCCCAATTCATGGCCGATGACGCCGCCCGTACTCCGAAGGACGAGCCGCTCGATATCCCGCCGGGCGAAATGGAGCGCATCGTTCATGAGATGCTGACACGCGAATATACCAAAACGCTTGATGAAGCGGTGCCCGCGCTGGGCAACAAGACGCCGCGCGCTCTGGCCCACACGAAGGCGGGTCGGACGAAAGTGGCCGATTGGCTCAAATATATGGAGAATGGTTCGGCAAAAACCGGTGCGAGCGATCCGATGGCCTCTTATGATTTTACGTGGATGTGGCAAGAGCTGGGCATCATCGATCTCCGCCGTTGACCGCCATCACACCGCCGTTCCTATACTGTTCTCCCTTAGCGTTGTCTGGCGTACCTTCCACGCTATGTCCTCGATACCGGAGCGCTCACCGCCCCGGTGGTCGAGATGGACGCCGACAGCCTGTTCGACGAGGACACGAGACGCATCCCCGTCGCGATGCTCGACATGAGCGGCGCCACGGTGACCGTCTCCCAGCCGGTGACCCACGCGTTCGACGTCTGGACTTACTGATCGCAAAAACCGGCGGCGGACGGCCGGTTCGGGCTGAACGATGCAGGCCGTCCGGCGCCACCGGTCATGCCGTTGGCGTGCCTGTCCCCGAGCGCCTGTTCCTGGGCGCCTGTCCCTGAGCGCCTGTCCCGGCACGTTCCGCCAGATGGGCCGGACGCCTGCCCGGCGGGCCAGCACCGTGGCGAACTGGTTTGCGGACATACCGCGCGTCGGGCAGTGCGTTACAGCAACCATTCGATCGGCAGTCTGGCGAGGACCCGCACGATGCCGCGCGACCAGATGCTCGTCCCCGGCTCGGTTCGCTCGACGGCCGGATCGTCGTCGCGCTGGTCGATCCATCCCAGACCGCCATCGTCGGCGACGACAAGACGGTAGGTGCCCGCGCCGATCGCATCGTCGAACGCCGCGCGCATGGCCTCGGCCAGGTCCTCGCTCGCGATCACGATGCCCAGTTCGGTATTGAGGGACACCGACCGGGGATCGAAATTGAACGAGCCGACGAACAGGCGTTTGCCGTCGACCGTGAACGCCTTGGCGTGAAGGGTGGAGCCCGGGCGGCCCAAGGCCTTGCGCGATCCGGCGCGAACGAATTTGCGCGCTGTTTTCGGGGCGTCGCCGGGGCTGGGCATCTCGTACAATCGCACGCCCGCCTCGACGAGTTGCTTGCGGTAGCGGATGTAGCCGGCATGGACCACGCCGACATCGGTCGAGGCGTAGGAATTGGTGAGCACCCGTATGTCGAGGCCCTGTCGTGCCATGCGGGCGAAGGCATCGGCGCCGGCGGCGGTCGGCACGAAGTAGCCCGAGACGATGAGCAGCTCGCTGTCCGGCTCGCCGATGACGTCGACCAGCGCATCGACCATCTTCGGCTCGCCCGAACCGCTGGCCAGCACCTTTTCCGGCGCATCGCTCACCAGCTCGACCCGAGCCCATGTGAACGCGAGCTTTTGCGCTTCGATCTCGTGGATGAACGGCAATTCGCGCACTGCGTCACGGTAGGATTGCGCTCGCTCGCCGGCGAGGCGCCGGCGCCGGCGTTCCGCGAGCGACGCTTCGACCCCGGGCGCGGGCGCGCGAACGAGCGCGCGAATGTCACGGGCGCTGCCCGAGGTCCAGAATGCCTCGAAACAGGCGGCGACCTGATCGACCACAGGGCCGATGCACATGGCGTCCAGATCGGCGAACAGGCCTCCTTCGCGAGCTGCGAAGTACTCGTCGCCAACATTGCGCCCGCCCACGATCGTGACCTGGCCGTCCGCAGTGAAACTCTTCGAATGCATCCGTCGGTTGGCCCGCGAGAAGTCGAACAGAAAGTCGAGGGGCTTGAACCGCCGGTGGCGGAACGGGTTGAACAGCCGGACGTCGATGTTCGGATGCTCCGCGAGCGAGCGCAGCACGTCGTCGAGACCGGCGATGCCGTTGTCGTCCAGCAGAAGCCGCACGCACACGCCGCGATCGGCGGCTTCGCGCAATTCCTCCAGCAGAAGCGTGCCGGTCAGGTCGTCGTGCCAGATGTAATACTGGACATCGAGCGTGCGTTCGGCCGCCCGCATCAGCAGCGCGCGAATGGCGAAGGCATCCATCCCGTCGCGCAGCAGGGCCGTGCCGGTCAGGCCGGGATGCCGCGCCAGCCTTTCGGACAGCGCCTGTGCGAGCGACGAAGGGCCGGCGGCCGGCCGGGCGGTTGCAGCAGGCCTGTTCGCGTCGAAGTTTGCGTCAGGAGCTGAGGTCGAATGCGGCATGTCGTCAGCCCTCGCCATGCTTTGGGTGATTACATGATCCTGCCCGCGTTCGCCATGCCCGTCCTGCCATGCCCGCCCTGCCGCGCCCGCGTTCGCCATGCCCGCGTTCGTCACGCTCTGTCGAATGGCCGCCTGGGCCAAAGCGGGACGGCAGCGGGACGGCGGGGCGCGCCCGGACGGCTTCCGGCATCGCGGGGTGTGCCCATGGGCCGCACGCGATGAATCGTTTGCGTTCAGATATGCTTGAGCATCACCTCGGCGGCGCTGCGCCCGCTCGCGCCCCATACGCCGCCGCCCGGATGCGTGCTCGCGCCGGTCAGATAGACGCCGTCGATCGGGGTCTTGTAGCCGGAAAGATCGGGCAGCGGGCGGAAGGAGAACATCTGGTCCATGCTCATTTCCAGATGCGTGACGTCGCCCTGGACCATGCCGATGACGCGTTCGATATCGAGCGGGCTCTGGATGTGGCGATTGATCAGCTTGCCCTTCATGTTGGGCGTGTATTCGCACACCACGTCCCAGATCTTGTCCGCCTCGCGCTCGGCGATGTCGTCCCAGTTCTCTCCGTCGAGGTGGTAGGGGTGGTAGGAGGACCAGCTGTAGAGCAGGTGCTTGCCCTCGGGCGCGAGCGAGGGGTCGACCGCGGTGAAGCTCATCTGCATCACCGGCGGCACGTCGGGCGTGCGTCCGGTGCGGCCCAGGTTCATCGAGCGGGTGAGCGTCTCGACCGTGGGGCACAGAAGCTGCATGCCGTGATGGCATTCGCCCACGCCGTTCTCGCCGAGCGTCTGTCCGGCATAGGCGGGCAGTTCGGACACTGCCTGGCGGATCATGAAGCCCGAGCCGTTCATCACCTTGAGTGCCTCGAGCCGGCGCACGAGGCTGGCGTCGACCAGGTCGCGGTCGAGCAGCTTCAGCAGCGCTGTCTGCACATGGCAGCCGAACAGCACGTTGTCCGCGGTGACGGTCTTGTCGCCGGCCTGCACCTCGAAGCCGTCGCCGGTCCTGCCCACGCGCTCGACCTCGGCCTCGGTGAGGATCGTGCCGCCGAAGGATTCGAACGCCCGGCCCAGCGCCACCGAAACCATGCCCGATCCACCGATGGCGCGCCAGGCGCCGTCATCGTGGATCATCCCGTAATGGCCCAGGATCGTCGCGCTCGATGCGGTGTCGGGATGTGGCCCGTTCTGCGCGCCGAGCCAGACCAGCGCGGCCTTCAATTCCTCGCTCTCGAACAATTCCTCGAGCAGGCGGGTGGAATCGATCAGCACCTGGCGCACCAGATCGTCCGATTTCAGCGCGGTTCGCACCGCCGACGGCCTGCCGAACGCCGCCTTGACCACCGACCCGATCGTCTGCCCCATCGCCGGGGGCTTCGACATGGCCGGCCACATCAGCCGCTGCACATCGCCCCAGGTGGTCATGAAATCGCGATAGGTCTCGGCATCGCGCGGGCTGATCGCGGCGATGCTCTCGCAGGTCCTGTCGAGGCTGCGGTAGAAGGTGATCGCCCTGTCGGTTCCCTTGACCGGGTAGAAGCCCCACGGGTCGAGCTCGACATAGTCGAGGCCGTGCTTCTTCAGCCCGAGATCCTCGCAGATGCCGGTGGTGGGGAACAGCACGTGGATCGACGAGCCGATATCGACCTTGTACCCGCCGAACATCTCCTCGGTGCAGGCGGCCCCGCCGATGACGGGACGCCTTTCGAGCACCACCACCTTCTTGCCGGCCTTCGCCAGATAGCAGGCGCTGGTCAGCGCATTGTGCCCGGCGCCGATGATCGCGACGTCGTATTCGGCCATACCGTATTCGCTCATGTGAAACCTCCCGGTCCGCAAGATATCCTCAGGGGTTCGATGCGTTGCTGTCAGGCGCCGATGCCGCCATCGACCGGCATGCACATCCCCGTGCAATAGGTGGCCGCGTCCGAGAGCAGGAACGCCACCGCCTCGGCCACCTCGGCGGGCGTCGCGTTGCGCTCCATCGGCACCGTGCGCGCGCCCTTGAGATCGAGCCCGGAGCCGAGCGATTCCTTCAGCCCCTCGGTGTCGACCGCGCCGGGGCAGACCGCGTTGACGCGGATGCCGTCGCCCACCGCTTCGAGCGCGGCGGACTTGGTGAGGCCGTTCACCGCATGCTTGGCGGCCGAATAGGCGGCGAGCATCTTCGTGCCGCGCAACCCCGAATCGGACGACAGGTTGACGATGGCGCCGCCGCCCGCCGCCCTGATCGCCGGGATCTCGTATTTCAGCCCGAGCATCACCCCGGTCAGCGTGACGGCGAGCACCTTGTCCCAGTCGTCGCGGTCGATTCCGGTGATCGGGCCGATCGGACCGGAGATGCCCGCATTGTTGAGCGCCGCGTCGAGCCGGCCGAACCGCGCGACGGTGTCATCGACCATGGCCTTCACCGCCGCCTCGTCGGAAACGTCCGCGTGCAGCGCGATCGCCTCGCCACCGGCATCGGTAATGGCCCTGGCCGTCGCCTCGGCGCTGGCGAGATCGATGTCGACGGCGGCGATCCTGGCGCCGCGCGATGCGAGCAGGCGTGCGACAGCCGCGCCAATCCCGGAGCCGGCGCCGGTGATCAGGATGGATTTGCGTTCGAAGGTCATGATTGTCGTCCTCATTCGGCAGAAACGGTGCGAACCAGCGTGGCGGGAATGAGCGCCCGCTTGAGATGGTCGCGAAAGCCGGGATCCTCGCTGACGACCGGCGCGTAGCGTTCGACGAAGCCGCGCATGGCGATGGTCATCGTCAGTGCGTGCGAGAAGGTGAAGAAAAACAGTTCCGGATCGGCCTCGCCGAGCAGGCCGTCACGCGCCGCCTGGGCCACGATCGGCACGACATGGCGGTGGATCGGCGTACCCAGCGCATCGTGAAGGTATTCGGGCCGCTCACCGGCCTGGGTCATCTCGCGGGCGATGAAGCTGGCCGCTTCGGGATGATCGCAGAACAGGTCGATCACGCTCTCCAGGACGGGGCGCAATCCGGTGTCAGGCAGGCTTTCCAGCCGCGAGACGACAGCCACCGCGATCCGGTCGACCACCGCCTCCCACAATCCCTGCTTGGACCCGTAATGGTACGACAGCAGCGCCACGTTCACGCCCGCGGTCCGCGCAACCTCGCGGGTGGTGGCGCCGTCGAAGCCGTGCTCGGCGAAGATGCGCGCTGCCGCCAGCAGGATGACATCGGTGTCGGGGGCGACGTCGCTCTTCGGGCGGCCTCGGCCGCGCTTGCGCTCCTGCTTCGTCTGCTTGTCGGCCATCGCGATATTCAACCATCGATTAATTATACGGTTCCGCAGAATCTCGTGCCATGTGCTCGGTGGCCGCTGCGCACCGGGCGACCCGGACCGGACAATGGCTCCGCAGCGCCTTTTGCCGACAAGCCCGCCGCGCATCTTTTACTAGTCGGACGATTAATTCGATGGTAGGGGAGCCGCGAATCGCCAAATCACCTCCTTGAAGAGCACAAGAAATCGTCATGCCCACCCCCCAGTCTGCCGGAGCCGGCTGCGCTCCCCGCAGGCGGGGCGACGCGGCAAGGCCCGTGCCGGGCAGCGCCGCCCCGCCCTTGCCCGCCGCCTTTGATGCAGATCGGCCGGGTGCTCCCTCGTGACTGAGGGTGCGCGGGCCGGCGCGCCTGCGGGCGAGTACGTGTTCAAGCCGCACGAGCGGCCCTTCCTGGCGGGTACGCCGGCAACCCCGTCGCATCCGGCCGCCCGGCGGGTCGCCTATCTCGTCATCGGCATCTTTCTGGGGCTGGTGAGCGGATTCCAGAACGGCCTGCTGCTCGCCAATCTCACCAATCTTCAGGGGCACCTCGCGCTGACGCCCGTCGAAACGGGGTGGGTGACGGCCGCCTACAGCATGACCAATGCGTGCATGAGCATATTGCTGTTCAAGATGCGGCAGCAATTCGGCATCCAGCGCTTCGTCAGGGTCGGTATGGCGGCGCTGCTGCTGGCCAATTTCGTCCAGCTCTTCGATGCCGGGTATCATCTGGAACTGATCTCGCGCGGGGTGAGCGGGATCGCATCGAGCTGCCTGACCACGCTGGGCATCTATTATCTGATGCAGGGGCTGCCGCCCAAGGCGAAGATCGCCGGCGTGCTGCTGGGCGTGGGCATCACGCAAACCGCTTTGCCGCTGGCGCGCGCGATCTCGCCGCTGCTGATCGGCGGCGGCGACGTGACCCCGCTGTTCGACCTGCAATTCGCCCTGTCGCTGGTGGCCTTCGGCATGGTGAACATCCTTCCCCTGCCGCCGGGCGAGACCGAACCGGCATTCGAGAAGCTGGACCTGGTGACCTTTCCGCTGCTTGCCACGGGCATGGGGCTGCTGTGCGCGTTCCTGGTCCAGGGGCGCATCCAGTGGTGGGACACGCCCTGGCTGGGCGCCGCGCTGGCCGGAGCGATCGTGCTGATCGGCGGCGCCTTCCTGATCGAGCACAATCGGGCCAACCCGATGCTGCACACGCGCTGGATGACCAGCCGGGACATCATGGCGTTCGCCTTCACCGGGGCGATGATGCGCGTGCTGTTGTCGGAACAGGGCTTCGGCGCCGCCGGTCTGCTGACCACGGTGGGGATGATCAACGACCAGCTGGTGACCTATTACTGGATCCTCTCGGGAGCGACCTTTCTCGGCCTGATCGTCCTCATCGCCCGGCTCGACCCGACCGACCTGCAGCGCCCGCTGCTCGTCGCCATCGGCCTGATCGCCGTGGCCGCATTCCTCGACACGCATGCGAGCATGCAGACCCGCCCGGCCAATTTCTACTGGACCCAGGCGATGATGGCCTTTGCCGCGATCTATTTCATGGGCTCGGCGATGCTGGAGGGGCTGCTGCGCGCGCTGGCGCAGGGGATGAGCTACATCATCAGCTTCATCGCCGTGTTCAGCCTGTCGCAGACGATCGGCGGGCTGGCGGGAGTGGCCGGGCTCGCCGCCTTCCAGACGATCCGCACGAAGGCCCATCTCATGGCCATAGGCGAGAGCCTGTCGCTCAGCGATCCGGTGGTGGCGCAAGCCATCCAGCAGCGCGCCTCGGCCTATGCCGGCACCATCGCGGACCCGGCGCTGCGCCAGGCGAGCGGCGCCGGGCAACTGATCCAGCAGGCGGGGCGCGAGGCCGCGATCCTGGCCTTCAACGACGTGTTTTTCCTGATCGGCTGCATCGCCTCCACCGCCTTCGCTGTGCTCTTCGCGCGCTGGGTTTACAACCGGCGCCGGGGCATCAATCCGCTGGCGAAGGAGCTGGAGGCGCTCAAGTCGATCATGGGCGGGAGCGAATGATGAGCGAAGACAGACAGGTACCCGGCCGCGCAACCGAGGCTGACCCGCCGCCGGCAGATCCGGCACCGGAGACGCCGGCCCCCGCGTCCGGCGGCGAGGACGAACCGCAGAAGGGCTGGGCGCCGCAGCGCTCGCGGCGCAACACGATCATCTTCGCGGTCGTCATCCTGATCGGTGCGCTGGCGGCCCTTTATGCCTGGAACCTGCCGCCGTTCCGGCCGACCAGCCAGACCACGGACAATGCCTATGTGCGCGGCCAGACGACGATCATCAGCCCGCAGGTGACCGGCTATGTGACCGACGTGCTGGTGCAGGACTTCGCGCAGGTCAGCGAAGGGCAGCCGCTCGTCAGGATCGACGACCGCATTTACCGCCAGCGCGTGACCCAGGGCGATGCCAGCATCGCCACGCAGACCGCCACCCTCGACAATGCGGTGCAGAACAGGCGATCGAGCGAGGCGCAGGTCCGCGCGCAGGATGCCGCCGTCGCCAGCGCCCGGGCCCAGCTCGCCCGCGCCGAGGCCGACATGCGCCGGGTGAACGAGCTCGTGGGAGAAGGCTCGGTATCACTGCGGGAGCGCGACCAGACGCTCGCGACGCTGCGCCAGGCGGAGGCGGCCGTCCGCCAGGCCGAGGCGCAGCGCGCCATCGCCCTTGAACAGCTGCGATCGGTGGAGGTCGGGCGCGGCGGCCTGGAGGCGCAGGTCGAGAGCGCCCGGGCCACGCGCGATCTCGCCCGCATCGATCTCGACAATACGGTGATCCGCGCCCCGCGCGACGGCAAGCTCAGCGAAGTGTCGGTGCGCGTCGGCCAGCTCGTCTCGCCGGGCGCGCAGCTCATGTACCTGGTGCCCGAACACCAGTGGGTGGTGGCCAATTTCAAGGAAGCGCAGACCGCTAATATCCGCGTCGGCCAGAAGGCCAGGCTGGAGATCGACGCGCTCGGCGGACTGGAACTGACGGGAACGGTGGAGAATGTATCGCCCGCGGCCGGCAGCGAATTCAGCGTCATCAAGCCCGACACCGGATCGGGCAATTTCGTCAAGGTGGCGCAGCGCATCGCCGTTCGCATCCGCATCGCCCCCGGCCAGAAAGCAGCCGAGAGGCTGGGCCCCGGCATGTCGGTCGTCGCCACGGTCGACACCTCGGGTGACCGATGAGCAGGCGGCGAACCGCGGCGCTGGCGGCGCTGTGCCTGCTTGCGGGGTGCGCGCCGCCTTTGTCGCCCTTGCCGCCTGCCAGCAGGGTTGAGGAACCTGTCGCATGGCGCACGCGGATCGCCGCGCAGGGCGAGATCGAGCCCGCCTGGTGGAACGCTTTCGGCGACCCGGCGCTCAGCGGCATCGTCGAAGCCGCCCGGGCCAACAATCCCGAGATCGCGATCGCGCTCGCCCGGGTGCGCGAGGCGCGGGCGCAGGAGCGGGTATCGCGCTCGCTGCTGGTGCCGACACTCGATGCCTCGCTCGGCGCGAGCGAATCGCGCAGCGTGACCGCCTTCGGCACGGCGTCGGAATCCTTCGCCGCGCAGCCGCTGTTCCAGGCCGCCTACGAGGTCGACCTGTTCGGGCGCAATCGCGCGCAGGTCGAGGCCGCCGCGGCTAATGCCGCCGCCAGCGAGGCCGCCAGCGAGGTGGCGCTGCTTTCGGTCACCGCCGCGGCCGCCTCGGGCTATGTCACGCTTCTGGCGCTCGACCAGCGGCTCGAAACGCTGCGGGCGACGCTCACCTCGCGGGCCGAATCGCTCAGGATCGCTCGCGACCGGGCGCAGGTCGGCTATACGTCGCAGCTCGAATTGCGGCAGGCCGAGGCGGAATATCGCGCGACCGAGCAGCAGATCCCCGCGGTCCAGGCGGCGCTGACACGGCAGGAGAACGCGCTTTCGCAACTGATTGGCGAGACGCCGCGCGCCATCGCGCGGGGCGGTTCGTTCGAAAGCTTGCGGATACCCATGGTGCCGGCCGTCCTGCCGTCCGAAATGACGCGCCGGCGGCCGGACATCGCGCAGGCCGAATTCGCCCTGGCCGCCACCGATGCGCGGATGCGCGCCGCCCAAGCGGAGTTTCTGCCACGGCTGCGGCTGACGGCGTCCGCCGGCGGGGCCTATTCCTCGCAGCTCGACGATCCGATCGGCATCTGGTCCCTGGGCGGCAGCATTCTCGCGCCATTGTTCAGCGGCGGTCGGCTGGATGGCCAGTTCGAGGCCGCTACCGCGCAGCGCGACCAGGCCGCCTTCGTCTACCGAAGGACGGTGCTGGCCGCCTTTCGCGAAGTGGAGGACCAGCTCGCCCTGATCGCCCGCCTGGCGGACCAGGAGCGCGCTCTGCTTGCGCAGCGCGAAGCGGTGGCCGACGCCCTGCGCCACGCGACCAACCGCTATCGCGCCGGCTATTCGCCTTACCTTGAGCAGATCGACGCCCAGCGCGCGCTGCTGTCGGTGGACCTGGCGATCCTGCAGGTTCGCAGCGACCGCTTGAACGCGCATGTCGCTCTTTACCAGGCGCTGGGCGGCGCCCCCGAGGATCTGACTTCGAGATAAGCGCGATGCGCCTTTCCCGCCGGCAGCGCGTTTGCCGGCGCGGCTAGAGCATGTAGCGCATGCGGATCGTCTGCCGGACCGGAACCTCGCCCACGGCGAAGGCGGCATCCGCGAAGTCGGGCGGCCCCATGCGCACCTTGGCATCGCGCGAAAAGCCGAACCCCTCGCGCGGCATCATGCCCAGCACCCGGTCGGCCTTGCCGTTGCCGTTCTCGTCATGCAGCAGCGCGATGGCGTAGGTGCCGGGGCTGACATCGCTGAATGCAAGCCGCTGCGCCTCGGCCGCCGGGAGGGTGACCGCATGGACCGCATCAGCGCCGCGGCAGCTGGGGAAGCGCTCGCGATCGGCGGTCAGGCAGGCGCGGACCAGCCCCTCGGTCGAGCGCAGGCCGGTGATGGCCACCTGCACCTCCACTTTGGCGGGCGCGGGCGGCGCGGCGCCCAGACAGGCGGCCAATGCCAGCACGGCCGCGGGCAGGCGCAGGCAAGGCGCGCCGATCATCCGCGTCGAGGGCGTCGCTATCATCGCGCGTGCCTGCGGGCCAGGCCGCGATCGGTGCCGCACAGGCGATCCCAGAAACGGAAATAGAGGCCGTAATTGGCATCACCTCAAGGTTTGTGCGCCAGACAACGATTTCATGAACACCAAGGTGAACATTGGCATCAAGCGACCGCTCGAAGGTACTGATAGAGGGTTTCCCGGCTGATTCCGAGGTCTCGGGCGACCTTGGCTTTCGGTTCGCCATCGGCGACGCGTTGCTTCAGTTCGATAGCCTTTTCATCGGTCAGGGCCTTCTTTCGTCCACGATATGCGCCGCGTTGCCTGGCGAGCGCGATTCCTTCGCGCTGCCGTTCCCTGATGAGAGCGCGCTCGAACTCGGCGAAGGCGCCCATGACGGAAAGCATCAGATTGGCCATGGGGGAATCCTCGCCGGTGAAGGTGAGGCTCTCTTTCAGGAACTCGATCCGGATACCGCGAGCGGTAAGGGACTGCACCAGCCTGCGCAAATCATCGAGGTTGCGGGCGAGGCGATCCATGCTGTGCACGACCACCGTGTCTCCGTCGCGGATGAAGGATAGCATGGCTTCGAGCTGGGGGCGTTTGACATCCTTGCCCGACGCTTTGTCGGTGAAGACTTTCTCGAGCGCCACGCCTTCAAGCTGGCGATCAACATTCTGCTCGAATGCACTGACCCGGATGTAGCCGACCCTCTGCCCCTTCATCACCTGCTCCGGACCAATTGTCAGGTTGAAATCTATGGGGTTGGACGACGAGCGTCAATAAATGAGTTTTGACACTCTTTCCTGACATGTACCGATCGATCGGCCTGACGTCCGGTTAGGCTATACTCCAGATGGACGCTAGCCTGCCGCTCACGAATCGGATGGAGGCAGCATGGCGCCGCGGCGACTATTGACTGGGGAAGAACGGCGGCGCCTGTTCGATGCTCCCCATGACGAAACCGCGATCATCGGCCACTATACTCTTGCCGCCGAGGATCTCGAACTGGTCGGCCGCCGCTATCGCCCCGCCAATCGCCTCGGCCTGGCAACGCATATTGCATTGATGCGGCATCCCGGCTTCGGCTTGCAGCCCGACATCGGCGTCCCCGATGCGGTCCTCCATTACCTCGCTGCCCAAATAGTCGTCGATGCGGATGCGTTCGCCGACTATGGCCAACGCGCCCAAACGCGCAACGATCATGCCGATATTGCGGCACGGCACCTGGGGCTACGCCCGTTTCGGCGAGGGGATCTACCGCTCGCGCTCGCTCTGGCCGCGAAAGCCGCCGAGCGGACCGATCAGGGCGAGCCCATAGTTCGCGCGTTGATGGAGGGATTGAAGCAGGAACGCTTCATTCTTCCATCGGCCGACACGCTCGAACGTGCGGGTCTCGCCGGCAGGGCACGCGCGCGCAAAGCCGCGGCGGCACTCATCATCGAAAGCCTGGGCCATGCCGAACTGACCCGGATCGACGATTTGATCGTCAACAGCAGTGAGTTCGGCATGACGCCGCTGGCCTGGCTGCGCAATTTCGAGGAGGCGCCAACGACGGCGAATATCAACGGGCTGTTGGAACGGCTGCGCTATGTGCGCGGGATCGGCATCGACCCGGCGATCGGCGCTAGAATCCCCGATTTCCGGTTCACGCAATTCATGCGTGAAGGGGGTGCAGCGCCGGCGTTCCTGCTTTCCGACTATAGCCTCAACAGGCGGCGCGCGACGCTGGTCGCGGCGGTCATAGACCTTGATGCCAGGCTTGCCGATAAGGCGATCCAGATGTTCGACAGGCTTATCGGGAGCCTGTTCACCCGCGCGCGGCGCGGCCGTGAGAGGCGTTATCAGGACAGCATCCGCTCGGTCGGTGAACTCATGCGGTTGTTCGGCGCCACGATCGCTGCGCTGGGAGAGGCGGTCGAACATGGCGGAAATCCGCTGGAACTGATCGACGAGGCGGTAGGCTGGCACAGGCTGGCACAGGCTGGTCGCGGCCAAGACGCAGGTCGATGCGCTGGCCGAACTGGCGGGGGAGAATGCTCTTGTCGCGGCATCCGGGCGGTATGCGACGTTGCGGCGGTTCAGCCCGGCTTTCCTCGACGCATTCACGTTCAAGGCGTCGGGAAGCGGGTCGCAACTGGTCAAGGCCATCGATGTCATCCGCGATGCCAATGAGCGCAAGACGCGCAGCCTGCCCGACGGCGTTCCCCTGCCATTTGCCAACCGGCAGTGGAAGCGCCTCATTACCGAGGACGGCCAAGTCGACCGCCGGCGCTACGAGACGGCCGTCATGGCCACCCTCCGCGATCGGCTCTGCGCGCCGGCGACATATGGGTCGAGGGAACCCGCAACTATCGCCGCTTCGACACCTATCTGCTGAGCCGGCGCGATGCCGAAAAGGTGGCCGACAGCCTTCCATTCCAGACTGATGCGGCCGCCTTTCTGGAAGAGCGGGCGAGGACGCTCGACTGGCGGCTGCGCCGTTTCGCCAAGCAGATCAAGGCGAACAGGCTCAAGGGCGTTTCGCTCGAGCGCGACCGGCTCAAGCTGCAACCCATGCCGGCGATCACGCCGCCCGAGGCGGAGGTCCTCGATCGCAGGCTCGACGCTTTGCTCCCCCGTGTGCGGATCACTGAACTCCTGGTGGAAGTGGCCGAGCGCACCGGGTTCCTGAGCGCGTTCCGCGACCTTCGTTCCGGCAAGGAGCATGACAACCCGCATGCCATCCTTGCGGCCATTCTGGCGGATGGGTCAAATCTTGGCCTGGAGCGAATGGCCAATGCCAGTGACGGGGTGAGCTACGCTCAGCTTGCCTGGACACACAACTGGTATCTGTCGCCCGAAAATTATCAGGCCGCCCTGGGTATGATCGTCGCGGCGCACCATGATCTTCCGTTTACACGCCATTGGGGCGCGGGCACCAGCTCCTCCTCTGACGGGCAGTTTTTCCGCACAGGCCGCAGCCGATCGGCGGCGGCCGACATCAACGCAAAATATGGCGGCGAGCCGGGCTTGAAGATCTACTCGCACCTGTCCGATCATTTTGCCTCGTTCGGATCGCGGATCATGTCGGCCACCGCCGGCGAGGCCCCTTATGTTCTCGACGGCCTCATGCTCGGCGCGGACGCGCTGCCGCTTCACGAACATTACACCGACACCGGCGGCGCGACGGACCATGTCTTTGGCCTCTGCCATCTTCTCGGCTTCCGGTTCGTGCCCCGTCTGCGCGACATCGCGGACCGGAAACTCGGCTCGATCGCCACGCCTTCGACCTACAAGGGCATCGAAAGCCTCATGGGTCGCACGATCAAAACCGCCGCGATCCAAGCCGATTGGGATGACATCATCAGAATCGCCGCCTCCATCAAGGAGGGAGTCGTCGCGCCCTCCGCGATCCTGCGCAAGCTGGCCGCCTACAAGCGGCAGAACAGGTTAGATTTTGCACTGGCGGAACTCGGCCGCATCGAGCGGACGCTGTTCACGCTCGACTGGCTTGAACAGCCCGACTTGCGCCGGACCTGCCAGGCCGGCCTCAACAAAGGCGAAGCACGTCATACCCGTGCAGCCGCCATCTACACCAACCGGCAGGGTCGATTCACGGATCGTTCGATCGAGAATCAGGAATATCGGGCATCGGGCCTGAACCTCCTGATCGCGGCGATAGCCTATTGGAACACCATTTATATGGACAGGGCCGCCCAGCATCTCGAAGTGAAGCGTCCCGGGTTTTCCGGAGGCAGTTTCATTTGAGTCATGCAACCATATCAAGGGTCTCGTTGGCTGCATAGTAGTTGGCCTCGGCTTCGGCGGGCGGGATGTGCCCGATGGGGCCGAACAGGCGGTGGTGATTGAACCAATCGACCCAGCGCAGCGTTGCCATTTCCACTGCCGACACGCTGGGCCATGACCGCTGCCGCCAGATGACTTCCGCCTTGTAGAGGCCGTTGATCGTCTCGGCCAAGGCGTTGTCGTAACTGTCGCCGACGCTGCCGACCGACGGCACGAGGTTGGCCTCGGCCAGGCGCAGGGTGTAGTTCATTGCCAGATATTGAACGCCCCTGTCGCTGTGGTGGATCAGCCCGTCATCGGGGCCGGGCCTACGGGCATGGATTGCCTGTTCCAGGGCATCGAGCACGAAGTCCGCAGTGGCCGAGGTGCTGACCTTCCAGCCCACGATGCGCCGGGCGTAGGCATCGATCACGAAGGCAACATAGACGAACCCGACCCAGGTATGGAGTGGAGTAGGAAGCGCATGAGCGCTTCCCCTCCCCGAACCGTACGTGCACCTTTCAGCGCATACGGCTCTCTATTCAACCTTGGCTCAAGGCCATGGCGACATCATGATAGCGAGAAGTGACGGTGTTTCGGAGTTCGTCCCGGAAGATGTAGGGATTTCGCTCCGGGTTCCGCCACCGGAACTGCAGCTTCTGGCTGGTGACCAGTCGTCGTAGCGCCTTGCCGACGGCATTGCCCTGATTGCTTCGGCCGTAAACCAGCCACGTCTTTGAGTGGCCTATTTCCGGCACGCGGTACCATTTGCGCATCAAGGGCTTGATACGGGACCGGTATTTCCGCGCCAACCAGTGCGCCATTTTCCAGAACACGACCGTGTCGATCCGCCGGAATATGCGCGCCGTGAAGTCGGTGAACTTGTAGAACGCGGCCCAACCCGCCAGTTGGCGGTTCAGGCTGTCGATCATGTCCACCGTGGCAATCTCATGATTGCCGGAGAGGGTCTCGACCAATCGGCGAGCGAAGGTCTTGGCCTTCTCCTTGGGTATCGTCGAGACCACGGACATACGTCCGCTCGATCCCCGCCTGCGGATAATCCGGTGCCCGAGGAACACGAACCCATCGTCGACGTGGGTGATATGGGTCTTGTCCATATTCAGCGTCAGCTTCAGGTTGCCTTCCAGAAAGGCTCGGCATTCCGCGCGGATGGCCTCGGCATGTGCCTTGGTGCCCTTGACGATGACGACGAAGTCGTCGGCGTAACGGCAGTAGGCGACAGCAGGTTTCCATTGCCGGTTCTCGCGAACCGTGATGGGGCGTCCCTGCTGGATACCGAAGTTCCATGCCCAACGATCCTTTCGCGCCTTGTCGCTCAGGTATTTCGCCTCCAGCCACGCATCAAACTCATGGAGCATGATGTTGGACAGGAGCGGTGACAACACGCCGCCTTGCGGAACACCTTCACTTGAGGCGACGAACAAGCCACGGTCGATGTGGCCTGCCTTCAGGAACCGCCAAAGCAGATCGACGAACCGATCATCCCGGATACGCCGCCGGACACAGCGAAGCAGAAGTCGATGGTGGACCGTGTCGAAGTAGCTCGCCAGATCACCTTCGATGATCCAGCGGCCCCGCGTCCCGGCACCACTATCCTGCAACTGTATCTTCACGGTCCGGACAGCGTGATGCACGCTGCGTTCCGGCCGGAAGCCATAGGAGAGGCGATGAAAGTCGCTCTCCCAGATCGGCTCCATGGCCATCAGCATCGCACGCTGGACGATGCGGTCTTTCAGGGTCGGGATACCCAGTGGTCGTTTCTTGCCATTGGCTTTCGGGATATAGATTCGCCTGACCGGCTGCGGGGCGTAATTCCCCGTCAGCAAGTCCGTTCGCAGGCTGGCCAGATGTTCTGCCAATCCGTCCTGCATCCGTTGCTTGTCCATTCCGTCTATGCCCGGGGTCTTGGCACCGCTCGATGCCAGTGTAATCCGGGCGGCTTCGGCAAGCCACGCCCCGTCGGCAATGAGCCGGAGAAGCCGATCGAACCGGCGGTTCGGATCGCTCTCGGCCCATATCGCGAGCTTGTGCTGCATTTCACTGATTATCAAAGGTCTTCACCTCGTTTGGTCAGGTAGTTTGCACTTCAAGCAGATTGAACTGTCCCCCTTCGCCATGTGGCAGGCTTTCCCTGCCGCGGACTACTACGGGGACTCCGCCAGCATGATGGACATCGGGGCCAACTCCCTTGGCATTCCATCATGCCTTCCCTCGTTCATATGCTGGACTTTCACGCACTGGGGAGGCTGCCGGTCGCAGTCCTTGTCCTTGCGTCCTGCAAGTCGATGCCGATGCCATAGTCTGGCTGCGTTCTCTCCATGGCTCCATGCGGGCGAGCTACATGTACGACCGCATTCGGATGCCGCCGACATACGTGTCCGGCGCCATCATCAGCATTTCGCCTGTTAAGCCGTGTAGGCGAAGGCGACATTTCAGCCCTCGGATGCGGATTAACCGGTTCGTGTTCCTCAACCTTCCAGCGCTACAGCCTCGGGGACCATCTTGGCGTAACGGCTTCGCCTCAATCCCCTTTACCTGCGGGCTACGTCACCCTGCCAGTTGACAGCAGGTCACCGCCGCTTGGGCTCATGCCCCCTCACAGCAGAGGGCAAGGCATTCGCTCAATTCCTCCTTTCTCTTTTGCATTCCAACATACGCCTCCCGGACCACCCGGGACGAGGCGCACCGTAGGTGAAGTCGACCACCCACAGCGCGTTGGGCCGGCTGACGCGGAACTCCCGGTTGACCTTGTCGAGCGGGCACGGCGCCTTCGGGTTGCTGATGGTCGTGACCGTCTTCTTGCCTCGCCGGACGCCTGCCAATCCCATGATGCGCATCAGCCGTTCCACGGTGCACTTGGCGACGGCGATGCCTTCGCGGCGTAGCTGGTGCCAGACCTTGCGCGAGCCATAGAGGCCGAAGCTGTTCTCGTGGACACGCTTGATGGCATCCTTGATCTCATCGTCGCGCCGGGCGCGGGCAGGCCGCCTGCCGGGATCGGCAAGGCGAGCAGCGTGCTCGTGGTAGGAGGACGGGGCGATCGCCAGTTCTCGGCAGATCGGCTCGATACCCAGGTCCTCACGATGGGCGTCAATGAACGCCATCATCATCTCTCGCGGCGGTCGAGCTCCGCCATCGCAAAATACGCCGATGCCTTGCGCAGGATCTCGTTGGCGCGGCGCAGTTCCTTGACCTCGCGCTCCAATAGCTTGAGGCGTTCCCGGTCATTGGCTGCCTGCGCCGCTGGCCCCGCTCGTCGGCTCGCCTCCTCGCGGCACCAGCGGCGCAGCGTCTCGGTCGTGCAGCCAACCTTCCCGGCGATCGAGGTCATCGCCGCCCATTCCGATGGGTAGTCCCCTCGATGCTCATCGACCATCCGCACCGCGCGATCGCGAAACTCAGGCGAAAACTTGTTCCTTGTAGCGTTCATCGTAGCTCCTTCTCACAAATAGGAGCCTCCGGAAAACCCGGGACGCTTCAGGTCAATGTATGAATCGGACGAAAGGGAGTCGTCGTATTCGGTGAGTACGCTATTTAAAAAGTGCGCCATTTGGTTTCTTAGCTCGCGCCTTCAACGGGTTCATGGTTGGGGTGGAAAATGGCTTGTCGAAAAGCGCAGTTTGGTAGCTTACGTGTTAGGGCATTTGACCAAGGGTACCTCGGATCTCATTTTCAAATTGTGAAGCACATACATCGGCTATCTTGCTCTTATGCAAGACAGAATGAGGGTTCTCTCGGCCGATCGTCGCGATATGCGACCGATTTTGACGTATTTGGGAGTTATACCAAGTCCCGGTGAGGCTGACTCACGCGGGGGATTCCCAAGGCGGTAATTTTCTGATTCACCGGAGCAAGCATGAGGAGGCTTGCAATGGCGGCGGCGATAACTGTTCGAACGGATTATACATC
>Ga0180219_1000420_pt1 | contig 35529 bp, 31 predicted proteins | sample eDN3rd30CBELigMG_FD_151338 | JGI IMG/M metagenome (GOLD analysis project Ga0180219, IMG submission 151338) | Enriched Miracle-Growth compost microbial communities from Emeryville, California, USA - eDNA 3rd pass 30_C BE-Lig MG (version 2)... ... | reverse complement strand
GTACTGGGCGGTGCTGTCGGCGGTCGTGCCGGCGTCGGTGTCGCTGCGCGGCCCGTGGATCGCCAAGGGCACGCACCGTGTCGTCGGGACCGCCGCCGGCGTCCTGCTGGCCGCGCCGCTGCTCATGCTGGCGATGCCGGGATGGGCGGTCGTCGTCGTCGCGCTCGTGCTGCAGCTGGGCACCGAGCTGTTCGTGCCCCGCAACTACGGGTTCGCGATGCTGTTCATCACGCCGCTGGCATTGCTGATCAGCAACGCCGCGCATCCGGGCGACCCGGCGAAGCTTCTGCTCGACCGGTTCGCGGCGACGGTCGTGGGCATCGGGATCGGGATGCTGGTGCTCGGCGCGCGGGCGCTCGTCGCACGCGGGCGCGGCCCCCGCGCCGTACTCGGCTGAGTGCGGCTCAGGCGGCCGGCCGGCGGCGCTGCAGATCGCGCGCGGCCTCGCCGGCGGGCCGGCCGAGCAGCCGCGCGGCGAACACGAGGTCATAGCCGGAGTTGCGCGTACGGGCGGCGCGCAGGGACGTCGCGGTGTGCTCGGTTCCCGCGGGGCAGGTGGACAGGAAGGTGTCGTAGCGGCGCAGGCGGATGCCCAGGCCATCGCTTGTGACGCCGATCCGATCGACGTCGGCCCAGGGGATCCGGCCCGCGTCGGTGATGCGGATGCCGTCGTCGTCGGCGACCAGCACGGTGGAGCGCCGCCACTGCCGGACCAGTGAGTATCCGCCGCCGGCGCCGAAGAACCCGATGGCCGCGACGCCGACGATGAGGTTCAGGGTCTTGGTCGGCGCGAGCACCAGGACGACCACGCCCATGGCAGTGAACAGCACGCAGATCACCAGCAGGAAGATCAGGTTGCGCCGCGGGGAGACGAACGTCAGGACATCGGGGGAATCGGCCACGACTCAACGGTAGACGGCCCGCGGGAACATCGCGGGCACCAGGGGTGTTCTGATAACCTGGAGTGTCAATCGTGTGGCCGTTCGGCATGCGCGAGCGACAACCGCAACACAATCCGCTTCGCTCCGGCATCCATTCTGTTCCTCAGAACGGGGAACACGTGCGCCGGGGCCCGATCTCTGAAACCAACAAGGACAACCCACTACATGACTACCGCAACGACCGCCCCGGCCACCACGCAGGTCGCCATCAACGACATCGGCTCTGCTGAGGACTTCATGGCCGCGGTCGAGAAGACCCTGAAGTTCTTCAACGACGGAGACCTCATCGAAGGCACCGTCGTGAAGATCGACCGCGACGAGGTGCTCCTCGACGTCGGGTACAAGACCGAGGGTGTCATCCCCTCGCGCGAACTTTCCATCAAGCACGACGTCGACCCCAACGAGGTCGTCAAGGTCGGCGATGAAGTCGAGGCGCTGGTCCTCCAGAAGGAGGACAAGGAAGGCCGCCTCATCCTGTCCAAGAAGCGCGCACAGTACGAGCGCGCCTGGGGCGACGTCGAGAAGATCAAGGAGAACGACGGCGTCGTGACCGGTCAGGTCATCGAGGTCGTCAAGGGTGGTCTCATCGTCGACATCGGGCTGCGCGGCTTCCTGCCGGCGTCGCTCATCGAGCTGCGTCGCGTCCGCGACCTGACCCCGTACCTGGGCCAGGAGCTCGAGGCGAAGATCCTCGAGCTCGACAAGAACCGCAACAACGTGGTGCTCTCGCGCCGCGCCCTGCTCGAGCAGACGCAGTCCGAGTCGCGCACGAACTTCCTCAACAACCTGCACAAGGGTCAGATCCGCAAGGGCACGGTCTCGTCGATCGTCAACTTCGGTGCGTTCGTCGACCTGGGCGGCGTGGACGGCCTCGTGCACGTCTCCGAGCTCAGCTGGAAGCACATCGAGCACGCCAGCGAGGTCGTCGAGGTCGGCCAGGAGGTCACCGTCGAGGTTCTCGAGGTGGACCTGGACCGCGAGCGCGTCTCGCTGTCGCTGAAGGCGACGCAGGAGGACCCGTGGCAGGTCTTCGCCCGTACGCACGCGATCGGCCAGATCGCACCGGGCAAGGTCACCAAGCTCGTTCCGTTCGGCGCATTCGTGCGCGTGGCGGACGGCATCGAGGGCCTCGTGCACATCTCCGAGCTGTCGGGCAAGCACGTCGAGCTGGCCGAGCAGGTCGTCTCGGTGGGCGAAGAGGTCTTCGTCAAGGTCATCGACATCGACCTGGAGCGCCGCCGCATCTCGCTGTCGCTCAAGCAGGCCAACGACGCCGTCGACCCGTTCGGCACCGAGTTCGACCCGGCCCTCTACGGCATGGCCACCGAGTACGACGAGAACGGGGAGTACAAGTTCCCCGAGGGCTTCGACTCGGAGACCAACCAGTGGAAGGAAGGCTTCGACGAGCAGCGCGAGAAGTGGGAGCAGGAATACGCTGCCGCCCAGGCGCGCTGGGAGGCCCACAAGGCCCAGGTCGCGAAGGCGGCCGAGGCCGAGGCCGCCGGCTTCGGCGGCAACGAGCCGTCGTCGTCGTTCTCCAGCGAGTCCAGCCCGGTCGGCACCCTCGCCGACGATGAGGCGCTCGCCGCTCTGCGGGAGAAGCTGTCGGGCCGCTGATTCGGTCTGCATCGCACGGAAGGGTCGGAGCCTCGGGCTCCGGCCCTTCCGCCGTCTTCTGGGGAAACGGCCCCGGCACGCGCTACCGTCGCAGTATGCACGAGCCGGCGCCCGGGCCGCCCATGGCCGACCGCACGCGCGATCGCGCCGCGCTGCTGAACCAGCTGATGCTGGCGGGTGTCGTCGCGGTGGCGACGTTCCTGGCGTTCGCGCCGGGGTTCGCCGGCGATCTGGCCCTGCTGTTCGCCGGAGCCGCGCTGGTGTTCCTGTTGACCGGGGCGGTGCTTCTGGTGCCGTGGCATCGCCTGCGCCGGGAGTGGCTGCTGGTCATCCCCGCGGGCGACATCCTCGCGGTCGGCATGATGCGCTTCGCGGAGGGATCGACCGGCATCGGACTGCTGTGGGTCTTCCCGGCGATGTGGCTCGCCGCAGACTTCGGACTCGTCGGCATCGTCGGCGGCATGGCGGCCAGCATGGCGCTGTTCGGCGTCGCGCTCGCCCACGATCCCGACCACGTGATCGGCATGCCGACCCTGCTGCTGCCGATGACGATCCTCGCGGTGAGCGTCGTGACGTTCGTGAACGCGCGTCGTGCCGCAGCGCAGCGGACGCTGCTCGACGCACAGGCGCGGGCACTCGGCCGTGCGCTCGAGCGCACTCAGCGCCAGGAGCGCGAGCTCCTCGCGACCCTGGAGGCGCGTGACGAGCTCGTCGCCTCGGTATCGCACGAGCTGCGCACCCCGCTGACCTCGATCATGGGCTATCTCGACCTGGTCCTGGAGGACCCGAGCGTTCCCGCGCGGGCGCGACGCGATGTCGAGGTCGCCGGACGCAACGCGGAGCGCCTGCTGGGGATCACCCGCGACATCCTCGCCGCATCGCAGCGCACGCACGACGCGCACACGCGGCTCGAGCTGCAGCGGGCCGACGCGGACGTGGCGGACATCGTCCTCCGCTCGTCCGAATCGCTGACTCCGCGGGCCGCGGAGCGCCGCATCTCCATCGACACCCACGCCGTGCGCCCGCTGAGCGCCCACATCGATGCGCCCCGCCTGCGTCAGGTGCTCGACAACCTCATCGCGAATGCGATCATCTACAACAGCGACGGGGGCACGCTGGCCCTGACCACCCGCACGGCCGACGCGGACGTCGAGATCGTCGTGCGTGACGACGGTCCCGGCATCCCGGCCGAAGACCTGCCCCAGCTGTTCCAGCGCTTCTACCGCGGCCGTGCCGCGCGCGAGGGCAAGGTGGCCGGCACCGGGCTGGGGCTCGCCATCAGCCGCGACATCGTCCGGGCGCACGGCGGCGACATCCTCGTCGACAGTGCTCCCGGACGGGGGACGACCTTCACGGTGCGGCTGCCCGGTGCCGCCTCGACGCCGAAGGAGGACGCCGATGGAGCTTGATCTGACCTCGGTCCTGGCGATGACCGCGCTGACCGTCTCGATCAGCGGAGCCGTGTTCATCACCGACACCGTCGTGCGCCGCGACGACGCCGTGGGCCGGATCTGGGCCGGCGCGTTCCTGGCGGGTCCGCTCGCGCTGCTGGCCTTCCTCGTCTGGGCGCAGGATCGCTCGGCCTGGTGGGCGGTGGCGATTGGCAATGCCGCGTTCGTCTCGACGATCTCGATGATGTGGCTGGGATGCCGCCGCTACAACGAACGGCGGATGGGCGTTGCGAGCGCGGCGGTCACGGCGGGCGCCGCGCTGGTCGCGGTCGTGGTGCTCGTGGCGGGGCCGCACGGCGGCGACTGGGCCGGCGCGGGCGAGACCTACGCGCTCCTCACCGTCTTCGGTGTGCTCGGCTGCGTCGAGTGCCTGCGCGGCGCGCTGCGTGCGACCCGGGTCGCCTGGACGCTCGCGGTCGTGCTCGCCCTGCACAGCGCCTTCTGCCTGGTGCGTCTGGTCGTCTTCGTCGTCGCCGGCCCGGACAGCGCCTTCTTCGTGACGTGGCTGTCGACGATCCCGGCGAGCTTCGTGACGGTGACCCTCACGATCGTCGCGCTGGTGACGGCATCCGTCCTCCGTGCCGGCCGGGTGCCGATCCGCGGCCTGCGCATGCTCACCGGTCCGCGGGCGCGGACGGCGGCGGAGATGGCGCGGGCGACCGGCGCCGACAGCGGGGTGCTCGTCGCCGAGCAGTTCTGGATCGCCCTGCAGGGGCTGCTCACACGCGCGAGCTGGCACAACGAGCTCGTGGCGGTGTTCGCGGTCCGTGTGGACGATCTGCAGCGGATCGCCACTGCGTTCGGCACGGAGGCGGCCTCGGACATCGCGCGGGCATGGCGGGAGAGCGTCCGGCACCATGTGCCGGCGGCGGCACGGGTCGGCGAGGACGGCCCGTCGGCACTGCTCGTGTCGACGGTGGTGGTGTCGGCGGCCGATGCGAGGCGTGCCGCCGAGCGGATCTCACAGGGCGCGTTCGAGGATCTGCGGACGGTCCCCGGTGCGGTGCTGCCGACGGTGGGCGTGGGTGTGGCGCTCACCGACGAGCAGGGGTGGGATGCCACGGCCCTCGTCGCCCGCGCGCGGGCGACGTCACTCGGCGGTGAGGCGGTAGCCGGCCCCGCGGACGGTCTCGATCCAGCGCGGCCGTGAGGGCGACTCGCCGAGCTTGCGGCGCAGATTCGCCATATGCACCTCGATCGCCCGGGTGTCGGCGTCGCTGACATACCCTTGGTCCACTCCGCGCAGCGCCAGCGCGAGCTCGGTCTTGCTGCGCACGAGCCGGCGCGAAGCCAGCAGCTCGGCCAGGATGTCGAACTCGCTCCGGGTGAGCTCGAGCTGCGTGCCGTCGGCCTCGACGAGGTGCATCTGCCGGTGCAGCCGCAGCCCACGATGCTCGAGCCACGACGGCTCGGCGGCCGCGGGCGGCGCGAGCACGTGCGCGCGCGGCCGGCGGAGCATCGCATCGATGCGGGCCCGCAGCTCGCGGGGGCGGAACGGCTTGGCGATGTAGTCGTCGGCGCCGGCCTCGAGCCCCTGCAGGGCGTCGGCCTCTTCGGTGCGCGCGGTGAGGATGACGAGGTACGTGGAGCTCGCGGCGCGGATGCGCCGTGCCGCCTCGAAGCCGTCCATGCCCGGCATGTTCAGGTCGAGCGTGGTCACGAGGGGGTCGTGGTCGCGCACGAGGGCGAGGCCGGTCGCCCCGTCGGCGGCGGTGCGCACCTGGAATCCCGCCTGGGCGAGCACGGTCTCCAGCAGGTGCCGGATGTCGTGCTCGTCCTCGATCACGACGGCGCAGCGCAGCTGAGACACGGTGTCCTCCCCGGCAGTCAGGATATCGCCGAGGCGGGCGCGGGGCGGTGCGCGTGGCATCCTTGTGGGCATGCCTCTCATCGCGTTGACCGGGGGGATCGCCTCGGGCAAGTCCACCGTCGCTGGTCGCCTCGCCGAGCACGGCGCGGTCATCGTCGACGCCGACGCCATCGTGCGCGAGGTGCAGCAGCCGGGATCGCCCGTGCTCGTCGCCCTCGCGGAGGCCTTCGGCGAAGGGATGCTGCGACCCGACGGCTCGCTCGACCGTGCCGCCCTCGGCGGGCACGTCTTCGGCCACCCGGATCGGGTCGCCCGGCTGAACGCGATCGTCCACCCGGCGGTGGGCGAGCAGTCGAAGCGGCGCTTCGCGGAGGCGTTCGCCGCCGACCCCGACGCCGTCGTCGTGTACGACGTGCCGCTGCTGGCCGAGGCGCGCGCCGACGATCCGTGGGATCTCGTCGTCGTCGCCCACGCGCCGGCGGACGTGCGCGAGGCGCGCATGGTCGAGCTGCGCGGGATGACGGCGACCGACGCGCGGGCCCGCATCGCGTCGCAGGCCGGCGACGACGAGCGGCTTGCGCTGGCCGACGTCGTCATCGACACCGCGGGTTCGCTGGAGCACACCCTCGCACAGACCGACGCGCTCTGGGACCGACTGTCGGAACCCCGACGTAGCCTGGAGTGATGCAGACCACTCGTTCCGTGCGGCCGTTCGAGGTCGTCAGCGAATACGCGCCCAGCGGCGATCAGCCTCAGGCGATCGAACAGCTCGCCGCGCGCATCAACGCGGGCGAGACCGACGTCGTGCTGCTGGGCGCCACCGGCACGGGCAAGTCGGCGACGACGGCCTGGCTCATCGAGAAGGTGCAGCGGCCGACCCTCGTGCTCGCGCACAACAAGACCCTCGCCGCCCAGCTGGCCAACGAGTTCCGCGACCTGATGCCGCACAACGCCGTGGAGTACTTCGTCAGCTACTACGACTACTACCAGCCCGAGGCGTACGTCCCGCAGACAGACACCTTCATCGAGAAGGACTCGTCGGTCAACGCCGAGGTCGAGCGGCTGCGCCACTCGACGACGAACTCCCTGCTGAGCCGACGTGACGTCGTGGTGGTCTCGACGGTGTCGTGCATCTACGGACTGGGTGCTCCGGAGGAGTACCTGCGCGCGATGGTGGCGCTGCAGGTCGGCGAGCGGTATGACCGCGACGCGCTGATCCGCCAGTTCATCGCGATGCAGTACAACCGCAATGACATCGACTTCTCGCGCGGCAACTTCCGCGTGCGCGGCGACACGATCGAGATCATCCCGGTGTACGAGGAGTATGCGATCCGCATCGAGCTGTTCGGCGATGAGATCGAGGCGCTCTACCTGCTGCATCCGCTGACCGGCGAGGTCATCCGCACACTCGACTCGGTGCCGATCTTCCCCGCCTCGCACTATGTCGCCGGCACCGACGTGATCCACCGCGCGATCGGCACGATCGAGGAGGAGCTGGCCGAGCGGCTCGCCGAGTTCGAGCGGCAGGGAAAGCTGCTCGAGGCCCAGCGTCTGCGCATGCGCACCACGTTCGACCTCGAGATGCTGCAGCAGCTCGGCTTCTGCTCGGGCATCGAGAACTACTCGCGTCATCTCGACGGGCGCGAGCCGGGCGAGCCGCCGCACACGCTGCTCGACTTCTTCCCCGACGACTTCCTGCTCGTCATCGACGAGTCGCACGTGACCGTCCCGCAGATCGGGGCGATGTACGAGGGGGATGCCTCGCGCAAGCGCACCCTCGTCGAGCACGGCTTCCGGCTGCCGTCGGCCATGGACAACAGGCCGCTGCGCTGGGACGAGTTCAAGGAGCGCATCGGGCAGACGGTGTACCTGTCGGCGACGCCGGGCCGGTACGAGATGGGCATCGCCGACGGCATCGTCGAGCAGATCATCCGCCCGACGGGACTGGTCGACCCCGAGATCGTCGTGAAGCCCTCGAAGGGGCAGATCGACGACCTGCTCGAAGAGATCCGGCAGCGCGCGCAGCGCGACGAGCGGGTGCTCGTGACGACGCTGACGAAGAAGATGGCCGAAGAGCTGACGGACTTCCTCGGCGAGCACGGCGTGCGGGTCCGCTATCTGCACTCCGACGTCGACACGCTGCGGCGCGTCGAGCTGCTGACCGAGCTGCGCGCCGGCGTGTACGACGTGCTCGTGGGCATCAACCTCCTGCGCGAGGGACTCGACCTTCCCGAGGTCTCCCTCGTGGCGATCCTGGATGCCGACAAGGAGGGCTTCCTGCGCTCCGGGACCTCGCTCATCCAGACCATCGGGCGCGCCGCGCGCAACGTGTCGGGGCAGGTGCACATGTACGCCGACAACATGACCGATTCGATGCGCACCGCGATCGAAGAGACCGAGCGCCGCCGCGAGAAGCAGATCGCCTACAACACCGAGCACGGCATCGACCCTCAGCCGCTGCGCAAGCGCATCGCCGACATCACCGAGGTGCTCGCCCGCGAGGGCGCCGACACCGCGGCCATGATGTCGAAGCGGGATGCCGCGAAGTCCAAGAGCGGCAAGGGCAAGAGCCCGACGCCCCAGCTGCGGCGCGAGGGCCTGGCGGCCGAGGGCGCGCAGCAGCTCGAGGACACGATCGGCGACCTCACCACGCAGATGCTGGCCGCCGCCGGCGAGCTGAAGTTCGAGCTGGCGGCGCGGCTGCGCGACGAGGTGCAGGACCTCAAGAAGCAGCTGCGGGCGATGGAGCGGGCCGGCCACGCCTGAGCGGGTGTGCGGCATCCGGTAGCGTGATCGTGTGAGCACCCCGAACGGCCGCGGTCTTCTGATCGGATCGGTCGTCGGCGTGGGCGTGCTGATCGTCCTGGGGGTTCTGACCGCGGGCCCGGTGCAGGTCGAGGGGCCGCGCTGGAGTCCTCCCGCGGTGACCCCGACGCCGATCCAGCTGCCGGGCGCCTCGCCGGGCAGCAGGCTGCCGCAGACGGCGGAGGCCGACCCGCTCTTCCTGCGCATCGTCGGGGTCGTCCTGGCGGTGCTCGCCGCCGTCGCCGTCGCGGCGCTGGTCGCCGCGATCGTCGTCTTCATCGTGCGCCGCATCCGCCAACGGCGGCGCCTGCTGCGCCGACGCGCCGTGAGCGGCGACGTCGGTGGGGGAGTCGTGTCGGCCTCCGGCGGCGCGGTGCCGGCGCCGGTCATGCGACGCGGCATCGCGCGTGCCCTGCAGATCCTCGACGAGCAGCGTGAGCCGTCGGACGCCGTCGTGGAGGCATGGCTGGGCCTGGAGGAGACCGCGGCCGACGCGGGAGCCGGCCGCGAGCCGGCGGAGACCCCGGCCGAGTACACCGCACGGATCGTGCAGCGCTTCGACACCGACAACGCGGCCGCGCAGGCGCTCCTGCGCCTGTATCAGGACGTGCGCTTCGGCGGACGGACGGCGGACGCGGCATCCGTCGCCGCGGCACGTGATTGCCTCCTGCGCCTCCAGGCGTCCTGGCACGAGACCCGGGAAGCCGTCCGATGACGTCCGCGCGCGAGGTGATCCGCCCGACTGCCGGCGCGCTCGTCGCCGCCGCGGCGGTCGCCTTCGCGCTCTGGTTCTTCGGACTGACCGTGCCGTTCGCGATCGCGGCGGGCGCACTGCTCATCGCGGCGGTCGTCGCATGGTCCGTGCACACGGGCTCGGCACCGCCCCTCTACCCGGTGGTGCGCACCGAGCCGCGACCCGGGACCCGGTCGGACGTCGTCCAGACGGCCTGGGCGCTGCGGCCGAGGCACGGCGAGGTCGGCGACGCCGGCATCAAGCGGGTGCGGGCGTTCGCCCGCCGCCGTCTGGCGCGGCACGGCTGGAACCTGGACGACCCCGCAGCAGCCCCCGCCATCCGCAGCGCGATGGGCGAGCGTGCGTGGGCGGTGCTCTCGGGCGCCGCGTCGACGCGGCTCAGCGACGTCGAGCACTGTCTGGATGTGCTCGAATCCTTCGACAAGACAGGAGACCAGCTCTCGTGACATCCCCCATCGACGAAGAGATCGAGCCCTACACGCCGGAGCATGCCGGAGAGATCGCGCGCCGCATCCTCGATGCCGTCGGCACCGTCGTCATCGGACAGGAGGAGCCCCTGCGGTTGGCTCTGGCCGCGATCCTGGCGGGCGGCCACGTGCTCTTCGAGGATGTGCCGGGACTCGGCAAGACCCTGGCCGCGCGTTCGCTCGCCCAGGCGTCCGGACTCGGCTTCCGCCGCCTGCAGTGCACGCCCGACCTCCTGCCCAGCGACATCACCGGCTCGTACGTGTACGCGCCCGACGCGGGGACGTTCGAGTTCCGCCCCGGGCCCGTCTTCACCGGGCTGCTGCTGGCCGACGAGTTGAACCGCACCGCGCCGAAGACGCAGTCGGCGCTGCTCGAGGCGATGGCCGAGGGCCAGGTCACGGTCGAGGGGAACAGCTTCCCGCTGCCGCGTCCGTTCCACCTCATCGCGACGGCGAATCCCATCGAGTACGAGGGCACCTACGCGCTCCCCGAGGCGCAGCTCGACCGCTTCCTCGTGCGACTGAGCGTCGGCTACCCCGACCACGCGGGGGAGGCGCAGATCCTGCAGAACCGCGTGACGCGACGCACCGAGGTGGCCACCGTGGCGCAGGTCGTCGACGCCGACGAGCTTCGGGCGATGCAGGCCGGCGTCGAGGCCGTGCACGTCGACCCCGACGTGATCCGCTACTGCGTCGACCTCGCCGCGGCCACGCGCAGCGACCTCTCCGTCGAGGTGGGCGCCTCGCCGCGCGGCTCGCAGGCCCTCATGCTCGTCGCGCGGGCCGTCGCGGTGATCGACGGCCGTGACTACATCACGCCCGACGATGTGAAGCGCGTGGCCGTCCCGGTGCTCGCGCACCGGCTCACCCTGACGCCCGCGGCATGGGCGAACGGCACCGATCCCGCGCGCGTCGTCGAGGCCGTCGTCGCCGCCGTGCCCGGCCCGCCTGCGGTGGCCCGGGCGGGCCGCGCATCCTGATGCGCGGCATCCCGTCACCGGCGACGGCGGCCGGCATCGGCACCGGGGTCATCCTGCTGGCGGCGGCGCTCGGCTTCGGCCGCGTCGACCTCGCGGTGGCCGGTGCGCTCCTCGTCGTCGCGGCGGCGTCGGCCATGTCCGCGCGCCGCGGTGTGGGCGCCCGGCTGCGGGTCGAGCGCGATCCGGTGCGGCGCGACGGCGATGGGAGGACGGTCGAGGTTCCCGCGCGCATCGACATGACCGTGCCCGAGGCGGAGGCGCTCGTGCTCACGACGACGGCTCCGGGGCGGCGCACCCGGCGCACCGTGGTGGCGGGGCCGATCGCCGAGGTGCCGGTGCGAGTGCGCACCGTGCACTCGGGCGATCAGGACCTGCTGACGGTCGACGCTCTCGCCGTCGGCCGCGACGGCGCGTGGACGCTCGGCCTCGGACCCGGCCAGACCGTGCGGGCACGCATCGATCCGCACGCCCGCGCGCTGCGCGACCTGCCGCTGCCACGCGTGCCCTCGGGGCTGACCGGCGCGCACGATGCGCCCCGGCCCGGCGACGGCGGTGAGTTCCGCGACATCCATCCGTTCGCGCCCGGCGACCGACTGCAGCGCATCGACTGGAAGGCGACGGCGCGCCTCGGACGACGGCCCGGCGACCTCTACGTGCGGCGCACCCTGGCCACCAGTGACATCGACGTCGCGCTGGTGCTCGACGACGGCGACGATCTGACCGGGGTGCTCGGCGACTGGGTGCGCGGAGACCCGGGTGCCGGTGTGCCGACCTCCATGGACGTCGCGCGAGAGGCGGCGTGGAGCCTGGCGACCGCCTACCTCGACCGCGCCGATCAGGTGTCGTTCCAGGTGCTCTCGCGGCTCTCGAGCGCCGTCCCGCGCGGTTCCGGTGCGCGGCACCGCGAGCGGCTCCGCTCGGCGATCGCCGTCGTGACCGCGCAGCAGCGGATGGTCCGCAGCCGGACCCCGATCGTGCCGGCATCGGCGCTCGTCGTCCTGCTGTCGACCTTCCTCGATGACGAACCGGTGCGGCTGGCGGGGCTCTGGCGCGCGGGCGGGCACCGCGTGGTCGCCGTCGACGTGCTGCCCCAGCTGCGCACCGAGCGGCTGCGGCGCGAGGAGACGGCCGCGTCCCGGATCGTCCTCGGAGCGCGCGCCGACCGCCTCGCGGACGTGCGGGCGATGGGCGCGGACGTGCTGGTGTGGGATGCCGAGCCCGGCGCCCGCGCGGCGGCGCTGCGCGCGATGACCCGGCAGCGGAGGCGCGGATGACCCGCGACCGGGACGTGCGGATCGCCGTCGGGCGCACCGTGCCGCTGTGGACGCTGCGCGCGGCCGGCGTGGTCGTGTCCGCGGCATCCTTCTTCCTCATCCCTGTGCCGTACGCGATCCTCGTCGTCGTCCTCGCAGCGATCGGCGCGGTGGTGCCGGCCACCTTCACGACCTGGGCGGCGATCGCGGTGCTCGCGCTCGCCCAGCTCGGGCAGCCGCTCGATGCCCGGGCGAGTCTTTTCCTCGTGATCGTGCATCTGCTGCATGTGATCGGCGGGCTGCAGCTCGCCCTGCCGTGGACCGGCCGTCTGCAGGTGCGCGCTCTGGTCTCGCCTGCGCGGCGCTGGCTGACGCTGCAGGTGCCGGCCCAGGTGCTGCTCGTGCTTGCGCTGCTGGCCCGCGGCCTGCCGCTGCACGGGCTGCTGCCGGCGGGGGCCGTCGCGGTCGCGACCGCGGTGGGCATCGTGGCGATGGTGGTGCTCGTGCGGGTCCTGGCCGCGCGTCGCTGAGGGCGAACGCGGTTCCCGGCTCAGTGTCGGAGGCCACACCTAGACTTGAGCGGTGCCCATCGTCCCCGTCTCCAGCTCCGGCCATCCTTCCGGAAAGCTCAGTGTCCGCGGCGCGCGCGTCCACAATCTGCGCAACGTCGATCTGGACATTCCCCGCGACTCGCTCGTCGTGTTCACCGGCCTCTCCGGGTCGGGCAAGTCGAGCCTCGCATTCGACACGATCTTCGCCGAGGGGCAGCGCCGCTATGTCGAGTCGCTGAGTGCCTACGCGCGGCAGTTCCTCGGTCAGGTCGACCGCCCCGACGTCGATTTCATCGAGGGGCTGAGCCCGGCCGTCTCGATCGACCAGAAGTCCACGAACCGCAACCCGCGGTCCACGGTCGGCACGATCACCGAGATCCACGACTACATGCGCCTGCTGTGGGCGCGCATCGGGGTGCCGCACTGCCCGGAGTGCGGCGAGGTCATCCAGCGGCAGACCGTGCAGCAGATCGCCGACCGGCTCGTCGAGCTGCCCGAGCGCACCCGCTACCAGATCGTCGCACCGGTCGTCACGCAGAAGAAGGGGGAGTTCGTCGACCTCTTCAAAGAGCTCTCGGCCAAGGGCTATGCCCGCGCCGTCGTCGACGGCGACCTCGTGCAGCTGGCCGAGCCGCCCGCGCTGAAGAAGAGCTACAAGCACGACATCGCCGTGGTCGTCGACCGGCTCGTGGCCGGGGGCGAGATCCTCGATCGCATCACCGACTCGGTCGAGACCGCGCTGGGGCTGGCCGACGGCATCATGCAGGTCAACTTCGTCGACGAGGAGGGGGATGCCGCCTGGCAGAGCTTCTCCGAGAAGCTCGCGTGCCCCAACGGCCACCCGCTGCAGCTCACCGAGATCGAGCCGCGGACGTTCTCGTTCAACGCGCCGTTCGGCGCCTGCCCGACGTGCTCGGGCCTGGGCACCCGCATGTCGGTCGACGTCGACCTCATGCTCGGCGACGAGGACCTCTCCATCGCCGAGGGCGTCATCATCCCGTGGACCACGCAGGGCAAGGGGCTGTTCCAGTACTACGAGCGGCTGCTGGCGGGCCTGGCCGATGACCTCGGCTTCTCGCTCGACACGCCGTGGCGCATGCTGCCGCAGGACGTGAAGGACGCGGTGCTGCACGGCGACAACTTCAAGGTCACCGTCAAATGGAAGAACCGCTACGGCCGCGAGATGCGGTACACCTCGGGCTTCGAGGGCGTCGTCCCCTACATCGAGCGGCAGTACATGCAGGCCGAGTCCGACTCGGCACGGCAGCGTTGGGCCGAGTACCTGCGCGAAGTGCCCTGCGCAGCGTGCGACGGCGATCGGCTCAAGCCCGAGGTGCTGGCGGTCACCGTGCACGGTCGTTCGATCGCCGATGCGTCCCGGCTGAGCCTGGCCGAGGCGCAGGACTACTTCTCGACGCTGAAGCTCACCGACCGCGAGGCGAAGATCGCCGCCCAGGTGTTGCGCGAGATCCGGCTGCGGCTCGACTTCCTCGTCCAGGTGGGGCTGAACTATCTCAACCTGGGGCGTTCGGCGGGCTCGCTGTCGGGTGGTGAGGCCCAGCGCATCCGCCTCGCGACCCAGATCGGCTCGGGGCTGACCGGGGTGCTCTACGTGCTCGACGAGCCGTCGATCGGCCTTCACCAGCGCGACAACCGGCGCCTCATCGAGACGCTCGAGACCCTGCGCGACCTCGGCAACACGCTCATCGTCGTCGAGCACGACGAGGAGACCATCCACGCCGCCGACTGGATCGTCGACATCGGTCCGCGCGCCGGCGTCGACGGCGGCGCGGTCGTGCACTCCGGCCCGCTGGCGTCGCTCCTGGAGGAGCGCGCGTCGCTGACCGGTGACTACCTCGCCGGGCGTCGCGAGATCCCGCTGCCGCGCAAGCGGCGGCGCATCGACAAGAAGCGGCAGCTCTCCGTCGTGGGCGCGCGCGAGAACAACCTGCAGAACGTGAGCGTCGACTTCCCGCTCGGCGTGTTCACCGCCGTCACGGGCGTCAGCGGGTCGGGCAAGTCGTCGCTGGTCAACGACATCCTCTACCAGGTGCTCGCCTCGCGCCTGAACGGTGCGCGCACCGTCCCGGGCAAGCACACCCGGGTGACCGGCATCGACCACCTCGACAAGGTCGTGCACGTCGACCAGGCGCCGATCGGCCGGACGCCGCGCTCGAACCCCGCCACCTACACGGGCGTGTTCGACCGCATCCGCACCCTGTTCAGCGAGACGCCCGAGGCCAAGGTCCGCGGCTACCGCCCGGGGCGCTTCAGCTTCAACGTCAAGGGAGGCCGCTGCGAGGCGTGCTCGGGCGACGGCACGATCAAGATCGAGATGAACTTCCTGCCCGACGTGTACGTCGACTGCGAGGTCTGTCACGGCAAGCGGTACAACCGCGACACGCTCGCGGTGCACTACAAGGGCAAGAACATCGCCGAGGTGCTCGAGATGCCGATCAGCGAGGCAGCGGTGTTCTTCGAGCCGATCCAGGCCATCCACCGCTACCTGCAGACGCTCGTCGACGTGGGGCTGGGCTATGTGCGGCTCGGCCAGTCGGCCACGACGCTCTCGGGCGGCGAGGCGCAGCGCGTGAAGCTCGCGACCGAGCTGCAGCGGCGGTCGAACGGCCGCTCGGTGTACGTGCTCGACGAGCCCACGACGGGCCTGCACTTCGAGGACGTGCGCCGGCTGCTCGAGGTGCTGAACGGACTGGTCGACAAGGGCAACACCGTCATCGTCATCGAGCACAACCTCGACGTCGTGAAGTCGGCCGACTGGATCATCGACCTCGGTCCCGAGGGCGGATCCGGGGGCGGCACGGTGGTGGCCACGGGGACGCCGGAGCAGGTCGCGCGCGTCGACGGCTCGCACACCGGCGCGTTCCTGGCCGAGATCCTGGACGGGGCGGACGCACAGCAGCGCAAGGCGGGCTGACCCGATGGCCGACCAGCTTCCGTACAAGCCGAAGCAGGGGGAGATCCCCACAGAGCCGGGCGTGTACCGCTTCCGCGACCGCGATGGGCGCATCCTCTACGTCGGCAAGGCAAAGAACCTGCGCTCCCGGCTGTCGAACTACTTCGCTCCGCTGCGTACGCTCCACGAGCGCACGCGCCGCATGGTGACCACGGCCGCGTCGGTAGAGTGGACCGTCGTCGGCAGCGACGTCGAGGCGCTGCAGCTCGAGTACATGTGGATCCAGGAGTTCAAGCCTCCCTTCAACGTGCGCTACAAGGACGACAAGTCCTACCCCTACCTCGCCGTGACCCTGGCCGATGAGGCGCCCCGCGTGATCGTCACGCGCAACCACAACATCAAGGGCGCGAAGTACTTCGGGCCCTACCCGAAGGTGTGGGCCGTGCACGACACGATCGACGAGATGATCAAGGTCTTCCCGATCCGCACGTGCAGCGACTCGTCCTACAAGAAGGCGATGGCGTCCGGCCGCCCGTGCTTCCCCGGCCAGATCGGCCGCTGCGGCGGGCCCTGTTCGATGAAGGTCACGGTCGAAGAGCATCGTGCCGTCGTCGACGACTTCGTGGCGTTCCTCTCCGGCGGCGACGAGCGCTTCCGCCGTGATCTGACCCGTCGCATGCAGGAGGCAGCGGCGGCCATGGACTACGAGGCGGCCGCCGAGTACCGCGACAAGCTGCAGTCGATCGACGCGGTGCTCTCCAAGAGCGCGCTCGTGCTCGCCGCCGACATGGACGCCGACCTGTTCGGCATCGCCGAAGACGAGCTGGCCGCCGTCGTGCAGCACTTCGTCGTGCGCGGCGGGCGGGTGCGCGGTGTGCGGGCGTCGACGATCGAGAAGGAGCTCGACATCTCCGGCCCCGAGCTGATCGACCAGGTGCTGCAGCGGGTGTACGGGGCCGCGGCATCCACCGACATCCCCCGTCAGATCCTCGTGCCGCAGCTGCCCGACAGCACCGCCGAGCTCGAGTCGTGGCTGCGTGAGCGGCGCGGCAAGAGGGTGACGATCTCGGTCGCGCAGCGCGGGCGCAAGGCCGAGCTCATGAAGACGGCGACCCGCAATGCGCAGCAGGCGCTCCTGCTGCACCGCACGCGGCGCACGAGCGACTACGTCGCGCGCACCCAGGCGCTCACCGACCTGCAGGAGGCCCTGGGGCTCGTCGAGGCGCCGCTGCGCATCGAGTGCTACGACATCTCCCACCTGTCGGGCACCAACGTCGTCGGGTCGATGGTGGTGTTCGAGGACGGCCTGCCGCGCAAGGACCAGTACCGCTCCTTCTCGATCGCCGAGACCACCGACGACACCGATTCGATGCACCAGGTGCTGATGCGCCGGCTGGCGCGGCTCGACGACCCCGACGAGCAGGAGCCCGAGACCGACGGCAAGAAGAGGCGGTTCTCCTACCCGCCGCAGCTGCTCATGGTCGACGGCGGTCCGCCGCAGGTCGCCGCGGCGGCGCGCGCGCTCGAGGAGGCGGGCCATCCCGAGATCGCGCTGTGCGGCATCGCGAAGCGCCTCGAAGAGGTGTGGGTGCCCGATCAGGAGTACCCCGTGATCCTCCCGCGCACCTCGGAGGCGCTGTATCTGCTGCAGCGACTGCGCGATGAGGCGCACCGCTTCGCCATCACGCATCAGCGCCGGCGCCGCAAGCGCGACATCACCACCGTGCTCGCCGAGGTTCCGGGTCTCGGCCCCGCGCGCATCAAGACGCTGCTGCGCACCTTCGGGTCGGTGACGGCCCTGCGGGGCGCGACGCCGGAGGAGATCGCCGAGGTGCCCGGGGTCGGCCCCGTCACGGCCGCGGCGGTGCACCGGCGCCTGTCCGAGAAGTGACCGCGCTCGCTAGGCTGGGAGCGCAGGGGAACGGGGGAACGATGGCCGACACGGCTGCGGAGCAGGGGGCGGGCGAGATCCTCATCGTGACGGGGATGTCGGGGGCCGGGCGGTCGACGGTCGCCAACGCGCTGGAAGACATGGGGTGGTACGTCGTCGACAATCTGCCCCCGCAGATGCTCAAGCCGCTTCTGGACGTCTCGGGCCTCGCGGCCGGCGCCCTGCCGCGGGTGGCCGCCGTCGTCGACGTGCGCGGCGGGATGCTGTTCACCGAGCTGCCGGAGGTGACCCGGGCCCTGCGCGATGCCCGCGAGCAGCTGCGGGTCGTCTACCTCGACGCCTCGGACGACGTGCTCGTGCGCCGCTACGAGGCCGTGCGTCGCCCGCACCCGCTGCAGGGCGACGGGACGATCGTCGACGGCATCCGTCGCGAGCGCGAGCGCCTGGCGACCATGCGCGAGAGCGCCGACGTCGTCATCGACACGAGCGACTTCAACGTCCATCAGCTGGCCACCCACGTGGTCGATCTGTTCAGCGAGCAGGGGAGCGCCCGTCATACGCTGACGGTGCTCAGCTTCGGGTTCAAGTACGGCCTGCCCGCCGACGCCGACATGGTTGCCGACATGCGCTTCCTGCCGAACCCGTACTGGCAGGACGAGCTGCGCGCGCTGACCGGCGAGGACGACGCGGTGCGCGACTATGTGCTGGGCCAGCCCGGGGCCGAGGACTTCCTGACCACCTACACGCGCGCGGTCACCGACGTGCTCGAGGGGTATCAGCGCGAGAACAAGCGCCACAGCGTGCTGGCCGTGGGCTGCACGGGCGGCAAGCATCGCTCGGTGGCGATGGCCGCCGAGCTCGCACGGAGACTGCAGGACGTGCCCGGCGTGGCGGTGCGCGCCTCGCACCGGGATCTCGGTCGCGAGTAGCGGGTAGGCTGGAACGTCGTTCCGATCCGCTCACACCCGAGGAGTCCCGTGCCGCTGACCGCAGACGTGAAAGCCGAGCTCGTCACCGTGCGGGACCCGCGCCCGACAGCCCGGGTCGCGGAGCTCACGGCGCTCCTGCGCCTGTCGGGCGGACTGCACTCGATCGCCGGCCGGGTGGCCGTCGAGGCCGAGGTCGACTCCGACCTCCTCGCGCGCCGCACCGCCCGCGAGATCGTCGAGCTGTACGGCGTCCGCCCCGAGCTCGCGCAGATGCAGGGGTCTGCGGGTCCTCGCTTCGTCGTGCGCGTCGTGGAGGCGGGGGAGACCCTGGCCCGCCAGACCGGCCTGCTCGATCAACGCCGTCGCCCGGTGCGCGGTCTGCCCAACAAGCTCACCACCGGCTCCCGCGGCGACCTGGCCGCCGTGTGGCGCGGTGCGTTCCTGGCCGCCGGATCGCTCAGCGACCCCGGCCGGTCGGCCGCGCTGGAGATCACCTGCCCGTCGTCCGAGACGGCGATGGCGCTCGTGGGGGCGGCCCACCGCTTCGGCGTGGCGGCGAAGGCCCGCGAGGTGCGCGGGGTTCCCCGGGTGGTCGTGCGCGACGGGGAGGCGATCCGCGGCGCCCTCGGCGCGATGGGCGCGGTGCAGGCGGCGGCGGCGTGGGAGCAGATGCGGCAGCGCCGGGAGGTGCGCGCGGGGGTGAACCGTCTCGTCAACTTCGACGACGCGAACCTGCGGCGCTCCGCACAGGCCGCGGTGGCGGCGTGCGCGCGCGTCGAGCGCGCGCTGGAGATCCTCGGCGATGAGGTGCCCGAGCACCTGCGTGAGGCCGGTCGGCTGCGTCTGGACCACCGCGACGCGAGTCTGGACGAGCTGGGTCACCACGCCGATCCTCCGCTGACGAAGGATGCCGTGGCGGGGCGCATCCGCCGTCTGCTGGCGATGGCCGACAAGAAGGCGCAGACCGACGGCATCCCCGGAACGGAGTCCGCCGTTCCCGCCGGCGCCGTCGACTGACCGCGTCACTAGGATGAGGAAGGTCATCCCCGCCGCGTCCGCGCGAGGCGACCTGGTCTCTGTCATGGGCGCGGCTCCGACAGGAAGAAGAGAACATGGCGAAGTACACCTTGCCCGACCTCCCCTACGACTACGCCGCACTCGAGCCGCACATCAGCGGCAAGATCATGCAGCTGCACCACGACAAGCACCACGCCGCCTACGTCGCGGGCGCGAACACCGCGCTCGAGAAGCTCGCCGAGGCGCGCGAGTCGGGTGACCTGGGTGCCGTCAACAAGCTGGAGAAGGACCTCGCGTTCAACCTCGGCGGTCACGTCAACCACTCGATCTTCTGGACGAACCTCTCGCCGAACGGCGGCGGGCAGCCCGAGGGCGAGCTGTCGGCGGCCATCGACGAGTTCTTCGGCGGATTCGACAAGTTCCAGGCGCATTTCGCGGCCGCGGCCGCGGGCATCCAGGGCTCCGGCTGGGCGGTCCTGAGCTGGGACCCGATCGGCGAGCAGCTGATCATCCAGCAGCTGTTCGACCAGCAGGGCAACACCGCCCAGGGCACGATTCCGCTGTTCCAGCTGGACATGTGGGAGCACGCCTTCTACCTCGACTACCTGAACGTGAAGGCCGACTACATCAAGGCGGTCTGGAACATCGCGAACTGGCAGAACGTGCAGTCACGTTTCGACGCAGCACGTGAGAAGACGGCAGGCCTGCTGGTACTGTCATAGCGAGCGCAGGCGTCCCGGTGGGAAGCCCGCCGGGACGCCGTTGTCCCAACCCCGTGAAAGAAAATCGCGCATTTGCGCATGACACACCTGGGAGACATTCCGTGACCGTCAAGATCGGAATCAACGGCTTCGGCCGCATCGGACGCAATTTCCTCCGCGCGGCACTCGCGCAGGGCGCCGACATCGAGATCGTCGCCGTCAACGACCTCACCGACAACAAGACCCTCGCGCACCTGCTGAAGTACGACTCGGTCGGCGGCCGTCTCGGCCAGGAGGTCAGCTACGACGCCGACGCGATCACGGTCGGCGGCAAGGCCATCAAGGTCTTCGAAGAGCGCGACCCCGCGAACCTCCCCTGGGGCGAGCTCGGCGTCGACATCGTCATCGAGTCCACCGGCCGCTTCACGAACGCGGCGGACGCCGGCAAGCACATCGCGGGCGGCGCGAAGAAGGTCATCATCTCGGCGCCGGGCACCGACGTCGACGGCACGTTCGTCATGGGCGTGAACGAAGACACCTACGACGCCGCGAGCATGAACATCATCTCGAACGCGTCGTGCACGACCAACTGCCTCGCGCCGCTGGCCAAGGTCTTCGAGGATGCGTTCGGCATCGAGCGCGGCTTCATGATGACCGCGCACGCCTACACGGCCGACCAGAACCTGCAGGACGGCCCCCACAAGGACCTGCGCCGCGCCCGCGCCGCCGCGATCAACATCGTGCCGGCCTCGACCGGTGCGGCCAAGGCCATCGGCCTGGTCCTGCCGGAGCTGAAGGGCAAGCTCAGCGGCTCGTCGTACCGCGTGCCGGTTCCCACCGGGTCGATCGTCGACCTGACCATCGTGACCACGCGTGAGGGCCTCACCGTCGACGAGGTCAACGCCGCGTACAAGGCCGCGGCCTCCGAGGGACGCCTCAACGGCATCCTGAAGTACACCGAGGACCCGATCGTCTCCAGCGACATCCAGCTCGACCCGCACTCGTCGATCTTCGACGCGGAGCTGACGAACGTCAGCGGCAACCTGGTCAAGGTCTCGAGCTGGTACGACAACGAGTGGGGCTACTCGAACCGCCTGGTCGACCTCACCGAGTACGTCGGCGAGCGTCTCTGATCCACATGGCTCTGCGCACCCTCGACACCCTGCCGGACCGCGTAGGGGGTTCGCTCGCAGGCACGCGCGTCATCGTCCGTTGTGATCTCAACGTCCCGCTCAAGGACGGCGTCATCACGGACGATGGCCGCGTGCGCGCGTCGCTGCCCACGCTGAAGTCCCTCATCGACCAGGGCGCACGCCTCGTCGTGTGCTCCCACCTCGGCCGCCCGGCCGGGGCGCCCGACCCGAAGTACAGCCTCAAGCCCGTGGCCGAGCGGCTGTCCGAGCTGCTCGGCACGCCGGTCGCCTTCGCGGCCGACACCGTGGGGGCATCGGCGCACGAGGTCGTCGACGGCCTCGGCGACGGCGACATCGCGGTCATCGAGAACCTCCGCTTCAACCCGGGCGAGACCTCGAAGGACGAAGCCGAGCGCGATGCGTTCGCCCGCGAGCTCGCCACGCTCGGCGACGCCCTCGTCTCCGACGGATTCGGCGTCGTGCACCGCAAGCAGGCGAGCGTCTACGACCTCGCGCAGATCCTGCCGAGCGTCGCAGGGCTGCTCATCGCGACCGAGGTCGACGTGCTCGACCGCCTGACCGAGAACCCCGAGCGTCCGTACACGGTCGTCCTCGGCGGCTCGAAGGTCAGCGACAAGCTCGGCGTGATCGCCCACCTGCTGCCGCGCGTCGACAAGCTCCTCGTCGGCGGCGGCATGATGTTCACCTTCCTGGCCGCACAGGGGCACAAGGTCGGCGCGAGCCTGCTCGAGCAGGACCAGCTCGACACCGTCCGCGGCTACATGGAGACCGCGCGCGAGCGCGGCATCGAGCTCGTCCTCCCCGTGGACGCGGTGGTCGCGGCATCCTTCGCCGCCGACGCCGACCACGTGGTCGCCGATGCCGACGCGCTGGAAGACACCGCGTTCGGCGCCTCCGGCCTCGGACTCGACATCGGCCCGCGCACGGCCGAAGCCTTCGCCGAGGCGATCCGCAGCAGCACGACGGTGTTCTGGAACGGCCCGATGGGCGTGTTCGAGATGCCGGCGTTCGCCGCGGGCACGAAGACGGTGGCGCAGGCGCTCACCGAGGTGACGGGTCTCAGCGTCGTGGGCGGCGGCGACTCCGCCGCGGCGGTGCGCCAGCTCGGCTTCTCGGACGACAGCTTCGGCCACATCTCGACGGGTGGAGGCGCCAGCCTCGAGTTCCTCGAGGGCAAGAAGCTTCCCGGACTGGAGGTGCTCGGATGGGAGCAGTGACCCGCACGCCGCTCATCGCCGGCAACTGGAAGATGAACCTCGACCACCTGCAGGCGGTCGCGCTCGTCCAGAAGCTGCACTGGACGCTGAAGGATGCCAAGCACGACGCCGATTCGGTGGAGGTGGCGGTCTTCCCGCCGTTCACCGATGTGCGCACCGTGCAGACGCTGCTGGACGCCGACAAGATCCCCTTCGCGCTCGGCGCGCAGGATCTGTCGGCGCACGACTCCGGCGCCTACACCGGTGAGGTGTCGGGCGCGTTCCTCGCGAAGCTCGACTGCCGGTACGTCATCGTCGGTCACTCCGAGCGGCGCGAGTACCACGCGGAGAGCGATGAGGTCGTGGCATCCAAGGTCCAGGCGGCCCTGCGGCACGGCCTCGTGCCCGTGATCTGCGTGGGTGAGACCGCGGAGGACCTCGAGACCCACGGCGCCAGCGCCGTCCCGGTCGCGCAGCTGACCGCGGCGCTGGCGGGTGTGTCCGCCGGTACCGAGATCGTCGTCGCGTACGAGCCGGTCTGGGCGATCGGCTCGGGCCAGGCGGCCACGCCGGAGCAGGCACAGGACGTGTGCGCGAAGCTCCGCGACGTGGTCGTGCAGGCCATCGGCGGCGACGCCGCCGACCGGACGCGCATCCTCTACGGCGGATCGGTGAAGTCGGGCAACATCGCCGGCTTCATGCGTCAGCCCGATGTGGACGGTGCCCTGGTCGGGGGAGCGAGCCTCGTCGTCGACGAGTTCGCCGCGATCATCCGCTACCAGAAGCACGTCGGCGTGTGAGCGTGTGCGGCGGGGCCCGTACCCCGCCGCACACCTCCCGTATACTTGACCGGGTGCGGCCGCCGGGCCGCCGCGAAAGGCAGTGAAGCGTTGGAGATCCTCGAGTTCGTCCTGCAGGTGGTGCTCGGCATCACGAGCCTGCTGCTGACCCTCCTGATCCTGTTGCACAAGGGGCGCGGTGGCGGCCTGTCCGACATGTTCGGCGGCGGCATGAGTTCGGCGGTGGGCTCCTCTGGGCTGGCCGAGCGAAACCTGAACCGCTTCACCGTGGTGCTGGCCCTCGTCTGGTTCATCGCGATCGTCGCGCTGGGCCTCATCACCAAGCTGCAGGGGATCTGACATGGCGACCGGCGGAAACGCGATCCGGGGCACGCGCGTGGGCGCGGGCCCGATGGGCGAGCAGGACCACGGCTACCACGCGGAGCGTGTGGCGGTGTCGTACTGGGACGCCCTGGGCAACGAGACGGTGCGCTACTTCGCGGCCGACATCCCGGCGGAGGAGATCCCCGACACCATCGACTCCCCGCACTCCGGGCTGCCGGCGGGGCGTGACAAGGCGAACCCGCCCGAGATGGCGAAGGCCGAGCCCTACAAGACGCACCTCGCGTACGTGAAGGAGCGCCGGACCGACGACGAGGCCGAGCAGCTTCTCGACGACGCCCTGCGCCAGCTGCGGGAGCGCCGCGGCCAGTAGGCGGACGACGCGGGTCAGTACGACCCGTCGATGAGATCAGGCGGCACATTCTGTGCCGCCTTTTCGTCGACGAAGAAGATCGTGCGCCGGCGGCCCTTCGCGCCCGCGGCGGGCACGCTGTGGTAGCTGGCGCCGGCGAGGGCCAGGCCGAGGGCGGATGCCTTGTCGGGGCCGGCGAGCACGAGCCACACGCGCTTGGACGAGTTGATCACCGGGCGCGTGAGCGTGATGCGCGCGGGCGGCGGCTTGGGGGAGTCGAGCACCGGGACCGCGGTGCGGTCGGTGATGCCGATCTCGGGGCGGTCCGGGAACAGTGATGCGATGTGCCCGTCGGGACCCACACCGAGGAAGCAGATGTCGAACGACGGCCAGTCACCGGTGAGGATGCCGGTGGCGGCCGTCGGAGCGGGGCCGAAAGCCGCCAGCTCCGCGGCGTAGGCGGTCGCGGCCGCCTCGATGTCGAGACCTTCGTCACTCGCCGCCATGCGGTGGATGTTGGCGGCCGGCACCTCGACCTTTGCGAAGAACGCCTCGGTCGCGCCGACCTCGTTGCGATCGGCGGACCCGGTCTCGACGAACCGCTCGTCGCTCCACCAGAAGTGGACGTGCGACCAGTCGGTCGTGGCGGCGGCGGGATGGGCGGCGGCCGCGCGCAACACGGCCGTCCCCATCCCGCCGCCGGTCAGCGACACGTGCACCGTCTTGCCGGCACGGGCGCGCTTGCCGACCCTCGCGTAGAAGCGATCGGCGACGGCGGCGGCCAATGCCTCGGGATCGGCGGCGATGACGACCCTCTTGACGGTGCTGTCAGGCATCCTTGCGCTCGTCCTCCTCGTCGGCACCCCGCAGGAGCGCCCAGCCTTCGGTGATGACCCGACCATACAGCAGATCGGGATCGAGGCTGCGCAGCTCCTCCGCCAGGCATTCGCGCAGCGTCCGCCGGGGGAAGGCCAGCTCATGCGACGGCTGACCGGGCTGGGTCAGCACGGCCTGCGCCGGCTCCGGGCGCTCGAGGAGCGTGTCACCGGATGCGCGCACGAGGCGTACCGATTTGATGCCGTGCGCCCACTCGTCGGCGGGGAGGTACTCCCAGCCCACGGGCACGTCCAGGGTGAGCCGGAGCCACGCCGCCAACAGGGCGGTCGAGGGAGAGTCCCCTGCGCCGCGCACCTCCACCGCGGTGACGGGCTCGTACGGCGGCTGATCGAGCACGGCGGCGAGCTGCTCGCGCCAGCGCGTCAGGCGCGTCCAGGCGAGGTCGGTGTCGCCCGGAGCGTAGTGCGAACCGAGACCGGCCACCCATGCCGCCGGGTCGGGCTGGGTCGCCGCATCCGTGATCCTGCGCTGGGCGATCTTGCCCACGGAGGAGCGCGACGGCCGCTTGGCCGGCGGCTCGCCCGGCCACCACGCGACGACCGGGGCGTCGGGCAGGAGCAGACCCGTGACGAGGCTCTCGGAGTTGTTGCCGGCGGCGCCGTAGGCGCGCAGCACCACGACCTCGCTGGCGCCGGCGTCGCCGCCGACGCGGATCTCCGCGTCGAGCCGCGGCTCGGCGTCCGTCGCCTGGGGATCGCTGATCAGGGCGATCACCCGCATCGGGTGCTCGCGGGAGGCGTCGTTCGCGGCCTCGATGACCTCTTCCTCCGCACCGTGGCGCAGCAGGATGATGAGGGTCAGCACGCGCCCCAGGGCGACGGCGCCGCCTTCCTCGCGCACGCTGACCAGGGCTTTGGCGATCTTGCTGACGTTGGTGTCGGGCAGGTCGATGATCATGGGCGCCTCCAGGTGCGTCCGTCACGGGCGAGGAGCTCGTCGGCGGAGGAGGGGCCCCATCCGCCGGGGGTGTACTGCTCGAGCGGTCCGCCCTGCGCGGCCCAGTACTGCTCGATGGGGTCGAGGATCTTCCAGCTGAGCTCGACCTCTTCGTGCCGGGGGAACAGCGGCGGGTCGCCGAGCAGCACATCGAGGATGAGCCGCTCGTACGCCTCGGGGCTGGCCTCGGTGAAGGCGTGGCCGTAGCCGAAGTCCATCGTGACGTCGCGCACCTGTGTGCCCGCGCCGGGGACCTTCGAGCCGAAGCGGATGGTCACACCCTCATCGGGCTGGACGCGGATGACGAGGGCGTTCTGGCCGAGCCCCGAGGTCTGCGACCGGTTGAACAGATGCTCGGGCGCGCGCTTGAAGACCACCGCGATCTCGGTCACGCGACGGCCGAGACGCTTGCCCGTGCGCAGGTAGAACGGCACATCCGCCCAGCGGCGGGTGTTGATGCCGAGTTTGATGGCCGCGTAGGTCTCCGTGGTGGACTGCGGGTCCATCCCGTCCTCGTCGAGGAAGCTGAGCACCTGCTCGCCGCCCTGCCAGCCGCCGCCGTACTGTCCACGGGCCGTGGCCAGCGACAGGTCCTCGGGCAGCGAGACGGCCGCGAGGACCTTCTCCTTCTCGGTGCGAAGATCCTTCGCGTTGAACGAGATGGGCTCTTCCATGGCGGTCAGCGCCAGCAGCTGCAGCAGGTGGTTCTGGATGACGTCACGAGCCGCGCCGATGCCGTCGTAGTAGCCGGCACGGCCGCCGACGCCGATGTCCTCGGCCATCGTGATCTGCACGTGGTCGACGTAGTTGCGGTTCCAGATCGGCTCGTAGAGCTCGTTGGCGAACCGCAGCGCCAGGATGTTCTGGACCGTCTCCTTGCCGAGGTAGTGGTCGATCCGGAAGATCGAGTCGGCGGGGAAGGCGCTGCGCAGCGCGCTGTTGAGCTCACGGGCCGACGCGAGGTCGTGGCCGAACGGCTTCTCGATGACCACGCGGCGCCACCGGTCGGGCTGGTCGGCGGTGTCATCCACCAGGCCCGAGCTCTTGAGCTGCTCGGCGACCACGGCGAACGCGCGCGGGGGGATCGAAAGGTAGTACGCGTGGTTGCCCATCGTGCCCCGCTCGACGTCGAGGCGCTCGACCGTCTCGCGCAGCCGGCGGAAGGCCTCGGGGTCGTCGAACTCACCCGAGACGAAGCGGATTCCCTGCAGCAGCTGCTGCCAGGTCTCCTCGCGGAACTCGGTGCGTGCGCCCGCCTGTACGGCCTCGCGGACGACCTGGGCGAAGTCCTGGTCCTCCCAATCGCGTCGGGCGAAGCCGACGAGAGCGAAGCCGGGAGGAAGCAGACCCCGGTTGGCGAGGTCGTACACGGCCGGCATGAGCTTCTTGCGGGACAGGTCTCCGGTCACACCGAAGATGACGAGCGCACTGGGTCCCGCGATGCGGTTCAGGCGGCGGTCGTCGGGGTCGCGGAGGGGATTGTGCCCTCGGGCGATCTGGACGGTCATGGGACTCCTACTGAGCGGCCTCGAAGAGCGAGAGGACTTCGGGCTGAGGGTCGGTCAAGGTCAGGGTGACGACGGGGCGTCCGTGGTCTGCGAGCACCGCGGCGTCGCCGGCGGCCTGTGCGGACACCAGCTCGGCGAAGGTGAACGGCCGGCCGGGAATGGCCAGGTCGGCGTCGGTGCGCTCGGTGATCTGGAGGAACACCCCGGTGGCGGGTCCGCCCTTGTGGAACTGGCCCGTCGAATGCAGGAAGCGCGGGCCCCAGCCGAACGTGGTGGGGCGACCGGAATCGGCGGCGACCATCTCGCGCAGCCCCGCCAGCTCGGGCAGATCCACCCGGTCGACGTATGCCTGGATCGCGACGTAGCCGTCGGTGCCGAGCCGCGCCCACAGGGCGTCGAGGACGCCCGCGATCGTGCCGGACGCGGCCAGAGCCGGGTCGGAGACGCGCACCTCGACGCCGTCGACCGCGAACGCCGGTGCCGTCGGCTCCGGCCGATGCTCGAGCAGGCCGCGCGCCGCGGCCTTGGCGGCCTCGACATCGGGTTGGTCGAACGGATCGATGCCGAGGATGCGGCCGGCGATCGCGGTCGCATACTCCCAGACGACGAACTGCGCCGCCAGCGATCCGCTCACGAGGATCTCGCCCTCGTGGCGGCCGAAGAGGTGGAACTCGTCGGCCTCGTCGACGATCCGCAGGATCTGCAGATCGTCCGGACGGCTGTCGAGCTCGGGGGAGACCGGCAGGAGGACGACGGGCAGGATGCCGGTGCCGGCCTTTCCGGTCGATTCGGCCAACAGCTGCTCGATCCAGTCCGGCAGGCCCTGGATGTGGGTGCCGTCCGACACCAGACCGAGCTTGTCGCGACGTGGCGAGCCGCCGGCGATCGCGGCGGCGAGGACGAGCGCCGGGTTCTCGGGGCTGTCGATCGCGACCTCGAGGAGCGTGGCATCCGCCTCGTCGAGCAGCTCGTCGAGGTCGACGCCGGCGAGGCCCGCGGGGACCAGCCCGAAAGCGGTCAGCGCCGAGTAGCGGCCGCCGACGGTCGGGTCCGCGTGGAAGACGCGGTAGCCGTCCGCCTGCGCGGAGCCGTCGAGCGGTGACCCCGGGTCGGTGACGACGACGATGCGCTCGGCGGGATCGATGCCCGCGTCGCGGAAGGCCGCCTCGAAGGCGCGTTCGGCCGAGTCCGTCTCGACGGTCGATCCCGACTTCGACGAGACCACGAGCACCGTCTGTTCGATGCCGCCACCCTCCTCGTCGCCCTCGAGCGCGGCGAGCACCTGGCCGGGAGCGGTCGCGTCGAGGATCGTCAGCGGCACGCCTGCGGTGCGCGCGATGACCTCGGGCGCCAGCGACGAGCCGCCCATGCCGGCCAGCACCACGCGGGTCAGCCCCTTCTCGACCAGCTGCGCCCGCAGCGCGGTGATCTCGGGGACGAGCGGCCGGGAGACCGAGACCGCCTGCACCCAGCCGAGTCGCCGGGCGGCCTCGGCTTCGGCGTCAGGACCCCACAGGGTGGGGTCCTGTGCGGTCACGCCGGAGGCGACCAGGTCGGCGACGAGCCCGGGGAGGGTCTCGTCGACGACGGCCTTGACATGCCCGCTGACGCGGATGTCGAAGCTCACCGGGCTCCGCCCGCCGATGCCAGCGCCTGCGCCACGGTGTCCTGCAGCTCGTGCCAGGAGGTGATGAACTTCTCGACGCCCTCGTCCTCGAGCACCTGGGTGACGTCGTCGAAGTCGATGCCCACCGATGCCAGGCCGTCGATGACCGCGTGCGCGTCGGCGTAGGCGCCGGTCACGGCGTCGCCGCCGATCACGCCGTGGTCGAAGACGGCCTCGAGCGTCTTCTCGGGCATGGTGTTCACGGTGCCCGGTGCGACCAGCTCGGTCACGTAGAGCGTGTCGGGCAGCGACGGGTCCTTGACCCCGGTGGAGGCCCACAGCGGACGCTGGGTGTTGGCCCCGGCATCCGCCAGTGCCTTCGCACGGTCGCCCGCGAACTCCTTCTCGTACAGCTCGTACGCCAGGCGCGCGTTGGCGATGCCGGCCTTCGACTTCAGGGCCGCGGCCGCGTCGGTGCCCACGGCGCCCAGGCGTTTGTCGACCTCGGTGTCCACGCGCGAGACGAAGAACGAGGCCACCGAGTGGATCTGCGTCAGGTCGTGGCCGGCGGCCTTGGCCTTCTCCAGCCCGGTCAGGTACGCGTCGATGACCTCCGCGTAGCGGGCCAGGGAGAAGATCAGCGTGACGTTGACCGAGATGCCCGCGGCGATGGTCTCGGTGATCGCTTCCAGGCCCGCCTTGGTCGCGGGGATCTTGATGTACGCGTTCGGGCGGTCCACCGTGCTCCACAGCTGGGCGGCCTGGTCGATCGTGGCCTGCGTCTCGTGCGCGAGGTCGGGGGAGACCTCGATCGACACGCGGCCGTCCTGCCCGGCGGTGGCGTCGTAGACGGGGCGGAAGATGTCGCACGCGTCGCGGACGTCGGTGGTCGTGATCTGGAAGATCGCGTCGTCGGCGTTCGAGCCGGCCGCGGCGAGCTCGGCGACCTGGTCCTGGTAGCCCTCGCCGTGGCTGACGGCGTTCGCGAAGATCGTCGGGTTCGTGGTCACGCCCACGACGTTGCGGTTCACGATCAGGTCGGCGAGGTTGCCGGTCGTGATGCGCTTGCGGGACAGGTCATCGAGCCAGATGCTCACGCCCTGCGCGGACAGCTGCTGAGTGGGAGTGGTCATGCGTTCTCCTTGAGGGTCTCACGGGCCGCCGCGACGACGGCCTCGGCGGTGATGCCGAACTTCTGGAACAGCGTCTTGTAGTCGGCGGAGGCGCCGAAGTGCTCGATCGACACCGAGCGGCCGCGGTCGCCGACGATGTCGCGCCACGACAGGGCGAGACCCGCCTCGACCGAGACGCGGGCCGTCACCGATGCGGGCAGGACCTGCTCGCGGTAGGCCTCGTCCTGCTCGGCGAACCACTCGAGCGACGGCGCCGAGACCACACGGGTCTTCACGCCCTCGGCCTCCAGCGTCTCGCGGGCGGCGACGGCGAGCTGGACCTCCGAGCCGGTGCCGATGAGGATCACATCGGGCGTTCCGCCGCTGGCCTCGGCCAGGATGTACGCGCCCTTCGCGGTGCCGGCGGCCGAGGCGAACGTGTCGCCGGATGCCGCGCCCTCGCCGCGTGCGAACGTGGGGACGTTCTGGCGGGTCAGCGCGATGCCGACGGGGCCGCCATGACGGCGGAGGATCTCGAGCCAGGCCTGCGCAGTCTCGTTCGCGTCTGCGGGCCGGACCACCGACAGGTTCGGGATCGCACGGAGAGCCGCGAGCTGCTCGATCGGCTGGTGGGTGGGGCCGTCCTCGCCGAGGGCGACGGAGTCGTGCGTCCAGACGAAGGTCGACGGGATATTCATCAGCGCAGCCAGGCGGACGGCCGGGCGCATGTAGTCGCTGAAGATCAGGAACGTGCCGCCGAACGCCCGTGTCGGGCCGTGCAGCGTGATGCCGTTGAGGATCGCCGCCATCGCGTGCTCGCGGATGCCGAAGTGCAGCACGCGCCCGTACGGGTTCGCGTTCCACTCGTGCGTGCTCCACTGCCGCGGGTTGAACGAGCCGCCCTCGGCGATCGTGGTGTTGTTCGACTCGGCGAGGTCGGCCGAGCCGCCCCACAGCTCGGGGAGGACCCCGGCGAGCGCATTGATCACCTTGCCGGAGGCGGAGCGGGTCGAGACGTCGGTGCCGGCTTCGAACACGGGCAGCACGTCGTCGACGCCGTCGGGCAGCGCGTGCGCCTCGAGGCGGTCCAGGAGGGCCTTGCGCTCGGGGTTGGCCGCGGCCCACGCGTCGAAGCGCTCCTGCCAGGCGCTGTGCTCGGCGGCGCCGCGCTCGACGAGCTCGCGCGTGTGGTCGATGACCTCGTCGGCGACGTCGAACGAGCGCTCCGGGTCGAACCCGAGCACCTTCTTGGTGGCGGCGACCTCGTCGGCGCCGAGCGCCGAGCCGTGGATCTTGCCGGTGTTCTGCTTGCCGGGGCTCGGCCAGCCGATGATCGTCTTCAGGATGATGATCGACGGCCGGTCGGTCTCACCCTTGGCCGCCTCGACGGCCGCGTAGAGCTCCTGCACGTCCTCGACGTACTGGCCCGTCTTCTTCCAGTCGACGGTCTGCACGTGCCAGCCGTACGCCGCGTAGCGGGCCGCGACGTCTTCGGTGAACGCGACGTTCGTGTCGTCCTCGATGGAGATCTGGTTGGCGTCGTAGATCACGACGAGGTTGCCCAGCTGCTGGTGGCCGGCCAGCGACGACGCCTCGCTGGTCACGCCCTCCTGCAGGTCGCCGTCCGAGGCGATGACATACACGAAGTGGTCGAACGGCGAGGTGCCTGCCTCGGCCTCCGGATCGAACAGCCCGCGCTCGTACCGCGACGCGTAGGCGAAGCCGACCGCCGACGACAGTCCCTGGCCGAGGGGACCGGTCGTGATCTCGACGCCCTTGGTGTGGCCGTATTCGGGGTGGCCCGGAGTGAGCGAGCCCCAGGTGCGCAGCGACTCGAGGTCCTCGAGCTCGAGGCCGAAGCCGCCGAGGTAGAGCTGGATGTACTGGGTGAGCGACGAGTGGCCGCAGGAGAGGATGAACCGGTCGCGGCCGATCCAGTGGGTGTCGGACGGATCATGCCGCATGACCCGCTGGTACAGCAGGTAGGCGGCCGGAGCCAGGCTCATCGCGGTGCCGGGGTGGCCGTTGCCCACCTTCTGCACGGCGTCTGCGGCGAGGACGCGGACGGTGTCCACGGCTCGCTCGTCGATCTCTTCCCAACGCAGTTCCGACACGTGGCTGCCTTTCGTAGAGGGGGAGCACCCTGGACGACCGGCGGACGAAGCGTCGCCAGCGCTGGTCCGGCGCAGGGCGCGCGCGTAAGGCCAGCTTACTCATCCCACCGTGCCGTGAGTCAGCGGATGACATCGTCCGCACAGCGGCCGCCGATAGACTTGTGAGATTGGTCTGCCGGTGCCGTGCGCCGCTGTTCCGGGGAGGATCGTCATCACCACGACAACCGACGTGACCGTCGTCCGCACGCCGCGGACGCCTCTGCGACGCACCGTGCGCGCCTATTTCCTGCTCACCAAGCCGCGTGTGATGGAGCTGCTGCTGGTCAGCACGATCCCGGTGATGTTCCTCGCCGCGCGCGGGCTGCCGAACCTCTGGCTGGTGGCGGCCACCGTGCTGGGCGGGGCGATGTCGGCCGGATCGGCCGCCGCCTTCAACATGTACCTGGACCGCGACATCGACGTGCGCATGCATCGCACCGAGAACCGGCCGCTGGTGACCGGCGAGGTGTCGCCGCGCGGCGCGCTCGTCTTCTCCTGGACGCTCGCGGTCGTCTCCACGGTGTGGCTGCTGGTGACCACCAACTGGCTGGCCGCGGCGCTGTCGGCGTTCGCGATCTTCTTCTACGTCGTCATCTACACGATGATCCTCAAGCGCCGCACCGAGCAGAACATCGTGTGGGGCGGCATCGCCGGCTGCTTCCCGGTCCTGATCGGCTGGGCGGCGGTCACCGGTTCTCTCGACTGGGCGCCGTTCGTCCTGTTCGTCGTCGTCTTCCTGTGGACACCGCCGCACTACTGGCCGCTGTCGATGAAGTACAAGGACGACTACGACGGCGTCGACGTGCCGATGCTCGGCGCCACACGGGGCGCCGAGCAGGTCGGTCTTCAGGTCATCCTCTACACGTGGGCGACGGTCGCCTGCTCGCTCCTGCTGATCCCGATCGGGCACATGGGGCTCGTCTACACGGTCTCGGCGCTGGTGTTCGGCGGCTGGTTCGCGTATGAGGCGCACGTCCTCTACAACCGCGCGGTGCGCGGCACCGCCGCACAGCCGATGCGGGTCTTCCACGCGTCGATCACGTATCTGACGCTGCTGTTCCTGGCCGTCGCGGTCGACCCGCTGCTGCCGTTCTAGGCGGTCGGGGCGCCCACCGCCGCGGTCGCGTCGGCGTCGGCGTCGCTCTCGTCGAGTTCGGCGGCCGCGGCCTGCCAGTCGATGGCCTCGGGAGCGGTGGCGGCGGCCTTCGGGCGGAGCCCTGCAAGGGCGGCGACGGTCAGCGTCAGCAGCAGGCCGATGACTCCTGCGGCGCAGATCGCACCGGCGACGATGACGGCGGGCTGCCCGACGTAGACGTCCACCCCGGTGGCGGTGTTGTCGGTGAGGGCCTTGGTCATCCAGTCGAGCTCGATCTTCATCATGAGCGCGCCGCCGATGACGGCGCCGAGGGAGACGAGCAGGAGAAGCCAGAACGGGATGTTGCGGACGAGACGGGGACGGATGGGCATGTGTCGATTCACTCCTGGGATGTCGCGACCCGGGTGGCCGCGGCATCCCACGATGCCAGTCCCTCTTCCGAGAACGCGATGCGGACCCTATGCGTGGGCGATGGGCCTCTTCAGGTGCAGCACCAGCGCCGTCATCGCGGCGGTCGCCAGTCCCGCCAGGATCATGTGGATGCCGACCGACAGCGCCGGCAGGCCCGCGCGGGCCTGGTAGACGCCCACCGGGATCTGCACCACGAGCACGATCAGCAGCAGAACGGCCCAGCGCAGCGTCGGCAGCTTCTGGAACGACGCCACCGCGGTGAGGATCGCGACGAGGGCGAACAGCGCGTAGCCGGGGACCGAGTGGACGTGCGCGAGGACCTCCGCGCTCCAGCCGTGCCGGACGATGGCCGAGTCGCCCGAGTGCGGGCCGGACGCGGTGGTCAGGATGCCGATGATCAGCGTGACCGCGAGGAACAGCGTCGTCACATGGGTGAGGATCATGTACCAGCGCGGGACCGCGAGCTCGCGCGGGCCGGGCTCGGTCTTCGCACGGACCAGGAAGGCGGCGGTGACCGCCACGAGCGCCAGCGTCGCGAAGAAGTGGAAGCCCACGATCCAGGCGTTGAGCCCGGTGAGCACGGCGATGCCGCCGACGACCGCCTGGGCGAGGATGCCGGCGACCACGATGACGGCCATCACGAACAGGTCCCTGCGGGTGCGGCGCATCCGCAGCACCAGCAGCAGCACGGCGAGCCCGGCAAGCCCGACGACACCGGTCATCAGGCGGTTGCCGAACTCGATGTAGGAGTGCAGGCCCATGCCCGGCACCGGCACCAGCGAATCGGGGGCGCACAGCGGCCACTCGCAGCCGAGCCCGGAACCGGTCAGCCGCACGGCGCCGCCGGTGCCGATGATGATCACCTCGGTGATGAACGAGATCCAGGCCGCCACCATCACCCGACGGTCGACGCGGTCGGGCAGCCAGAGCCACAGACGATGCCGCAGGGACGTGCGTTCGGTGACGGTCTGATCGGTGGACATCGTGTCGGAGCCTCCTGGGTGCTCGCCGGGCGCAAGCGCGGCTCCGACCCGACTGTCGGGTGGAGCCTATAGAATCGAGGGGTCGGATGCGGCGCACGAAGGGTCGCATCACTGACAGTCTAGGCGCGCAGCGCGCGTCGCCAGAGCGGACCCGGAAAGCGGCATCCTCCCCACCACACTCCCGTGGGGACCGAGGTTGCCGGGACGGATGACACCGTTGCGGTCCATTGAGGAGAGTGTGTGACGTCATGTCCGATGTTCTGATCGAACGCCCTGAACTCGACGGTCTGGGGGTGTACGAATTCGGCTGGCACGATGACGACATCGCCGGTGCCAGCGCGCAGCGAGGGCTCAGTGAAGCCGTCGTGCGCGACATCTCCCGGTTGAAGAACGAGCCGGAGTGGATGCTGAAGGCCCGGCTGAAGGGCCTCGCGCTGTTCCAGCGCAAACCGATGCCCACGTGGGGTGCCGACCTCTCCGAGATCGACTTCGACCACATCAAGTACTTCGTGCGCTCGACCGAAAGACAGGCCGAGACCTGGGAAGACCTCCCGGAGGACATCCGCAACACCTACGAGCGTCTGGGCATCCCCGAGGCCGAGCGGCAGCGCCTCGTCGCGGGCGTGACCGCCCAGTACGAGTCGGAGGTCGTCTACCACCAGATCCGTGAAGACCTGGAGAGCCAGGGCGTCATCTTCACCGACACCGACACCGCCCTGCGCGAGCACCCCGAGTTCTTCGAGGAGTACTTCGGCACGATCATCCCGGCCGGCGACAACAAGTTCGCCGCGCTGAACACCGCCGTGTGGTCGGGCGGCTCGTTCGTCTACGTCCCCAAGGGTGTGCACGTCGAGATCCCGCTGCAGGCCTACTTCCGGATCAACACCGAGAACATGGGCCAGTTCGAGCGCACGCTGATCATC
>Ga0180219_1000416_pt1 | contig 35818 bp, 31 predicted proteins | sample eDN3rd30CBELigMG_FD_151338 | JGI IMG/M metagenome (GOLD analysis project Ga0180219, IMG submission 151338) | Enriched Miracle-Growth compost microbial communities from Emeryville, California, USA - eDNA 3rd pass 30_C BE-Lig MG (version 2)... ... | reverse complement strand
TACCTCACGACGACGATCTACGAGGACCCCGAGCCCAAGCCCTGAGTTCCGCGCGCGCCGACATGGACGTCGTGTGCCGAGATGTATCGGCACGCAGGCCCATCTCGGCACACGGCGTCCATCTCGGCAGAACGCCGTGCGGATGCGGATGCGGGTGCGGTCAGCGCAGCGCCGCGATTCGGCGCACGCCGTCCTCGAGGACGTCGGGTGCGCACGCGTAGTTGAGCCGGGCGAAGCCCCGGCCGCCCGCGCCGAAGTGCGGGCCAGGGCTGAGCGCCACCTTCGCCTCGCGGACGATCCGCTTCGCGGGGTCATCGCCCCAGCCGAGCGCCCGGAAGTCGATCCAGGCGAGGTAGGACGAGGTCGGCTCGTGCAGGACGGCATCAGGCAGGTGCTCGTCGAGCAGCCGGCGCAGCTGCGCCCGACGTGACTCGAGGGTCTCGACCGTGTCCGCGAGCCACTGCCTCGACTCCTCGAAGCCGACCGTCGCCGCATGCGTCCCGAGGTGGCTCACCCGGTGCACGATCGACTCGGGCAGGCGCCGCAGCCGCGCCGCGACCTCCGGCGAGCCCGGCACCCACCAGGCGCACGGGATCCCCGGGATGTTGAACGCCTTCGACGCGCTCGTGACGCACACCCCCGTCGCCCGCGCCGCGTCCGAGACCGACAGGTACGGGACGAACTCCGCGTCGGAGTGAGTGAGCGCGCCGTGGATCTCATCGGAGACGACGAGGATGCCGTGCTCGGCCGCGAGCTCGGCGACGCGCTCGAGGTCGGCGCGCGAGTGCGGGAAGCCGATCGGGTTGTGCGGGTTGCACAGCAGGTAGACCTTGACGCCGTCGCGGAACGCGGCCTCGATCGCCTCGAGGTCGAGCCCGCGCTGCGTCGGCCCGTCGATCCGCAGCGGCACGTCCACCTGGGTCCCGCCCGACTCGGTCACCGCCCAGAAGAAGGGCGAGTAGACCGGCGTGTTGACGAGCACCTTGTCACCCGGCTCGATGACCGCGCGCGTGATCTCGGTGATCGCGTGCATGACGTTCACCGTCCATCTGAGCGTCGCCGGCTCGAACGACCAGCCCCACGCATCCGCCGCGAACCCCGCGAACGCGGTTCCGAGATGGATCCGCCGCGAGTCGTAGCCGAGATCCGAGCGACCGATGAGTTCGACGAGCTTCGCCGCGATCTCGGATGCGACCGGGTAGTCCATCTCCGCGACGAACATCGGCAGCACGTCGGGGGGATACGCGGTCCACTTGATCGACGTACGCGTGCGCAGCAGCGCGAGCGGATCGGCCTGGACGTGGGTCACACGTTCAGTCTGGCACTCGCCTCAGGCCCGGCGGATAGGCTGAAGCATTGTGACGGACATCGAGATCGGCCGCGGCAAGCGGGCGCGCCGGGCCTGGGCATTCGACGACGTCGCGATCGTCCCGAGCCGTCGCACGCGCGACCCCGAGGACGTGAGCGTCAGCTGGTCGATCGACGCCTTCACCTTCCCCACTCCGGTCATCGCGGCGCCGATGGACTCGGTCGTCAGCCCCTCGACGGCGATCGCGATCGGGCGGCTCGGGGGCCTCGGCGTCCTCGACCTCGAGGGTGTCTGGACGCGCTACGAGGACCCGCTGCCGATCCTCGACGAGATCGCGGCACTGCCCGCCGAGCACTCGACGACCCGACTGCAGGAGATCTACGCCGAGCCGATCAAGCCCGAGCTCGTCGCGGCCCGGCTCGCGGAGATCCGCGCCGCGGGCGTGCCCGTCGCGGGCGCGCTGAGCCCGCAGCGCACGGCGGAGCTGCACAAGACGGTCGTCGATGCGGGCGTCGACTTGTTCGTCATCCGCGGCACGACGGTGAGTGCCGAGCACGTCTCGAAGACGCGCGAGCCCCTCAACCTCAAGCAGTTCATCTACGAGCTCGACGTGCCCGTCATCGTCGGCGGCGCCGCGACCTACATGGCGGCGCTTCACCTCATGCGCACGGGCGCCGCCGGCGTGCTCGTCGGATTCGGCGGCGGCGCGGCCTCGACGACCCGCTCCTCGCTCGGCATCCACGCGCCCATGGCCTCGGCCGTCGCGGACATCGCGGGCGCCCGGCGCGACTACCTCGACGAGTCCGGCGGCCGCTACGTGCACGTCATCGCCGACGGCGGGCTGAGCACGAGCGGCGACATCGTCAAGGCGATCGCCTGCGGGGCCGACGCCGTCATGCTCGGCACCGCGCTCGCGCGTGCGGCCGAGGCGCCCGGCGCCGGCTGGCACTGGGGTGCGGAGGCGCACCACCCCGAGCTGCCCCGCGGCAGCCGGGTCGAGGTCGGCACGGTCGGCACGCTCGAGCAGGTCCTCTACGGGCCCGCGCACCAGGCCGACGGCAAGGTCAACCTGATCGGCGCGCTGCGGCGCTCGATGGCGACGACCGGCTACTCCGACCTCAAGGAGTTCCAGCGCGTCGAGGTCGTCGTCGCGCCGTACGAGCCTCGGACCCGCTGAGCGGAGAACGTGATGTCCTCCCCCACTGCAGGGCGCCTCGGCCCGGCCGAGCGAGACGACGCGATCGCGCGGCTGCGCTCCGAGCAGCTCGACCTCCTCGTCGTCGGCGGCGGGATCGTCGGGACGGGCGCTGTGCTCGACGCGGCGACGCGCGGGCTGACGACGGGTCTCATCGAGCAGCGCGACCTGGCGTCGGGCACCTCGAGCCGCAGCAGCAAGCTCATCCACGGCGGCATCCGCTACCTCGAGCAGCTCGACTTCCCGCTCGTGCGCGAGGCGCTCATCGAGCGCGGCCTGCTGCTGCAGCGCGTCGCGCCGCATCTCGTCCGGCCGGTGCGCTTCCTCTATCCCCTGAAGACCCCGCTCTTCGAGCGCCTCTACATCGGCGCGGGCATGACGCTCTACGACCTGTTCAGCTGGACCGGCGGCCGTGCTCCCGGCGTGCCGCACCACCGCCACCTGAGCCGCCGGCAGCTCGCGCGCGCCGTCCCGAGCCTCAAGCGCGACGCCTTCGTCGGCGGACTCGTCTACTACGACGGGCAGGTCGACGACGCCCGGCTCGTCTCGACGGTGGCGCGGACCGCCGCGTCCTACGGCGCGTCGATCGCGAGCCGCGTCAAGGCGGAGGGGTTCATCGTCGAGGCCGGCGCGGTCGTCGGCGTCCGGGCACGCGACCTCGAGACCGACGACGCCTTCGAGATCCGTGCGAAGCGGGTCGTGAACGCGACCGGCGTGTGGACGGACGAGATGCTCCACGGCGTCGGCGCCGACAGCGAGATCCGGGTCCGGGCCTCCAAGGGCGTGCACCTCGTCGTCCCCCGGGAGAAGTTCCGCTCCAAGATCGGCCTGCTGCTGCGGACTGAGAAGTCGGTGCTCTTCGTCATCCCGTGGGGCAGGCACTGGCTGATCGGCACGACCGACACCGACTGGGATCTCGACCTCGCGCACCCCGCCGCGACGGCCGCGGACATCGACTACCTGCTCGAGCACGTCAACGCGGTCCTCGCGAAGCCGCTCACCCGCGACGACGTCGAGGGCGTCTACGCGGGACTGCGCCCGCTGCTCGCGGGCGAGTCGGACGAGACCTCGAAGCTGTCCCGCGAGCACCTCGTCGTGCATCCCATGCCGGGTCTCGTCGCGATCGGCGGCGGGAAGCTCACCACCTACCGGGTGATGGGCAAGGACGCGGTCGACGCGGCGGTCGTGGGGCTCGAGGGTGCGCCCGAGTCGGTCACCGTCGACATCCCGCTCGTGGGCGCCGACGGGTACCCCGCGGCCCGGAACCGCCGCTCCCGCCTCGCGCGCTCCAGCGGTCTCGCGCCGGAGCAGATCGACCACCTCCTCGGGCGCTACGGCGCGCTCGTCGACGACGTCGTCGACCTCGTGCGGCAGCGCCCCGAGCTCGGCGAGCCACTGCCCGGCACCGAGTACCTCGGCGCGGAGGTCGTCTACGCCGTGACGCACGAGGGCGCGATCCACCTCGACGACGTCCTCGCCCGCCGCACCCGGATCTCGATCGAGACGTGGGACCGCGGCGTCGCCGCCGCGCCCGTCGCCGCCGCGCTCATGGCCGAGGCGCTCGGCTGGGATGCCGACCGGTCGCGCCTCGAGGTCTCCGCGTACCTCGAGCGGGTCGCCGCGGAGCGCGCGAGCCAGCTCCAGCCCGACGACGAGTCGGCGGAACGGGTGCGCCTGAGCGCCCGCGACGCCTTCGGGCGATGACGGACGCCCCCGCGGCATCCGGCCCGAGCTTCTGGCAGGTCGCGCGGAGGCCCAAGTGGATCGCCGGCCTCGTGCTCGCGCTCGTGGTGGCGGGCGTCTTCGCGTTCCTCGGCCGCTGGCAGCTCGAGCGCTCCTTCGACGAGTCCCGCGTGACGGGGCCCGACACCGAGCTCGCCGTCCCGCTCCGCGACATCGCGCAGCCGCAGATGGGCGTCGGCTCCGAGGTCGCGTGGCGGCGCGTCTCGGCGGACCTCGAGATCGTGCCGGGCGACACCCTCATCCTGTCGGGGCGGGTCAATACCGATGCGACCGGCTGGTGGGTCGTCGGGCACGCGGTCGACGCCGACGGCGTCTCGCTCGCGGTCGCCGCGGGATGGGCGGCAACCGAGGAGGAGGCGCTCGCGGCGGCAGCGGCCTTCGACGAGGCCGGCGCGCTCGGCGAGGTCACGGGCCGCTACCTCCCGCCCGAGTCGCCGCAGCAGTCCGACTTCGTCGCGGGCAAGCGCTCGGCGCTCTCACCCGCCGAGTTCCTCAACATCTGGCCGAGCGTCGACGAGATCTACGGCGGGTACCTCGTGCTCGACGTCCCGCCGACGGGACTCGTCGCGATCGACGCGCCCGCGCCGGCGCGCGAGGTCGAGGTCAATCTCCTCAACCTGTTCTATGCGCTCGAGTGGGTCGTCTTCGCAGGCGCGGCGGGCTTCATCTGGTGGCGCGTCGTCAAGGACGAGGTCGACCGCGAGCGCGACCCGGCGGAGCCGGAGCCTGCCGGCCCCTGAGGCCCTTCGACTCGCTTCGCTCGCTCAGGGACCCGCGGAGGCGCGGCCGCGGGCCGCACTGCTGCGGGTCCCTGAGCGAGGCCGCAGGCCGAGTCGAAGGGTCGCGCCTAGAATCGAGGCATGGCGATCGGACCGCGAGCAGAGGACCTCCCCCGAATCCGCATCGCACTCGCGTTCTACCGCGTCAGCGCCGCCATCACGGGCGTCTTCCTCCTCCTGCTCGTCGTCATGATGATCACGCGCTACGGCTTCGGCTCCGACCTCGAGCTCGGCGGACCGGCCGGCTTCATCTCGCTCGCACCGGCCCAGATCATCGAGGCCGACGGCGCGATCAACCTCTCCACGATCATCCTCATCGTCCACGGCTGGCTCTACGTCGTGTACCTGATCTGCGACTTCGCGCTCTGGCGCCTCGTGCGGTACTCGTTCGGCTACTTCTGCTTCGTCGCGCTCGGCGGGATCATCCCGTTCATCTCGTTCTACTTCGAGTACCGCGTGCCGAAGGACATCCGGGCGCGCACGGCGCACCTCGCCGCGCCCGAGGAGGTCGCCGCGTGAACGCCCCCCGCCCCGTCCTCGTCGTCGACTTCGGCGCCCAGTACGCGCAGCTCATCGCGCGCCGCGTGCGCGAGGCGGGGGTCTACAGCGAGCTCGTCCCGCACACCGTCACCGCGGCAGAGGTCGAGGCGAAGCAGCCGCTTGGCATCATCCTGAGCGGCGGCCCGTCGAGCGTCTACGAGGAGGGCTCGCCCCACCTCGACCCCGCGATCCTGCGGCTCGGGCTGCCGGTCCTCGGCATCTGCTACGGCTTCCAGGTGATGGCCCAGCAGCTCGGCGGCGAGGTCGCGCACACGGGGTCGCGCGAGTACGGGCGCACGCCCATGCACGTGTCCGGCGACGGCGGGGCGCTCCTCGCGGGCCAGCCGGGGGAGCAGTCGACCTGGATGAGCCACGGCGACTCGGTCGTGCGCGCGCCGGAGGGCTTCGAGGTGCTCGCCTCGACCGAGGGCACGCCCGTCGCCGCCTTCGGCGACCCTGAGCGCGTGCTCTACGGCGTGCAGTGGCACCCCGAGGTCCGGCACACCGAGTACGGCCAGCAGGTCATCGAGAACTTCCTGCTGCGCGCCGCGGGCCTGCCGGCCGACTGGAACTCGGAGAACGTCATCGCCGAGCAGGTCGAGCGCATCCGCGCCCAGGTCGGCTCGGCCCGCGTCATCGCGGGCCTGTCGGGCGGCGTCGACTCGGCGGTCGCCGCGGCGCTCGTGCACCGCGCGGTCGGCGACCAGCTCGTGTGCGTCTTCGTCGACCACGGCCTGCTGCGCTCGGGGGAGCGCGAGCAGGTCGAGCGCGACTACGTCGCCGCGACCGGCATCCGGCTCGTGACCGTCGACGCGCGCGAGCGCTTCCTCACCGCCCTCTCCGGCGTCACGGAGCCCGAGGCGAAGCGCAAGATCATCGGTGAGCAGTTCATCCGCGTCTTCGAGCAGGCCGAGCAGGAGCTCGTCGCGGAGGCGGCGGCGGACGGCGAGCCGATCCGGTTCCTCGTCCAGGGCACGCTCTACCCCGACGTGGTCGAGTCCGGCGGCGGCGCGGGCACCGCGAACATCAAGTCGCATCACAACGTCGGCGGGCTCCCGGACGACCTCCAGTTCGAGCTCATCGAGCCGCTGCGCACGCTCTTCAAGGACGAGGTGCGGGCGATCGGTCGCGAGCTCGGACTCCCCGAGGCCATCGTCGGACGCCAGCCCTTCCCGGGGCCCGGGCTCGGCATCCGCATCGTCGGCGAGGTCACCCAGGCGCGACTCGACCTGCTGCGCGCGGCCGACGAGATCGTCCGGGCGGAGCTGACCGCGGCGGGGCTCGACGACGAGATCTGGCAGTGCCCCGTCGTGCTCCTCGCCGACGTGCGCTCCGTCGGCGTGCAGGGCGACGGCCGCACCTACGGCCATCCCATCGTGCTGCGGCCGGTGTCGTCCGAGGACGCGATGACGGCGGACTGGACCCGGCTGCCCTACGAGCTGCTCGCGCGGATCTCGAACCGGATCACGAACGAGGTCGCCGGCGTCAACCGGGTCGTGCTCGACGTCACGTCGAAGCCGCCGGGCACCATCGAGTGGGAGTGACCGCCGTCACACCACGACCCGCAGCACGACGTCGCCGCCGTCCTGCGTGAGCGTCACCTCGCGCGCCCTCGCGTCGAGGTCGCGCAGGCCGATCCCGCGGTCGGAGGCGGTGATGCGGCCCGGGCTCGAGACGACGACCTCGACGGCGTCGCCGTCCGGCACGAGCCCGATCCGCACGTCGGCGCGCTCGCTGCGGCTGTGCCGCACCGCGTTCGTGAGCCCCTCGGTGAGCGCGTCGTGCGCGATCGACGCGGCCCGCGGCGCCTCCGCGAGCCGGTCGAGCGCGGCCGGCTCGACGTCGGCCGCGAGGTCGAGGGAGAGCGACCAGGCGTTGAGCGACGCGCGGAACCCGTCCCGGATCGCCGCGGCGGAGAGCGCCCCCTCCGCGGTGCTCGACTCGGGCGCGGCGAGCAGGCCGTCGACGCGGTCGATGAGCCGCCCGAGGACGTCGTCGCTCGCGGTGCCGAGCTTGAGCTGCAGGTAGGTCGCGACGAGGTCGCCCTGGACCTCGGTGTGCAGCAGCCGTCCCGTCTCGAGGCTCAGGCTCGCGAGCCGCTGGCGTGCGGCGAACGCTCGCCGCTGCGCGTCCGCGAGCGCCGCGGCCGCCGCGGCCTGGTGGCCGGCGAGCTCGCGCAGGCTGCTGCGGATCACGGCGAGGACCACGGCGACGAGCGCGTATCCGACCGCGCCGTAGACGAGGTAGTAGCCGACGAGCGGGGAGAGGGGCAGGGGGCCGCGCAGCACCCACAGCACGAGGCCGGCGACGACGAGCTGCTCGATCGACAGCACGACGATCGCCCACGGCGTCGCGGCGGGCAGCGGGATCGCGCGGATGGCGAGGCCGCCGAGGAACGACACCGCGGCCCCGCCGGCGAAGAGCGCGAGGCCGAGCCAGGGCCCCTGGAGGTTGAGCACGGGCGGCAGCATGATGAGCATCGCCACGACGGTCGTCAGCCAGGCGGAGGCGGGGATGATCCGGGTCGGCCGGAGCAGGCCGCGCTCCGTCGCCGCGCGCTCCGGGCGCTCCGGCTCGGACTCCGCGTCGACGAGCGCCTCCTCGGGCCCGGCCTCCGTCACCCGGTGGCTGAGCGGGCGCACGACGGAATGCGCGACCCACTGCAGCTCGGCGGCGAGCTCCGCGTCGGGCAGCTCGCGCGTCACGAGGGAGCCGAGCGCGTCGAGGACGGGGCCGCGCACCTCCCGCTGGAAGTCCTCGGCGATCCGATCGGCGCGCGCGTCGACCCCATCCGCCTGCGCCTCGAGGCTCGCGAGCACGACGAGCAGGCGGCGGCGGCCCTCGAGGTTGCGCCGCACGACGTCGAGGAGCGCGTACATGAGGAGGGTGCCGGCGCCGATGACGAGGGCGTTGAGGATGAATCGCGCGATCGCGTAGCTGTCGGGGACGAGATCGATGCCGAGGGCGTGCTGCAGGGCGCTGATGAGCGCCGGTCGGCCGACCGCGATGACGCCGATCGCGACGCCGACGATCGTCCAGCGCAGTCCCGGTCTCGCCGCGACGGCGACCTCGATCGCGCCGATCGCGAGGAACGCCGCGAGCAGCGCGAGATGCACGACGACCGAGACGATCGCGCCGAGGAACCACTCGTGCGGCGTCGAGGCCTCGTCGACGCCGCCGAGAGCGATGAGCAGATAGGGGGAGAGGACCAGCCACGCCCAGATCGAGAAGACCGGGCGGGCGGCGCTCCCGCGGCTCATCTCCGCGCGATCGCGATGAGGCGGAGGATCTCCAGGTAGAGCCAGACGACGGTGACCATGATCCCGAACGCGGCCGTCCAGCCGTACTTCCGCGGGGCGCCGTTGCGGATCCCGCGCTGGATGAAGTCGAAGTCGAGCACGAGCGAGTAGGCCCCGAGCAGCACCGCGAGGATGCCGAGGATGACGCCGAGCGGGATGCCGAAGATCGTCACCGAGCCGCGCAGCCCCCACGGGTCGTCGACCGCGCCCGTCAGCATGAGCACGATGTTGATGAGGGAGAACGCCAGGTACGCGACCATGACGATGAGGAAGATCTTCGTCGCCTTCTTCGACGCGCGGATCTTCCCGCTCGCGAACAGCGCGAGGGTCACCCCGACGACGACGAGCGTCGCGAGCACCGCCTGGAAGACGATGCCCGGCTCCATGAGCTCGTAGAACTGCGAGATGCCGCCGACGAGCACGCCCTGCGCCGCCGCGAAGAGCAGGATGAGCGCGGGCGAGGGCTCGCGCTTGAAGACGTTGACGAACCCGAGCACGAGCGCGACGAGCCCAGCGCCGATGAAGACGCCCATCGCAGGGGCCGTCGTCGTCGCGTTCTGCAGCATCACCGCGACCGCGACCCAGCCGATCACCGCGCCCGCGAGCAGGATGACGAACGTCAGCGCCGACTTGGCGAGCGAGTCCTGGATCGACATCGTCTCGGCGTCGGGGCGCTGATACGCCGGCTGCTCGTACATCTCCTGCAGGCGCTCGGCGCTCACCGTCGCGGCCGTGCCCTGGCGGTCGTTCTGGAAGGCGTCGTTGCGGAAGGCGGGATTCTGCATGCTGACAGGCTAGAGGAGCGACCTGACAAGAACGAAGACGCCCGCCGCGATCGCCGCGCAGATCGCCGCGGTCGAGATCGCGACGGTGAGGCCGCTGCCGGTCAGCGTCGACGTCGCGAACGCGGGCAGCTCGCCGGATACGACGCCCGCGCCGCAGATGACGCAGAACTTCGCCCCCTGCTGCAGGGTCGCACCGCACTGCTCGCAGGTGCCCATGCGGACAGGCTAGTCGCGTCGTAGCCTGGCTGCATGGTCCTGATCATCGGGCACCGCGGCGCGAGCGGCTACCGCCCCGAGCACACGCGATCCGCCTACCGTCTCGCGATCGAGCTGGGGGCGGGCGCGCTCGAGCCCGACCTCGTCCCGACCCTCGACGGCGTCCTCGTGGTGCGCCACGAGCCGGAGATCTCGGGCACGACCGACGTCGCGGACCGCCCCGAGTTCGCCGACCGGCACCGCAGCGTCGTGATCGAGGGGGTGACCTACTCCGGCTGGTTCACGATCGACTTCACCTGGGACGAGCTCGCGACGCTGCGCGCCCGCGAGCGGCTGCCGCAGCTGCGCCCCGAGTCGGCCGAGCACGACGGCGAGGAGGGCCTGCTGCGCTTCCGCGACCTGCTCGACCTGCTGCCGCCGGACGTCGTGCTCGTCGTCGAGCTCAAGCATCCGGCGATCTTCGCCGGCATCGGCTTCGACATGGCCGGGATGCTCATCGCGGAGCTCGGGGACCGGGTCCCCGCCGATCGTCTCGTCGTCGAGTGCTTCGAGCTGCCCGTGCTCGTCGAGCTGCATCGGCGCGGGCTCGAGGCGACCTACGTCTACCTGTCGGAGACGCCGGTCGCGCCGACGACACTGCCGGAGTCGATCGACGGCGTCAGCTACGACAAGGAGCTGCTGCTCGCCGCCGGCGGCGCGCGGCTCGTCGAGGATGCGCACGCCGCGGGCCTCCTCGTCTACGCCTGGACGCTGCGTCCGGAGAACGCGTTCCTCGAGGCGCGCTTCCGATCGGGTGACGATCCCGCGGCGCGCGGCGACTGGCGTTCTGAGTACGCGGCGATCGCCGCGACGGGCGTCGACGGTGTCTTCGCCGACCACCCCGACCTCGCAGCCTCCGCTTTTCAGGAGTAGGCGGGGGTACGTGCGCAATGCGCACGTCGACCCCCGCCTACTCCTGAAAAGGGAAGGGGGTGACGGGGGTCGCGCGTAGGGTGGTCGGGTGATCGACGCCGCGCTCCTCGAGGGGCTGAACCCCCGCCAGCGCGAAGCCGTCGAATACCGCGGGCAGGCCCTCCTGATCGTCGCGGGCGCCGGCTCGGGGAAGACCTCGGTGCTCACCCGCCGCATCGCCGGACTGCTCTCGACGCGCGAGGCGTACCCGAGCCAGATCCTCGCCATCACCTTCACCAACAAGGCGGCCGCGGAGATGCGCGAGCGGGTCGAGCAGCTCGTCGGCCAGCATGCCGCGGACGGCATGTGGATCTCCACCTTCCACTCCGCGTGCGTGCGCATCCTGCGCCGCCAGGCCGAGGCGATGGGCTACAAGGCCGGTTTCACGATCTACGACGCGGCCGACTCCAAGGCGCTCGTCAAGCGGCTCATCCGCGAGCTCGACGCCGACTCCCTCGGCTTCACGCCGGGCGGCGTGCTCGCCCGCATCTCCCGGCTGAAGAACGAGCTGACCGACCTCGACTCGTTCGCGCGGAACGTCGACGACTCCGATCCGCGCGAGCTCGGCTTCCTCGAGCTCTACCGCCGGTACACGCAGGCGCTGCGCCGCGCGAACGCGCTCGACTTCGACGACATCATCGGCGAGACGGTCTACCTGTTCCGGGCATTTCCCGAGGTCGCCGCCCTGTATCGTCGGCGATTCCGCCACGTGCTCGTCGACGAGTACCAGGACACGAACCACGCCCAGTACGCGCTCATCCGCGAGCTCGTCGCGCCCGTCGACGCCGAGACGGCCGACCGCGTCGAAGCCCTGCACGGCTTCCAGCGCGGGCTGCGGGCCCCCGATGGGTCCATCCCCGGCGCGAGCCTCACCGTCGTCGGCGACTCCGACCAGTCCATCTACGCGTTCCGCGGCGCCGACATCCGCAACATCGTCGAGTTCGAGCACGACTTCCCGGCCGCGCAGACCATCCTGCTCGAGCAGAACTACCGCTCCACCCAGACCATCCTCGACGCCGCGAACGCGGTCATCGCGAACAACTTCGACCGACGCGCGAAGAACCTCTTCACCGACGTCGGCTCGGGCGAGCGCATCATCGGCTACACGGGCTACTCCGGGCACGACGAGGCGCAGTTCGTCGCCGACGAGATCGAGGCGCTGCGCCAGACCGGCATGCCCTACCCGCAGGTCGCCGTCTTCGTGCGCACGAACGCGCAGACGCGTCCGCTCGAGGAGGTCTTCATCCGCGAGGGCATCCCGTACCGGCTCGTCGGCGGGACGCGGTTCTACGAACGGGCCGAGGTCAAGGACGCCTTCGCGTACCTGACGCTCTCCGTCAACCCCGACGACGACCTGGCGCTGCGCCGCGTCATCAACACGCCCAAGCGCGGCATCGGCGAGGCGACCGTCGCGGCGCTCCAGGCGAAGGCCGACCGCGAAGGCGTGCCGCTGCGCGAGGTCCTCCGCGAGCCCGAAGAGCTCGGCCTCGGCCCCAAGCTCACGCTCGCGATCGGCGACCTGTCGCGCCTCATCGACGAGGCCGCCTTGCTCGCGACGGGCGTCGTCCCCGGCTCGGAGGATCGCATCCCGCCGAAGCCGCCGCATGACGTTCTCATCCACCTCCTGACGAAGTCGGGGCTGCACGCGGCGCTCTCGGGATCCGACGACCCGCAGGACCAGGCGCGCGCGGAGAACCTCGACGAGCTCGTCTCGCAGGCCAAGGAGTTCCGGGTCCAGTACCCGGAAGGGACGACGATCGACTACCTAACGAACGTCGCGCTGTACGCGGCGGCCGACGAGCTCGAGGGCGAGGCGGGGGGCAAGGTCACGATCATGACGCTGCACACCGCGAAGGGGCTCGAGTACGACGCCGTCTTCATCACCGGCGTCGAGGAGGCGCTGCTGCCGCACCGGATGAGCGTCAATGAGCCGGGCGGCCTGTCGGAGGAGCGCCGCCTCTTCTACGTCGGGATCACGCGCGCCCGCAAGCGACTCTTCCTCTCGCTCGCGACCTCGCGCGCGGCGTACGGCGACGTCTCGATCGCGATGCCGAGCCGCTTCCTCGCCGAGATCCCCGAGGGGCTCATCGACTGGCGCGACTCTGGCGGGGGCGGCTTCGGCGGCTCGCGCGCGATCGGCGGTCCTTCGACTCGCTTCACTCGCTCAGGGGGCGGCTTCCGGCCCCTCGGCGAGCGCGCCTCCTCCGGCTCTCTGAACAGCCGCAGCTCTTCCGGCTCCCTGAGCGAGCGCTCTGCTTCTCGCTCCCTGGGCGGCCGAGGTTCTTCCGGATCCCTGAGCGAGCGGAGCGAGTCGAAGGGGCGCCCCAAGACCGAGTGGAAGTCCCCCGTCGGCGCGATCCGCGACAACGGCGACCTCAAGCTCGCGGTCGGCGAGCGCATCCGCCACGACGACTTCGGCGAGGGGCGGGTGGTGAACGTCATCGAGAACGGCCCGCGGACCGTCGCCGAGGTCGAGTTCGAGTCGCGCGGGCGCAAGCGCCTGCTCGTCAAGGTCGCCCCCATTGAGCGCATCGGCTGACGCCTCCCGCGGAGCTGCGACGCTCCGGCACGGTGTTTGCCCCGATGACGCCTGTTCAAACCGCATTCATGGGTGCAAACACCCATCGACAACGCCAGGATGGGGGCGTGAGCGAGTATGAGGTGATCGTCGCCGAGGGGGTACCGGAGTCGCTCGTGCGGGTGCCGGGGCACCGCGAGGACGGGCCGATCCTGCGGATCGGCGTCGTGCAGCATGCCTGGCGGCCGGATGCCGCGGCGCTCGCGGCCGAGCTGCACGAGGCGATCGGACTCGCGGCCGGGGCCGGCGCCCGGATCGTCTTCCTGCCCGAGATCACGCTCCTGCGCTACCCCGCCGATGGCGTTCCGCCGCCAGGGACGCGCGCCGACGAGCTCGCCGAGCCGCTCGTCGGCGGTCCGACCCACGCGCTCGCGGCCCGCGCCGCGGCCGAGTACGGCATCCACGTCCACGCCTCCCTCTACGAGCGCACCGGCGCGGCCGACGGTCGCGGGCTCAACACGGCGATCGTCGTCGCACCGTCGGGCGAGATCGTCGCCCGCACTCGCAAGACCCACATCCCCGTGACGGCCGGCTACTACGAGGACCGGTGGTTCGCGCCCGGGCCCGCCGAGGACGCCTACCCGGTCTACGAGATGCCGGGCATCGAGGGGCTCCGGCTCGGGCTGCCGACCTGCTGGGACGAGTGGTTCCCCGAGGTCGCGCGCGCCTACGGCCTCGCCGGCGCGAACGTCCTCACCTATCCGACCGCGATCGGCTCCGAGCCGGACCACCCCGGCGTCGACACCGAGCCGCTGTGGCGCCAGGTCATCGTCGCGCACGGCATCGAGAACGGCCTCTTCATGGTCGTGCCGAACCGCACCGGCTCCGAGACCCGCCCCAACGGCTCGCCCGGCAACGAGTTCTACGGCTCGAGCTTCGTCAGCGACCCGTACGGGCGGATCCTCGTGCGCGCGCCCCGGGACCGCAGGGCGGTGCTCGTCGCCGACCTCGACCTCGCGCAGGGGCGCGACTGGATCGACCTCTTCCCCTTCTTCCGCACCCGCCGCGCCGACACCTACGGCCCGCTCGCCGACCCGGCCGAACAGGACGGCACCGGCGCATGACCTGGCGGATGCCCGCCGAGGGCGACCCGCACGAGCGCACCTGGCTCGCGTGGCCGACGACCGGCTACACGCTGGGCGACGACGAAGGCAGCGCCGAGGCGGCGCGGCACACCTGGGCGTCCGTGGCGAACGCGGTGTCCGAGTTCGAGCCGGTCACGGTCGTCGTCGATCCGCGGGATCGTGAGCTCGCGCCGCGCTACCTGAGCGCCGCGATCGACCTCCTCGAGGCGCCCCTCGACGACGCGTGGGTGCGCGACTCGGGACCGACATTCGTGCTCGGCGACGACGGGCGGCTCGGCGCGGTGGACTGGGTGTTCAACGGCTGGGGCGGGCAGGAGTGGGCGAGCTGGGAGCATGATGCGCTGCTCGCGCCGATCATCGCGCAGAACGCCGGCGCCGAGCTCATCGAGAGCACCCTGACGAACGAGGGCGGCGGCATCCACGTCGACGGCCGCGGCACGGTGCTGCTCACGGGGACCGTGCAGCTGGACCCGGGACGCAATCCCGGCTGGTCGATGGCGGACGTCGAGGCGGAGCTCGCCCGCACGATCGGTGCGACGCGCGCGATCTGGCTGCCGCGCGGACTCACCCGCGACTCCGAGCGCTTCGGCACCCGGGGGCACGTCGACATCGTCGCGACCATGCCGGAGCCGGGACGCGTACTCGTCCACGCGCAGCGCCATGCCGCCCATCCCGACCACGTCGTGAGTGCGGAGGTCGTGCGGATCCTCGGCGGCGAAGGCCTCGAGGTCGCCCTGCTGCCCGCGCCGCGCACGCTGCGCGACGGCGAGGGCTGGGTCGACTGGAGCTACGTCAACCACGCGCTCGTCAACGGCGGCGTGATCGCCGGCACCTTCGACGACCCCGCCGACGAGGAGGCGCTCGACGTCCTGCGGGCCGCGTATCCGGGACGCGAGGTCGTCGGTGTCGACGCCCGGGAGCTGTTCGCGAGGGGCGGCGGTGTCCACTGCATCACCCAGCACCAGCCGCGTCCCCGGTGACCGACGCCGGCCCGAAGTGGACGCGAATGGCGTTCTGCCCGCCGCGGAGGGGACCATTCGCGTCCACTGCTGGGATCGCTCCATCGGAAGCGCGCCGTCAGTCCGCGGGGTTACCATCGGCCCATGAGCATCGTCGCCATCGCCCGCCTGTATCCGAAGCCCGGCCACACGACCGAGGTCCTCGCGGCGCTCGCCTACGCGAGCCCGTCGATCCTCGCCGAGAAGGGCTGCGAGCTGTACGCCGGTCACGAGGCGCCGGACGGGACGATCCTCATGGTCGAGAAGTGGGCGACGCAGGAGGACCTCGACGCGCACCTCGCCGGTGAGCCGGTCCGCGCCTACCGGGACGCGCGGGCGCCGTACGAGGAGCGCAGCCCCCAGCTCGAGATCCTCACCCCGCTCGAGGGAGCGGATCCCGAGCGCGGGATGATCTGACCCTTCGACTCGCTGCGCTCGCTCAGGGATCCGCGGGGTGCTGCGCTCGCTCAGGGATCCGCGGGGGATGCTGCGCGCTCGCTCAGGGATCCGCAGGGGATGCTGCGCTCGCTCAGGGAGCCGGTAGGGGCGCGCGCTCAGGGGTCCGGGATGCGGATCCCTGAGCGAGGGCGAAGCCCGAGTCGAAGGGTCGCTCCAGGGCGAAGCCCGAGCAGGGGTCGCCCCAGTGCAAGGCCCGAGTCGAAGGGCGCGCTCGGTCAGGAGACCGGGATCAGCGTGTACTTCGTGTCGAGGTACTCGTGGATGCCCTCGAAGGAGCCCTCGCGGCCGACCCCCGACATCTTGACGCCGCCGAAGGGCGCCGCCGCATTCGACACCAGCCCCGTGTTGAGCCCCATCATGCCGGTGTCGAGCCGGTCGATCATGCGGTGGCCGCGGGCCAGATCCTCGGTGAAGACGTAGGAGACGAGACCGTACTCGGTGCCGTTCGCGAGCGCGACCGCCTCGTCCTCCGTCGAGAACGTCGTGATCGCGAGCACCGGGCCGAAGATCTCCTCGCGCAGCAGCCGCGCATCCGGCGTGACGCCGGTGAGCAGCGTCGGCGCGTAGAAGGTGCCGTCGCCCGCGATGGGCGCGCCGCCGAGGACCGCCTTCGCGCCTCGGTCGACCGCGTCCCGGACGAGCTCGTCGGTCGCGTGCACCTGGTTGTCGTCGACGAGGGGGCCGATCGTGACGCCCTCCTCGGTGCCGCGCCCGACCTTGAACGCGGAGATGCGCTCCTGCACCTTCGCCGCGAACGCGTCCGCGACCGACTCGTGGACGATGAAGCGGTTCGCCGCGGTGCAGGCCTGGCCGATGTTGCGGAACTTCGCGAGCATCGCGCCGTCGACCGCCTTGTCGAGGTCGGCGTCCTCGAAGACGACGAAGGGGGCGTTCCCGCCGAGCTCCATCGAGACGCGCAGCACGCCCTTCGCCGCCTGCTCCATGAGCCGCACGCCGACCTCGGTCGACCCGGTGAACGAGAGCTTGCGCAGCCGCGGGTCGGCGATGATCGGCGCCGAGAGCTTCGAGGCGGACGAGGAGGTGACGACGTTGACGACGCCGGCGGGCACGCCGACCTCCTGGAGGAGCGCGGCGAACGCGAGCGTCGTGAGCGGGGTGAGCGTCGCGGGCTTGACGACGGAGGTGCAGCCCGCGGCGATCGCGGGCGCGATCTTGCGCGTCGCCATCGCGAGCGGGAAGTTCCACGGCGTGATGAGGAAGGTCGGGCCGACGGGGCGCTGCGAGACGATCATCCGGCCGGTGCCCTCGGGGTTGAGCCCGTAGCGGCCGTGGATGCGCGGCGCCTCCTCGGAGAACCAGCGCAGGAACTCGGCGCCGTAGTTCACCTCGCCCCGCGCCTCGGCGAGCGGCTTGCCCATCTCGAGCGTCATGAGGAGCGCGAACTCCTCGCGGCGCTCGATGAGCAGGTCGAAGGCGGAGCGCAGCAGCTCGCCGCGCACGCGCGGGGCGGTCGCGGCCCAGGACTCCTGCGCGGCGACCGCGGCGTCGAGCGCGCGAACGCCATCGGCGGCCGTCGCGTCGGCGATCTCCTTGATGATCCGACCCGTCGCGGGGTCGTGGACGGGGATGGTGCCGCCGAGTTCGCCGTCGACCCATTCGCCGCCGATGAGCAGCTGGCCTGGCACCTTGTCGAGGAGATCGCGTTCTGCGCTGTCACTCATGGCGAAAGCCTATGCCCGGTCCGGGAGGGCATCCCCGCGGGAGTAGAATCGTCCGCGGCCCGTTTCGCGGAATGAGGGAAGCACCCAGTGGATCTGTTCGAGTACCAGGCCCGTGACATCTTCGAGAAGTACGGGGTCCCCGTACTCGCAGGCATCGTCGCGGACACCCCCGAGGAGGTGCGCGCCGCGGCCGAGCGCTTAAGCGGCGTCACCGTCGTCAAGGCCCAGGTCAAGACCGGCGGTCGCGGCAAGGCGGGCGGCGTCAAGGTCGCCAAGAGCCCCGACGACGCGTTCGAGGCGGCGAAGGCGATCCTCGGCCTCGACATCAAGGGCCACGTCGTCAAGCGGGTCATGGTCGCTGCGGGCGCCGACATCAAGGAGGAGTACTACTTCTCCGTGCTGCTGGACCGAGCCAACCGCTCCTACCTCTCGCTGAGCTCGTACGAGGGCGGCATGGAGATCGAGCAGCTCGCCGAGGAGCGCCCCGAGGCGCTCGCGAAGGTCGAGATCGACCCCGCGACGGGCGTCACGCTGGAGAAGGCGAAGGAGATCGCCGTCGCGGCGAAGTTCCCGGCCGACATCGTCGACAAGGTCGCGCCCGTCTTCGTCAAGCTCTACGAGGTCTACACGGGCGAGGACGCGACGCTCGTCGAGGTCAACCCGCTCGTCCTCACGGGCTCGGGCGACATCGTCGCGCTCGACGGCAAGGTCTCGCTCGACGAGAACGCCGGCTTCCGCCACCCGGAGCACGAGGCGCTCGAGGACAAGGACGCGACCGACCCGCTCGAGGCGAAGGCGAAGGAGCACGACCTCAACTACGTCAAGCTCGACGGCCAGGTCGGCATCATCGGCAACGGCGCGGGCCTCGTCATGTCGACGCTCGACGTCGTCGCCTACGCGGGCGAGAACCACGGCGGCGTGAAGCCCGCGAACTTCCTCGACATCGGTGGCGGCGCGAACGCGGAGATCATGGCGGCGGGCCTCGACGTGATCCTCGGCGACTCGCAGGTCAAGAGCGTCTTCGTCAACGTGTTCGGCGGCATCACCTCCTGTGTCGCGGTCGCGAACGGCATCGTCAAGGCGCTGGAGATCCTCGGCGCCGCGGCGACCAAGCCGCTCGTCGTGCGGCTCGACGGCAACCAGGTCGAGGAGGGCAAGGCGATCCTCGCGGCCGCGAACCACCCGCTCGTCACCATCGCGGAAAACATGGACCAGGGCGCCGACAAGGCCGCCGAACTCGCCGCTGCGTGACGCGGGTCGAGTAGCGAACAGCGCGCGGGTCGAGCAGCGAAGCGTATCGAGACCAGAGAGACCAAGGAAGACGAATGTCGATCTACCTCAACAAGGACAGCAAGGTCATCGTCCAGGGCATCACGGGCGGCGAGGGCACCAAGCACACCGCGCTCATGCTCAAGGCGGGCACGAACGTCGTCGGCGGCGTCAACGCGCGCAAGGCGGGCACCACTGTCGCCCACGAGGCGGCGGACGGCACCGAGGTCCTGCTGCCCGTCTTCGGGAGCGTCGCCGAGGCGATGGCCGCGACCGGTGCGGACGTGTCGATCGCGTTCGTCCCCCCGGCGTTCACGAAGGACGCGATGATCGAGGCGATCGACGCCGAGATCCCGCTCCTCGTCGTCATCACGGAGGGCGTCCCCGTGCAGGACACCGCCGAGGCGTGGGCGCACGCCCGCGTGAAGGGCACGACTCGCATCATCGGCCCGAACTGCCCCGGCATCATCACGCCGGGTGAGGCGCTCGTCGGCATCACGCCGGCGAACATCACGGGCAAGGGACCGATCGGCCTCGTGTCGAAGTCGGGCACCCTGACCTACCAGATGATGTACGAGCTGCGCGATCTCGGCTTCTCGACCGCGATCGGCATCGGCGGCGACCCGATCATCGGCACGACGCACATCGACGCGCTCCGCGCCTTCCAGGACGACCCCGAGACGAAGGCGATCGTCATGATCGGCGAGATCGGCGGCGACGCGGAGGAGCGCGCGGCGGACTTCATCAAGGCGAACGTCACGAAGCCGGTCGTCGGCTACGTCGCGGGCTTCACCGCGCCGGAGGGCAAGACGATGGGCCACGCGGGCGCGATCGTGTCGGGCTCCGCCGGCACCGCGGAGGCGAAGAAGGTCGCGCTGGAGGCCGCGGGCGTCAAGGTCGGCAAGACGCCGTCCGAGGCCGCGTCGCTCATGCGGGAGATCGTCGCCGCGCTGTAGCACGCGATGCGGTAGAACGCGATGGGCCGGCACGGTCGTCGCGGGGCGTTCCCGGCGCGGCCGGGTGCCGCTATGGTCGAGTGGATGTCTCGTCGTCGCCGCGCCTCCGTGCTCGCCGCAGCGGTGGCGGTGCTCGCGCTCGTCGCGGTCGCCCAACCGGCTGCCGCCGACTCCGACCCGGTGTCGCCGTTCGACTTCGTGCCGGCTGCGGCACTCGAGTCGGCGAAGCAGGTGCGTGCCGACGGCGCGGTGCTCGTCGAGGTGTACGCGCGGGTGGGCGCCTTCGACTCGATGCTCGCGGCGGTGAGCGAGCTCATCGAGATCGAGTCCGTCGCGGCCGACTACGGCGTCGTCGTCGGCTGGGCGCCGCCGGACGCCCTCGACGTGCTCGACGCGCTGCCCTCGGTCGGGTCGGTCGAGACGCCGCCGCCGCCCACGTCGGGATCGCTGTCGCGTTCGGGTGCCTCCGTCGCACTCCCGCTCGTCGGCGCACCCGCGGCATGGACGACGGCGCCGTCGTGCCGCGCCGTGCCCGTCGAGGCCGACGGACCCCTTGGCACCGCGGTCGCCCGGGCGCTCTACGGCACCGACGGGACGGGGGTGACGATCGGCGTCATCTCGGACTCGTTCGCGGCGGCCGGGGCGAGCGCCGCGACGACGGCCGAGCAGGACGTGCTGCGGGGCGTGCTTCCCGGAGCCGCGAACCCTTGCGGGTACACGACGCCCGTCGGGATCGTCGCGGACGGGGACACCGGCTTCGCGGAGGATGAGGGCCGGGCGATGGCCCAGCTCGTGCACGGCATCGCGCCCGGCGCCCGGATCCTGTTCGCGGCGGGCGGTCCGAGCGCGTACGTCATGGCGGACCGGATTCGCGCGCTCGTCGCGGCCGGGGCCGACGTCATCGTCGACGACCTGACCTACTTCGGCGTGCCCATGTTCCAGTCGGGGCCCGTCGAGGACGCGCAGGCGGAGGCCGTCGCGGCGGGCGTCGCGTACTTCACGTCGGCGGGCAACGGCTCGTTCGTGAGCGAGGACACGGGCCGACAGATGGCCTCCTGGTACTCCGACGCCTTCGCGCCGATCGACTGTCCGGCGGCCCTCGGCGGGACCACGGGGAACACCGGCTGCATGAACTTCGGCTCGACGGCCGACCCCGACACGTCGCAGCGCATCCGGGTCGCGCGCGATGACGAGGGCGCATTGAGCCTCGTGATGCGCGTCAGCTGGAACGAGCCCTGGTACGGCGTCGATGCCCCCTTGGCGGTCTTCGCGCTGACGACGAGCCCCACGCCGACGGTCGTCGCCGCGGCCGTGTGCCCCATCGACTCGCCGCTCGACCCGTACGTCTGCGAGCGCTCGTCGCTCAATCTGGTGCTCAGCGACGCGTCGGGGCTGCTGCCGCTCGACGACGTCATCGAGCTCGACGTCGTCGTGATGCGGGGCCCGACCACGCCGGTCGTCGACCCCGCCACGGTGCCGACACCGGGCCTGCGCCTCGACCTGAGCCGGCCCACCGCGGGGTCGTGGCTGGCGATGGAGCACGACGAGTCGGTCGCGGTCGACGGCCGGCAGGTCATCGTCGGCACGTCGATCCTCCACAACTCGGGCGGTCCGAGCGCGTTCACGGTCGGTGCCGCGCCCGTCGCGACGCCGGGTGCGCTCGAGTCGTTCAGCTCCTTCGGTCCGCTGCGCCACGACTGGGCGCCGCTGTCGTCCGAGCCCGCCGGCACGCCGGCGGCGCCGCTCGCGGCGGCGTGGATCCGTCCCGGTCCCGACGCCGTCTCGATCGACGGCCTCCTCACGACGTTCTTCGGCGATGACGATCGCTTCTTCGGCACGTCGGCGGCGGCGCCGACGGCGGCTGCTGTCGCCGTGCTGCTCCTCGCCGCGAGCCCGGGCACGAGTCCGGAGGACGTGTACCAGGCGCTGCGCGACTCAGGCTCGCCCATCACGGGGCTCGCCGGCGTCGCCGGTGAGAACGCGATCGGCGCGGGCCTCATCGAGGCCTCGGCGGCGCTCATCGCGCTCGGTGCCGTGCCGGACCCGCTCGCGGCGCCGGTGCCGCCCGTCGAGGTGCCGGCGGACACCGCGGCCCTGGTCGCGGCGCAGGGCGATGCCGGAGTCCCGGAGCTGGCGACCTCCGTGTCGGGCTCGACCGCGACGGTGCGCGGCATCCCGGGCGTCGCCGCCGGCGACTGGGTGTGGGCCTTCAGCTATTCGACCCCCGCCGATCGCGGCTGGGTGCGCGCCGGCGCGGGCGGCGCGGTCACGGTCGGGATCGCGGGCCTCGCCGACGGACTGCACCACCTCGCGTTCTTCCGGGGCGACGACCTCCTCGCGACCTCCCTCTTCCTGCTCGGCGCCGACCCGGCCGAGGTGCTCCCGGCGACCGGCTCCGACACCGGCGCCATCGCGGCCGCAGCCTCCTCGGCGCTACTCGCGGGCGCCCTGCTCCTCGGGCTGCGCGCCGCTCGTCGTCGACGCGGGGCAGCGGCCGGCTGAAGCGCGGGTCACTGCCTGATTCGGAAGCGCCGCGGACGCGCATCGCAACCCCGACCCTGCGCGGGTACCGTTAGCGGGTGGCTTCGAAGACGACTCGGTGGATCCGCGATCACCTGGCGACCGCGCCCGCGATCTACGGCCTCATCGTCTACGTCGTCCTCATCATCTCCACGAGCGACGACGAGCCCGAGGCGATCTTCGTGCTGCTGTGGTCGGCGATCGCCCTCGTCGTGTTCTACCTCGCGCACTCCTTCGCCGAAGCCCTCGCCGCTCACGACCAGCCGAACCTGGGGGCCGCGGCCCGCAAGGGCCTGGCGCACTCGTCCGGGATGCTCTACGCTGCGATCCTGCCGTCGATCGCGCTCGTCATCTGCGCCATCATCGGGATCCCCGGCGAGGACGCCTCGAACTGGTCGCTGCTCGTCGGCGTCGTCGTGCTCGCCTACCTCGGCTACCAGGCGACGGCCGACCGCGGCGCGAAGGTCTGGGTGCGCCTCCTCAGCGCACTCCTGACCGCGTTCCTCGGCTTCGTCATCATGTTCATCGACTACATGGTGCACTGAGCCGTGCCGCGCTGGCTCACCGCGATCTTCGCCGGCGCGGAGACGCTCCTCGTCCTCGCGATCGGCGTCGGCATCCCGCTCGTCGCGACGACGCTCGTCTGGGCTGCGCAGTACGGCTTCGCCGCGGACTACGTCGTCGTGTGGCGGATCGCCGCCGATGCCTGGCTGCTCGGCCACGGCGTCGACGTCGCCTTCACCCTCGCGCCCGAGACCGCGGAGGCGCTCGGGCTCGCGGGGGCGAGCGCGCCGATCGACATCACGATCGCGCTGCTCGGCTTCGCCCTCCTCACCTTCCTGCTCGCACTGCGCGCCGGGCGCCGCGTCTCGGAGGCTGGCCACCCGATCGTCGGCGCGGTCACGGCGATCGCGGTCTTCGCGGGCGGCACGATCGCGATCGTGCTCACCGCGCTCCACCCGGACGCGCGGCCCTCGATCGTGCAGGGCGTGATCTATCCGACGCTCGTCTTCGCGGCGGGGATCGCGGTCGGCATGGCGACCTCGTCGCTGCGTCCGCAGCAGGAGCGCCCCGACCGGTTCGCCCGCGCCGTGCGCCGGATCCGCGAGCGCATCCCGGTCGACGTCCGCGTCGGCATCGACGGCGTCGTCCGCGGCTCGATCGCAGCCGTCGCGGGACTCATCGCCGTCGCGGCCGCCGTCACGGCGCTGTCCATCGGCATCGCGTTCGCGCAGATGATCGCGCTCTACGAGTCGCTCCACGCGGAGATCCTCGGCGGCGCGGTGCTCACCGTCGCGCAGCTCGCCCTGCTCCCGAACGCGGTGATCTGGGCGGCGTCATGGCTCGTCGGCCCCGGCTTCGCGGTCGGCACCGGGTCGAGCGTCAGCCCGTTCGCGACCCTGCTCGGCCCGGTGCCGCCCATCCCGCTCTTCGGCGCGATCCCCGCGGAGGCGCCGCCGCTCGCCTGGGTGCTGCTCATCGCCCCGCTCGCCGCGGGACTCGTCGCCGGCATGCTCACGCACCGTCGGATCAGCCCGGTCCTGCGCGACTGGTGGGCGGTGCTCGTCGGCATCGGCGCGGGCATCCTCGGCGGCGTCATGATGGGCGTGCTCGCCGCCTGGTCCGCGGGCGCGGGCGGCCCGGGACGCCTCGTCGGACTCGGCCCCGACGGGGTCCAGGTGGGGATCTGGGCGGCGATCGAGTTCTGCGTCGCGATCGTCGTCGGCATGCTCGTGCACGCCCAGGTCGAGGCGTTCTCCCGCCGCCGCCTGCCGCTCTCCCGCTGAGCTCCGAGCGGTAGTCTTGGGGGGTGCTTCGCGTCGTCGTGCTCATCTCCGGCGGCGGCACCAACCTCAAGGCGCTCCTCGAGGCGGCCGACCAGCCGGACTTCCCCGCGCGAGTCGTCGCCGTCGGATCCGACGTCGAGGCGGACGGGCTCGCGCACGCCGAGGAGCGGGGCATCCCGACGTTCATGGTCCCCCTCTCGGGCCACCCCGACCGTGACGCTTGGGGCGAAGCGCTTCTTGAGCAGATCTCCGTCTGGTCGCCCGACCTCACGGTCCTGAGCGGCTTCATGCGGCTCCTGCCGGCCGCCGCGGTCGAGGCCCTCGCCCCCGCCCTCGTCAACACCCACCCCGCCTACCTCCCGGAGTTCCCCGGCGCGCACGCCGTCCGCGACGCGCTCGCGGCCGGCGTCAGCGAGACCGGTGCGAGCGTCATCGTCGTGGACGCCGGGGTCGACACGGGACCGGTCATCGTCCGCGAGCGGGTGCCGATCCTCCCTGGCGACACCGAGGCGAGCCTGCACGAGCGCATCAAGCCGGTCGAGCGGCGCCTGCTCATCGACGTCGTCCGGCGCGTGGCGGACGGCACCCTTCGACTCGCTGCGCTCGCTCAGGGAGCCGGTGGGGAATCGCCCGCTCAGGGAGCCGGTGGGGAATCGTCCGCTCAGGCAGCGGCCACAGAACAGGAGACGCGCTAGATGTCCGGTCCCTCGATCGACCCGTCCGAGTACCGCGAACGCGATGTCGTCCCCATCCGCAGGGCGCTCGTCGCGGTGAGCGACAAGTCGGGCCTCATCGAGCTCGCCCGCGCGCTCACGGACGCCGGGGTCGAGATCGTGTCGACCGGCGGCACCGGCGCGGCGATCGCCGGCGCGGGGCTGCCCGTGACGCAGGTCCAGGAGGTCACGGGCTACCCCGAGCACCTCGACGGCCGCGTGCGCACGCTGCACCCGGGCGTCCACTCCGGCCTCCTCGCCGACCTGCGCCTCGAGCGCCACGAGCGCGAGCTCGCCGAGTTCGGCATCACGCCCTTCGAGCTCGTCGTCGTCAACCTCTACCCGTTCGTCGAGACCGCCGCTTCGGGCGCCGCACTGGACGCGGTCGTCGAGCAGATCGACATCGGCGGCCCCGCGATGGTGCGCGCCGCGGCGAAGAACCACGCGAACGTCGCCGTCGTGACCGACCCCGCCCGCTACGGCGAGGTCGTCGCGGCGCTCGCCTCGGGGGGGACGACCCTGCAGCAGCGCCGGGCGCTCGCCCGCGACGCGTTCCGGCACACCGCCTCCTACGACGTCGCGGTCGCGAGCTGGCTCGGCGCCGCCGTCGCGCCCGACGAGGACGGAGGCCCCTTCCCGGCCTGGGTCGGCGCGAGCTGGAGCAAGCGGGCGTCCCTGCGCTACGGCGAGAACTCCCACCAGTCGGCGGCCCTCTACGGGCAGGACGCCGGCCGCCCCGGCATTGCCCAGGCCCGCCAACTCGGCGGCAAGGAGATGAGCTACAACAACTACGTCGACGCCGACGCGGCCGTCCGCGCGGCCTACGACCACGAGGGCCCCGCGATCGCGATCATCAAGCACGCGAACCCATGCGGCATCGCGACCGCGTCGACGCTCGCGCAGGCCCACGCCCTCGCCCACGAGTGCGACCCCGTCTCGGCGTTCGGCGGCGTCATCGCGGCGAACCGTCCCATCGACCTCCCGACCGCCGAGTCGATCGCGCCGATCTTCACCGAGGTCATCGCCGCGCCGGGCTTCGCGCCCGAGGCGGTGGAGCTGCTCGGACAGAAGAAGAACCTCCGGCTCATCGAGCTGCCCGTCGATCTCGAGAACCCTTCCGGCTTCGAGAGCCCCGGCATCGAGCTGCGTCAGGTGTCCGGCGGTCTCCTCATGCAGCAGGCCGACCGGCATTTCGCGGCGACGGATGGCTGGGAGCTCGTCGCGGGGGAGCCGGCCGATGCCGCGACGCTCGCCGACCTCGCGTTCTCCTGGCGCGCGGTCCGCGCCGTGAAGTCGAACGCGATCCTGCTCGCCTCGGGCGGCGCCTCCGTCGGCGTCGGCATGGGTCAGGTCAACCGTGTCGACTCGTGCCGGCTCGCGGTCTCGCGTGCCGGTGAGCGCGCCGTCGGCTCGGTCGCGGCGAGCGACGCGTTCTTCCCCTTCGCGGACGGGCCCGAGATCCTCATCGACGCCGGCGTCAGGGCGATCGTCCAGCCTGGCGGCTCGGTGCGCGACGAGGAGGTCATCGCGCTCGCGGCCTCACGCGGCGTCACCATGTACTTCACGGGCGAGCGCCACTTCTTCCACTGACCTTTCCCCTCCCGCTTTTCAGGAGTGCGGCGGGTTCGCGTGCGTATCGCACGCCGACCCCGCCGCACTCCTGAAAAGCGGAAGGGGCGATCAGGCGTCCTGGGGGTCCGGGGCAGGGGCGGCGGGGGTGCCCGCGCCGGGGCTCCAGCGGGCGCGGCGCATGTCGAGGCGCAGCGGGCTGAGCATGGGCGTGCCCTCGGCACGGTAGCGGTCGAGCGCCTGCGCCTCGTAGCCGGGCAGCAGGTGACCGTCGGCGTAGACGACCCGCCACCACGGCAGCTCGCCGCCGCTGTGCGCCATGATCCGGCCGACCGCCCGCGCGGCGCGCGAGCCGACCGCCGCGGCGACCTCGCCGTACGCCATGACTCGTCCCGGCGGGATCGACTCGGCGACCGCGTAGACGGCCTCACGGAACGCCTCGTAGTCCGAGGGGGCCGACTCCTCGAGCTCGGGGGCGGAGCTCACAGGGCGAGGACCCCGAAATTCTCCCCGTACTGCGTCTCCCGCACGACGACGAAGCCGAGCGCACGGAAGAAGCGATCGGGGCCCGCCTCACCGGGCTCCCAGAGCGCCGTGATCTGCGAGAACCCGCGCGACTTCGCCTCCGCCGCGAGCGCGCGCACCGCGAAGGAGCCGATGCCGCGCCCCTGGCGTTCTCCAGCGACCGTCACCCGCCACACCGCCGAGCGGAACTCCTCCTGCGGATCGTCCGGCGCGAAGTTGCCGCGCACGAAGCCGACGACCTCGTCTCCGTCGAGCACGACGCGGGGCCACGACGCCGTCGGATCCGTGTAGGAGTCGGCGAGCGAATACGTCGGCGGTGTCACGAACTGGTCCTGACCGCTGCGCAGCGTGAGCGAGTTCGCCGCGAGCGCGGTCGTCGCAGAGAGCTCCTCGAGCCGAAGGGTCGCCATGGACCCAGAGTAAGCGGCGATCCGCGGCCCTGTCACCTGGCGGACACCCATCCCGATATGCTCGCCGCGTGGTCGTCGAGTCGTTCAACGGTCCCTGGACCCTCGTCGTCGTGCTCCTCGCCGCGGGGGGCGTCGTCGCGCACTACCTGCTGCGCCGACGCTCGTTCGAGGTCAAGCGCGCCTGGCTGCTCGGCCTCGCATTCCTGACGCTCGCGTCGTCAATCGCCTTCCACATCGCGTTCCTCGTCGACCCGCCGGAGCAGGGCTGGCCGTTCTTCCAGAACCTCCCGCTGCACCTGTGCACGATCATGTCGTGGGCGATGCCGCTCGTCGTGTGGTTCGACTGGAAGCCGCTGCGGGCGGTCGCGTTCTACCCGGGGGCGATCGCCGGCATCGCCTCGCTCGTGTCCGCGACGCCCGCCGAGCAGGGGCATCCGCTGCTCGACCCGCGGTCGTTCTTCTGGGTCGCGCACGCGCTGAACGCGATCGTGCCGTTCCTGCTCGCCTCGCTCGGCCTGTACCGGCCGACCGCGCGGCAGGCGCTGCAGTCGGTCGGCTGGGTCGCACTCTTCGGCCTCGTCGTGATCCTGCCGGTGAACCTCGCACTGCGCGCCTGGGTCGACCCGGGGGCGAACTACTTCTATCTCTTCTCGCCCGAGGGCGCCGACATCCTCCAGGTGCTCTGGGACCTCATCCCCGTGCCGATCCTGTACGTCGCGCCGATCCTCGTGCTCGTGCTGCCCGTGCTGTATCTCGAGTGGGGCATATACAAGCTGCTGACGCGGCAGTGGCGGCGCACCGCGCCGACCGCGCTCGCCGCAGCGTAGAACGCGATCGGCGGATCAGCCGGGCCACACGGCCGGGTCTCGCCGATCGTGGATGATCCGACTGACGACGACGAGTTCCGCGTCGGGGAGCGCCAGATACCAGATCGTGTAAGGAAATCGCGTGAGACTCAGTCCATGCCAGCCGTTGCCCCGCGGTCGACCGATGAGCGGCAACTCGCCCAAGTGCTCCAAGCGGCATCGAGCTCGTGCCTGAGCCGGTCCCGAATCGAAGCGGCGGCGTGCTCGTACCATGCCTCGATGCCATCGAGATCGGTGCGCGCGAGACTCCGGAGTGTCAGTCGGTAAGCCATGACCCCCTGGCCCGAAGCTCTGCTTTCACTTCGTCCCAAGGAGTCTCATCATCCGGATTCTCGATCATGTCCAGCAGGCTCTCCTCGAGCAGCCTGCGGGTCGCCTCGTCCACATCTGGCCAGCCGCGTCGGGTCGACTCGAGTGCGCGCGCGATGACCGCCTCGCGCGACCCCGGCGAGGGGGTCATCGCGTCGGCTGACGCATGCCTGATGTCGACCATGCGGTCAGACTACGCCTGACCGGCGACAGCCGCCTTGTTGCCCGCAGGCAGCCGTGCGCAGATGTGGATGAATGAGCGATGCCGCGTCCTGTGAGGGGCTGAGCTCGCGAGGCGTCCTGGAGGTCAGAGACCGTCGACGATCGCGTTGAGCGTCGCCGAGGGGCGCATCGCGGCCGAGACCTTCTCAGCGTCGGGCGAGTAGTAGCCGCCGATGTCGACGGGGTGGCCCTGCACCGCGAGGAGTTCGGCGACGATCGCCTCCTCGCCCTCGCCGAGCGCGGCCGCGACCGGCGCGAAGACGGCGGCGAGCTCCGGGTCCTCGGTCTGCGCGCCGAGCTCCTGCGCCCAGTAGAGGGCGAGGTAGTAGTGCGAGCCGCGGTTGTCGATGGTCCCGAGCGCGCGGCCGGGGGACTTGTCGTTCTCGAGGAACGTGCCCGTCGCGCGGTCGATCGTGTCGGCGAGGACACGGGCCTTCGCGTTCCCCGTGACCGCCGCGTACTGCTCGAAGGAGGGGGCGAGGGCGAAGAACTCGCCGAGCGAGTCCCACCGCAGGTAGTCCTCGGCGACGAACTGCTGCACGTGCTTCGGCGCGGAGCCGCCCGCGCCGGTCTCGAAGAGTCCGCCGCCGTTGAGCAGTGGCACGATCGAGAGCATCTTCGCCGAGGTGCCGACCTCGAGGATGGGGAAGAGGTCGGTGTTGTAGTCGCGCAGCACGTTGCCGGTGACGGAGATCGTGTTGAGCCCCTTGCGCAGCCGCTCGAGCGAGTACGCCGTCGCGAGCTCGGGCGAGAGGATCTCGATCGTCAGGCCCGTCGTGTCGTGCTCAGGGAGGTAGGCGCGGACCTTCGCGATGATCGACGCGTCGTGGGCGCGAGTCTCGTCGAGCCAGAAGATCGCCGGGTCGCCGGTCGCGCGGGCACGGGCGACGGCGAGCTTGACCCAGTCGCGGACGGGGACGTCCTTCGTCTGCGTCGCGCGCCAGATGTCGCCGGGCTGGACGGCGTGCTCGATGACGGTCTCGCCCGCCGAGTTCACGATGCGGACGGTCCCGGTCGCGGCGATCTCGAACGTCTTGTCGTGCGAGCCGTACTCCTCGGCGGCCTGCGCCATAAGCCCGACGTTCGGGACGGTGCCGATCGTGGCGGGGTCGAGGGGGCCGTTGCGCTTCACGTCGTCGATGACCGTCTGGTAGACGCCCGCGTAGGAGGAGTCGGGGATGACCGCGAGCGTGTCGGCCTCGCCGCCGTCGACGCCCCACAGCTTGCCGCCGTTGCGGATGAGCGCCGGCATCGACGCGTCGACGATGACGTCGGAGGGGACGTGGAGGTTCGTGATGCCCTTGTCGGAGTTGACGTAGGACAGTCGCGGTCCGGCGGAGATCGCGTTCTCGAACGCCGCCTTGATCTCGGCGCCGTTCGGCAGCGCGTCGAGTCCGGCGAGGATGGAGCCGAGGCCGTCGTTCGCCGACAGGCCCGCCTCGGCGAGCTCCGTGCCGTAGCGCGCGAACACGTCGGCGAAGTACGCGCGCACGACGTGCCCGAAGATGATCGGGTCGGAGACCTTCATCATGGTCGCCTTGAGGTGGACGGAGAAGAGGACGTCCTCCGCCTTCGCCTTGCCGATGGCGTTGCGCAGGAACGCGTCGAGGTGCTCGGCCTCGAGCAGCGTCGCGTCGACGATCTCGCCCGCGAGCACGGGCAGCCGGTCCTTGAGCACGACCGTCTCGCCGTCATCGGTGACGAGCTCGATGCGCAGCACGTCGTCGGCGGGGAGCGTGACCGACTTCTCGTTGGACTTGAAGTCGTGCTCGCCCATCGTCGCGACCTCGGTCTTCGACCCGGCGGGGAAGGGCTTGTTGCGGTGCGGGTGCGCCTTCGCGTAGTTCTTGACGGACTGGGGCGCGCGGCGGTCGGAGTTGCCCTCGCGCAGCACCGGGTTGACGGCGGAGCCCTTGACGCGGTCGTACTTGACGCGGATCGCCTTCTGCTCGTCGGTCGACGCCTCGTCGGGGTAGTCGGGGACGTCGTGGCCGTCGGCCTGGAGCTCGGCGATGGCCGCCTTGAGCTGGGGGATGGAGGCGGAGATGTTCGGGAGCTTGACGATGTTCGCCTCGGGCGTCTTGGCGAGCTCGCCGAGCTCGGTGAGCCAGTCGCGTCCCAGGCCGAAGACGGCGAGGATGCGGCCCGCGAGCGAGATGTCGGCCGTGTCGATCGACACGCCCGCCTGCTTCGCGTAGGCCTTGACGATCGGCAGGAAGCTCGCGGTCGCGAGCATCGGCGCCTCGTCGGTGTGGGTGTAGTAGATCGTCGACTCCGTCACGTACTCCATCCTCCCACGCGGGCACCGCGCGGAATTCCGCGCCGTCACCCCCGGTATCCGAGTGCCGAACGCAGGATCCTGGGACTCGCATTCGACATCTCGCACTCGGATCCAGGAAGGGATGGACGCAGGAGGCGTTTCCGAACAGGTCTTCAGTGAGACGCTGTGGGAGGAGAACGCGATGGAGTCGCTCGAGGAGCAGATCGCCGCGGCCGGCCGGACGGTCGCGGACGACGCCGGGGTGCGCGCCGCGCTCGCGGAGCTGGTGGCGGCGCGGACGCGCCGGACCAGGTCGAAGCGGAGGATCGGGATCGGGCTCGGCGTCGCCGGAGTGCTTCTGCTCGGGGGCGTGGGCGCTGCCGTGGCCGCTGGTGCCTTCGACTGGGTCCTCGAAGACCCCGACTACTCGATCGCGCGCGATTGGCACGACGTCGAGGGCAACTATCTCGGTTCGTGCGAGGAGCGAGTGGACATCGATTTGCTCGACGAGCAGGTCCGCCCGGTCGTCGCGGAGTGGTTCGCGACACACGACCTGGATTCGTATCTACCCGAGCCCTCGTTCGTCGCTGCGTGGCTGTACTTCCGCGGTGACCCTGGGCGCCTGCCGGAGCTCATCTCGGGGGAGCACGTCGATGCATACCGCGACAACATCCAAGGCACCGAGGGGTCGTGGCCACCAGAGATGCGAGCGCAGTACTCCGACGCGAAGATCTTGCACTCCGCCTTCGTGAACGTCGTGCACCGCGAGATCCTCCATGCGGTCTTCGATTCCGGTCTCGAGGCCGAGTATGTGAATCGCGGGATCGCATGGTCCGGTGAGATTCACTGCACGACGGACCCGGACACCGCCGAATGAGCCGCCGTACCGCCGTCGAGCGGGTCCTCGCCGACGCCGCGCCCGCGCTGCTCGGCTACTTCCTCCGCCGGATCGAGGCGGCCGAGGACGCCGCGGACCTGGTGGGTGAGACGCTCGCTGCGGTATGGCGTTCTGCGCGCCGGATGCCGTCCGATCCGGAGGCCGCGCGGATGTGGTGCTTCGGCGTCGCGCGCAATGTGCTGCGCAACTACGAGCGCGGCCGGCGCAGGCGGGACGCGCTCGCGGATCGGGTGCGCGAGTCGATCGCGCTCGCCGGGACGCCGGCGTTCTCCGACGAGGAGCTCGATCTGCGGGCCGCGATCGCCGCCCTCCCGCCGGAGCTCGCGGAGCTGATCCGGCTCGTGCACTGGGATGGGTTCACGGTCGCGGAGGCCGCCGACCTGCTCGGGGTACCGGCGTCGACGGCCCGGTCCCAGCACGCCCGCGCGAAGCTCCTCCTCCGGGAGGCGCTCGCACCGGATCCGGCGCTCCCACTTCCCTCGGACCCGTCCCAGACAGCGGCGTCAGCGCGGACACCCGCCCGGAAGCGGGCTGAGGAATCGGCTCCGGGCTGAGGAATCGCGCCCGGGATCTCAGCCCGGGGTGGATTTCTCAGCCCGGGGGGAGCGGGGAGCGGCGAGGGGGGGGCGAGCGGCGAGCGCCCGGAGAACGCCATCGGCCCCGGACTGGGGGAGGTCCGGGGCCGATCTGCGGGGCGGTTCGGGTGTCGCCCCGCGGTTCAGGCGGTGGGCTGCTCGACGGGGTCGACCTGCCCGATCGGGGCGGGGGCGGAGCCGGTCGCGATCTCGACCTTGCGCGGCTTCGCCTTCTCCGAGACGGGGATGACGACGGAGAGCACGCCGTTGTCGTAGTGCGCGCTGATCCGGTCGGTCGCGATGCCCTCGCCGAGGTTGAACTGGCGCTGGTAGGTGCCGGCGGAGCGCTCGCGGGCGAGCCACTTGACGCCCTCGCCGCTCGGGGCGGTGCGCTCGGCGCGCACGGTGAGGACCTGACCGTCGACATCGACGTCGATCGAACCGGGGTCGATGCCCGGCAGGTCGGCGGTCATGACGTAGTGGTCGCCGTCGCGATAGAGGTCGATCGGCATGAATCGGGGTCCCTGGCGGGTGTCGAGGAGCTGGGCGGCGACGCGGTCCAGCTCACGGAACGGGTCGAAGACGACAGCCATCGTTGAGCTCCTTTGTCCATCTGGTTCGTGACTTGAGTCACATCGACTCAAGTATGTCCAGATTAGCACTTGCAATATGAGAGTGCTAAGAGTTCGCACAGAGCGAACGCGACGCAGCCGGCACTCCGGCGCCGCCTTCGAAGCCCCCTCTGAAGTGGACGCAAACGGCTCCATCCCGTCGCTGCCGACGACCATTTGCGTCCATCTGTGCGGCCTCTGCGGCGGCAGACCTGCGCCGGTAGGTCCGGAGAGCGCGGCCCGGAGCGCAGCGACGGAGCTGCGATAGCGGGCCGCGCTCAGGCCGCGCCCGTGCCGCGCTCAGACCGCGCCCAGGCCTCGCTCAGCCCCCGCCCAAGCCCCCCTCAGGCCCCCGAGAACACGTCCCGCCGCACCCGCCGCACCCCGACCCGGCGCAGCGCCGCGGTGAGGGACGCGACCATCTCCGGCGGGCCCGAGACGTAGGCGACCCGGCCCGGGAGGTCCGGTACCGCGGCCATGAGATCCTCCGCGTCGAAGCGCCCGGGGCCGAGCCACGCCCAGCCCTCGGGCAGCGGCTCCAGGGCGACGGGGCAGGACAGCACGACGCGCGCACCCGTCGCCTCGAGCTCCGGCAGGAAGGGCGGCACCTCGTCCCGCGAGCGGTAGACGAGGACGTAGTCGTGGCGCGGATCGGCATCCCGCAGCATCGCGAGGAACGGCGTGATCCCGATCCCGCCCGCGACGAGGAGCGCCGCCGTCCCGACCCGCGGCGCCGTGAAGTCGCCGAAGACGCGGGTCGCGGTCAGCTCGTCCCCCGACGACATCGCCGCGAGCGCCCGCTTCGCGCTCGAGGCGTGCGGGGGGACGGAGAACGCGATCTCAAGCTCCCCGGAGTCGGGCGCCGACGCGATCGAGAACACCCGGCGCCGACCCCGGAAGTCGCGCGGCCGATGCGGGACGGTCAGCTCGAGCGCCTGGCCCGCGGAGTGCGGGACCGGCGCGTCGGGACGCAGTCGCACCGATATGACGTTCTGCCCGGGCCGCTCGACGCCGACGACCGTCAGCCGGATGAGGCGGCGCGCGCCGAAGCCCCAGGCGAGGACGTTCGCGATGACGATGCCGAGCTCGGGGCTCGAGTAGATCGGGCCGAGGCCGAACGGCACCGACGCGACGAGCGCCGCGAGCGCGGCGACGAGGACGCGCTGCCACCACCGCGGCGGCAGCGTCTGCGGTTCGCTCAGCATGAAGCCCGCGGCGAACACGATCGGCAGCGAGCCGAGGATCGTCGCGAGCGAGTCGCCGAGGGGGATGCCGAACGCGAGGAACTGCGACGTGCGGAACGCGACCGCGACGAGGATGTACGCGATCGCGACGGTGACGACGCTCGAGCGGTAGCAGACGATGAGCGCCCCGACCGCGACGAACGGCAGCAGCGGCGGCGTCGCGACCCACCAGGTCGGGGTGGCGAGCACGGGCGCGCCGGCGAGGTCGAGGATGCTCGCGGCGAGGCCGGTGACGAGCGCGCCGAGCGCGGCAGGGTTGAACATGTGCCGTTCGAGTCGGACGACGAGGAAGCGCGACGCGCCGGCGATGAGCCCGGCGAGCGCGACCCCGAGCAGGTTCGGGGCGTCGGCGCGCGGCGTGAACAGGAGGAAGACGAGGAGCGCCGAGACGAGCACCGACTCGAGCTGCGGCCGGGCGCGGACGATCGCCCCGCCCGCGTAGGCGCCGACCGCCGTCGCGGCGAGCGAGACGATGAGCGACAGAACGCCGTCGAGCGGGTCGAAGGACAGCACGCCGACGAGCATGAGGACGAGTGCCGCGATCGCGATGATCCAGAGCACCGCCGTGATGAGCACGACGGGGGTGAGGCGTCCGAGCGCGCGGTCCACGCCGCCGCGCGCGGCCGCGGTCGCCGCGAGCACCGCCCTCATGCGAACACCTCTCCCGGGAATCCAGCCGAGACCTCGATGCGTCCCGATGAAGAGATCCTGGCCCATTCGACCCCGAGTCCGCTCGGCAGGCGGGTGCCGGAGGTCATGAAGAGCGCCGTCGCGACCCCGTCGGCGGTCATCGCGTCGGCGCCGATCGCCCAAGTCGCGACGATGTCGTCGACCGGCAGGCCGGTGAGCGCGTCGATGACGTGGTGGAGGCCGTCGCCCCAGGCCCGGCGGTTCGTCGCGGACGCGCAGATCGCGCCGTCGCCGAGCTCGACGACACCGACGGCGAGGCGCGGATCGGCGGGATGCTCGAGCGCGACCCGGATCGTCCCGGCGCCGCGGCGGAGGATGTCGCCGCTCGCGTCGACGACGAACTCCTCGATGCCGTGCGCATGCAGCACCTCGCCGACGAGGTCGCACAGCTGGCCCTTGCCCGCGGCGCCGACGTCGATCGACACGGGTCGGGGTGCGGAGAGCACGACGCCGTCCCACGCGATCGCGTCCTCCCAGCGGACGGCCGGCAGCGCGTGACCGGTCGCCTTGAGCGACATGCCGGCGCCGTAGCCGAGCCGCGCGAGGCTCGCGCCGACGAGCGGACTCATCCGGCCGCCCGTCGCCTCGTACAGCTCGCGGTAGAGCTCGAGCAGCGGTCCGGCCTCGGCGGGCAGCCGCCACTGGCCTGGCTCGCGCCCGATCCGCGCGACGAGCGAGTCGGCGCGGAACCGCGACCAGGTCCGGTCGTAGTCCGCGACCCGCTGCAGGATCGCGTTCTGCACCCGCTCGTCGAGAGGCTCGGCCGTCGCGATCT
>Ga0180219_1000414_pt1 | contig 35872 bp, 50 predicted proteins | sample eDN3rd30CBELigMG_FD_151338 | JGI IMG/M metagenome (GOLD analysis project Ga0180219, IMG submission 151338) | Enriched Miracle-Growth compost microbial communities from Emeryville, California, USA - eDNA 3rd pass 30_C BE-Lig MG (version 2)... ... | reverse complement strand
GAGGGCTGAGCCATAAGCCTCCCGCTTTCGCGTTGACCGGGATCGGCGCACTCCCTAGGGAAGCCGGTCATTGCCGGATTAGCACAGTGGTAGTGCAGCGGTTTTGTAAACCGAAGGTCGCGGGTTCAAATCCTGCATCCGGCACCAGCTTTTCAGCCATTTTTGGCCAGCCAGCAACACCGCCCGAAGGTGCGCGTGAACCTTCACCATGTCAATGCCTTTGCTGCGTTGGTCAGAAATGAGGGATGGAATCGAGCATATGTTCGCTCGGTTATCCGACTATCAGTGTGTCCGAGAAACTGCGCGATCTGCGAAAATGGGACGTTTGCCTCGGCCATCCAGACCGCTGCGCTGTGCCTCATCATGTGCGGGGTGACTTTCAAACCCGCCCTGCGCGCAGCGGCCTTGAAGCCGTTTTTGATCGACGCAACCCTTTCCCTGCCATGCTCGATCACATAGTCAGATAGCGCGCCTTCCTTGGCCGCTAGAAGTGCGTCGCGAAGCTGGTCGTTCATGGGAACCGTTGCGCGATATTTGCTCGTCTGAACGCGCTCTATGGGGTTCAGGATGACGACATTTCGTTCGAAGTCCACGCGGTCCCAGGTTAGGTCCAGAAGCGCATTGGTGCGGGCGCCCGTTCCGACTGCCAGTTGCAGGAAAATCTTGATGTGCGGGGCGAGGGCATTGTCCAGCAACCGACGAAATTCGGTCTTGCTTATGTGCCCGACATTGCTCGCCGGGATCGGCGGCATCTTCACAAACGGCGCCTTGCCAATAAGCTTGGTCTTCTCGGCCCAGTTGAGCGCGGCGCGAATGACCGCCAGTTCGTTGCGGACCGTGATTGCCTTGCAATGGGCGCGCTTTACCCGATAGTCGATAGCGGCCTGCTCATCCACGCGTGAGACTGGCATGCGATCCCAGAACGGCTTGGCCGCCTTCCATGCAACGGATGCCCGCTTGATTGATGCGATGTCGGCTTTGGCGATCAGATAGGCGGAAACGGCCTCTCCCACTGTGTGGACCTCCCCGCCTATAGACCGGCGTTGCCAGAATGAACGAGCTGCGGCCTCTGCGGACGCTCGATCAGTCGTTCCAAGCGAATGTCGGTGGCGTCGTCCGCCTTCATGCCAGACAATGGCGAGCTTATCCCGGTATCGTTGCAGGCTATATTCTGGCATTCGTATCGCTCCACTTCGTCTGCCCTGATGCGGAGAAGCTTGCCCCCAAGCTTGAAGGCGCGAAGTTCTCCCGACCGAATCAATGAGTAGACGGTATCTGAACCGCATCCCCAATGCTCGGCAAGGCTCGCCACACTGAAGACTGCCGCTGTCACCTGTCGTCTCCCTTGCTCTGGGGGGCAGGCGGGATCGCCTCAAGCGCCTGATGAAGCTCAGTCCACCAGCGGGCGTGCTCTGCACGAGCCTCCTTGAATGCAGGTGTAGGCACGAAATACCCTTCGCCACCGCAGCGCGGGCATTCCATCTCGCCGTAATTCTCGCAGTAGCATTGATCTCCGCCGCAATAGCACTCCGCTATGCCCATGCCTTGGCAGCGATCACACCATTCCGCATCGGCAGGCCACCACCGCCCGCAATCGTCATAGAAACCCTCATTGTCGGCAGGGTCAGCCATCACGCATCTCCGATCTTGGGGGCGGACTGGATCATGGCGCGATAAACGGCTCTCGACCTGGGATACGGCCCTTTCTGCGAGAGGAAATCTCGATGCGCAGCGGCGCCATCGATTAGCATCTCCTCCGTCGCCTCCTTCGGCACCACCACGTATCCCGCCTGCTCTATGGCGGTGAGGACGGCGCGGGATGACGCCAACGCCACAGCTTCGCACGCTGTCTCGCTATCCCACTCGGTGGACGGCCAGATCACATCTTTGATCGCCTCTGCCAGTGCCTGGAGGGTTAGGTCGGTCATGCTGTGGCCTGCCCATCATGGCTGATCGCGGCGAGAACGGCATCCTTGACGCCGTGTATATACCAATCGCCGCCGCGCTCTATCCTCGCGAGCAACGTCTCGGCTGCCGTCTCCTCCGGCTCCCATTGGCCCTCAAGGCCGTAGCATGAGCAGTGCGAACCACTGACCTCTAATAGCTTACCACCCCGTCGGAACAGCACATATGCATCGCCGCTGTAATTCTCATATTCATAAGCCGCGACCAGCACATCCGCGCCATCAAGGGCGTCGGCCGGCGCCTCGAAATCTCGGATCACATCCGTTTTGTCGCCATCAGCCCAAATGTGCAGGTAAACCATGATCTCTACGGGGAGGCTTGTTCGGCGCTCCCCGCTCCCTTGTGGAAATTCAGTCGATTCCGAGCGCCGCGCAATACGTAGCCAACAGCGCCTCGGCTTCCTGCCGATCGTGCTTCTCCATCTTGCGGAGCTTCACGATTTTACGGATCGTGGGGGCGTCAAAGCCGGTTGCCTTTGCCTCCAGATAGACGTCCTTCTTGTCGTCCTTGAGGCCCTGCTCCTCCGATTCGAGGCGCTCAATGCGCTCAATCAAAAGCCTGAGCTGGTCAGCGGAAACGTTGGGGTCAGACATGGATGGTCCTTTCGTGGGAGTAATCATGCGGCACGTTGGCGGCGGGAAAGCTCAGCATCCCATTGCGCGAGGATGATTTCGCGCGCCCGTTCAGCCGAGAGGTGCTTGTTCTTCATGATGTGGATGTATTCATCGCGCAGATGTGGTGGGCACCAGCCCAGCTTGCGTGAGCGAAACGTGGCGACACGGCGCGCGATAACATCTGGCTCCTGCTGGCGTCGGCTCGCGATCATCTTGCGAAGCCCTTCCGCCTGCCGCGCCTTCTCACGCTCGACGAAAGCAGGGTCTTGCCGCAGTTTTGCCAACGTCGCCGCATTCGACCGAGCCTTGCGCGCGCGGAAATGGGGGTCGGCCCACTGCGCCTTGCAATTGCAGGACCGGCAGCGCTTCGCCTTCGCTGATTTCGGATGATTGCACGTGACCATCACGCCGCCTTCAACCCCTCGATCCGCTCCATCGCGTATTCGCGCAGAGCATCAGCTTCCTCCTCGCCAAGCAGCGGGAGCAGCGCAGACACGCGGTTATTCACATCCGCGACGATCTCCGCCGCGTCGATCTCAGCTTTGGCGCTGGCGAGCGTGACAGCCTCGCCGGTCTGGTCAGCAGGCTTGCCTTCCTGCTCCTTCTCAATGATCTCGCCGGTTTCTGGATCGGCGGCCTGGTCCGCGATCTGCTGTTCGATCAGGTCAAGCTTTGACGCCGCCGGCAACATTTCGTCATCATGAGGCTCGGCAGCCATGGCGAGAGCGGCGGAATTGACCACCATCGTCTCGTCACGATCGAACTCGGCTTCAATATCCGTGGAACTCGGCAAGCGCTTGGCGAAGCGGCGCATGACCGTCTTGCGAGCCATTTCCGACCACCACGAAACCCATGGGCCATTGCCGGATGCGCGCGATACCTTCCGCACCTGCTCGATCTGGGCCACGTTCATGATCTCGGGCGGGACGACCTCACCGCTCTTGAGCGTGGCGATGGCGTAGGCGCCGATTGGCTTGCCACGATCCGAGAACCATTCAGGCGCAAAGATAGGAACCGAGTCGATGCCGGGCCGATACGTGAACTTGTCGTGCTCATGGACGACATGCACGTCGACGCTCGAAATCTCGCCCGACTGCCTGATCTTTTTAAGGACGCCCGCGATCATCGGCATCCACTGCACCTGCTTGCCGCTCTTGCCGTTGAAGATGACGAGCGCGCCTTCCCGGCCATCGGGGAGAAGGCCGTCTTGTGCCGCCCGCACCACGGCAGCAAACAGCGACCGGCGAACGACGCGAAGAACGATGAGGTGAACAGTCAGCGGGAGGTCGCGCTTCAGTTCTACAATGGCGAGCCGTTCGGAAATGAGGAGCAGGGTCGCAGCCAGGTTGTGACCCGCGACGTGGCCGAGGTCATCGACTACATGCTCGCCAGCGTCCTGCGCACGATGGTCAGCGGCGATCGTGTCGTCGAGTTTCAGGCCATGGCCGATGACGATCGAGAGGCCGTTGAGGAGGCGAACGAGGCAGTCGGCCAGTATTTCCTCAATGCGCAGGACGGCTATCGCGTTCTCCACGACACGCTGAAGTCCGGCCTGCTGGAAAAGACGGGCGCGGCAAAGACGTTCGTCGAAACGAAGCCCACGCGACAGACGGTCGAGGTTGATGAGTTCCAGCTTGCCCAGATGCAGGATACAGTCCAGATCGACGCAGCGGAGGAATTGCAGCCGGCGACGATCGACGAAACGGGCGAGACGATCCAGCCTGCGATCTGGCGCGTCTCCTATGTCGAGAATGCGGTAGAGTTTCCCGATACCCCGATTCCGAACGAGGAATTGCTGGTCGCGAAGGACAGTCGCTTTCTGGAGGACGGTTATCACGCGCACAAGGTCCGCAAGACCGTGTCGCAGCTCCGTGAGATGTTCGGTGAAGTCGTCGACGAAACGCTTCTTGGCTTCGACAGCCAGAACGGCGGGTCAGGCCTTGCCGATGTGCGCGATGCGAACAAAGGCGAGAGCTTCCGTGATGGCCCCAATCGGTTCGCGTGGCTGCTGGAGGAATATTGCTACTATGACCTCGACGGCGACGGCATCGCAGAGTTCCTGCGCGTCCAGCGTTCGGGCCGCCAGATATTCAGCGTCGAACAGGTCGAATACAGTCTGATCGAGGAATGGTGCCCGTTCCCGATGCAGCACAGGCGGGTCGGTCAGAGCCTCGCCGACAAGTGCATGGACATTCAGCTTGTGCGCTCAGTCCTGCTGCGCCAGTCGCTCGACAACCTGTACCTGTCCAATGTCCCGCGCATGCTTGTCCCGGAGAGCAGCATGGGTGATAGCACGGTCGATGACCTGCTGACGGTCCAGCCCGGCGCACTGGTGCGATATATGGGTGCGCAGCCGCCTTCGCCCCTTACCACACCTTTCGTTGCGGACAGCTCGTTCCAGGCGCTGGAGTTCATGTCGGGGGAGCGCGAGAGCCGGACGGGCATCACGCGCATGAACCAGGGGCTGGATGCTGATGCCCTCAATAAGACGGCGACCGGGACGGCCATGATGCAGGCGGCCGGCCAGCAAATGGAGGAGTATATCGCTCGCCATTTCGCGGAGTTCCTTGGCCGGCTGTTCCGCAAGAAATACCGGCTCATGCGCGATTACGGCCAGTCGTTCACGACGATGGTTGATGGCGTGCTCAAGATCGTTGACCCCTCTCGCTGGCCTGACGATGTGCGTGTGATCGTCCGCGCTGGTCTGGGCACAAACCGCAAGGATCAGCGGGTGCAGGCGCGTATCGCGGCGCTCCAGATCATGCAGGGGGCGGCGCAGGGCGGCTCGCGCACGGTGAGCGATCAGAACGTCTATGCGATGCTGCGAGGTCTCATGATGGACATGGGCCTTGGATCGGTCCACGAGCTTGTGACCGACCCCGAACAGAACCCGGCCCCTGAGCAGCAAGACCCGAAGATGGCGGAGGCGCAGGCCAAGGCCATGCTCCAGGCTGAGAAGCTTGAGGCGGACAAGCAGGAGGCAGCGGTCAAGCTCGATCTCCAGCGCGAGGAAGCGGCACTCAAGCTTCAGCTTATGCGTGAGGAAGCGGCGGCCAAACTCCAACTGGAGCGCGAGAAGGCAGCGGCAGAGGCTGACCTTGCCCTTCGCCAGCAGGATTTCGAGATGCAGATGGCCCGCGAGCAAATGGTGCTCCAGCGTGAGCAGGCGGCGCACAAGGCCGATCTGGATGAGCGGGCTGTGTCGAAGAAGCGACCGGGGGGACGGCTCGATGCCTAGATATGTCCGCCCGCCCCGCGCTTCTGGCTGGATCGAGGATGAGACCTTCTCCCCTGATCCATCGAACGCGCCGTGCTTGACCGTAAGCGAACATGAGGCGGTCGATACCGGCCTTGTCTGGGCCGATGGGTCGCCTGTGATGCGTGCCCCGAACCCTATTGGATTTCACGATTGGAACGCCAATGACTGACGAAGAATCCATCGCACGCGGCCTCGAAGCCGAACGCGCCATGAAGCTGCTTGGCCCAGCCTTCGAACTCGTCATTGCCGACTATCTCGGCAAGATCGTGGACATCAGCGCCGCCGAGCCATGGGAGGCGGGCAAGATCAGCAAGCTTGCCATGGCGACGAAGATCGCGCGCGAGGTTCAGGGGCAGATCACCGCGATCGTGCGTAGCGGTGAACTGGCGCAGGAGAAGAAGCGCCGGGCTGATGTGATCGCGGACATGCCGGCCGAGAAGCGCAAGTGGGCGCTGATGGGGGGTGTGCGATGAGACAGGATGCAGCCCAACAGGCCTATGACCGCCTCATGGAGGCGCAGCGTCTCAACGCCTTCGATCAGCCCGAGCGAGAGACGCCCGAGCAGCAGGCGCAGCGCTGGCAGACAATCAGGATCAAGCGGACGACGAGGAGACGCGCCCCTGCCTGAAGAAATCAGCTAGTCGCGAGCACGGCGTGAGCGAACGGGGTCGGCCCAAGTAGCAATAATCGCACGGTCAAAACCAATGCGACGGGCAGCGGTCAAAATGTGGCACCGCAACGATGAGCATAGAGATGGCCACGCAGTTCGCCGATACGGGCGCGCAGGAAGAACAGGTTCAGGAAGAGCCGCAGGCGCCTGAGACCCAGAAAGAGAACGAGAATGAGGTCTTGGACCCGGAATCGTTCTATGATAATCAGGATGAAGCCGAGCCTTCTGATGAAGATCTTGAGCAAATCGATGACGGCGGCGAAGACATTGATCCCATCGCCCCGCCAACATCGTGGAACGCCGAAGATAAGGCAGATTGGGACGCTCTCCCTCGCAAGCAGCAGGAAATCATTGCTCGACGCGAAGCTGAGCGCGACAAACACCTTCTTTCCAAGGCGCGGGAAGCTGCACAAGCCGAGCAGCGGGTCAAGCAGGCGGCACATGCCGAACTTGCGAAGATCTACCAGAACTCGGCGGCAGAACTTGAGCGCTATGCGTCCATGTTCCTGCCTCAGGCTCCCGATCCCCGATTGCTCTATACGGGCAATCCCCAAGATGCGCTGACCTATCAGCAGCAGGATGTCGCTTACAAGCAGGCCTCAGCCCAGCAGCAGCAGTTGCAGCAGGAGGCCCAGCAGAGAGCGGCGGAAGCCCAGCGGATACAGGAGCAGCAGGCGCTTACCGAGAGACAGGCCGATGCGGCCCGCCTTCAGGAGGCGCTTCCGGACTGGTTCGATGCAGACAAGGGACCGAAATTGCAGGCTGAACTGCAATCCATCGGTTCAACGCTCGGATATCCAGTCGAGCTGATGGCGGAAGCCACGGCCAGCGACATTCTCGCGCTCAAGACCGCAGCCGAATGGAAGGCGAAAGCCGACAAGTTCGACAAGTGGATGAGCCGGAAAATGTCGGCCGTCGCCAGAGCCAAGAAGCTCCCCCCGAAAATCGCGCGTCCCGGCACGGGCGGCGGCCAGCAGGCCACGAACGATCCGGTGAAGCTTCTGTATCCAAACGATTGATAGGAGGCCACCTTGGCAACCATCGGAAACGACTATCTCAGTCTGATCGATCTCTACAAGCGCGAGAACAAGTTCGGCAATCTGACGCCGGTGATCGAAGCGCTCAACATCCTCAACCCGCTCGGCGAAGACGCCGTCTATGTCGAGTGCAACCAGGGCAAGGAGCACCTGAACACCATTCGCACCGGCCTGCCGGCTGTGACGTGGGGCAAGCTGTATCAGGGTATTCCCAACAGCAAATCCACCACGGCGCAGGTGACGGACACCACGGGCTTTGTCGAGGGCCGCAGCCAGGTGGATGAACGCCTGCTTCGCCTGTCGAAGAACCCCGGCGCCGTCCGCATGTCCGAGGCTCAGCCGTTCCTCGAATCCATCGCGCAGGACGTGCAGACCAACTTCTTCTATTCCGACACGGCCACCACGCCGGAGCGGTTCAAAGGGCTTGGCGCGCGCTACAACGTTCGCACCAATCCGAATGTCGTCCATGGCGGCGGGGCTGGCTCCGACAATACCTCGATCTGGTTCGTCACATGGGGCGAGCGCCAGACCTCGCTGCTCTATCCGGAGGGCACGGCGGCCGGCGTCGATCGCATTGATCGCGGCTCGCAGCAGGTGGCTGATGATGATGGCAACTACTACTTCGCAAAGGTCGAAGAGTTCCGCCAGCATATCGGCGTCTCGACGGGCGATTGGCGCTTCAATTCCCGCATCTGCAACATCGACGTGTCGGATGCGGTTGCCGGTTCCGTCGATCTCTACGGCCTGATGACCTCCGCTTACTACAAGCTCCAGGGTCGCAAGAACCGCAAAATCCAGAACGGCGGCATGATCTCGCAGGGTCGCACGGTGATCTACATGAACACCACGATTCTGGAGGTTCTTGACCGACTGGCGACCAATGCCGGCTCGTCCGACAACTTCATCCGTCTGAAAACGACGGAGATCGAGGGTCGGGAGATCAAGACGTGGCGTGGCCTCCCCATCCGGGAGACCGATGGCTTGATCAACGCCGAAGCGCTTGTGCCGGCCACCTAAGGAGACATGACATGATCTTTGATCGCACCAACCTCTTCTCCAACGCGCAGGCTATCACCGCATCGGCGGCGTCCACCAACGCCATCGATCTCGGGCCGATCGCCAGTGGCGTCGTTCGCGATATCGGGCCGGGGACGGATATCCCGCTTCTGGTCCAGGTCGTTGAGGCATTCGACAGTGCGGCGGATGACGAGACCCTGACTGTCGCGCTCCAGCTCGACAGCACGGACACGTTCACGCCGGACAAGTCGATCACGCTCGGGACGATCTCGAATGCTGACCTCAAGAAGGTCGGCACGCGCATTCCGTTCCGCGTCGTGCCCGATGGGGTGAACCTGCAATTCGCTCGCCTCTACTACACGGTAGCTGGCTCTGGCGCCTTCACGGCCGGCAAGATCACCGCCGGCATCGTGGCGGCTGTCCAGACCAACAACCGCTGACGGAGGCAACGATGGAGAAGAACAAGGTCCGCTACGTCTCTTCGGCTCCCGCACAGGTGGCGGGCCGATACTACAAGCCGGGCGAAGTCTTCGAGACGGACGCTCCGAAGGCCGACGACTGGACCGAAGTCGATCCCGCGCCGAAGTCGCCCCGAGCAGCGGCCAGGGCGAAGTCGTAACGAACGAGGCCGGGGGTCACGCTCCCGGCCTTCCTTTCCGAAAGGCTGACCAATGCAGGCGTTCAACAGCCCCTATTCAAGCGGCGTTTCCTACACCGCGATCCCTGTCACCAAGAGCGACAGCACGACCTATGACCCGCCCCTGCGCTGGCTTGACGTGACTGAGGCGGGAGACGTGACGTTCATCGACGGACGCGGCGAGAGCAAGACCGTGACTGTGACGGCGGGCTATTCGCTCAAGTGCCTTGTCTCCAAGGTCATGAGCACTGGCACGACCGCGAGCGGCTTTATCGGATACCCCTGATGGCCATTGCGCTCTCTGTCGTCACGCCCGGCACGATTGGTGATTACTCCAATCTGCAAGACCTTGTCGCGCGCTATATGGACCGTGACGACCTTGATGCGGATATAGCCAACTTCATCGTCATCGTCGAGGCAGAGGCCAATCGCGTCCTGCGGGCGGTCAACATGGAGACCAAGACGCTCTGGGTCATCGACGATGAGACCTTCGCCCTGCCGTCCGACTTCCGCCGCTTGCGCAAGATGCACATAGAGGGCGAGCCTGATCGTCCACTGACAGAGATTTCCCCGGTCGCGGCGCCCATGATCTATGACGGGTCAGCGGGCACGCCGCGCTCCTACTGGATCGAGGGCCGCGTTCTCACATTGGCGCCGCCTCCCGCAAACGAGACGACATTCCGCGTCACTTACTACGCGAAGATCACCCCCCTCACTCCCGATACCCCCATCAACTGGCTTCTGGAGGAGCATCCGGACGTCTATGTCTGGGGCGTTCTTCGGGAGGCGGCCGCCTTCATCCGTGACCCCGAGGCGATTGGGTTTGCAGACCAGCGGTTCAACACCGCCCTTGCGCAGCTCCAGCAGGAAAGCCGCAATGATCGCTTCGGCGGCGGCCCTCTGGTCCCGACCGGCATGCGCCAGCCCTGTGGCGGGGTCCGGTGCTGACGGTTCTGCTCTATGGAGATTTGACGCCCGACAGGAAGGCCGGCCTGATCGGCGCGGTCAACGTCTGGCCGCTCGCGGAGGGGTATCGTCCTGCACAGTCCTGTCAAGACCTCACGCCGTCACTGAGCGGGATTCTGGGCGGCTGCGCCTTCGTCGGGTCGGATGGGACGGCGGCGATGCTCGGCGGCAACGACACGGACCTCTATCGCTATTCTGGCGGTGCATGGACCAGCGTTCTCGACACGCTCACGGCAACGTCGTGGCGGTTCGACCAGTTCGGCGACCTCGTTATCGGTGTGAACGGTGATGCCCCGGTCAAGTTCGATCTCGCAGGAGGGACTGCCGCGCCACTGGACGGCTCTCCTCCCGTCAGCGATCTGGTTGCGACAGTCCGGCAGCAAGTGTTCCTCGCTGGTGATCCATCGGACAGAAATCTCCTGACGATCTCGGGCTACAACGATGCGGAAGGTTGGACTGTCGGCACGAACCAGTGCCTGGCTGTCCCGTTCCCGTCTGGTGGGGACATCATGGGCCTTGCCGGCGGTGAGACCGGGATCATCCTGCAAAAGCGGTCGATCAAGCGCGCGACCTATACGGGCGATGTCACGGTCTGGCAGTTCGATGAAATCAGCCGTGATGTGGGCTGCATGGCGAAAGGATCGGTCGCTGTCGCCGGTCTCATGATCTTTTTCCTCTCGGAACAGGGCTTCAAGGCGTGCGACCGAAATACGGTAGTGCCCATTGGTCAGGACAAGATAGACCGCGAGTTCTTCCAGTCCTACAGCCGCTCTGACATCGAGAAAGTGCAGGCGGCGGTTGATCCCCGCTCGACGACCGTCGTCTGGGCCATGCCCGGCAATCCCGGCCGCCTCTGGTGCTACAACTGGTCGCTCTCGCGTTGGACGACGCTCGATGTGGCAAATTCCGGCGTGTTCTCTGGCTTCACCGCGAACATTTCGCTCGACGCCGTCGATGCGGCCTATCCCGGCGGCCTCGATAATCTCCCCTTCTCGCTCGACAGTCCTATTCTGGCTGGCGGCAATCCGCTGTTCCTCGTCATCGGCAATGATGGGACGGTCGGCACGTTGACCGGCGACAATCTGCCGGCGCGGTTCACGCTCCAGCCTCAAATGCTGGCAAATGGCAGGCGCGTCCGTGTGCGCGGCGTGCGTCCGATTTGCGACGCGGCGCAGGGCACGATCTCGATAGACAGGCGCGCGCGTGCCGGTGACCCACAGAGCATTGTCGCCTCCGGGTCGATCCGCTCCAATGGCAGCGCATCCATAAGGGCAAACGGCCTCTATATCGGAACGGTCCACGATATTCCGTCCGTGCCGTGGACCTACTGCGCCGGGATCGAACTGCAATATGAGACAGAGGGCGAAAGATAATGGCGTTGCTCGTCCCGCCGACCGCTACCAACCTGCCGGAATGGGTCCGCAAGGCGGCGACTGCCATTAACATCCTCCTGTCACGACAGGCGTTCCCCGCGCTGTCCACGGCACCGGACGATCCTGTTCCGGGCCAGAGTTATTTTGATACCGGAACCAGCAAGGCGCGCGTCTGGGACGGCAGCGCGTGGAATGATCTCTGGTGAGCGATTGGGCCGAGTATGAACGCTTCCGGCCTAGATTTGCCGAGATGCTTGATGAGCGCTTCTATCCATTGTCGTGGCTGGATGAGCAGATCGCGGCCGGGAACATAATCTTGCTCGCGCAGGATGACAGTGCTATTCTCGTCAGTGTCCGCAGCTATCCGAGTGGGTTGAAGGAAATCCACGGTGAATGCGCGGTCGGGAAGCGCGAGACGATCGTCTCAGCCCTCATCCCTTTAGCCGAACAATTTGGACGCGAGATTGGCTGCGAATTTGGCGCCATTTCCTCGCGCAAGGGCTGGGAAAAGGTTATGCGCGCATCTGGTTATGAGCTTCATCAGACTGTCATCCGGAAGGCTCTGTAATGGGACGTCGGGCACTTCCGTCTCCGGAGATACTTCGTGAGTTGCTGCGCTATGAGCCGGAGACAGGCAAGCTATTCTGGCGTCAGCGGAACGAGAAGTGGTTCAAACCGACGCCCTATATGGACGGGACACGCTCTGCTGGCTGGGCAAAGCGCAATTGGAACACTAAATTCGCTGACAAGGAAGCGTTCACGCATATTGACCGCAAGGGTTATCGGAAGGGTGCGGTCCTTTCCGTCAACTGCTGTGCACATCGCATAGCATGGTCCATCTTCCACGGTGAAGATGCCCCGGAGTTCATTGACCACATCAACGGAAATGCGAGCGACAATCGCATCGAAAATCTACGGGCCGCGACATGCCAGGACAATGCGAGAAATGCAAAGCTCTATTCTTCCAATAAGAGCGGAACGCCTGGTGTGATGTGGGAAGACTCTCACAAAGCATGGGCGGTGAAGATCAATATCGCCGGGAAGCAACGTAGGATTGGCCGTTTCAAGCTTAAAGCCGATGCTATTTCGGCGCGAAAGGCGGCTGAGCGCGCGCATGGCTACCACCCCAACCATGGAAGGGCAGCCTAATGGGATTGTCAGGCTCCCGCACCACTACGACGAGCGGGCCGTCTGCACAGGCGTTGCCGTATCTCAACACCGCGTCGTCTGCGTTGCAGAACACCTATAACAGCACAGCCGGAACGAACGCGCAGATCGGCTCCAGCCTCGCCGATGCCTTCCGCCAGTTCAATCAAAGTCGGCAGAACAACCCGAACACCGATGCGGCGAACGACTATATCGGTCGTGTGCTAGGTGGCGAATTCCTGAACGGCAATCCCCAGCTTCAGAACGTCATCGACACGACGAACGAGAGTGTTGCCGACCGCGTCAATGCGCTGTTCTCGAAAGCCGGACAGACCGGATCATCCCGCCAGATCGGAGAACTGGGCAAGCAGCTTTCAGCCAATGAAAGCGGCCTGCGCTATCAGTCCTACAACGACGAGCAGGACCGCATCGGTGCCGCCATTGCACAGGCGCTCGCGATGCGCAACGCGGATGCGACGGACTTGCAGATCCTGACCGGCCTTGGCTCGTCGGCTGCGCAAATTCCTTGGCTCGGCGCGAACAACCTTGCGGCGGGTCTCGGGGGCCTCTGGGGCAATAGCCAGACGACGACGCAGAAGCAGAGCGGGAATGTGCTGGGAAGCCTGCTCGGCCTCGGCGGCAGCGTCCTTGGTGGTTGGGCATCTGGGGGCTTCAAATAATGGCGTTGTTCGATAAACCCAATCCTTTCGGCGTGTCTGATGCTGGCAATTCCATTGTGGCTGGAGATCGCCCCCCGTTGAATATGGGCGACTTCCCCGGCGTGCCCAAGGTGCGCGCGGGCATGTTCGCTGCCGGTTCGACTGGCCGCAACCTGCTGGGCTATCTAGGTGACGCACTTGCGCAGTTGGGGGGTGTGCGCGGCAACTTCGCCCCTGCCGTTGCCCAGCAGCGCCAGCAGCAGTTCATGGCCCAGCAGGCCCAGCAGAAGCGCATGGCCGACTATCAGGATTGGGTGGCCCAGCAGCAGTACAAGGCGGCAAATCCGGCTCCACTGGCACCGACCGAGTTTGACCGGGCGCTGATGGCATCAGGAATCCAGCCTGGCACGCCCCAGTGGACAGACGCATACAAGACCAAGGTTCAAAACACGCTCGATCCGTGGACGAATATCGTCAGCGGCGGCGAAAGCCTCTCGGGACGGCAATCCGTGGTGGAGAGGGCTTTAACGGGAGGAGGTGATCCAGCATCTAGCGGTGGAATGCCGGACTGGTGGAGCACATTCACCCCTGAGGAACAAGCGGTCATCATGCGCCAAGGCCAAGGAAGAATGAACCGCCCGTCCGGCTCACCGTTGTCGGGAGCGGCCAACAGCAAGACCGTTGGCGGCAAGCAATACTGGCAGATCAACGGCAAATGGTATGACAATCCGGAGGGCCGCTGATGCCTGAGGTCTCCGATCCCGCGCTCTTGGGGGAGTTAAACGGGCGATCAGCGGGCGGACTCATTCGGCGCCCGACCAACCCCTACGCCGAGCGCGAGCAGGCCCGAGCGGATGCGTCCAACAGCCGACAGGAGGCATCCGCCAGCCGAGATGCGACACTCGACGCCAGTACCCTACGCAACCGTGACTTCGACAACGTAACCACGCTCCGCAAAGAGTATGACGCGCAGCAGGTGGTGAAGGAATACCGCGCGATCCTGCCACAGTTGATGGCCGGCCTCACCAGCGCGAAAACCCCACAAGGCGACCTTGCCCTGATCTATGCGTTCGCAAAGACGATGGACCCCGGCTCGGTTGTTCGCGAACAAGAGGGTGCGGCTGCGGCTAACACTGCAAGTTATTGGGACGCGAAGGCCGAGCAGATCAAGAAGGATTTGGGCCTCTCTGACGCCCGAGGGCTGCCCGAGAGCGCCGCGCGTGGCATGCGCCTTGAGATGAATCGCAAGGTCGCGGAGATGGCCAAGGCTTACGGCGTCCAGCGCGCGCGGTTTCAGGAACTTGCCAAGCAGAACGGCTATGATCCCGAGCAGGTGGTCGGGCCGATGGAAGCGCAGCCCTACTATCAGCGCTATCAGAAGGCTATTGGAGAGCTGCGTGGCAAAAACGCGGGCAAGATTGCCGGGAAGGGCGATACTTTTGCGACCTCGGATGATCGCCGAGTAGCCGGCGCCATCAATGCGGCGTTCAAGGGCGGCGCGACGTTTGAAGACCTCGACGCGATGCACCGCGCGATGACGCGATCGGAGCAAAACCCGCAAGGCGTTGGTCTGGGCGACGAGCAACGCGCCAATGTCGAGCGACGCGACGCCGGCCAGCCTGTAAACGAGTTCGTTCCTGCTCAGAGCGGTGTAGTCGATGACTTCATGGCCGCGATGGGCGATTTCGCGCAAACGCCTGTCGGAACGGCTGTAGGATCATATGCCAATGCCGCGCTCGCTGGCCTCCCTCAGCTTGCGACTGGCGATGCGCCGTTTGAAGCGATGCGCGACAGGAATCCGGCGTCGGCATTGGTCGGCGACGTGGCTGGAGGGTTGACGACTGTAGTAGGTGGATCGGGCGCGCTCGCGAAAGCTGGCATGTCCCTCCCACGCGCGGCCACCGCTGCGAATCTTGGTTACGGCACGCTTTTCGGGGCCAACACCAACGAGGATAACCGCCTTCTTGGCGCTGGCATCGGTGCGGGCAGTTCGCTTGCTGGCGACCTCGCCGGCCGGTTTATCGCGGCCCCGCTGGCCACCCGTGCGATCGAGAGCAGGCCTGTGCAGGCAGCGGCGAATAGCGTGCGCGGCATGTTCGGGCGCGGCCCTACTCAGCCCCCCCGCAGGATTGACAGGGCAGAGCGTCTTATCGCCTCGGAACTCTCCCCGCGCGTCGATGACATCACGTCCCGGCTCGACGAGGCGGCGCGGCTCAATCTGCCCTTCTCCATCGCGGACGCTGATCCTGCCATGCGTCAGCAGCTCGGCAGCGCGTCCCGCCTCAATCCAGAGGTCCATTCGGACATCGGACGACAACTGACAGATCGCTCAATCGCGCAGGCAGATCGAGCGCTGGAGGGTGTGAGCAGCCTGACGCCGCCCGTGAGCATGTCTGATACGCGCAATGCGATCAGGACCGCAGCCTGGACCAAAGCCGCCCCCCTATATGAACAGGCGTTCGATGCCCCCGCCCCGGTCAATGCGACGATCGACGAGATACTGAACACGCCATCAGGGCAGAAAGCGGCCCGCAACGCCTATGACATCGGTGTGAATGGCGGACGCTCTCCGGCCGATCTGGCGCTTGGACTCAATCCGGACGGCACGGCGCGGCTCGACGCCAATCCAACCTATCGGACGCTCGATCTGGTCAAGCGCGGTTTCGATCAGTCTCTGAACGACTTCCGCAGTCCTCTCACAGGCAGAGTTGACCTTGAAGGCAATCCGCTCGCCCAAAGCGTCAATGACATGCGCCAGCGGCTCGTGTCCGAGCTGGATGCGGGCAATCCGACCTATAAGGCTGCACGCGAGACTTACGCCAGTGCCATCCGCCCTCGCGAGATGCTGGATCGTGGCTATGAGGCCGCCAAACCCGGCATTACGCAGGACACCTTCCGGCAGATGACAAATGGCCTGGATGAGCCGTCCATGGATGCGTTCCGACGCGGCTATGCCACGTCCATGGCGGATCGCATCAACAAGGCGAGGCTTTCGGCCAATCCTTATGATCTTGTTGCCGGGACACCGGACCAGCAGGCCAAGCTAACCTCGCTGTTTCCGAATGCAGACGATTTCCTGCGTAGGCGGACACTTGAGGGCGACATGGCATTGACGACCCGCGAAGTGACCGGCGGATCCCCCACACAGGGCCGTGCCGTAGCGGATGAGCGCTTCGTCGGCCCCGGCATGGACGATGTGGTTGATCTCGGCATGAGCGCCGTTACGGGCAATCCGCCGACCGGATTCGCGGCACGTCGCATGGGCGGCATGTTCGCTAATCGGGCGCAGAACAAAGCGGCCGAACGTGCCAAGTCGGCGGCACCATTCCTGTTCAACCCTGATCCGGTGGAATCCGGCTCCGTTCTTCGTCAGCTTATCGATGATGCGGCAGCGAGGAAAGCGTTTGAAGACCGCATTCGCGCGAGCGCACAAGTAGCCATCGGCGGCGGCGCAGGTAGCCTGCTTGCGTATTAGTGCTTGGCTCGATCCTTGAAGAGGATGGGGACGAGGATCGCGCTGCCGAGCGAGACGAGAAAAGTCACAAGGGCGGTGTAGCTCATTCTTTAACTATACGCGAATATGCTAGATCGTAAAGCCACGCTGATCGGGAGCAAGGGGGCGTTGATGCGACGATTGATGACTATGTTCCTAGCCGCAGGAATGTTGACGCCAGCTCTCGCGCAGGATGCCTCTCCGCCAACCAGCACGCATCTGATCTGTGTGGGTGCCGGCACCGCCAATAAGTTGGCGAGCGCTTCGGTTTATGGATCTGCTGGATGGGCCAATGTTCTAGTTAGTCGAGAGAGCGGATTTGACGATCAGGTGAATGTCGATCTCTATTGGGATCGCCCGAGTGAAAGCCGCATCAGGCTCCCAAGGAAGATGTTGCCTGCGTTGCGGGGCGGCAAAGACGGTTGGTTCGAGCTTGGAAAGCTAGAGCGCTCGGACAAGGAAATCACGGCCAAGGCGCAGGTCAATTTCGTCAATTCGCCGAATGTTCGAATAGACCGGCTGACAGGTGCGATTGCGATCAATGGCAAGGCTGGAGATTATAGCGGCGTTTGCCAACCATATAACCCCGAGACGGCTACGGCCAAGTTTTAGGTCCCTGCCCCCGACTCGCGCTTTCCCCTTTTCATAGAGCGGGATTCTGCTAATGTAACAGCATTCGCCGCCCTTCGTGCGCGGCAAGGAAAGCGCCTGAACCTCAGGCCCTCATTCCTCAATCCACAGCAACAGCTTGGAGCGCTTCGGCGCGGAGGAATGAGAGTTGGCGGTCACCGACTACAGCACCACACCCAGCGCGAATACGTCGATCTCCGGCATCAATATTGCCGAGGATTGTCCCGCCGCTAACGTGAACAACGCGATCCGCACGATGATGGCGGATATTCGCGTATTTTACGACGGCGCTCCGGTGGCCTCGAACTTCGTCGCGAAGACCGGTGGCGTCTTCACCGGGAATCCTCGCTTCGACACACGCGGCGGCTACCTCTATCACGACAGCAGCGCGAACCTTTCGGGGCGCATCTTCATCCAGGCAGCAGGAGGCTCGGCCCCGTCAGGAATGGCGGACGGCGATCTCCTGCTGGAATATTGACCGTGACGATCTCGGTTCACAGGGCCGGCGCGCTGCGGCCTCTCAAGGCGTTGCGAGGCAAGCATCTTGGGGTTGTCCGGCGCTTTCGCACGGTCAAGGTCCGTCATGGCGGCGCGCTGCGCACTGTGGCGACCTTTGCACCCCCGCTAACAGCGTCTGTCTCGCCGTCAACTGCAACAGGTCGGTCGTATTCGAACTTTCCGGTATCGGTTCTGACCACCGCTGCCTGCTCCGTTGTCGGAGGTCAGGCGCCATTCGCATATAGTTGGGCCAAGGTGTCAGGCGCCACGTTCGTGGTGACATCACCGAGTTCCGCCAGCACCTATTTCAACTCCCCGCCGCTTGGCCCCGGCCAGACGGCGCAGGCGATTTACCGCTGCACCGTGACCGATGCTCTCGGCCAGACGGCGCAGGGGAACGTCAACCTGATCGCCACGAACCACGGGGAGAACCCCTGATGTTCCACCAGGTTGACACCGTCTTCAACGCGACCACGAGCAAGGCGATCCCCGGCGTCAGGGTGCAAATCTACGACAATAGCGGCGTGATCCAGTCGCTCTATGTCGATGAGGGTGGGACGCCGATCGAGACCGTCTCTGGTATCGCGGACACGGCTGTCACCGACGACGACGGCCTTTATGACTTCTGGGTCGCTGACGGCGTCTATGACATCCGATTCTACTTAGGTGATACGCTTGTCAGGACGCTGACCAAGATCGCGCTGGACGGCTCGGCCGCCACAGAGGTCACGACAAAGGCCAATGCTGTTGCGATCGGAGTCTCTGCGTCTGCGGCCAACATGGGCGCCTATGCGGCTGACAGCATTACTGACGGGCAGACGGCCAAGCAGAACATTGAGGAGATCGGCGGCCAGCTTGATGACCTCGCCTCCACGGCCCCCGACAAAGGCGCCAGCCTCGTAGGAACTGTCGACGGCGGCACTGTGCAGGGCGCTGTTGATAATATCGAACCGACCGCATGGAGGAAGACGCCATCTGCGGTCGCAGCGCTGAAGTTCCCCGGCTATGCCGATGCGCTGGCTGAGATTGGGGGCACCTACCTCTACCCGCAAGGCTTCGATTTTGATGAGGACGGCAATGTTTACCTGAACATCGCCAGCAACGACACGGGTTCTGCGACAAAAAGCGTTGTTGCCGTCTATGATCCTGACTTCAACTTCCTGCGATACTTCTATCGGCCGAGCGTTGGCAGCGAAAGCATTGGGGTAACCGGAAGCAGTGCCGGGGGAGACCTGAAGCTCTTCTTTGCCGTATCGAGCAACTTCATCGAATATGCACCCGGCACATGGCCAGCGAGTGAAGCCACGCTCGCGGCAGGCACGACCAGGATCACCGGCGGATGCGGCTCAATTTTCTCGTTCAACGAAGGAAAATGGCTGATCCAGCAAGTGTCTCCCGACCTCGGGATCAGCGGGTCACGCACGGCCTTCACCTACTACGACACTGACTTTAACGAAATCGGCCGGTTCTACGTCGCCAAGAACGCAGTGGGCTGGCAGACCTCATCCGACGCCAGCTATCCCTATGTCCCCAAAATGCAGGGCATTACGCACAAGGGGGGCAAAGTCTATATCGGCGTCGGCGGAAGCTACATCCCCGAAACCGCGCCGGACGGCCCCCTCCGCGCCGCCGATACCGGGATCATCGAATGCAGCAGCGACGGGAGCATCCTGCAATATGCGGTGGCGCGCGCTGACCTTGTGATGGCGCGCATCGACAGCCTTGGATATTCGATCACGCGCACGGAAAGCGAAGGCGTTGCGGTCGGGCCGGACGGCCAGATTTACAGCCTAATGATAACGCGGCGTCCCAGCGACAGCGACGCTGATAGCCACGGCATCCTCCTCATCCGCGAAATGGATATGCTCGGGGATCTGTGGGACGACATCGCCACGCCCTACGCTCCAGCGGACCTGTCCCGATACGAAGGGCGCGTCTGGCCGCGCGCGGCGGATGGGAAAATGCGCAGCCCCGTTTCCGGCGACGAGATCACGACGCTGTCCGGGCTGCTGGACCTGATGGTCGAACTGCAATTGCAGCAGGTGTCCTATTACACGGCGGTTCATGCGCTTACGACGGTGACGGGCTTTCCTGATGCAAGCGACGCACGGCGCATTGACCTTTTCAACCTGAACAATTCGACCTTTCACGCTCGCACGACCCGGACGGCGTCTCCGCGCATTCAAGAGTGGTTTCGCCTGTCCGGCGGGCCTTCATGGGAAGCGGCCGGCATGTCGATGGCAACGGATGTGCTGTTCATCACGGACGGGGTCGGCGCGCCTGCGACCCGCGCCGGTCAGGCCTCCATCTATATCGATACCGCCGATGGCGACCTGAAGGTGAAGTTCGGCGATGGCACCGTCAAGACGATCGTGGCGGACACATGAGCGCCGCGCACGTGCATAAGCACGGTCCTCTATCAGAGGGATGCGAAACGGTCCGCGATGTCCGGAATCGGCGCAATCTGGATCAGCGCGCACCCGGCGGCGGCGAAAATGCCGTTAAACCAGTCTCGCAGAGTGCGTCGTCTTTCGATGGCCGGAAGCGGTTCAATATCGGCAACGGCAGATTGCCACGGAATGTGACCAAGGTCGTCCAAGTCGTTAAACCGCCATGGCGCTTTGCTGCATACGTGGGTCTTGTCCCAAACAATATTTCGGCGCGTCACTCGGGCGGGAACGCCCACAGCGATGCAATGTGGCGGGACGATCCCGCTCACCAGCGACCGCGCCCCAATCACGCTGCCGTCGCCGACATGCGCACCGGGATAGATGAGCGCCTGCGGCCCGAGCCACACATGATTTCCGACCACAAGCGACTTGCTTTTGTTGACCCTCTTACCCGTGCTCCGGTCAAAAATCGGGTGGGCATGGTCGGATCGAATGTCGAACGACACAGAGAACATGCAGTCATCACCGATGGTGACGGATGTTCCCTCGGCGGCGGACAGGATTCCGCTACCCGTGCAGGACAGCCGCTTACCAATGATGACGGAGCTATCCAGGCCCACGCGTATCGTATTCTTGATAGTAGATCGCGATCCTATGCGCAGAAGTCCATTATCGGCCGTCATCTTGATCTTCGCGTTGCGAAAAGAGACGCCATCGGAAATCTCGACACGGCAGTTACTCGCGGCGAACTCGATAAACGAGCTCACGCAGGCGCGCGGTTTTCCCACGATCACATTGCCGCTCGCGTCAGCGTAATCTTGAATGTCGGTGACGGTAGCCATTCTTCACCCTTCCCTCCCGCGCCTTTTCAGCACGAAGGCTGCATGAGTCGCAAGACCCGGATATCCAAATGAGAGTCTCCCTCGGTCTCAGCCTGTCATCGCTTTCCGGCGCATCCGGCAGCACCCCGACCCCCACCCCATCCCCTTCGTGGACGGCCCCGCCCTCAATATCGCCCAGCACCGGCCCATGGCAGGTTGGCGACACGCTCACCGGCCTCGATGGCACGATCAGCAACGGTAGCGTCTCCGCTCGCGCGTGGCTGCGAGGCGGCGATGCAATCAGCGGAGCAACCAGCTCGACCTATACGCTGGCCGCCGACGATCTTGACGCGAACATCGCCTATCGCCCGACTGCGACAGGCCCCGGTGGATCGGCCAGTGCGACCAGTGAGGCGATTGGTCCGGTGGAGGCTGCGCCTGTTGATCCGACCGCTCCTGTCATCACCTATGATGCGGAAACAGGCCTGTTCGGCAACGCCAATAGCGATCCCGGCCAATGGTATCGTGATGACGCGCCCATCACTGATGAGGCCGGCGCGACCTACACTTACGTCGAAGCCACCGACGCAGGCCGCGCTATCTCGCAATATGTGGGTGGCGTTCAATCGAACATCATCATCCTGCAGGCATCAGGCATTCCCGTAAACACCGAGACGTTTGACTACGGGACCGGCGCAAAACTCACTGATAACGGATGGACCGGATTGCCGTCCTCCGCGACGAGTGAAACTGATAAATTTGTTGTTGGCTCGGACGGCCGAGCGCAGTGCACCGCGCAGACGATTATTGATGATATTTATGCAATCGTCGTAAAAGATACCGATAGCCAGACACATTTCGTTGAGTGGCCTGCCAATCAAACCATGAGGGTGCTCGTCAAGGTTACTGATGAGCGTAATTACGTTTGGGTTCAACGCGTCAACAGCGATGGCGTTCAAATGCAGCAAGTTGTTGATGGCGTCCAATCGCTAATTGCAGGATCAAATGAATATCTGAATATCACCGGCGGAATGGTTGCAGGAAATCGCCTCCGTGTGGAAATCTTATCGAACGGCAACATTCGTTTTCTCCATCAGACCGGCGCTGGTCCGTTTCTTCCTTATCGGTTGGTGAAGGGCGAATCCACGCAAGAAGATGTCAACTATCCGCTAAATGAAACGCTTGATGGAGGCACGCAGATCGGATTGCGTGGCTCAGGGGCCACAGTTTACATGGACGACATGACATGGGGTTCTCTGCAAAGGCCAATTCTATTTGAGAGCGTTGCCGCCGTCGAAAATATTGAAACTGGCGAACTTGTCCGTTCGATCCAGTTGACGGGCAAAGCTTCACGCGCCACCTCGTTTGAAGCGCTTGTTCTGGACACCGCCACAGGTGCGCTCATCACCGATTGGGCACCTGTTGACGGCGCGGCTGAAAACTTCACCGTGAACGTCCCTATCACGGACGAAATGCACAACCGCAACGTGACGGTGTGGCTGACCGATGACGCGCACCGCGAAGATGCCGCATCTGCTTCAATCACGATCCCGATTTATCAGACCGTTTTCCCGCTCATCAAAGGCATGAACGAAGGCGCGACCAACGAATACAGCGCCATGAGCCGAGAGCGCAATGCGTTCAATCGCTGCCCGATCCGGCTCTCATCCGCCGAGGTTGGCGATGATAAAACCTACCTCCACACTCATCCTTTTGCGAACACGGGCCTTGATACGAATGGCCAGTATCACGCACTCCCTGTTGGAGCGACCTATTATACGGTTAACGTTCCACCGGGCCTCCCTCTGGGCGAGTATGAAATCACTTACCCGACCGATTGTACCGCAAGCTGGACCGGCCCGACCACTGGCATCACCGATACGCAGGCGCTGTCCGGCGGGACTGGCCGCATCTCACTAAGCGCTGGTTACACCAGTTCTCGCAACTTAAAACTGACCCCCGCCGATCCGTCTGATACCAACTTCGGTCCCGCAAATCTCTCCATCTACAAAGTGGGCGAAACGGATAAGGTTAGCTACCTCTCGGACGAGTTTAAAACATTCATCGAGACGGCTGGAATCAAGGCTTTCCGCAACATGGGCGCTGATGTGCTGAATACGCCGCTACGGATGAACGGCGGTGTATTCAGTCAGATGGTCAATCGGGGCAACAATTACACAGGCCCCCTATCCCCTAAAGCATGGGGCGAAATTAGCCATTTGAACGGTGGCATGGATATTCTCATAAGCATCCCGCTGGAGGCGAATGACAGTTATATCGAAGCGTTCGCAACGGCGCTACGGGACGAGGGTAATATCAACGCTTCCTCCAGCATCCTTCCCGAATATTTCAATGAGACATGGAACTTTGGTCAGCCGTTTTTCAATGGCTATAGCTATTGCGGGTTTAATGGCGTTAAACTCGGCTATCACGGCGGCGCAGCGATCCCCGATCTGATCTCGATTGTCCCGAATGTCTATTGGAGCAAGAATGCTTCGGGCGGATTGCTACTTATCGCTCTTGAAGCCAACGATATTGTATTCGACGGATATAAAGCGTGGCAGACCTCCGTTGCGCGCAGCATTGGCGACCCTGTGCCGGGCGATGACAATACGGAAAACTGGACGATTGTTTCGTCTGATCCGCAAACGGCGACTGCGCGGGCCAAGTGGTATTCCAAGCGCAGTGGCGAAATCTTTGACATTTTCGATGATGTGTTCGGTTCAGAGCGCATTCGCCCGTTCGTCCAGTGGCAGCTAGGGGGTTTCTCCGGGTTGATGAAAACCATTCTGGATCATGGCAATCTCTATCAGAAGATGGCCGGGCGAGGCATCGCGGCGACTGCACCTTATTACAATGATGGTCTTGCTAATAAATTTTCGGACCATATCGAGGGCGTATGGGGTCCGACCGAAAAGGCATGGTTTGAATCTACCGATCCGACCGAGGCTGCGGCAGGTCAACTTGCATTATTCAATGCGGCAAAGATCAAGTTGCTCGCGGCTGCGGATCAGGATGTAAAATACAAGCACGATCTGGCCGCTTATTGCGTGAGCAAAGGGTTGGATAAGGATAGCATCCAGAAGGGTAGCTATGAGTTCAATTGGCACCCGCTGTTCTATGAAACCGAATGGGTGAATAAAGTAGAAACTCCGGCATGGTCGGAGAATGTTTTCGCCGCTGCTAATAACTTTGTGAAAAGCAGCTACATGGGCGAGCTTGTCGCGTTGCAGATGCAGCACATGAAGCTGCGTATCGGCGGGGAGCAATTCTTCTTCAACCGTGGTGGCAATCTTCTCACGTCATGGGCGTCGGACAATGCGTGGCATTATTGGGGGCTGGCGGAACGTGAGGACGATATCGGGTCTGACAACCATCGCTTTACAGCATTCGCGACGGCGGGGGCCTCGTGATGAACGGCCATGATTTCAACCCCAAGCATCTGATCGATGCTGCCTCCGTCGCAACCGTGCTGGGAACGATCACCGACATGCTGCCAGCCATTGCCGCGCTGCTCTCCATCGTCTGGACGGGCCTGCGCATCTGGGAAACGGAGACGGTCAAACGCTGGACAGGGAGGACGTGATGAGCAACCTCAAGATAGCCGCGACGGCGATCAGCGGCGCCGGCCTCACCGCCGCTCTGCTGATCGCGACCCCCGTTATCCAGAAATGGGAGGGCACGCGCCTCGACCCCTATAAGGATATCGTCGGGATCAACACCGTCTGCACTGGCGAAACGCGGGTCACGATGCGCCGCTACACGCCCGGCGAATGCGCCGCGATGCTGCGGCGGACGCTGGAACTGGACTATGCCCCGGCGGTGCTGAAAGCGGTGCCCGCGCTGGGCGATCGGCCCAACCAGTTCGCCGCAGCCATCTCACTCACCTATAATATCGGTGAAGTGGCCTTTGCCCGGTCGACCGTGGCGCGGCGCTTCAACGCGGGCGACTGGCGGGGCGGCTGCGATGCCTTCCGCATGTGGGTCAATGCCGGAGGGCGGCGCATTCAGGGGCTGGTCAACCGGAGGGAGGATGAGCGCAGGCTTTGCCTCAAGGGGCTATGATCGGTCGGATCGCCCGCTTTGCCCCGCAGCTCGGCATCACCGCGCTGATCGTCATCGCCGCTCTCTCGGCAGCGCTGGCGCTGACGCGTGGAAAGCTGGCGGACGCGCGCAAGGATCTGCGTGTGGAGAAGGCGCTGCACGAAACGGATATCGCGAATTTCAAGGCCGTGCAGGCGAGCGCGGATGCTGCCTGGCAGATGGAAATCGCCAGCATCCAGACGGAAAACCGGAGACTGAACGATGAAGCTGACCGCAGGGCCGATGCTGGCCGCGCTGACTATGCTGCTCGCGTCATGCGGCTCCCCGCCGCCGCAGCCGATCCCGGTCTATCCGGCGACGCCGCGCTGCCCGGCGCTGGAGGCGCCCCGAGCCTTGACGGACCCGGTGGAGATTCCGTCCTTCTTGCGCGATCCGATGCCCTGATCTGCGCGACCAATACCGCGCGGCTTTCTGCGGGGCATGATTGGGCGATCGGGATGACGGATCAGGCGAATGCCACCCGGTAGCTGCTAACCCCACCACTCCGCGATCGTCGACACCGCCCCAACGATCAGTGCGAGCACGAGCAGCGTTGACCAGCCGCCCATCCAGAAATCGCGGGAGGCGATGAACGGGCGGCGGGTCAAGCATTGGTCAGCGCCCATTCGATCATCTCTTCCACTGCCCGCCTGTTCTTGTGCTGGCTGCGATGGATGCCGCAACAGGCCTCAATCCCGCTCGGATGGCCGTCGATGAAGTGAACCCCGCGAACGCCTTGCGGCCCCGGTCCTACATGCTGACCGCCTTTCTGATGCGGTGGCCATATCTCGTATTTGATCTCACCCACCCCGGCCTCCCGCCTCTGCGAGAGCGGCGCGAGCATGCTGGACGCCATTGATGATGCCGGCCCACATTTCGTCGGATACCATGGAAGGCTGGCCGCATAAAATCATAGCTTCCAGCGGGATCGATGCTTCAACAAGCGCTTCCTCTAGCACCCTCACCCGATCATCGGCGGCCTTGGTGGCGGCTTCCAGATCCCGGATGCGCCCTTCATATCTGTCGAGCGTGCGCGTCGAGAGCCATTCTACACCCATCACTGCTTGGCCGGCTTCCAGCCTTGCAATTGTGGCAGCCACGGTGGCAAGGCGGTGGCGGGCGAAGGCTTGCGCAGCCTTGTCTGTATCGACTTCGTAATAACCATCGTGGGAAACAATGTTCGCGGCGGACACAGCATTTTCGGCCGCGGAATAATCCGCCTCTGTCACCGTCAGCATCTCTTGCTCAGCCATTGGACGGGCCTTTCTGCTGGAGGGCGCGGATGGCGGTGGCGCATTGATCGCAGGCAAACCGCTCTTGAATGGATGATAGCGGCTGTCCCGTTGCGTATTCTGGAGACAGGAAATCGTCCCGCTGCTGCTCGCAGGCCTTCGCCGCCTCCTCCAGCGCCTCGTTTCGCACAGCCGCGTGGTCGGGGGTGGCGCGGGTGTTCCATGCGGCGATGGCCTCGGCGTCGGTCATGTATTCGCGCGTCATGATGCAGCAGCGGCCGATGCAGGCGATCCATGCTTTGCGCGCCGGTCTATCAGGGTGAGCCTTCCAAAGTTCGGCTCTACTCCCGCATAGAGGACACGGCGCCAGCTTCTCGCCCCCGCCCTGGGGCGCTGTGGGGTTAGTGGTCATCAGTCAGTCTCCCCACGGATGGAGGCGAGGGCATTTCGAGCTACATGATTTGCGGCTGAGCTTGTGTCATTCTTAAGAATTCGTTCAAGGGCAGCTAAGACAATCGCTAATGCTTTTTGCGACTTATACCAGCGGCGATACCATAGTCCGCCCGCTTTGTTATCTGTTACATCTGCCGGCAGCGCCTTCGTGGGAGTGTGTGGCGGCATCATCCAATGCGTGATCGAGTCGGGATGCATTATCCTGTTGCTTTGATCGTCATACCAAAGCCCTTCATCGCTCCGATGGCTGTTAGGAATTCGACAAGGAGTGAGTTGTCCGGGCGCGTACCAAATATCTATTGCAATACCGGTCGGCGCGGTCTCAATCGGTTGCCATCCGCCTACCTCATCGAGTTTGCGCTGCAACTCCTCGGCACGTTGGCACTCGGTGTTCGCGATGGATATCTGTCGCTCAAGGTCGTGAATTAGTGCAGCCTCGCTAGCGCGGAGGGCTTCGATCTCGGTGGCGGCGTTCAACACAGCCTCTCGTGCCCCAAACTGTAAACCGGTTGCAGCCTCCCTCATTCGCTCGACGATATCCGCCGCTGGTGTCTGGGTCATATCCTGGCTCATGGCTCCCGCTCCTCATCTTCCCCACTCCATCTCCAGCAGCAATCAGGGTTCGTAAACATAAGCCTCCCACACTTTGAGCAGAGGAAGAGGCGGCGGAGGAAGGCGATCATGCGGCGGCGCTCCGATTTGGGCTGAGCCATTCTGTCGCCATGCCCATCAGAACATCTCCAGTTGATCGCCGGCCTTGCTCGGCGAGTAGAGCGCTGAGAGATAAGAAAGCTGTGCATGCAGCCACCGGGTCCACGCCGTTTCCTGTCGCTCGAAGCCGCTCAATCCGGTTGGCCATCGCATCAATGCCTCGACGAAGATGGGATTGAGCTTCCTCTTCACTGAGGGCTGGTTGGAGTTCGGGCCAGCGGTCGAGGACATCGAGCCACCTGCAAGTGTCAGATGGTCCGGGGATGACGGCGGGTCGAAGAACTGTTCCGCCTGATAGCTGAGGATGTCGGCTCTTGATTTGCCGTCCTGCCGGATCATGCTGCCCTGGCTGCTGCCCTTGTGGTTCTGTGCTGCTGGGCCGGCCCAGTTCGCCGCTTGCATTGACAGCGCCATCCCGCCTTGCCCGTAGCGCTTCGTCCGCGTTCCCGTGTCGTCCGCCACAGGGGCCATCCATTCGGCCGCAGCGCCCTCCAGTGTCGGATAGACGTTGCCATTCCGGTCGCGCTCCCACTGCCCGCTCGCCACCTTCGCGCTCGGCCAGGATGAAAAGCCGCTCGCGTCGCATGGTATTGCCAGTTTCGGCCGAGCTGAATATTCCTGCCGCAACCCGGTAGCCCAGTCGCTCCAGTGCCGGGGCGAGGGCGTCGAGTTGTCCGTCTGCGTTCCCCGGAACGTTCTCGCGGAAGATAAGATCAGGCCGGCACTCGTCGGCAATGCGGACAACCTCGGGAGCGAGGAACCGCTTCCCGGCTGATCCGGCGCGCTTGCCGGCGACGCTGTTCTCCTGGCAGGGGTCTCCCGAAGCGAGGATATGAACTGCGCCACGCCATGGTCGAGCGTCGAAGGTGAGCATATCGCTCCAGACAGGAGCCGGATGAAACCACCCCGCTTCCATCGACGCGACCAGGCTTGCGGCTGCTGCGCACTCCCTCTCCACGTAGCAGACGCCTCGGCCAGTCTCTCCCCGACAGAGGAGAGCAAGCTGGATGCCGAGTTCGAGTCCTCCGACGCCGGCACAGAGGGAAAGGATGTTCCGGGGACGTATAGCCACATTCACGCCCTCCCCCGGATCGATGGGTTGAGAGGGGTGGTCATCACTTCCTTGCGAGCCGCTTCGGAGGCCTTGAGGCGCTTATCTGCGCAGCGCTGGCAGTGCGCCCCATATGATTGGTTCTGCGTCCCGTAGAGAACGCCATCCGCCCTCTTCGAACACATCAGGCAGCTTGGGTATTTATCGAACCAGCGTAGTTCGGTAGTCTCTCTCTCAGCCATATCAACGCCTCCACGTTGGTTGGTGAGGCCCCGGCTCCGCGCTAACGGAGTTCCGGGGCCGAATTGTTTGAACCGCCGCCTCTAGGTGCACCACGAACCTGCGGAACCCATTCACCGCCCAAAAGGTCGGCAAAGAGCGGATGTGAGACTGACGAAAAACAGCCAAATCAGGGAAGAGCGGAACCGGAGCGACGAATTTGTAAACCGAAGGTCGCGGGTTCGAATCCTGCATCCGGCACCACGTCTCACACAGCCGTCAGGCCAAGCATCCGGGCGAAGATCAGCGCGGGAAGCACGGCGAAGCAGAGGAAAGTCCCCAGAGGCAATCGGGTGCCGCGCTCCATTGCCTTGCCTCTCAGTCTTTCGATCAATGCCCAGATCAATCCGGCCATGCTGGCCACCAGCAGCACCAGCGGCAGCACCTGCCAGCCGGTCCATGCTCCAATGGCACCGAGCAGCTTGGCATCGCCCAGCCCCAGCCCCTCCCGCCCGCGCAGGCGCTTATAGCCCCACGCCAGGACGAACAGCAGGCCATAGCCCAACGCAGCCCCGATCATGCGATCCTGAAAGGGAGCCGGCAGGATCCAGTCACCCAGCGTCAGGCCGATGACCGCCAATGGCAGCGTCAGCCTGTCAGGCAGCCAGAAATGGCGTGCATCGAGCACCGCTAGCGCCAGCAGCATCCATCCGGCGATCGCGATCACCAGCGCCGCGAAAGGAGGCAGCAGCCAGAGCGCAATGCCGCCGATCGCGGCGCAGCCCACTTCCATGATGGCATGCGCGGGGTCGATCCGCATACCGCATTGCTGGCAGCGCCCACGCCGGATCAAGGCACCGAGCAGCGGGATGAGGTCGATCATCCCCAATATCCGCCCGCAGCCATCACAGCGCGATCGGCCCCTGGCGATGGAGTCGCCGCGCGGCCAGCGCATCACCAGCGCCCCCAGAAAACTACCGATGATCGCACCCAGTCCGCTCCCGACCAGGAAACGGACGGCGTCACTCGCGAGAAATATCACAACCGGCCGACGGTGCGCAGAACCTGCTCGTCGCCCACCGTGCGAAATCCATTCGCCCCCAGCGCGATGCCGAGCAGCGGGTCGGCCGTCTTGACTCGCATCGTTGCCTCGTAACGTCCGTCTGATCCGATCCGCACCGTCAATCGCTCCAGCCCGGACTGGCTCGCCAGCGGCAGCTCGACGGCCTCGCCAGCGCATCTTGCGTCACCGCTCAGGCCATTGGCGAGGCTCAGCCCGTTGATGATCGCCGGCATGCGCGCCCGCACGCGCCCTTCCGCCACCACGCAACGCCCGTTGGCGAAATGGATGGTCATGTCATCGAACTCGATCCGGCTGACCGGCAGCGGCGCCAGCGGCGCGGCCAACGCGACCGCGCCCGTTACATCGTCGATACCGCGCTGCCCCCAGCCCACCGTGAAGGCGCCACTAATGTCGTCCGGCGCGCCGGCATGCCGGGTCAGGTCGATGCGCACGCGGCCGATCAGAAGCTGCACCGGGTTGAGAAACACATTCACCGTGCCGAGTTGCACGCCGCGAATCTGCAATTCCTCGGCCGCGCCCCACCAGATCGGCCCGCGCAGCGAGCGCGCGGCGACCCCCATGTCGGCAAGACCGAAAATCGAGAAGGCCGCGCGCAACGGCCAGGTGACGAGCAAGCCGACCAGCAGGATCACCGCCAACATGATCCGCGCCCGCCTGCTCCGCAACCAGGCACTCATGGCTGCACCTCCTGAAAGACGGCCTGCATGGCAACCGTGCCCTCCATCGCGCCCGGCACGATGCTGATCGTCTGCACCGTCACCCCCGCCTGCTCCAGCCCGGCGATCCATTCCAGCAGTGGCCCGGCGCGTGCGGAGGCGATGTTCACTGAGATGCGGCCCGCCCCTTGCTGCGTCGCGCGATCGAGCGTGAAGCCGGCCTCCGCCGCGCTTTGGCCGATGCGCTGATCGATCGGCAGCCGGTCGGCCTGCGGCTTTCGTGCCGGACGGCGGCGCAACTCCGCGACCTTCGCCCGCACGGACGCATAGCGATCCAGCGCCGCGCCCTGCCGCTCCCAGCCGCTCTCAAGACCGCTCGAGACCGGCCGCCAGACGCCCAGCCACAGAAAGATGACCAGCGCGATGATGCCAAGCGCCGCCATCAACCGTCGTTCGCCTGCGCTATGGTTGTGCCACCAGATCCGCACCGCATCCATCATCAGCGCACCACCATGATATCGGCGACCAGCCGCGCGCCGCGCTGCTGCACCGCATTGGCGCTGATCCGCCAGCCGGCTTCCTGAATGGCGATAAGCACCTCGTTGATCTCCTCGGCCTTGTTGGCGGCGAACTGGACGCGCAACGACCCATCCGCGCCCTGATTGACGCTGGTGAGAACCACATTGGGATTGGCCTGCATCCCGGTCATCAGCCCGGCCATAGTGCCGGTGAAGCCGCCACGCCCGCCCCGCGCAGCGAGCAAGCCGGCAACACGGCTTTCAGCCGCCGTCGGATCGCTGACAGTCGCGTCGACCGTCCTTGCAAGCGCCACGGTCTGCGAATCGAGCCGGGAAGCCTCGGTGTTCAGTCGCAGAATGGCGATGAGCGAAATGAGCAGCGACGCCAGTATGATTGCGCCGAGCATGATCGCGATGCGGGTCCAACGCGCGCGGTCGAACAGGCGGGCGGAGCGGCGCGCGAAGCTGCCCTGGCGTAGATCGAGCGGCGGCTGATCCAATGCGCGGAGCAGCGCCGTGTCGATGTTTTCCGCAGGCACATTCGTAACCGGCGTATCGCCGATGACGAGCGGCGCGATCGCTTCATCGCCTGCAAAAGCGGTGTCGCTGCCGCGCACGATCTCCGCGAAGCCTAGTGTGGCGCGGGCAAAGCCATCCTCGGGCGCAGGCACCAGCAGCGCGGCCGGCACGATGCTCGCCTGGCCGATGCCATGTGCTTCACACCAATCGACCCAATGCGCCATCGCCCTCTGGCTGGTGACGGCAACGACATGCGGCGCTTCGGCATCGTCACTGGCGGAAACCACCGCGTGAAGTCCTTCGCCGTCGCCGATGCTCGCTTCCAGCGCCATCAGCCGGGCAGCCGTGGCGCCCTGCCGTGCGGTCATGCCGGGGCAGGCGATCCAGTGCAGTGTGGTGGCGTGCGGCGGTAGCACAAGCATGGCCTGGCCGACCGCAGACGCCGGCCCTTCCGCCTCATGCTCCGGCGGCAGCCAGTCGGTGCCCTTGCCGCGCCTTACGATATGGTCGCCGTCCACCCGATACCAGATCGGCGGGGCCTCGCGCTCGGGCGGAAGCAGGATGATATAATCATAGGCCACGTTCAGCTATCACCCTCACCCCATTTACGGCGCATCAGGCGGACCTGGCCGTCCTTCGTGTCGAAAAGCACCGTTTCCTCCACCTCGTCTCCCCCCAGATCGGCGCGCAGCGCGACCTCGAACCAGCGCGATTTCTGCTGCACCTGAGCCACCGCTATATCGGGGATGCCAGACCGTGCGCGCGCCATCGCCGGCAGCGCCCAGAATGCCGGCAGACTGCCATAACCCGCAGCCGGGCGCTGCGCCAGCACCTGCCGCGCCTGATCCAGCCCCAGCACGTCCGGCGCGAGCATGGCGAGCAACACCGCCTGCCCGGGCAGCAGCGTGTTGACATTGATCGGCGACATATCCGCGTCCGGCAGTGTGCAGATCCACGGCCGGATGCGCTGATAAAGATCAGGCGTCACCGCGTTGACCATCAGCAATTCGCTGGGGTCCGCCATCAGCGTGTTGGCGGTGCGATAAGGCGGATCGAACCCGCTATAATAATCATCCTCCGCACCGCCATTACCCGGCACGGAGTCGCTGTCGATCCAGTCCGCCGCCGATGTCGCCACTTGCAGGGCGAGGCTATAATCCGCGCCGAGCAGACGCATCAGCCCCGCAAATTGTGCGATCGCCTCGGGACGGGCGGTAAAAGTCTGCTCGCTTTGCTCCGTGCCGCTTACCGATGGGCGCACCAGACTGTTGAGGTTGAAGCAATTACCCTTGTCGACAATCCGCGCCGCGACCGTGCCGCCCGGCACCGCGATCATCTGTTCGCTGCCCAGCCAGCCGCCCTCCAGCGTCGTCCGATCCGGCCGTAGGGCGAGCAGATCGGCAATGCGGGTACCGGCCATCCGCTCGGCAGTCAGAAGATAGGCCCGCCCCTGATCGGCCGAGACGATATTGCGCGTCATCCGGCTGGCAAGAGTCAACCGCTCCAGCGCCACCGCCGCCACGACCGACAATATAGCGATGAGGAGCAGCACGGTCATCAGCGCCGCGCCGGTTTCGCCAGGACGCCCAAAAGCGGGAGGAAACGGCTCAGATCGCACTGCCAAGCCCTTCCGGCTCGGCTGTCTCATCGTCCGGCTGGTTGATCGCCGTTCCAACAAGGAAGCGCAGGGTCAATGGCGGCTCGCGTCCGCGCGTCAGCACCATCTCGATCGCCGTTGGCATTTGCTGCGGCGTTTCAGGCGCCCAACGCTCGCGCCAGTTGCCCCGCCGGTCGCGATAACGCAGCTTGAGCGCGCTAACGTCCTCAAACAATATGGCCGGCTCGGGCGGCGCAGCGCCATCCACGGCCGGGTAGCCGATGCGCTCGATCCGCCCTTCGCGCCACCAATATTCGATCTTCTGCAGGCTGGCGCGGCGCAGCGTGCCGGGGTTGCTCCAGCCATCGCGCACAAACTGCATCAGCGGCTCGCCGCTCTGCGCGGCACGGCCGAAGAAGGCGGGCGCAAAGGTGCCAGCCTGCGTGCGACTGATCCGCACCGTGGCTTGCGAAAGATCGGCGTCCAGCGTCGCCAGGCCGCGCTGGACATCCGCGAGAGCATCAAGATGGGTAGTGATGGCCGCTTGCCCTTCCACCCCGCCGCGCAGCAGCACAACCCCGGCGGTCGCCAGCATCGCGAAGATCATCACGGCCACGAGCATTTCGATCAACGTGAAGCCCTGCTGGGCGGAACGTCTTGAAGACTCGAAGCCCTGCTGGGCGCAACGTCTTGACCATTCGAAGCCCTGCTGGGCGAAACGCTTCAAAGCTCCAAAGCCACGTTCGGCAACGGAGAGGCCGCACACATGCCTATCCACCGCTCGTCACCTTGCCATCGAGGTCCATGCGCAGCGTGACCGCGCTCCCGCCGCGCTCAAGCGTCACACGGAGGGTCTGGTCGGCCCGGCCGATGCTGTCGAACACCGCGCGCACCTGCGTGGCTGAGCCGAGTTGCGCGCGCGTTTCGCCCGCCCAATCGCGCGCCGCCAGCGGCCCTTCCATGATCGGCTGCCATGCCCCATTCTCCCGCCGCTCGAACCCGTAGGCGGTGGACGATATCCACAAGGCGACCGGCTTACCGGAGATGATCGCGCTATCCCGCGCGGCGCGAGTGCGGCCGGCGAACCGATCGACATCATCCGCGATCCGCCCACGTGGATCGGCCATTGTCAGCACCACGGCACCCGAAAGCAGGCCGATGATGACGATCACCACCATCAGTTCGACCAAAGTGAAGCCGTGTTCGGCGGAACGCTTCGAAAAGGTGAAGCCGTGTTCGGCGGAACGTCTCGAAGACTCGAAGCCGTGTTCGGCCAGCCGCTTCCCAAACGCGGCGCCACGCTCGGAGAAATGCCTTACCGGCACGCAGGCCGCTCGCCCCTTCATTGCGCCGGCCGCCCGAATGTCAGCACTGCCGGCGATTGGCCCGGCCCACCATCGACGCGAACGGTCACGACAAGCAGCCGGTCGTTATCCGCCTTCTCCACCTGCTGCGCCCAGGGCCATTTGCGGCCGGCATTCTCGATGACGCCGCTACTCGCTCCCAGAGATGGAGCCTGGGGATCGGTCAATCGCTCGATCATGAGATTGCGCGCCACGATCTGCGCCATGGTGCGCATGCGCAGATCCACGGCCGTGCGCGCGGAAACCGCCTGCAACCGCACCAGCGCCAGCGCAGCAAGGCTGAAAATAGCGAGCGCTACCAGCATTTCGAGCAGGGTAAAGCCACTCTCCCGAAGGCCGGCGTGGAGCGCCACGACGCTCCTCCCTTCCTCAAAATGCCTCACCGGAGCCATCCGCGCCGTCCCGCTCGCCCGCGCGCTGTCTCTAGAGTTCGCTCGAATAGAGATCGGCATTTTCGCCTTCACCGCCGGTTTGCTTGTCCGCACCCAGCGAATAAATATCGAACGCGCCTTTGCGACCCGGCGCAATATATTGGTAGGGCTGCCCCCACGGATCATTGGGCAGCTTCTTGATATAACCGCCCTGCCGGTAACGCTCCGGCTGCGCCAGCCCCGGTGGCGGTGAAAGCAGCGCGGTCAGCCCGTCGCTCGTGCTGGGATAAGTGAGATTATCCAGCCGATACTGGTCGAGCGCCGATTCCAGCGTAGCGATATCCGCCTTGGCCTTGGCGACGTTGCTGGTGCCGAGCGCACCGAACACATTGATCGCCACGATCGTCCCCAGCAGCCCGATAATGACGATGACAACGAGCAGTTCGACCAGCGTAAAGCCGTGCTCGGCGGCCCGCCGCAAAAACCTGAAGCCGTGCTCGGCGGAGCGGTCTTCCAGCAAATGCGCGCGACGCCCGGCAGCAACAGCAAGGCTCCTGCGAACAAATTTGACGATCCTCATGGCTTAAACTCCGGCACCTGTGAGATTCTGCAACTGCATGATCGGCAGCAGAATCGAGAGAATGATGATCGCCACGACGCCGCCCATCACAATGATGATGAGCGGCTCCAGCATGGCCAGCGCGGCGGCGGCGAATCCGTCAAACTCGCGCTCCAGATAGTCGGCCGCGCGCTCCAGCATCAGGTCGAGCTGACCCGCGCTCTCGCCGCTGGCGGCAAGGTAAACGAGCAACGGCGGGAACACATCTGCGCGGCGCATC
>Ga0180219_1000413_pt1 | contig 35963 bp, 36 predicted proteins | sample eDN3rd30CBELigMG_FD_151338 | JGI IMG/M metagenome (GOLD analysis project Ga0180219, IMG submission 151338) | Enriched Miracle-Growth compost microbial communities from Emeryville, California, USA - eDNA 3rd pass 30_C BE-Lig MG (version 2)... ... | reverse complement strand
CTGCCCGACGTTTCTCCGACTCCCTGGACTGCCACCAAGCGCCAGTACCTACAGTCGCCGCGGCGACACCACCGAGAAGCGCCGCGAACACGGCGATGAAATCCCCTCCGCTTGCAAGGAGGCCGGGGAAGAGAACCGTCAGCCCCCAGACCCCGGCGACTATCGCGACCCCAACCCCGAAACCCAGAGCCCAAAGCCAGAACTTCTTCCACCATGACGGCCCAGTGATGCGGGTAGCGATCCGCTCTGCGAGAAGGTCCCGAGCTGCGGCGAACCCGAGAGCTACTGGCTCCCCGGAGGGCAAACCAGCCAGGGCCTCGTTCATCCCCTTGAGTCGCTTCAGCGCTGCGGACTCACCCCGTGTATTCCAGAACGCGACTGCGATGGCGCTCACTGCCCCTACCACCGCCACGATGAGTGGAACCCACTCTGCAAACGGGCTCGCGTCCTCCGCAGACTGATCGGCAGCCGCGTTCAACAGAGGCGCTGCTTGGAGGTAGCTGAAGCCACCGTCGTTACCGATCATGACCGTGGCCTCGCTTTGTGATTGACGCAGGGATTGTGCGGCTTCGTGAGTGACTTGGAGTTAGTGCGACACACCTCTCCAGCCGGTGACCCGCAGGACGGACAAGGATGCGAGAGGTCCATGAGGGCGCGAAGGTCCCGCTCATAGCCCGCATAGAAGTCGTCTGTCGTGATGGAACTCGCGGCCTCGATAGCGGCCTCGACCTGTGGACGATTCTCAGCGATGAGGCGATGGAACTCTCCGTGGTCGCGGAGCAACGCCGCCATCATCGCCTCCGGCAACTCTTCACGTAGGTAGTGCTGCATCGTGGGGAATGGTCGAGGTCCGCCGAAGTCGCCGTTGAGAAGGAGCACCCCGTTGGCTCGCGCCTCCGCGATGTGCAGCATTTCCAGGTAGTGCAACTCTGTAGAAGTCCGTGCGCTCGCGAGGACTCGCTTCGTCAACACCTCAGTACCGTGCTGAGCGATCGCCTCCGTGATGTTGGTTCCGCTTCCGAAGTAGGTTCGCACGTGGTCCGCATCGAGCCGCGTACTTTGACCGATGTAGGACCAGCCTTCACGTTCACAGTCCGTCTGAAAGACGTAGCCGACTGCATCGTGCCCGATGATGCTCATGGTCTCCCCAACCTCGCTCATGGGGAAGGCCTCCGGACTTACCGGAGGCCTTCTCTCACACGGAGTCTTAGTACTTGGTGCCGTGGACTTCGTTGTAAGCAGCGATGATGGCCTTCGGCACTGCGCCGCGGTCGCTCTTCACGAGGCTGCTGATCTTCGAAGGCTGCGTCTTCGCCCACTCGCGAATCTGCTTCGCGGGGACTGCGGGGCGCTTCGTCGGAGCGTTGCCACTCACCGCGTTAGCGATGAACGGAGCCAGAGCCTCTTCAAGCTTCTTCCGGTTAGCTTCCCCGAGGTCGATGGTGTACGAGCGGTTGCCGAGGGAGAACTTGACGGCTTCGACTCCCTCAGTGATGGAGGAGTCAATGTCATCGATGAGCACGGTGCGAGTAGCCATGGCAGGAACAGTATCACTCGCGTACACCGACTGCTCGCGGACAGAATGTCAACATCGTTCGACAAGCCCGTCAACATGGATCACGCCACGGGGGGAAGCACCGCGGCGATGACGCGATCAATGTCCTTCTCTCGAACCCAAACCCGCCCGTAAGAATCGGCGAGTGTGAAGATACGCTCGTCTGGGTTTCGTCGTTGGTAAGCGTTGAAGATCCGAACAAGCTCGTGCTTACCGGGACCACGGACAGCAGCCTTTTCCAGGCGGGGATACAGTGGAATGAGTTCAGCGTCCATAAGGAGTTCTATCGCCCTGAGCGGTCACCAGCGCGAGTCTCCTGAGGCCCCCACGGGCGGACGCATCATCCTGTGGCTATCCGCCTCCTGAGCAGAGAACGCAAGCCAGCAACGTGTCACACGTCCCCCGCGAAGCCGATTCGCGTACACCGACCGCTCATGAACCAACGGCAAAGGGCCGCGATCCGAAGACCACGGCCCTTTGGGATGAGGCTCAGCGCACGACGCCAGTAATCACGTCCTTGACAGTGAACTTCCCAACCGTCGGCTTCGGAAGGGCGTTGCAGAAGGCGGTCCACTCGCTCGGTTTACCAAGGTAGATGTACGGCACGTAGGACTTGCAGGAGGCTACCGACGCGGCGTGGACGTCGTTCATGTAAGTCACCTGCTCGGGGTAGTTGCGGAGAGTCTTACCGGGCCGTTGCAGATATTCCGGATACGTCGGCTCGTCCGACAAGTCCTCCTTGTAGGCAGGGAAAGTGGTCTTACACACTCGGCCGTTGTATGAGCCATCCGCGTTCTCGCACGTTGGGTTATAGGAGGTGGTGGCAGCAGCAGCCTTCACCGTCATCGGTTCAGCGGCCTCCGCCTCACTGGCTCCACCGACGCCGATGAGAGGTGTGACGATCAATACGAGGGCTGCAATTACCAACAGCGCTCCTAGTTTCCTTCCGTTTCGCATTATTGCTTCTCCTTGAAAAATGCGGTCAATGCCGCAAAGTCGAATATCGAGCTACAGGGCTATTTCTAACGCGCGGGAGATTACTTGAACGAGTCAGCGTCCACGCCGCTAGGTTTGGAACGCCACCGAACCACCCGAAAGGCTCACCTATGACTTACTGGCAGGCCGTGCCGACCGCCTACACTGACCGCCTCGAAGAGTTGGCGCAGACTCTCACAGCGTGCCGCGACGCCTTCCACGAGACCGCCAACGAGTTCCACTGGGAACCGGTGGCAGGATCAGGAGCCGCCACAGCCGCGGCGGCACTGACCTCCCCCGATCCGGCCATCCAGAAACCGACGAGCGAAACCGGTCACCGATTAATCGCTGAAGCTATCAACATCTTCCTCTTCAACTCCGCGGCGCATTTGGGTAGTTGGGCCGCTCTGTTGAGGGCGGCGGAGGTCATCGCAAGTCCCCCCTTGCTTCTGCGCGCAGTCATCGAGAACTGTGCACACGTCATGTGGGTAGTCGGTGATGACGCGACCGAGGATCCAGAGAACCGGCTCGCCCGCGCCTACCTCGAGGAGCTGAAGAGCGCCGAGGAAGCGAAGATGAACGCCGGTCGCTTGCGAGGCAAGAGCAACCCCACGCACCAGCGCACGCTTGCGGCCTGGAAGAAGGTGAAGGCGGACATAGCGGCTCACTTCCCCGACTCAACTCCGGAGGAACTAAGCAAGTTCAAGCTTCGCGGTCAGCAACTCCCGCGTTTGGAAGACTCCGTGATGGCGATGTACGAACTCACCGAACGCTTCGGAGGCACCATCGGCGCGACAGTAGCCTCCGGCATGTATGGCTTGCTCTCGAACCTCACCCACCCGACTCTCTACACGGTGAGGGAAATGCGAGTCTGGACTAAGGACGAGAGGACCGGTCACTTCGTTGCCAACGTCACGGTCACCATCGAGTCAGTTGAGAACGACGTTCGCGCAGCCCTTGCAGCTTTCTACAACGCTCTGAACTACGTGACGAGCTACTTCGGTTGGCCCGAAACTGCGCTGAGGAAGCTTGAGGCGAAGATCGAAGCAGTCATCCCCGACTTCTTCATCGCCGCTCTCGAAGACGACTGATCACTCCCTCGCAGCTGCCTTCTCCAGTTCCGCCAACTCGCGCTCCGCAGCGTCGTAACGCTTCTCGCACTCGTCGCACCGGATCAACTCACGCAGACCCTCCTCAACCACGGAGGACCAGAGTTCATCGTCCCAAGCGTGGGAGCACTCGTCCTTCCTCAAGTCACTCAGACCCAGCGTCCAACCGGTGTGATCGTGAATGACATGGAAGTAGGGAGCGCCACTCCGACGAAGCTCAGCCAGCCCATCCTCTGAGCCACTTCGGAACCCTTCCGGCAAAGCGGCCCGGGCTCGCTCGCAACCATCGCAGCGACAAACGTTCGCTGCCCTCTCCTGCTCGACTCGCTGCTTCGCGCCTTCGGAAAGCTCGTACTTCTCGATCACTGCCGAAGCAAGCCGCTCACACTCATCGCAGCTGTAGGTCAGATCCTCGACCGCCGATTCGGTGCGAGTCGATTGCTCGTAAAACTCCCGCTGCCAGTCCTCGTCATCGAAGAGGTGAGGACACTTCGACACGGAGGAAGCGAAGGGGTGGGAGCTGTTGCCGTAGAGGTGGAAGGGCGGCAAGTCGCGCTCGCTCAGGTAGTCGAAGAACTCGTAGGACTCAGCCGTATCCGGCCAGGGGCGTAGCGGGTGAGCGTCCAGGGCCTCCTGGACTACAGCCTCGACCTCCACACACACCGCGCACATAGATGCTTCCTCCCAAGCGAGTTCCGGGCCAACGACCCCCTCAGCAAACTGTATCCGCGCTTCGCGAGGACGATGACAACGAGCCGCATAGGGTTGCTCAACTATGTGTCGCACACGGTCGAAGGTTCAAGCAGCCGACTACGTGTCGCACATAGACGGAACCCACGCGCGCCGTCATCGAGCCGATGAGTGTTCACACGAGTCGGCCAGGAGTCCAGAGGAAAACTGGGGCAGGGGTCCGGGGAAGCCACTCCCCGCTCCCTTAAGAACGGATCATCAGTGAACGAACTTCTCTGTCGTTTGCGAGGAACGGTTGCACACGGACTTTCTTTGGTCCGAGGGTGTAGTCCACTTAACGATGAGTTGTGGAAGCCCTTCGAAATTGTTCGAAGCAGCACTCAACGCTGCGACGTTGGTTCGGCACTCAGGGCGACCCCCTGAGAACGCCGTTGGGCGAGCTCCCAAACCCCGGCCTGGCAGTAAGGGTCATTGCTGGGAGCTTTCGGTGGTTTCTAGAAATTGCTTTAAGCCTCGTCAGGCCTGGAGGCTGTTTTAGAAGTCCAGGAGTTCTGGTCAGCGAAGCTCCGGCGAAGCCGGTCACCGCAACCATCCACGTATATCCGGTTTCTCATTGCGAGGTGCGGGATTACGCGCCTCTCCTCGACTCAGCACGTACAGACCCACAGCCCGCGGCTGAGTCAAGCTGAGTACCCCACCTCACGTACCAGCTGGGTCAGGCTGAGTGCACGTGCATGTCGATATTCCTCTCCTCAATCGCTATGGCCTCTTCATCGAGGCCCATCCTTCGAGGAGGAACAACATGCTCGATAAAGCCATCAACCCGATGCTCGACGATGACGACGAGGTGACTACCGCAGTAGTCAACCCGATGCTCGAAGACGAGGAAGTATCCGAACCCGTCGTAAGTGCTGGAAGGTTCACAGGACTGCGCCTGCCTACGCGCCCCGATGTGGCCGCTCCGGTGAAGCCGGAAGCGCCCGTCAAGGTCCCTCAGCAACAACCTCCGGTCGTCGCTGCAACTCGCGTGCCGGTCACCCCCGCGAAGAAAAAGCCGCACCGTCTCGGTGGACCGGTGGTCAAGCCGGAGAACATCGGTAAGGAAGGCTACGACTCCCTCGGACGCAAGAAGACCGGTAGCCCGCGCTTCAAGCCGACTGAACTCGACGCTCTGTTCCTCGCGCATCTCGCAAAGTTCCGAGTGGCTTACGCAGAAGACCTCGCTGAACTCGCCTACGCGAAGCAACTTCCTATGAACGCCGCGACCGCCACTCCGACTCTCCTGAGCGAGCGTGCGGTGACGAAGCGTCTTGAGCGCCTTCGTGCCAAGGGGTACGTGGCAACCAGAAATGACAAGCGCGGCAAGACCGTGTGGGGCGCGACTCAGGACGGTGTGGAGGTAGCTCGATCCTTCGGCCTGCTCGCTCACGAGAACGATGCTCACCCGAAACTCTTCACGGACATGGGTTGGAGCCCTTCGGATCACTTCCTTCAGATCAGCCGTATCGCGGCCCGTTTCGCGTCTCCGGCTGGCATGTTCCAAGACACGCTCGACGTCGGACCTGTTGCTCACTCCGCGTTGGTTGCTGAACACCAGATCGGTTCGGCGTTCGCTCGTGCGACCGATCGTTGGACGGCGCTCAAGGGCGATGGGCGCGAACTCGACTATCCGGCCTTCCGAGAGAGCGTGCTTGCTACTGCTCAGAAAAAGGTGGAAGAGGGTCGTCTGTCTTGGAACGAGATGCTTTCCGCCTATCCCGTCCTGTGGATGATCGGTAACTACGGCGATGAGAAGCAGGCTCATCCTTGTGACTTCATCGTCAACCGTGAGGCAACCCGCACCGGCCCTCACTCCGAGAGCATCGCGGTCGAGGTGGAGTTGAGCATCAAGTCGTGGGACGAGTACGTGGCGCTGCTGCGCTCGTTCGCGAAGGAACTTTCCACGCTCGCCGTATTCGGGTACGTCGTCTATCTCGTGCCGACCAACAAGACCGGTCGTGACATTGAGAAGATGCTGCGCGCCGTTGACCGTTCCGAGGATCTGGGCCTGTTCGACAGTGGCCGTTTCCTCGTGCTCCCCATCTACAACCGTGATGGATCGAACCTCGAACTCAGAAGGAAGTTAGGTGATTGAAATGGACCAGTACATCGTTTGGATCGTGGTGGCCGTTCTGGTCATCGCCGTTGTCGTGATCGGTGGGCGCTTGCTCGCCTCGAAGATCATCAGCGCCTTCACGCGCCTGATGCAGGTTCCGGAGGAGCGCGCCGTGTTCCACCACAAGGTGCTGTTACTCGAAAACACGCCGCTCGTTCAGGTTCTCGCTCCCGCGTCTGAGTTCACTCGTGAGTACGGCGAGGATGAGAAGCGCCGCACGCCGCTCTTCTTCCTGAGCCCGTGGCCGCAAGCGCTCAAGGTGGCATGGAAGAAGCACAAGGGTTCGTCCCGCTTCGTGGACGTGCGCGCACAGCTAAAGGCCGCTGCCGCGGACCTGACGGTGCGTGTGCTCGATGAGGACCGTCAGCCGCACAACGCCGGTGATGAGCACTTCTCCGTCATCGTGCCGTTGGGTGACCGTACCGAGGAAGAGGTCACGAAGCTCAAGCCCATGCTGAAGGCGAAGTTGGGCCTGTACTCCGTGGATGCTGCCCTCACCGATGACTACCTCGCGGTCGAGTTCGTGTGTCACACCGTGAAGCCGGTTGACGTGCTGCTGAACCGCAAGTTCGGCGTGTCGGTTTTGGACGAGAACCCGCCCGAGAGTTGGAAAAAGCTGCCGATTGCGGTTGACCGCAACGGAGTCGTTCTACCGGTGGACCTCCACCAGACCTACGTCTATGGCATGAGCGGTTCAGGCAAGGGCTCCGTGATCCACGCCTACGTCCGACAGCTCGCGCACGAGGTCCGCAAGGGCACGGTGAGGATCTACGGCGTTGATACGAAGAACGAAGACGTTGGTGTGTACCGCAACTCCCGCCTCCTCGAGGCGTTCGCGGCTTCGGAGGAGAGTGCCGAAGACCTGATCGAGTTCTTCTACACGAAGATGAAAGAACGTGCCCGAATCGCCCGTGCTCAGGACTTGAGCGCCGGTAGGACGGGAATGCGCGTGGAGTTGGGAGAAGACAACCCCGTGTGCGTTCTCCTCATTGACGAACTCATAGCCCTGCTGCTTGCCATGCAGTCTCGTAAGCGTTTCAGCTACTACTTCGGACTTTTGCAACAGATCTACCTAGAGGGCCGTTCTCTGGGCTTCGTGGTCGTTGCTGCTGGTCAAACCATGGACGAGGAGATTCTGAAGAGGCTGCGTTCTCTCAACGTCGTGGTCGCCTGCCTGAAAGCGAAGAAGCCCTACTGGCCCGCCGTACTCTTCGACATTGAAGAGACCCATCCCGTTGCCATGGCTGCCGCGCAACTCACCAACGCGACCGCGGGCAATGACTACGCCACCGCTGGTATCGGTTGGATCAGGGTCGAGGACGGGGAGATCACTAACGTCCGCTTCCCGTTCACCACGGAGCGCGACGTGCTCGCCATGCTTCGCGAGTGGGGTCTACGCGAGGCGGGCGAAGCCACGGAGTTCAGCGAGTGGAGAGCTACGCGCGGCCTCGCATCGAAGGCCGCACCGACAAAGCGGGTCGAACCGGTCGCAAAGCCAGTTGCCATCGCCCCAAAGGTCATCGCGGTTGAAGAGACGCCCGCACCGGAACCGGTCGCACGTCCGGTCAAGCCGAAGCCGCTTCCTGCACCAACCGCTCCCCGCTCGCAGGTTGGCGAGTTGATCGCGGTGAAAGAGTTCTCCGACGCGAAGCTAGCCCGTGCCCGTGAACGAGTGGCCGCAAAGCTCGAACAGGGTGACAACGTTAAAGGTCGCGCGCTGCTCGACGCTATCGATGCGGAACTTCGTATCCGTGCTCGCCTTGCGCAGTACAAGCCGGTCCAGCCGGAGCCTCTTGACGATGCTCTTCCGCCGCTCAACTTCTGACGAGCCGCGTTAGAGAACTATCCGAAGGAGGTCACGATGACTGATTACGAAAAATGGGAGCACACGGACTCCGACTTCACTCTTGAGGAGTTGGCCGACGCGATTGCCTCACGGCTTGCCTGGGATGCACAGGTAGACGAGTGGAAGAAGGAGGGCGATTCGGAGTGGAACACTCACCGCCCGTTCGACCCCACTTCGACGGAGAACTTAGGAGGTGATCTGTGATGGGCGTGAAGAAGCGAAGGCAGTGGACCGGAGGCGTTGAATCGCCAATCGTGGGCTATTGCCCGAATCCGAAGTGCGGCATTGCGATCAACGAGATAGCGTTCCGCAACTACGTCACCGATCCGCGTGGCTTTATCCCAGGTGAGACGTACACCTGCGCTACGTGTAACTACCGTTGGCAGCAATGACGAAACCCCCGCCGATGCGTGAACATCGACGGGGGCTGATCGGAGAAGCGATCCGATACGCGAGGGCGACAACCTTCGACAACCGAATATCAAGGAGGACGGGTCACCGTGACCCGTCCTCTGTCGTGTGATCCGCGTACACCGACTGCCTCATGACACGAGTTGGTGTGACACATCGCTAGGACGCGATCTGAGCCGCGTTGGTACGGGGTGGCACATCGGGTGTCGATCACGGCGGCGGAGGCGCGGAGACTCGATCCAGTGACCTCCCACGCGGCATTACTTCGGGGTGTCAGGCTTTATCGCCGTAGCCTCGAAATACTGCGTTCGCCTATCCGTGTCAAACGGCCAAACTGCGTCACGAACCTTCCGGACGTACTCGGTCTCGAATCCCGCTCCGCCGTCGCGAGCACGCTGGTACTCGTCGTGGATGAAAGACCTGACATCTTCCGGAAGATCGATGTTTCGTCGCTCGACTACTTCGAAGTCGTCAACCGGTAGGTCGCCATACTCGTGAACGAGGGTTCCGTTCTTCGGGGTGTAGGCCACGCTTGCGCTCCCACGAGCGGCAAACTGAAACCCGTTCTCGACTCGCAGCGTCACGGGGGTGCCGTAGGACTCCATCACCTCTGCGAAGAGGTGCACAACGTCTTCCTCCTCGAGGAGAGTCAGCGCCTCTTGGCTCTGGTAGATGCAGTACACGAAGACCATGAAGCTCTCCATGAGTTCAAGCTGTCTAAGAGGTACCCACGCCGCGTTGTCGTAGAGAAGGTTCGTGATGAGCATGACTTCACGAAACGGCGAGGCCCGAAGGGCTTCCCGCAATTTCGGCGTGAAGAACTCCGCCGTAGAGTACGTGTTTCCGATGCTCTCACCGCTGGAGAAGTGATCACCAATCAGCAGGTCGATGTGCCCCAACGTTTGGTCGTACCCCTGGTACGCGTCATTCTTTCTCTCGATCTGCTCAGCGAGAGCGTCTGCGTGGTCGCGTAGTGACCCTATCTCGCTGATGATGACCTTGAGGCTCTCGTGCACAACGGTCCCGTCAGGATTCTCGACGCGAACCGTGGCTACGTTAATGCCGCTGACGTCTTCCTTGTGCACCGGTCGTTCGCCGTCTATGAGGCGTTGCATGTAGTCCGGCAGCTTGACGAGACGGGCGCTCGATCCATCCTTGAAGAGTTCGGTGACTTCGACTCCGAACGTGTACTCGTTGCGGGAGAGTCTGAAGTCCGGAGAATCGGCATGCTCGACCGAGTTCTCAGTCTCGCCATCGTAGACAAGATCCAGAATGTAGCGTTCCCACTTCAAGCTGTCATCGTTCTGCACAGGGTCATCCTCCCAGATCGGAACCAAACCGAGGGCGATTCACTAGTCACTCACGTCGTAAACTATGGGAGTTCCCGAGATCACTACGACCCTCTTCACTTCCTTGCCCTCGCGCTTGCTCTCAGCAATCGTTTCGAGGAACTTCTCGTGGTTTTCGGGAGAGACGAGCTTCCGCCAGTCTTCGGATTCTTCCCACTGCTCGCGGTTCATAGTCGCCATTGGTCATGACTCCTTCTCGGTGGTGAGTCCGGACCAGAGACCGGTTCCGAACTCTTTGGTCTGTTGCCAGAGGTGGTTTAGCTGCTCACCGGCACGCTCGCCGATTTGGTGAGCCGGTGTCGTGGTCACCGGTTCGCTCGTGGCTTCGTCGCCGGTTGCGTCGTGGTCAGCCGGCGGTTGGTGGTCACCGTCGAGTGGTTCCGGTTCGATGGTCACGTTCACGACTGGAACGGGTGGCTCGCGTAGGAATGGTGTGGAAACCACGTAGAGAGCGAAGTACGCGAGTACCGCGATTGAACCAACGATCATGAGCCGCTTAAGCCGTGCCATGTACTGGCACCGTAACCGGTTGGCTCGGCAACCACACCACTGACCACGAGAGTGGTCACCGGTTCTGGTCAGTGGTTAGCCGCTTGCGAACCACTTCTGGTCTACTCGAAACCACGAAGCCACCCGTGGCCGTGGTCAGCGGGTGGCTTCGTAAGTCGTGGTCAGTCCGTGGTGCGGTCCCAAACGGTCATGGTTTCGTCGGTGGCTTCGATAACGAGAGAGCAGTCATCGAGCCACGATTCATCGACGGTAGCAAGTGGCACGTCTCGCTTCACGAGGGTGTAGCCCTCATCAGAGCTCTCGGTCTTGCGGTAGTGATCGCCGTGGCTCATGGTCTTCCTCCTGGGATGGGTTGGCGGTTGAGATGCAGTCCTCTCTAACGAGTCCAGCCAGAGAGTTGGCAAGAAGTAGCCCCTCACCGGAATGAACATCGGGAGGGGCTACTTGAGGAACCATTCATCATGAGCTTTTCTCAACCGCCATGAGGAGAGAAGGTTCGAAGGGGAATATCGCAACCATGAAGGCCGAACTGGATTACTCGCTCTCCTGCTGAACGAAGCTGTCCTTCTTCGGCTTGTAGAAGTCATCGATGTAGCCCATGGTGGTCTTTGCGGCCTGACGGGCGGTGTCAGCCGACGAGTAGATGGCGATCTGCGCATCGGCGTTCTTAGGCGACCAGCCCATCATGGTGATCAAGTCTTCGCGCGAAGCGTCACCCTCCAGGAGTCGAGTGGTAGCGATGTGCCGCAGCGTGTGCACGGTCATGTGCTCCGGCAGGTTTCGCTTGTGACTCTCGATGAGCTTCGTGAGTTGTGCTCGGTCTCTGGTGGCGTAGATCGGCTTCCCATCCTCACGAGTGAAAAGCAGTTGATCGAATCCTTCCCCCTCCACCGGCTTGAACGCGGGACTCTTCCGTAGGAGCCTCTGCTTGTTGCGGTGGCGGATAAGCATCTCCCACGTCGATTCGGTGAGGACAATCTCTCGTTCGCTGTTCTGACTCTTAGTGCTCACCAACACCCATCGCGCCTCTCCAACCTTCTGAGGACAGGTGCGAGAGGTACCGCCACAGAGCCACTTCCCTGTGCTGCTACGACCACAGCCGTGGGAGGCGCTTTCGTGCTGTAGCTGATGCTTCACGACTACTCGTCTGGTGCGGGTCGCGCCGCTACCTCGCGTGACGAGAGAGTCGTCGGTCATGCCCAGCACCTCGCCCTGACGCAGACCGAGAAGCGCGAGGAACCACCGCGCCTCCACGTCCTCCTCCCTCGCCCACTTCAGCAGGTGCTCATTCAAGAACTTCGACGCACGGCGAATCTGCGTCTTGTCCTTCTTGTCGAGGGTCTTCGCACGGGGCACTTTCAAGCCGGTCATGGGGTGAGCGGTGATGATGCGGTCACGCTGGTAATAGTCGAGGGCACTCTTGAGAGCGATGAAGGTCTGCCGGATCGAAGACACTCCCAGATCCTTCGCAGGGAGGGTCACCTTGAAGAACTCTTTGAGCTGGTCATAGGTGAGAGTGCGCACGGGGTGAGTGCCAAACACGGGCAGGATGTGATTGCGGATACGCGCGTCGTACATCCTGTAGCTTGCGGGCTTGAGGTCGCCGTTGGCGTTCTTCTCCTCCAGCCAGTCGTACATGCACTTCTCGACTGTGAGAAGTTCGTACTCCTTCGGAACCGGCAGCCTGTCAGCGGATTCGAGCCCATAGGCCACACGAAGCTCGATGATCCGTTCTTCCAGCTTTTCACGCGCAGCTTGATAAGTCGTGGCTTGCACCACCACACGATGCGTCTCGTCGCCTATGACGACTCGCCGAGCTCCTCGGTAGTAGGTGACGACTTTGCCACTCTTGCGCGTGATGTTCACCGGAAAGATCGACCCTTCGCCGTTCGGTCGACGCCACGGTTTCGGGTTCTTCCGCGCGTGCTTGTTCCGTCCCTCAACGAGGGAGGCGGAGCCGTCGGGCACGGGGTTCGAGAGCGCGTCATCGACCTCGAGGTCGTCGGGGAGAGTCATCGCGTCCATCATGACGCGCGCCGAACCGATGGTCAACACAAAAGGTCAACACAATATCTCGCGGTTCGGGGGTCGGGCCCAACGAAAGAGGCGCATATTTCCGCGGAATTTGACTTTCACGCGGAAATATGCGCCTCACCTGCGGTGACGGTGGGATTTGAACCCACGGTAGGGGGTTACCCTACACAACTTTTCGAGAGTTGCACCTTCGGCCGCTCGGACACGTCACCGCCGACAAGTGTACGTGAGATTTCGACGCCTCGCGAACCGACGGCTGTGCATCCGCCGACAACTAGTTGCCTCAGGCAACTACATACTTTAGACTGAAGTCATGTCGGCACCGGCATCCACCGTCATCCTGACGGCACTCACGCACCTGATCACCCAGTGGTCGTCCCCCCGGGTGCAGTCGCAGTACGCGGAGGCTGCCGGTGTCCGCATCGAACCCGGCGACATCCCGGTCGTCTACGCACTCGGCATGCAGGGCAACCTCCGTTCCAGCGCCCTCGCCGACCGCCTGCGGCTCACGCGTCCCACGATGAGCAAGCAGCTGCACCGGCTCGGGGCGGCAGGACTCATCGTCCGCCGCCCCGATCCCGAAGACGGACGCGCATCGTTCGTCGGCCTCTCCGACACCGGTCGCGCCGCCTATGCCGCACTCGTCGCCCGCGGCATCGCCGCCGTCGAGACCGCGCTCGGCGCCTGGAGCCCCGCCGAGCGCCAACACTTCGCCGACCTCACCCGACGGTTCGTCACGGGCGTCGGCGTCGACATCCCCGATACCTCGCAGAAGGAGGAATGAGCCATGGCTCGCACATACGTCGTCACCGGTTCCGCATCCGGAATCGGCGCCACCACCGCGCAGATCCTGCGCGACAAGGGTGAGAAGGTGATCGGCATCGATCTGCGCAACGCGGACGTCGAGGCCGACCTCTCCACCGCGGAAGGACGGGTGGATGCCGCGGCCAAGGCCATCGAGCTCGCCGGCGGCACCATCGACGCGGTGATCGCCTGCGCCGGCATCTCCGCACCGATCCCTGCGACGATCTCCGTCAACTACTTCGGCGTGGTCGAGTTGCTCGACGCCCTGCTGCCGGCGCTCAAGGCGTCCGACGCCCCGCGCGCCGCCGTCGTCTCGTCGATGGCATCGCTGCAGCCCAACTCCCCCGAGATGGTCGAGGCTGCCCTCGCCGGCGACGAGGCCACCGCCCGCGAGATCGCCCAGAAGCTCGCCGACCAGGGCCCGCAGATCGGCTACCTCGTCTACCCGTCGAGCAAGCGCGCGCTCAGCCGCTGGGTGCGCCGCGCGTCGATCTCCGAGGACTACGCCGGCAACGGCATCCCGCTCAACGCCGTCGCACCCGGCACGGTTCTCACGCCCATGACCGAGGGCCTGCTGTCGACGCCCGAGGGCGCCAAGATGGTGGATGCCGCGGTCCCGATGCCGCTGAACTACCACCAGCCCCCGGAGTCGATCGCGAACCTGCTCATCTGGCTGACGAGCGTCGAGAACACGCACCTGGCCGGCCAGGTCATCTACGACGACGGCGGCGCCGACGCGACCCTGCGCGGCGACGACATCTGGTCGTGGAACGACCCGAAGTGATCTAGACCCTCACCACGCCGCGGCGACCGCCGCGTGCGTGCGCAGAATGCCATCGGTCGTGCCCTCCGGGGCACGGCCGATGCCGCATTCGGTGGCGACGCCGAACACCGGCGCGTGCTTGAGCGCCACGTCGATGCGGCGCTGCGCACCCTCGGCGCCGTCTTCGCGGTGCACGAGCCCGAGGTAGAGCTCGGTGTCGCCGATCTGCAGTCCATCGAGCGGCGCGAAATACGCGTCGTCGTCGCGCTCGATCGGCACCGGCAAGTGGATCCAGTCGATCCGGCGGGTGGATGCCGCAACGAGCATATTCGCGAAGCGGACGAGGTTCGCGGCATCCTTCGGTTCGATGAAGTGCTTCTCGGCGACGTCGCCGTAGCAGAGGTGGAAGCCCACCTCCACATCGTCGGGCACCCGACCGGCCTGCTCGGCCGAGCGGGCGGTCAGTCCGCCCCACAGGTCGTCGCCCCACCACGGCTGCGCCGCCGGCTTGTCGCGGTACGGCACCTGTTCGATGAGCTGGAACTCGACGGCGTTGTCCCACTGGATCGCGAGGTCCTCGTGCGGAATGGTCGCGAGGATCTCATCGAGCTCGCGGTACATCGCCGCGCGATAGACGGGCTCGATCGCCGCGCGCTGCTCCTCGGGGAAGAACGCCCCCACCACGGCCAGCGGCGTCGGCAGCGACACCTGGAAGCGCGTGCCCTGCGGCACCACGCCCTCGTCGCGAAGCCGGCGGAAGACCGCGTACGACTCCTGCGCCGCCGCGGCGTAGCCGAGCGGCGGGAACTCGATCGTCGCCGGGTCGACCCCGTCGGCCACACGCACCGGCCGGGCATCGAGCATGCGCAACGGGATGCGCTCGGCACCCACCCGCTCGATGCCCTCGGCCTGCCCGAGGATGTCCGGCTGGTACATGATCCAGTGGAACCGCGGCCCGCATTCCCCATCCGGAATACGCTTGAGCCGGTCGCCGAGAATGCCGGCCGCCTGGCGGATCGTGGTCTCTGCGTCGTCGAAGTTCACGCTGCCGACGAGCAGCGCGCCCTGGGGCTGGGTCATGATCGTGCCTGTCTCTCGAGGGGTGGATGCCGCATCCCACGGTACTCGCCGGAGTTCGCTCTGGCCCGCGGCATCCACCCCCTGCCAGACTGGGCGCATGAGCGTCATCGAGAACTCGAAACTCACCGTGGTCGGAGCAGGCAGCGTCGGGTCGAGCACGGCCTATGCCGCACTGATCCGCGGGTCCGCACGGCATGTCGCGCTGTACGACATCGCGACCGAGCGGGCCGAGGCCGAGGTGCTCGACCTCGCCCACGGCACGCAGTTCACCGGATCGAGCGACATCATCGGCGGCAGCGACCTCTCGGTGGTCGAGGGCTCGCACGTCGTGGTCATCACGGCGGGCGCCAAGCAGAACCCCGGGCAGACCCGCATCGAGCTCGCCGGCGTCAACGCGAACATCATGAAGTCGATGATGCCGCAGCTGCTCGAGGTCGCCCCGAACGCCATCTACGTCATCGTCACCAACCCGTGCGACGTGCTCACCGTGCTCGCGCAGGAGGCCACCGGGCTCCCGCCCGAGCGCATCTTCGCCTCGGGAACCGTGCTCGACACCTCGCGCCTGCGCTGGCTGCTCGCCCAGCGCGCCGGCGTGTCCACCTCGAGCGTGCACGCGTACATCGTCGGCGAGCACGGCGACACCGAGTTCCCGCTGTGGTCGCACGCGACGATCGGCACCGTGCCGATCCTCGACTGGCAGACCGCCGGGCACCCGCCGATGTCGGTGGAAGAGCTCGACGAGATCGCCGTGGACGTGCGCGATGCCGCGTACAAGGTCATCCAGGGCAAGGGCGCGACCAACTACGCGATCGGCCTGTCGAGCGCGCGGATCGTCGAGGCGATCCTCGGAGACGAGCACGCCGTCATGCCGGTCTCGCCCGTGCTCGACGACTTCCACGGCGTGAGCGGCGTCGCGCTCTCTGTGCCCTCGATCGTGAGCGCGTCGGGTGCGGTGCCGATCCGCGAGACGACGTTCAACGACTCCGAGCTCGAGCTCTTCCACCACTCGGCCGACGCACTGCGCGCCGTCGCCGACGAGCTGCGCTGATCGGCGGCACCCGGCCATTTCGCGGTGAGACTGCAACTGCCCGGTGAGACAGCGGGTACTTCCCTCTCCCTCACGGAGCAGTTGCAGTCTCACCGTCTAACGGTCGGCGAGCCGCGCCCCGGGAGCGGGGTGGATGTCGCAGGCCCGGCATAGCCTGGAGGCATGGCCACCAAGCGTCCCACCGCCTCCCCCTATCGGTGCACGGAGTGCGGGTGGACGACGCTCAAGTGGGTCGGCCGCTGCGGCGAGTGCCAGCAGTGGGGCACGGTCGTCGAAGCGGCCGAGCAGACCGGCCTCGCGGCGCGCAAGGTCTCGGCCGCCGCACCTCGGCGCAGCGCGCAGCCGATCACCATGGTCGACACGACGTCCACGCCGCGGCGCACGAGCGGCCTGGCCGAGTTCGACCGTGTGCTCGGCGGCGGCGTCGTGCCCGGGGCCGCGATCCTGCTGTCGGGCGAACCCGGCGTCGGCAAGTCGACCCTGCTTCTCGAGGTCGCGGCGAAGTCCGCCGGCGCGGGCAAGCGCGTGCTCTACGCGAGCGGTGAGGAGTCGGCGGCGCAGATCCGCCTGCGGGCCGAGCGGACCGGTGCCCTGCACGACGAGCTCTTCCTGGCGAGCGAGACCGACCTGGCCACGATCCTCGGCCACGTCGACGAGGTCGAGCCCGAGCTGCTCATCGTCGACTCGGTGCAGACGGTGTCGTCGTCGCTGTCCGACGGCATGGCGGGGCATCCCAGTCAGGTGCGCGAGGTGGCGGCCACGCTGATCCGGGTCGCGAAGGAGCGGGCCCTGCCCGTCGTGATCGTCGGCCACGTCACGAAAGACGGTTCGATCGCGGGCCCTCGCATCCTCGAGCACCTCGTCGACGTCGTCGCGCACTTCGAGGGCGACCGGCAGACCTCGCTGCGGTTCCTGCGCACGTTGAAGAACCGCTTCGGGCCGACCGACGAGGTGGGATGCTTCGACATGACCGGCAGCGGCATCGAAGAGGTCCCCGACCCGAGCCGGCTGTTCCTGGGCAGCGGCAAGCCGGTCGCCGGCACCTGCATCACGATCGCCCTCGAAGGCCGGCGGGCGATGCCGGTGGAGGTGCAGGCGCTCACGGTTCCGGCATCCGGCCCCAATCCCCGTCGGGTCGTGAGCGGGGTGGATGCTTCGCGCGTGGCCATGATCCTCGCGCTGCTGGAGAAGCGGGCCGGCGTCAACCTCTCCAAGCACGACGTGTACGTGTCGACGGTCGGCGGCGTGCGGCTCATCGAGCCCGGCGCCGACCTCGCCATCGCGATCGCGTGCGCCACCGCGCTGCGCGACCATGCCGTGCGGCACGATGTCGCCGCGATCGGCGAACTGAGCCTGTCGGGCGAGATCCGCCCGGTCACGCAGGCCGCGCAGCGGCGCACCGAAGCGCATCGGCTCGGCTATCGCACGCTCATCGACGAGCACGCGGGCTCGGTCCGCCAGGCTCTGAGCCTGGTCAAGGGCACGGCGACCGTCGCCGTCGACGACGGCGTGCCGGTGTTCTGAGCGCGGGCGACGCGGTCGAGCGCCGCAGTCAGGCGTCGAGCGTCGCAGTCAGGCGTCGAGCGCCGCGATCAGGTCGGCCGGCGAGGCCTGCATCGGATGCGGGCCGGCGATGTCGAAGAACACGGTCGTGATCTCGTCCCCGTGCACCTCGAGGAAGGCGCGCAGCCACTCGGGCGAGTGCAGGCCGACCGCCTTGGGCATCGCCTCGGGCTTGTGCAGCGCGTCGCTGAACAGCAGCAGGGCGATGTCGCCCGTGTTCGGGTCGCGGAACGTCCACACTTCGCCCGAGTCGCGCGGGTCGTCGCGGGCTCCGGGCCGCATCAGCGGCACGACGGTCGGGCCGTGCCGCAGCGCGAACGCGACGGCCGCCATGTCTTGCGTCTGCAGAGCGTCGGCGAGCTGGGTGTTGCGGAACTCGACCTCGGGCTTCTTGCCGCGCTTCTTACCGGATGCCACGGAACCAGCGTAATCGCGCGGGCCCCTGCACGCAGACAGAAAGGGACCCCCTCGAGCCGCTCATTGGGGACTGGACGACTCGAGAGGGTCCGGGACGCCGTGCACGCGGTGACGGTTCGCTGGGGACGAGCCTTGTCGCTGCTGGGGACAGCTCCACCGCGCATATGCGCTCGACGTGTACCTACAGTCTAAGGGACCACGCCACCCCAGCGGTGTCCCCCTTTCGGGGGACAAAGGCTGTTCAGCAGTGAGAATCCGCTAATAAAGCTGGAAGATCGCGTCGTCGATCGAATCGATTCCACCGATCTCCACAGACAGATGATAGCTCGCCCCGCCGCCCGCGGCCTGCGGCCGGTTCTTCGCCTGGCAGGTGGCCACCGAAGATCGGGTGCGATCCCAGACGAGCGGCTGCGAGCTCGACACCTTCTGCCCCGCGTTCAGCACGACGAGCATGTCGCTGGGCTCGCTCTGGCAGTCGGTCGAGCGCCACCAGGTGTCGCTGCCGCTCGTAATCGTGAACACCTGCGCACTGGTGCCGACATTGAGCGTGCACGGCTGGTCGCTCTCGTTCGTCAGCTCGATCGACAGCTTCGGATCCTGTCCCGACGCGTAGCTCGTCTTGTCGGTCACGGCCTGCACCGTCACATCGTTGGGTGTGCACGCTGCCGCCGACGCACCGGGACTCGGCGTCTTCGTCGCATCGGAAGGGGGCGTGGATGCCGCATCCGTCGCCGCATCCGTCGCACCGTCCGTCGCGGTCGGAGTGGACGAGGGCGTACCCGACGACGCATCGCCCGGCTGAGGCGAGGTCGACACGACGGGCAGGACGGGCTGCGCATCCTGTCCCTGCGCGTCCGCCGGCTCGACGGCGGCGCCGCTGCTCCACGGGCGGGCGATCAGCAGCCAGACGACCGCGACGATCGCGATGAGCACGAGCAGCAGCACCAGTCGCCGCCGCCGGTACACCGCGGGCGAATGACGACGTGCTCTGCCGGACGAACTGCTCACCCGGCCAGGGTAAGCGGCGCGGCGGCCGGTCCTCGGCGACGCGCCCGCCGATGCACCGGATTCACAGGTGCTTGAGCATGCGCGTGTTGCCGAGCGTGTTCGGCTTCACGTGCGCGAGATCGAGGAACTCGGCGACACCGGCGTCGGGGCTGCGCAGCAGCTGCGCGTAGACGTCGGGGTCGACCACGTGCTCGCCGATCGGCGCGAACCCGTGGCGTGTGAAGAACGACACCTCGAAGGTGAGGCAGAACAGGCGATCGAGCCCGAGCTCGATCGCGCGCGCTTCGAGCACCTCGACGATGCGCCCGCCGATGCCCTCGTGCAGCCGATCCTCGCGCACGAGCAGCGTGCGGACCTCGCCGATGTCCTTCCAGATGACGTGGAGGGCGCCGCATCCCAGCACCTGCCCCTCCGATTCGGCGACGACGAACTCCTGCACGGCCTCGTACAGCGAGACCATCTCCTTGCCGAGCAGGATGCGCCGAGACACGAGCGGCTCGAGCAGCGCGAACATCGCGGGCACGTCGGAGGTGCGGGCCGGCCGGATGACGATGTCGCTCACGCACAAAAGCCTACGTCGCACGACGCGCGAAGCCTCTCCGACCGGCCGGGTCGGAGGGGCTTCGCCGCAGACGGGAGGGGCTCAACCCTTCCAGACCGTCTTGAGGTTGCAGAACTCGCGGATGCCCGCAGCGGCCAGCTCGCGGCCGACGCCCGAGTCCTTGACGCCGCCGAAGGGCAGTTCGGGGAACGACGCGGTCATGCCGTTGACGAACACCGCGCCGGCGTCGAGCCGGTTGATGAACCACTCCTGCTCGTCCTCGTCGGTGGTCCACACCGACGAGCTCAGGCCGAAGGTGGTGCCGTTGGCGACGGCTGCGGCTTCTTCGCGGCTCTCGACCCGGTAGACGGATGCCACGGGTCCGAAGGCCTCCTCGAGGTACAGCCGCATCTCGGGCGTGATGCCGTCGAGGACGGTGGGCTCGAAGAACCAGCCGTCACGGTCGGGCACGGTGCCGCCGGTGCGGACGGTCGCACCCTTGGCCACGGCATCCGCCACCTGCGACTCGAGCTCGTCGCGGCCCGACTCGGTCGCGACCGGGCCGACGTCGGTCGACTCGTCGAGGGGGTCGCCGACGGTCAGCGCCGCCACCTTCTCGGTGAACAGGCGCACGAACTCGTCGTAGACGTCGGCGTGCACGATGAAGCGCTTGGCGGCGATGCACGACTGGCCGTTGTTCTGGTTGCGCGCGGTGACGCCGACGGTCGTCGCCTTCTCGAGGTCGGCCGACGGCATGACCACGAACGGGTCGGAGCCGCCGAGCTCGAGCACCACGTGCTTCACCTCTGAGCCGGCGATCGACGCGAGCGAGCGGCCGGCAGGCTCCGAGCCGGTCAGGGTCGTGGCCTTGATGCGCGGGTCGCGCAGCACGGATTCGACGCGAGATGCCGGGATCAAGAGGGTCCGGAAGGCACCCGCCGGGAAGCCGGCGCGGTCGAACAGCGTGTCGAGATAGAGGGCCGCCTGCGGAACGTTCGAGGCGTGCTTGAGCAGGCCGACGTTGCCCGCCATCAGCGCGGGGCCGGCGAAGCGCAGCACCTGCCACAGCGGGTAGTTCCACGGCATGACGGCCAGCACGATGCCGATCGGCGCGTAGCGTGTGCCGGCGGCCGACGCATTGACCCGGCTCGGGTCGGACAGCTGCTCGGGCGCGAGGAACTCTTCGGCGTTCTCCGCGTAGAAGCGCAGGCCCTTCGCGCACTTGAGCACCTCGGCGCGGGCCGCGGCGATGGGCCGGCCCATCTCGATGGTGATCAGCCGACCGAGCTCGTCGGCGTCGTCTTCGAGCAGCTGGGCGGCCTTGTTCATCCATTCCGCGCGCTGCGCGAACGTGGTGTCTTTCAGCGTCTCGAACGCGGCCTGCGCCTCGGCGATGCGCCGATCGACCTCCGCCTCGTCGTGCGCCTCGAACGTCTTCTCGACCTGCCCGGTCGTGGGGTTGATCGTCGCGATGGCCATGGGTCTCCTTCGAATACACGCCTGCGCGTCAAGCCTAGGCGCTCGGGCAAGCCCGGCGCCCCCCGATGCGCTGATGGGAGGCATGCGTGCACGGGCGGCACAGCGACGCCGCGATCACCAGTCGATCGTGTGCCCGTCTCCGGGCCGATGGATCATCCCGGGCCGGTGCACCCCGTCGTAGGCGGAGGCCGGCGACACGTCGACCTTCTCGAGGCGCTCGACCAACGGCAGCGCGATGGAGCGCATCCACATCACCGGGATCTTCACGCGATACCCGGAGCTGTCGGCGACCACGAGCATGCCGCTCGGAGTCTGTTCCATCGCGCGGATGTCGGCCAGCGGCATCCTTCGCACACGTCCGAACGACGAACGCCGGGTGAGGGCGGCGGCGTCGATCTGCGCAAACCAGGCGACCCAGACGAGCACCATCGCCATGCCGACGACGATGAAGACGACACCGCCGACCATGTCCGGCACGGCGAGATCGGGGCCGTCCGCCACAGCGCCCTCGATGCCCATCACCACGCCCCCGGCGGCGATCGCCGCGCCGAACGCCGGCAGGATGAGCGGCAGACGCACACGCACCGAGTCGGACGGGGCGTGAGCCGCCGGCGCACGGCGTCGTGCCCGGAGCAGAAGCGCGAAGACGACCAGGCCCACGGCCGCGGACACACCGATCTCGATCCATTCGTGCGATTCCACATGTCCCCCTCACGCGAGAAAGCGGCCCCGTTCCGAGAAACGGGGCCGCTTGATCCGGCGGCTGACTCAGCTGCCGGCGATGATGTCGGGCGTCGCGCCGATCTGCTCGGGCGCACCCACGCCGACCGCGACCTTCTCGCCGCGCGGCGCGTGCTCGAACACGAACTGGCCGTTCTGGGCATCCACCTTCACGTGGTCTCCCGAGTTCAGCTCGCCGTGCAGGATGCGCTCACTGAGCTGGTCCTCGATCTCGCGCTGCATGGCACGGCGCAGCGGGCGGGCGCCCAGCGTCGGGTCGAAGCCGATCTCGATGAGCTTGTCCTTCGCGGCATCCGACAACTCGATGGTCATGTCGCGGTCGAGCAGACGCTCGCCCAGACGCTTGGTGAACAGGCCCACGATCTGGCGCAGCTCGTCCTTGTTCAGCTGCGGGAAGACGATGATGTCGTCCACGCGGTTCAGGAACTCGGGCTTGAAGTGGCGCTTGAGCTCTTCGTCGACCTTGCCCTTCATCCGCTCGTACGAGGTCGTCGAGTCGCCCTCGACCTGGAAGCCGACGGGGCCACCCGCGATCGCCGACGAGCCGAGGTTCGTCGTCATGATGATGACCGTGTTCTTGAAGTCGACGACGCGACCCTGACCATCGGTGAGCCGACCCTCTTCGAGGATCTGCAGCAGCGAGTTGAAGATGTCGGGGTGGGCCTTCTCGATCTCGTCGAAGAGCACGACCGAGAACGGCTTGCGGCGCACCTTCTCGGTGAGCTGGCCGCCCTCTTCGAAGCCGACGAACCCGGGAGGAGCACCGAACAGCCGCGAGACCGTGTGCTTCTCGCCGAACTCGCTCATGTCGAGCGAGATGAGCGCGCCCTCGTCGTCGAACAGGAACTCGGCGAGCGCCTTGGCCAGCTCGGTCTTGCCCACGCCGGTGGGGCCGGCGAAGATGAACGAGCCCGACGGGCGCTTCGGGTCCTTCAGCCCCGCACGCTGGCGGCGGATCGTGCGGGCGAGGGCCGAGATGGCCTCTTCCTGACCGATGACGCGCTCGTGCAGGGCCTTCTCCATGAAGACGAGCCGGCTCGACTCCTCCTCGGTGAGCTTGAAGACGGGGATGCCGGTGGCCTGCGCCAGCACCTCGGCGATGAGTCCCTCGTCCACGACCGCGGTGGTCGCGACGTCACCCGAGCGCCACTGCTTCTCCAGGCGCAGACGCTCGGCGAGCAGCGACTTCTCCTCGTCGCGCAGCGACGCGGCCTTCTCGAAGTCCTGCTCCTCGCTGGCCTGCTCCTTCTTGGTGCGCACGTCGGCGATCTTGTCGTCGAGCTCGCGCAGCTCGGGCGGGCTTGACAGGATCGACAGGCGCAGGCGGGCGCCGGCCTCGTCGATCAGGTCGATGGCCTTGTCAGGCAGGAAGCGATCGGAGATGTAGCGATCCGACAGGTTCGCGGCGGCGACGATCGCGCCGTCGGTGATCTGCACCTTGTGGTGCGCCTCGTACCGGTCGCGCAGACCCTTCAGGATGTTGATCGCGTGCGGCAGCGTCGGCTCGTTGACCTGAACCGGCTGGAAGCGGCGCTCCAGCGCAGCATCCTTCTCGAAGTGCTTCCGGTACTCGTCGAGCGTGGTGGCACCGATCGTCTGCAGCTCGCCGCGCGCGAGGAGCGGCTTCAGAATGGATGCCGCGTCGATCGCGCCCTCGGCGGCACCCGCACCCACCAGGGTGTGGATCTCGTCGATGAACACGATGATGTCGCCGCGGGTGCGGATCTCCTTGGTGACCTTCTTCAGGCGCTCTTCGAAGTCGCCGCGGTAGCGGGAACCGGCGATGAGCGAGCCGAGGTCGAGGGAGTAGAGCTGCTTGTCCTTCAGCGTCTCGGGCACATCGCCCTTCACGATCGCCTGGGCCAGGCCCTCGACGACCGCGGTCTTGCCGACGCCGGGCTCGCCGATGAGGACAGGGTTGTTCTTCGAGCGGCGGGAGAGGATCTGCATGACCCGCTCCGCCTCTTTCTCGCGCCCGATCACCGGGTCGAGCTTGTTGTCGCGGGCGGCCTGGGTGAGGTTGCGGCCGAACTGGTCGAGCACCTGCGACCCGCCCTGCGCGCCCTGCGCAGACTCGTGCGCGGCGCCCGAGACGGCGGCGGGCTCCTTGCCCTGGTAGCCGCTCAGCAGCTGGATGACCTGCTGGCGCACCTTGTTCAGGTCGGCGCCGAGCTTGACGAGCACCTGGGCGGCGACGCCCTCGCCCTCGCGGATGAGCCCGAGCAGGATGTGCTCGGTCCCGATGTAGTTGTGGCCGAGCTGCAGCGCCTCGCGCAGGCTCAGCTCGAGCACCTTCTTGGCGCGCGGCGTGAACGGGATGTGCCCCGTCGGCTGCTGCTGCCCCTGGCCGATGATGTCCTGCACCTGCTCGCGCACCGCGTCGAGCGAGATCCCGAGCGATTCGAGCGCCTTCGCGGCGACGCCCTCCCCCTCGTGGATCAGGCCCAGGAGGATGTGCTCCGTCCCGATGTAGTTGTGGTTGAGCATCTTCGCCTCTTCCTGGGCGAGCACAACCACGCGACGGGCTCGATCGGTGAATCTCTCGAACATCTCTGACTCCTCCGGGCACACACTTCTGGCGCCTTGCTTCGAGCGTAACGAGAGCACGCGGGCCGCGTCGCGCTGTTCGCCGTCGGCATAGCGGTGTGACGGGGTGCGGCGTCGCGGCTCGCGTCGCGTTCGGCAGTCACTTTCTGCAGGTCGTGGGCGGCGCCGCTTGCCGTTCCTGACTGCCGAACACGGCCCGGGTCCGACATCCTTCCGCCCCCTCCTGTTCAGCAGTCACTTTCTGCAGCCGCCTCCGACCGCGGCTTGCCGTTCCTGACTGCTGAACACGGCCCGGGTCCGACATCCTTCCGCCCCTCCTGTTCAGCAGTCACTTTCTGCAGGTCGTGCGCGGCGCGGCTCGCAGTTCCTGACTGCCGATACCGCGGGCGTGGATGCCGCGGGCCGCGGCGCCCCCTTGACCCCCGGCATCCACTTCCCTTATCGTTTGTCGATAACAACGACTATCGATAAGGGGACGTTGTGGGCTCATTCTCGTGGGTGCACCTGCTGGTGCTTCTCGCCGTCGTCGCGATCATCGTGCTGGTCGTCGCGCTCGCGTTGCGCGGCTGGCGGCGGCGCGGCATCGACGCCACCGTCGGGGTGACCCTGTCGGGCGCCGCGATCGTGGCCGCGTTCTCACTGCTGTTCGGTGTCGGAGCCGTGCTCATCGCGCTCACGGCGGACTCGGTGCAGTTCACGATTCCCGTGAACGAGTACTGGCCGCAGCTGCCCGACGGCGTGACCGTCACGACGTCCGCGCACCTGGAGAGCGGTGGTTTCACCACGGCAGACGTCTGGGTCACCGGGGCGAGCCCCGCCGCGCGCGTGTTCTGGGCGCTCGGTCAGGGCATCGGCTATCTCGTGCCGACGGCCGTGGCCGCGCTCATCGCGATCACGTGCTTCCAGCTGCTGCGCGGCGTGCCGTTCGCGCGGATCGTGGTGCGCGCCGCCCTCATCACCGCCGTGGTCGTGCTCGTCGGCGGGGTCGCGGCCGACGTTCTCAGCCAGATCGGCGGCAGCATCGTCTCGCACGAGCTGCTGTCGGTGACCGCGGCGACAGGACTCACCGAGCAACAGGACCTCGACTCTCTCCTGCCGCAGCCGATGACGTCGGTGACGATTCCGCTCTGGCCGATCGGCGTCGGGCTCGGCTTCGCCGCACTGGCCGCGGTGCTCAAGTACGGCGCCGTGCTGCAGCGCGACACGGAGGGGCTGGTGTGACACCGCCCGATGAGGATGAGCTCACCGGCATCCATTGCCGACTCGACGAGCTGCTCGCCGAGCGCGGGATGACGCTGACCCGGCTCAGCGAGCTCGTCGGCGTCTCGATCGTGAATCTGTCGGTGCTCAAGAACGACCGCGCGCGGGCGATCCGCTACTCGACGCTCTCGGCCATCTGCCGCGCGCTCGACTGCGAGGTCGGTGAGCTGCTCGTGCGGGCGGACTGAGCCGCGGCCGTCGAGCCGCGGCATCCCACGCGAACTCCGCCTCCTGTTCAGCAGTCAGCTTCTACAACCTGCCTGGCGCATCTGTCGCCGAAAGCGACTGCTGAACATGTGCCGCGAACTTCGGCAGTCTGTTTCTGCAGCCGACGGGCGGGCACGTTGCAGGAACTGACTGCTGAATGAAGGGCGGTGGATGCCGCGCCTCCGACGGCCGCGTCGAGAAAGCTCCATCCGCCGATGCCGGCGGTCCGCGGCATCCCACCCCTTTCCCCGCCGCTTAGCATCGAAGGGTGACCGAGTTCGTGTTCAATCCGCGGCGCGACACCCCCGACTCCGCGGCCGGCGCCGCACGCCCGCGCGATCTCGTCGACCGCCCGGACATGTTCGGCCGCTGGGGCAAGCCCATGCGCGCCGCGGACGGCATCGACCCGACCGACGCACGGTTCATCTCCGCGAACCTGCAGCACTGGGTCGCCAACGCGATGCGTGAGGAAGTCCTGATGCTCCGCACGAACCTCGCGACGCTGCTGCCGACGCTTCAGACCACGTCGCCCGAGCTCACGCTCGACCGCGTCTCGCGGCTGCAGCACGGCGACGAGCCCATGCGCCTCGACGACCTGCTCGTCTTCGCGCGGCGCTTCGACAGCGTGCGCGACATCCTCGTCTCGGCGTTCGGCGACGCGTCGCGGCCGGCGGTGGCGACCAAACCGCCGCAGGACGGCGGCATGGGCCCGGTCATCACGACCGGGCGCGGGCGCTCCGCGGGCTGAGCGTCAGCGCGCCGCGCGCTCCGCGACCGCGGAACGCACCCGGCGCACGACCGACTGCGGGTCGCCGAACAGTGCAGCCTTCGTCACGCGGACAACGTGCCAGCCCAGACGCGCGAGGCGCTCATAGCGCTCGATGTCCTTCGCCCACTGGGCAGGGTCTTTGAGATGGTGTTCCCCCTCGTACTCGATCGCGATCTTCAGCGCGGGGTACGCCAGGTCGACGCACGCGACGAACGAGCCGTATTCGTCGTTGACCGTCCAGTTCAACTCGGGTTCCGGCATCCCGGCATCGACGATCAGGAGCCGACATCGTGTCTCCGGCCTTGACGCCGAGCGCGACCGCACCTGCGGCAGTGCCGCGCGCAGAGCGTTGACGCCCGCGCGACGTCCCACCGCCACGGCATCGGTGAGTTGCGTCATCGTCGCGAGTGCCGGCGGGTCGTCCTTGAACATCTGCTCGCGGATTGCGGCATCACCCGCGGCGACGAGGTCATACGGGTCGCGCAGCACCGCGGCCAGCTGGGCCCACGTGGTCGAGGGATCGGCGAGCCGCACGCCGAACACCGGATGGGTCACCGTCTTCACAAAGCGCAGGGGCGTCTGATGGCCGCGCACCCCATCGCGCCGTGGATGCCGCGCCGGCGCGCACACGGCCACATCGAACGCGCCGTGATCGCGCACGAGCGGAACCGGCAGCCAGAGCCCCCAGAGGATCGCCGCAGTCACGTGCGAGAAGAACCCGTTCGCAGGCATGACCACCGACAAGTGCAGGGCGCGTTCGACCACGGCATCCCGCGCGCGATCGAAGACCGATCCCGATTCATCGGGATCGTCGTCTTCGGCCGCGCCGACCGCGCGCATCCCGCGGAACGGTCTTCGAAGATCAACGCGCCGCAAGCGCGACGCCGGCACTCCGGCGCGCATCGCGTCGGCGACGGAGAACGTCGGTCCGATTCCTTCAGGAAGATCTGCGAGCATGCCCTCCAGCGTGCTGGGGCGGCGACGGCGATGGATGCCGCGGTGCAAGATCTGTGGATAAGTCAGTCGTAACCCCGGCCTGGGGAGGAACCGATGCGTGGGCGTGGGCGGCGGGCCCGCGGCATCCCGAACTTCAACGGTCACGTTCTGCAAGCTCCACACGCCCGCGCCCGCAGTAATCGACTGCCGAACACCCCGGCAGGCCGTTCAACAGTCAGCTTCTGCAAGCTCGCCCGCGAATCGGCTGCAGATGCTGACTGCCGAACACGGGACGCGAGGTGGATGCCGCAGGCCGGCCGCCGCCCGAAGACGATGGATGCCGCGGGCCGCGGCATCCCGAACTTCAACAGTCACGTTCTGCAGGCGCTCAGCTCCCGCGCCCGCAGTTATCGACTGCTGAACATCTTGGCGGCCGTTCAACCCCCGCAACCCCGCAACCCTCGACCCGCGAGACCCGCGAGACCCCTACTGCAGCGCCGACGTCAGCCGCGCGAGGTTGTCGAGCACCGTCGAGCGCAGCGGCTGCTTCATCCACTCCTCGAGCGTGAGCTCGCGCGACAGGTCGCGATACTGCTGCTCGACATCGCGCATCTCGCTCACGAACTCCTCGCCACGCACCAGCATCGAGATCTCGAGGTTAAGACCGAACGAGCGCATGTCCATGTTGCTCGACCCGATGATCGCGACCTCGTCGTCGATCGTCATCGACTTCGAGTGGAGGATGTACGGCTCGCGATACAGCCAGATGCGCACGCCCGCGCGCAGCAGCGCCTCGTAGTAGCTGCGCTGCGCGTGGTACACCAGCGCCTGGTCGCCGATCTCGGAGACGAACAGCTCCACCTGCAGCCCGCGATGGCAGGCCGTGGTGATCGCGAGCAGAAGCGCCTCGTCGGGCACGAAGTACGGGCTCACGATGATGAGCTTGCGCTGCGCCGAGTACATCAGCCCGAGGAACAGCCGCAGATTGTTCTCGAACCGGAAGCCGGGCCCGCTCGGCACGATCTGGCAGTCGAGGTCGCCGCCGCTCTCGCCGATGGAGAACATCTCGTCCTCGGTCTGCAGCGCCTCGTCGGTCTCGCTGTACCAGTCCGACAGGAACACCGCGTTCACCGACCCGACGATGGGCCCGCGCAGCTGCACCATGAGGTCGACCCAGTGCAGTCCGCGCTTGATGTTCTTGCGCAGGTTGTAGGTCGAGTCGGTGACGTTCTGCGATCCCATGAACGCCACATCGCCGTCGACCACGAGCAGCTTGCGGTGGTTGCGCAGATCGGGTCGCTGGTACTTGCCCTTCAGCGGCTGCACGGGCAGCATGAGCTGCCACCGCGCACCCATCGCCGTCAGGCGCTTCAGCGTCTGCTTGTAGAACGGCTTGCGCCAGTTGGCCCAATGATCCAGCAGCACACGGACCGGGATGCCGCGGGCGCACGCGTCCTCGAGCGCCGCGAAGAACACGTCGGTCGAGGCATCCGTCTGCAGGATGTAGAACTCGACGTGCACATACTTCTGCGCCCCGCGGATGGCCTCGGCCATCGCATCGATGCTGCCCTGATAGTCCGAGATGAGGTGCGCCTCATTGTCGCCGGCCAGCGGCATGGCACCCAGCTGATGGTTCATCGTCACCAGCGACGTGAACCACTCGGGCGCGCGGGGGCGCAGCGACCCCAGGTCGAGCTGGTTGCTGGCGTCGCGGATGAACTCGTTGATGTCATCCTGCTTGCGGCGCCGCTTGCGCGGCAGGTGCGGCGTGCCGATCAGCAGGAACAGCACCACGCCGATGACGGGGATGAAGTAGATGGCCAGCAGCCACGCCATTGCGGCGGTCGGGCGCCGGTTGCGGGGAACGATGATGATCGCCGCGACGCGGATGATGATGTCGAAGACCAGAACGACGATCGGCCACCACTCGACGATCTGCGCCATCCGCCCTCCCCCGCCCTCTCTTCGGTTCAGCGTATCCGCAAAGCGCCCGCCGTCTGGGACGGCGGGCGTGATGGTCGGGATGCCTCAGTGCGAGGCGACCGGCGGTTTCGGCGGCAGTCCGCGCTTGGCGCGCTCCTCGGCCTCGACCTGGTCGTACATGCGGCGCTCGTTGCGGTCCATGTGGATGATGCCGCGCAGCATGAAGATGAGCAACCCGAGCACGACGATGGTCGGGATGAGCGACCAAGCGGCGGCGACCCAGAAGTTGTCCATGCACCTATCGTACCCGCGTGGAATCAGGGGTCGACCCGCGGTGTGGGAGTGCAGAGGGGATGCCGCGGGCCGCGGCATCCCGAACCGTCACTTCACGAGCGGGAAGAGGATCGTCTCGCGGATGCCCAGGCCCGTGATCGCCATCAGCAGGCGGTCGATGCCCATGCCCATGCCGCCCATCGGGGGCATGCCGTGCTCCATGGCGCGCAGGAACTCCTCGTCGATGCGCATGGCCTCGTCGTCGCCGGCGGCGGCGAGCTTGGCCTGTGCGACGAAGCGCTCGCGCTGGATGACCGGGTCGACGAGCTCGGAGTATCCGGTGGCCAGCTCGAACCCGCGCACGTAGAGGTCCCACTTCTCGACGACGCCCGTGACGGAGCGGTGGTCGCGCACGAGCGGGCTCGTGTCGACGGGGAAGTCCATGACGAAGGTGGGTCGGGTAAGGCCCGGCTTGACGAAGTGCTCCCAGAGCTCTTCGACCCACTTGCCGTGCGTGGGGTGCGGCGGCTCGTCGACCCCGTTCGCGGCGGCGAGCGCCTCGAGCTCGGCGGGGCTGGTCTGCGGGGTGACCTCGACGCCGGCCGCCTCGGAGAGCGAGCCGTACATCGAGATGCGGTCCCACTGTCCGCCGAGGTCGTAGTCGGTGCCGTCGGCCCAGGTCACCGTGGTCGACCCCGCGACGGCGATCGCGGCGTTCTGCACGAGCTCCTGCGTGAGGTCGGCGATGCCGTTGTAGTCGCTGTACGCCTGGTAGGCCTCGAGCATCGCGAACTCGGGGCTGTGCGTCGAGTCGGCGCCCTCATTGCGGAAGTTGCGGTTGATCTCGAACACCCGGTCGATGCCGCCGACGGCCGCGCGCTTCAGGTACAGCTCGGGCGCGATGCGCAGGTAGAGGTCGGCGTCGAACGCGTTGGAGTGCGTGACGAACGGGCGGGCCGCGGCTCCGCCGTGCTGGATCTGCAGCATCGGCGTCTCGACCTCGATGAAGTCGTGGTCGGTGAACGTCTGGCGCAGGCTCGCGTTGACCTTCGCACGGGCGCGCACGGTCTGGCGGGCCTGGTCGCGCACGATCAGGTCGAGGAACCGCGAGCGCACGCGGCTCTCTTCACTCAGCTCGGTGTAGAGGTTCGGCAGCGGCAGCAGCGCTTTCGACGCGATCGCCCAGTCGTCGACCATGATCGACAGCTCGCCGCGGCGGCTCGAGATGACCTGGCCGCGCACGTAGACGTGGTCGCCGAGGTCGACGAGCTCCTTCCAGCGGGCGAGCGACTCCTCGCCGACGGCGGCGAGCGAGACCATCGCCTGGATGCGGCTGCCGTCCCCCGCCTGCAGCGAGGCGAAGCACAGCTTGCCGGTGTTGCGGCTGAACACGATGCGCCCCGCGACGGCGGCGACGACGCCGGTCTCGGCGCCCGCCTCGAGGTCGCCGAAGCGCTCGCGCAGGGAACCGATGGTGTCGGTGACCGGAACCGTGACCGGATACGCGCCGCCCGCGGCATCCACCCGCTCCGCGATCAAGCGCTCGCGCTTGGCCAGACGCACCGCCTTCTGCTCGATGACATCGTCTTCGGCGGTGTCGGCGGCAGGCGTGGTGACAGGGGTGTCGGTCATGACGGCGGGGCTCCTCGGAAAGTCGCCGTCCAGTCTATCGGCGCGCCCTCGGGGGTCCCTGCGCGGGTGGTGAGGGGTGGGGGATGCCGCGGGCGGGGCGCTCCCGTGTGTTCAGCAGTCGCCTTCTGCAGGCGATCGGTGCGACGGCCTGCAGAAGTTGACTGCCGAAACTCGAGCTCTCGGTTCAGCAGTCGCGTTCTGCGGGCGATCGGCACGAGGACGTGCAAAAGCTGACTGCCGAACGGGGCGGGGTGGATGCCGCGGGCCGCTGCGTTCACTAGGCCCAGAGCGCGCGCAGCGAAACGAAGGGTCGGTCGCCGCGCTACGCGCCCGCGGGCACCGCGCGGCGGAAGAGGTAGAACGCGTGGATCGCGCCCTCGGTGACCGTTCCCTGTCCGGTCGCCAGCACGCGGTTCGTCGAGGTCGCACCGGTCTCGACGAACACGTGGTCGACGTGCTCGAGGTGCCAGCCGACGGCCTCGATCGCGGCGAGCTGGCTGACGCCGCCGTCGCCGTGCCGCATCGAGTTGCTCGACGACCCGAAGCCCGACGGCTGCCCGTTGAGCGCGGCCGTCACGTCCGTGAACTGGAAGAAGCCGTCGCCGTTGGCGTACGCCGTCTCGGCGCGTCCGAGCGGGCTCGCCAGATACGCCGCGCGACGCTGCTGCTCTTGGGCCGCCGCCTGCTCGGCCGCCGCCTGCCGCTGCGCGGCCTCGCGCTGCAGCCGTTCGGCTTCCTTCTGCTCTTCCGTCTTGCCCCAGGCCATCGGCGCCTCCTCGTGGATACCTGCACACGGTACCGGGCGGGCGGTCTGCGGCATCCACTCGGCACGCCGTCATTCGACCGGTGGCTCTCCTCACCTGTTCAGCAGTCAGCTTCTGCAGCCGGTCGGCGCGAGGGCTTGCACAAACCGACTGCCGAACGGACAGGGCGGATGCCGCGGGCCGCGGCATCAACCAGGACCCTGAACGAACGCGGCGAGACGCTCAGGGGCCCGACGAGTCCGCCGGCTCGCCCGGGTCGGCGAGCGCCTCGTCGACGGCCGAGTGCACGATCACCGAGAGGAACGCCCGCGGATTCTCCACCCCGGCCGCCGCGAGCAGCCCGGACGCCTGCCGCACGATCGAGCGCGAGAACTCCGTGGCTGTGGCGATGCCTTCCGCGTACGCGGGCCGGTCGGCGTCATCGACGACGACAGGCTCGCAGCCGAGCTCGACCGCCAGCGCCTGCGCGATCGGCAGCACGGCGGCCGGCGCCGTCACGGCGGCGTACGCGTCGGTGAGACGGCGCAGGTCCATCGAGGTTCCGGTGAACGTGATCGCGGGATGGATCGCCAGCGGAATCGCCCCGCGCCCCGCAGCGGGCGCCAGCACCTCGAGCCCGTACCCCGGGTCGGTGTGCACCACGAGCTGCCCCATCTGCCACGCGCCCACCTCGGCGAGCCCGGCCACGAGACCCGGCAGCTCGTCGTGCGGAACCGCCAGCACCACGAGCTCGGCACGGCGCACGACCTCGGGCGGGTCGAGGAACGGCGCCCCCGGCAGCACCGACTCGACGCGGTCGTCGTCGGACCCGTGGGTGATCCCGACCACCGCGTGCCCGGCACCGGCGAGCGCGGCGCCGATCACGGGCCCGACGCGTCCGGCGCCGATGACGCCGACGCCCAGGCGTCCGTCACGGCTCATGCGTCCTCCCCGTCGTCGGCGCGGGATGCCGGGGGGCCGGGCGCTTCGCGCGGAGCTTCGGCCGCAGCATCCACCCCGGTCTCGGGCTCGGCGCGTGCGGCATCGTCTGCGGCATCCACCGCGGTCCCCTCTGCGTCCGGCGCGACCTCGCGAGATTCCGTGCGACCTCGCGAGAAATCGTGCGACCTCGCGAGATCCGGCGCGACCTCGCGAGCTTCGGCCGCAGCATCCGGCCCCGGCTCGGCCACGTCGACGACCTCGACGCCCCAGCGGTGGCTGTGATCGCTCGTACCGGCCACGACAGCGGCGGCCTCGGCGTCCGCGAACAGGCGCACCGCGGCATCCCGATCCACGCCGTGAAGCTCGCCCGACACGCGTCCCGGGATCGTGTGCGCATGCACCGACGCGACGCCGAGCGCACGGGCGAGCGGCCCCTGGTGCATGCCCACGCTCTGCAGGCGCGCGAGCGGGAAGATCCCGAGTGTGCGCCGGATGACCCCGCGGCGGAAGAACAGCGCCGCCGGCGTCAGCTCGAACCCGTTGCGCCGCCATGAGAGCAGATGCAGGATCCGCGCGCGCCGCGGCGTGTTCGTGTACGGGTCGTCGGGCTGCGGGCCGAGGATGCCGTGCTCGAACACGAGCGGCCATTCGGCCTCGGGCATCCCGGGCATGAGCAGCCGCAGCACGCGCTCGACGTCGCGCCGGTCGCCGACCGGCAGCACCTCGGCGAACTGGTCGTTGCCGTTCTGGTCGGCCCGCTTGCCGGTCATGCGGTTCACGGTGATCGACCACCAGCCGGCCGGGCGCCACATCAGCGGCTGGCGCACCTCGATCGCGTGGATGCGGCCGGGCGGCAGCGTCTCGGTCACGGTCGTGAACAGCCCGTATGTGATGCGCACGCCGTCGGGCGTGGGCGCGATCGCATAGCGCAGCGACTTCGTCAGCGACCGCACGAACACCGCCCCGAAGCCGAGGAAGATCGGCACGATCGTGAACAGGATCCACGGCGTGCCGACGATCGCACCGACGATCGCAGCCGCCACGAGCACCAGCAGGGTGATCAGCCGGCCACTGAAGATGCGCGACAGGATCAGCCGCACCGCGGGGATGTGCACGACCGACGCCGGCTCGGCGACGGGTTCTTCGGCGCCCAGGACGAGTCCGGTGAGAGCGTCGGTGACGATGGATGCCGCAGCCTGCGTCTTCGATGCAGGTGCGACTCCGCGTGCCTGCTGCTCGGCCAGGCGCCGCCCGGATGCGAGCCGCAGGATGTCGGCGCGCACGGCCTCGGCGTTCGACGTCGACAGGTACTCGAGCTTGACGTTAGCGTCGGTGCCGGCGCCCACGACCTCGAGCTTCGCCATGCCGCACAGTCGCGCGAGCATCGGGCGGGTGAGGTTGACGCCCTGCACGCGGTCGATCGGCGAGCGCCGGTGGCTGCGGAACAGCACGCCCTGCCGCACCTCGACGTCCTCACCGGTGATGCGGAACGAATGGAACCGCCACGCCAGATAGAACAGGCCGACGAGCACGATCACGACGACGAGCACGGCCAGCAGCGCGAGCGGCACGAGCCCGTGGCGCAGCACGAAGTCGACCGGGTCGCCGGTGTCGCCCTCGAACTCGGGCCCCTCGGGCACCGCCGCCCGCAGGAAGAAGTCGATGATGCGCTCGCGCAGGTTCGAGATGACCAGACCCGCGACGATCACCAGGGCGAGCCCGCCGCGGAACAGCGGCGTCAGCGGATGCATCCGGTGCCATTCGCCGTCCGACAGCGGCGAGCGCGTGTCGGGGCGCGGCACCCCGGCACCGGCGGGCGACGTCTGGCCGGCTGGCGGCAGCGCACCGGCGGGCGACGTCGCACCGGCCGGCGGGGTCGGTCCGACTGGCGGCGTGTGGCCGACCGACGCCGGTTCGCCGGGCGGTTGCGGCGGCACGACGGGGTCGGTCACAGCCCCGTCCTGCGGCTCTCGGCGACGGTCACGAGGGTGTCGCGCAGACTCTCGGCCGCCTCCTGGGTGAGTCCGGGGATGGAGACGCCGGTGGATGCCGCGGCCGTCACGAGCTTCAGTTGGGCGATGCCGAACGCCCGGTCGAGCGGCCCGTGCGTGATGTCGACGAGCTGCATGCGCCCGTAGGGCACCGCGACCGTCCGCTGCCAGAGGATCCCGCGGCGGAACACGAGGTCGTCGGCGCGCAGCTGGTAGCCGAACGAGCGCGCCTGCCGGGGCGTGATGGCGGCCGTCCACGCAGCGCCCAGCGCGACCAGACCCGCAGGGATCCACAGCCAGGTCTCGCCGCTGAGCGCCGTGATGATCGCCGCGGCGGCCAGCACCACGACGAACAGGGCGGTCAGCGAGATGAGCCGCACCCAGACATAGGCGCGCGCGAGCTGATGCCAGGTGCCGTCGCCGAGCGGCAGGCGGTTCTCGCTGCGCGGTTCGAGCACGTGGTCGAACGTCTTCGCGTCGAGGACGGCGCGTTCCGCGGCCTCCGACTCGGCGGCCGCGGCCCCCGGCTCGGGCTCGGCCCCCGCGGGCGCCCCGGCCCCCTCAGTGGGCGGCGTAGTGCCCGTCGGCGTCGTCGGCGCCGGCGTCGCCGGCTCCTCCGGCCCCGTTCCCGGCTCCGGGATGCTTGTCATCGTCGTCCTTCC
>Ga0180219_1000409_pt1 | contig 36372 bp, 37 predicted proteins | sample eDN3rd30CBELigMG_FD_151338 | JGI IMG/M metagenome (GOLD analysis project Ga0180219, IMG submission 151338) | Enriched Miracle-Growth compost microbial communities from Emeryville, California, USA - eDNA 3rd pass 30_C BE-Lig MG (version 2)... ... | reverse complement strand
AGTCGTGGAGTTCGGCCACATCGCAGTGTGGGCTCTGCTCACGGCTGCCTTCGCGACGGCTGCGTTCAGAGGAAGCTGGTCGCGGCCTTCGCAGTGGCTCGCGGTCGCGGCAGGCGGCGCCTACGCGCTGTTCCTGTTCGTCGTGTTCTTCTGGCCTTGATCGACGGTGTGTCCGCCCACACCCAGAGAAACTTGTCGAGGGTTCGAGCCTCTCGCATTTGGGGCGGCTGACGGGGCTTGAACCCGCGACCCCCGGCACCACAAGCCAGTGCTCTGCCAACTGAGCTACAGCCGCCACGGCCCGCCTGCAGGCGGGACCGATCCATTCTAGTGCAGGTCAGACCCGCTCGGAGAACGCGGTCGTCACGGCCTGCGAGATCTCCTGCGCCTGCTCCGACGAGGGTCCCGGCAGCTCGACGAACACGGCCCTGCGGTAGTACTCGAGCTCGCGGATCGACTCGCGGATGTCGGCGAGCGCGCGGTGGCCGCCGTGCTTGGCGGGGGCCTGGAAGAAGACGCGCGGATACCAGCGCTTGGAGAGCTCCTTGATCGAGGAGACGTCGACGCTGCGGTAATGCAGGTGGGCGTCGACGAGCGGCATGTGCTTCGCGAGGAATGCGCGGTCGGTGCCGATCGTGTTGCCGGCGAGCGGCGCGGTGCCGGCCGCGGGGACGAAGCGCTGGATGTAGGCGAGCACCTGCGTCTGCGCGTCGCCGAGCGTCGTGCCGCCCGCGAGGTCGGCGAGCAGCCCCGAGTCGGTGTGCATCCCGCGGACGAAGTCCGACATGCCCTCGAGCGCCGCGGGAGTCGGCGCGATGACGATCTCGAAGCCGGGGTCGACCGCGTTCAGGTCGTAGTCGGTGATGACGATCGCGACCTCGACGAGCTCGTCGCGCTCGAGGTCGAGACCGGTCATCTCGCAGTCGATCCAGACGAGCAGATCCTGCGAGGCGGCCATGCCATGATTGTCCCATGACCGGCACGCCGCATATCGCCAAGGGCGAGGAATACGTCGTCTTCTATTCGGGCGGCCCCTACGACGGGCAGGTCGACACCCGCATCTCCACCGACGGCTCGTGGGATGAGGTGCTCGAGGTCCTCGTCGCGGTCGACGGCAAGGAGACGCTCGTGACCTACGCCTGGCCGCGGGCGACGGAGCTCGGCGGCCAGCTGCGCGTCACCTACTCGTTCGACGAGCCCGACTCGGAGGAGTTCGAGCCGGTCGAGGACCGCGGCGAGTTCTAGTCGGGCGCTGGGACCCGATGGGCCAAGCCGACTACCCTTGAATCGTCCTCCCCCCGTAGCTCAGTGGATAGAGCAGACGGTTTCTACCCGTCGTGTCGGGAGTTCGAGTCTCTCCGGGGGGACGAGTTGCGATGGTCGTCCGAGGGCAAGTAGTCGAAGTGCCATGATCTGCGGCGACGCATGACGGTCACGATCGCGTGGCAGTTCCGGCATCGCACCTCGCATTTCGCGACCTCCGCTTTCAGTTTCGCCATGCCCGCGCCTCGACGAACGAGATCAGCGATCGTCGATTCCTTGTCGCCTCGAACGTGATCGAAGTCGAGGACCCGAATGTCGGATTCGCCACAGTCCACGCACCCGTCTGCGAGATGAGTGATCAGGTACTCGCGCGCCTCGCGCTTGCGACGCGCACTCGTCGCTCTGACGTGCGCCTTGTGCTGGGTGGCGTGCTCTCGATACCAGCCGGCCTGGCATTCGCGGCAATACGAGTGGAGGCCGTCGCCGCTCTTTCCGGACCGATTGAAGGCATCGCGTGACATGGTCACCTCGCACTTGGTGCACCGCTTCATGCGCCGAATCTAGAAGCGACCACCGACAGTCGCGGGAAATGGAACGCGCCGACCGAGTTCCGTGATCGGAGCCCGGTCGGCGCGAAGCCGAGATCGGTGCGCGAGCGCGCGCTATGAGGCCTTGGGGACGGAGTCCTGGGCGACCGTGGGGGCGCCTGCGATGAGCTCCTCGATGTTGCCGAACGGCGCCGTCGCGTTCTGCTCGGTCATCGGGGCGGGCGCGGCCGGTGCGACGGGCGTCGCCTTGCCGTCCTGCGCGGCCTGCCACTGCTTCTGGCGCGCCACCAGGTCGTGGTCGAGCGAGGTCACGTCGGTGCGGAGGTAGGGCAGCTCCGTCTTGAACTGCTTCTTCGCGAGACCCGGGCGGCGGTACCAGAGGATGAGACCGTTCTCGAGGTCGGTGAGCCCGCGCTCGGCCTCGTCGATGAGGGCGGCCGAGTTGCGCTTGATCGCGCCGATCATCGACTGCGACCACTCGGCGGCGAGGTCCGCGCCGGCGATCGGCAGCAGCCTGAGCCGCACCGTCGACTCGGTGATCTGGTAGTCGAGGTGGTCGCGCTCGGCGGAGCTGAGCGACGTCCAGATGGTCACGCGCCGGCACACGGCGAGGAGGCCGGCGATGGCCGCGGCCTTCTCGGACTTGTCGCGGTGATGCATGAGGCGGGTGCTCGATGCGCGTGCGATGAGCACCGCGAGGAGGCCCGCGGTGAGGATCGCGACGAAGGGGAGCACCACGGTCGTGAGGAGCTCCTGGGCGCCGGCGGTGCCGAGCCACCGGACGAAGGCCTGCCACCATTCGAGGATCATGGGGACAAGGTAAGCCTGAGGTTTAAGGTTTGCCCCGATCGACACGCGGGATCGGTCCCGTCAGCGTCTCGATCGGTCCAGTCAGCGTCGGCACGGCGCCCGTCGCGACCGCCAGGTCCGGATCCGCGTAGGCGCCCGGCCGCGCGGTCTGCGCGAGCACGATGCCGATGAGGACGACCGCGCCGCCGAGGAGCTGGAACCAGTTGAGCGCCTCGCCGAGCCAGATCCACGCCACGAGGAACGCGAAGACGATCTCGCTCGAGGACACCACGCCCGCGCGCGTAGGGCCGAGCCGCCCGAGCGCCATGAAGGAGAACACGAACGGCAGGAACGTGCCCAGCACGCACACGGCCGTCAGCGGCACCCACATCGGCAGCATGACGTCCGAGAGGTTGCCCTGCAGCGAGACGACCTCGCTGAACGACGCGGGCGTGAGATCCCACCAGCCGGAGAACGTCGCCGTCACGCTCGTGCCGACGAGCGACGCCCAGAAGACGACCGCGACGGGGCTCGTCGCCGAGATCTGACGCTCGCCGTAGATGAAGTAGAACGTCAGGCACGCGGCCGCGGCGAGACCGAGCAGCGCGCCGAGGCCGTCGAGCGAGCCGGTCCAGATCTGCGAGACGACCGCGATGCCGCCGAGGACGAGGACGATCGCGACCCAGACGCGGCGACGGACCTGCTCCTTGAAGAAGACGCGGGCGATGACCGCGACGGCGAGTACCGCGAGGTACTCGAGCATGAGCGCGATGCCGACCGGGAGCAGTTCGATCGCCATCGCGTAGGTGAGCTGCAGCAGACAGATGCCGACGACGCCGAGGAGTGCCATGCGCCAGAACTGCCGCGCGGTGATGCGGAACGCGGCCCGGTTGAACACGAGCAGCACGAGCCCCGCGAGGACCGCGGTCGCGAGGGTGCGGAACTGGGTGACCTGGAAGGGCGTGAGGCCCGCGGCCATGACCGCCTTCGTGAGGCTGCCGTTCGCGCCGAAGAGGATCGCGCCGAGCAGGCCGTAGACGAACCCCACTAGCGGGGGTCCGCGAGGCGTGGCTGTGGCACGCGGAGATTCTACGTCCCGCGGAATGCTCGCCGGGGCGATCGCGTTCTACCCGGCATGCTCCATACCTTCCATCTCGCCGGCGGCTGCTTCTGGTGTCTCGACGCCGCCTATCGGATCGTCGACGGCGTCGTCGACGTCGAGTCGGGCTACACGGGCGGGACGGCGCCGAATCCGTCGTACGAGCTCGTCTGCACGGGGGCGACGGGCCATGCGGAGGCCGTCGCGGTCACGTTCGATCCGGAGCAGGTCCCGGACGAGGTCATCCTCGACATGTTCTTCACGATGCACGACCCGCGGCAGCTGAACCGCCAGGGCAACGACGTCGGGACGCAGTACCGCTCTGCGATGTTCCCCGCGGACGAGGCGCAGCGCGAGCTCTTCGAGACGGCGCGCGCGCGGGCGGAGGAGCTGTGGGACGGCGGCGTCGTCACGGCGATCGAGCCGCTCGGCGATTGGTATCCGGCGGAGGACTACCACCAGGACTTCTTCGCGAAGAACCCGACCCAGGGCTACTGCCTCGCGGTCGCGGTGCCGAAGGTCAACAAGGTCCGCAAGTCCTTCACCGAGTACATCAAGGCGTAGTTCTCCACATTTGGCTCGTTCGGCGCCGCACGCGTCGTCCGACCCGTCCAGACTCTCCGGACCGGACCCCGGGAGGCATTCCCGGCACGAGCGCCCCTCGGGGATCCGGTGCCGGGCCGACGTCGTCGGCTCGGACCGTCTCGAAGGGAGAGCCAAAGATGTCGGACATCATCGCCGTCAGCGGGGTCATCGCGACCGATCCAAGGAACGTCTACAAGGAGAAGGAGGAGGGCGGGCTCAACATCACGTCGTTCCGCCTCGCCTCGCAGCAGCGGCGCTACGACCGCGCCCAGTCGAAATGGGTCGACGGCGACACGAACTGGTACTCCGTCGTCGCATTCCGGGCGCTCTCGGAGAACGCCGGCGCCTCGCTGAAGAAGGGCGATCGCGTCATCGTGCGCGGCCGGCTCCGGATGCGCGACTGGACGAACGGGGAGCGCACCGGCATGACCGTCGAGATCGAGGCGGACGCGATCGGCCACGACCTCGCCTGGGGGCGCACCGAGTACCGGAAGGTCGTGCGCTCCGCCGCGGCGGTCGCGGAGCCGGTGCCGGAGGAGGCGTCGGTCGGCGAGCACGCCGAGTCGGAGCGCGAGCCCGTCGGCGCCGGATCGACGCCGTTCTGAGACCGCGGGTGCCGGGCGGGGGTCGTGGCGAAGTCACGGGTCGTCGTCAGGACGCGATCAATAGAATCGCCCAATGCGCGTCCGCCAGGCCCTCGCCCTCGTGGCGCCTGCAGTCGTCGCGGCGCTCCTGCTCGCCGGCTGCAGCGGCTTCGGCGTGCAGGCCCCGACCGGCACGCCGACGTCGACGGCGAGCACGCCGCCGACGATCGACCCCGGCGTCGAGGTGCTGCCGACCGCCGCGCCCGAGCTGCACCCCGGCGGCACCGCCGAGCAGAACAAGCTGTACTGGGATGCGACCATCGCCTCCTACTGGGACCGCTTCCGACTCGGCAGCACGCAGACGATGATCGACGTGCTCGTCGGCGCCGGCTTCGACCCGGAGATCCTCGAGATCACCTACGACTACACGGCGATCGGCCTGGGCGTCGACTCGATCGAGGTGTCGGCGCGGTTCAGCGACGCGTGCCTCCTCGCGGTCGTGCGCGGCGAGCGCTGGGCGAGCGCGGTCATGCCGATCCTCGGCACGGGTCTTTGCCTCGTCGGCGACCAGTACCCCATCGGCTGAGCGGCCGCGGCGCTCCGCGGGCGCTCCTAGGATTGAGGGCATGGCGGAGTACATCTACACGATGGTCCGCGCCCGGAAGGCAGTCGGCGACAAGGTCATCCTCGATGACGTCACCATGTCGTTCTTCCCCGGCGCGAAGATCGGCATGGTCGGCCCCAACGGCGCGGGGAAGTCGACGATCCTCAAGATCATGGCCGGCCTCGACCAGCCGTCCAACGGCGAGGCGAAGCTCACGCCGGGCTACTCCGTCGGCATCCTCATGCAGGAGCCTGAGCTCGAGGAGGACAAGACCGTCCTCGAGAACGTCCAGCAGGCGGTGCGCCCCATGCTCGACAAGATCGAGCGGATGAACGCCGCCTACGCGGCGATGGGGGAGCCCGACGCCGACCTCGACGCGCTCTCCGCAGAGGCGGGCAAGCTGCAGGAGGAGATCGACGCGGCGAACGGCTGGGACATCGACAACCAGCTCGAGCAGGCGATGGACGCGCTGCGCACGCCCCCCGGCGACGCGGTCGTCGCCAACCTCTCCGGCGGCGAGAAGCGCCGCGTCGCGCTCGCGAAGCTGCTCCTCGAGCAGCCCGACCTGCTGCTGCTCGACGAGCCGACCAACCACCTCGACGCCGAGAGCGTGCTCTGGCTCGAGCAGCACCTCGCGAAGTACCCCGGCGCCGTCATCGCCGTCACCCACGACCGGTACTTCCTCGACAACGTCGCGCAGTGGATCGCCGAGGTCGACCGCGGCCACCTCTACCCCTACGAGGGCAACTACTCGACCTACCTCGAGAAGAAGGGCGAGCGGCTCGAGATCCAGGGCAAGAAGGACCAGAAGCTCGCCAAGCGCCTCGCGGAGGAGCTCGAGTGGGTGCGCTCGAACGCGAAGGGCCGCCAGGTCAAGTCGAAGGCGCGCCTCGCCCGCTACGAGGAGATGGCCGCGGAGGCGGAGAAGACGAGGAAGCTCGACTTCGAGGAGATCCAGATCCCGCCCGGGCCCCGGCTCGGCAACGTCGTCATCGAGGCGAAGGGCCTGGAGAAGGGCTTCGACGGGCGCACGCTCTTCCACGACCTGTCGTTCTCGCTCCCGCCGAACGGCATCGTCGGCATCATCGGACCGAACGGCGTCGGCAAGACGACCCTCTTCAAGACCATCGTCGGCCTCGAGCCGCTCGACGGCGGCGACCTCAAGATCGGCGAGACCGTCAAGCTCTCCTACGTCGACCAGTCGCGCGCAGGCATCGACCCGAACAAGACGCTCTGGGAGGTCGTCTCCGACGGCCTCGACATCCTCACCGTCGGCAAGACCGAGATCCCGTCGCGCGCCTACGTGAGCAAGTTCGGCTTCAAGGGCCCGGACCAGCAGAAGAAGGCGGGCGTGCTGTCCGGCGGCGAGCGCAACCGCCTCAACCTCGCGCTCACGCTCAAGCAGGGCGGCAACGTGCTGCTCCTCGACGAGCCGACGAACGACCTCGACATCGAGACGCTGTCCTCGCTCGAGAACGCCCTGCTCGAGTTCCCCGGCTGCGCGGTCGTTATCACGCACGACCGGTGGTTCCTCGACCGCATCGCGACCCACATCCTCGCCTACGAGGGCGACGAGACGGACCCCGCGAAGTGGTACTGGTTCGAGGGCAACTTCGAGTCCTACGAGGCGAACAAGATCGAGCGCCTCGGGCCCGAGGCGGCGAAGCCGCACCGCACCGCGTATCGCAAGCTCACGCGCGACTGAGCCGGCGATGCCACGGATCACGGTCCCGATCCACCTGCGCTGGGGCGACCTCGACGCGTACGGGCACGTCAACAACGTGACGCTGCTCGAGCTCCTCCAGGAGGCGCGCGTCCGAGCGTTCTGGAGCCGCGGCGGGGACGCCGCGCCCGACACCGCGGTCATCGACGCCGAGCCCGGCACCGACTCGCTCACGCTCATCGCCCGGCAGGAGGCCGAGTACCTGCTGCCGATCCCGTACCTGACCGCGCCCCTGTCGATCGAGATGTGGCTCACGAAGCTCGGCGGCTCGAGCATCGAGGTCGCCTACGAGGTGCGCTCGCCGGCCGGCGCCGCCGATCCCGTGCTGTACGCGCGGGCCGCGACGGTCATCGTGTTCCTCGACGGGCGCACGCAGCGCCCGCGGCGCCTCGGCGACGCCGAGCGCGCCGCGTGGGAGCCGTACGTCGACGAGCCCATCGCGTTCCGCCGAGGCTGAGCTCGGAGGGCGAGTTCTGGGGGTCGAACCTGGAGCTCGAGCCCGGGGCTGAGTCCGGAGGTCGAGCTCTGAGGGTCGAGCCCGGGGTGAGTCCGTCCCCCGGAGGGGTGCCACCCGCCTGAGTGCTCCCCAAACTGGGGCGGCCCGGATGACGTGTCGCACGCCTGGGACATGGCACGCTGAAAGCAGCAACCCGGACGTCGCCCGAGGCCCCGCCCGACCCGGAGGGTCGGGGCCTCGGCGCACGGGGATCGGTACCGGCGCGGGCTACGCCCCCGGTACGCGGATCATGCCCTCCTGCGCGACGCTCGCGATCAGCACGCCGTCCCGCGAGTAGATCCTGCCCATCGACAGACCGCGTCCGCCGATCGCGTTCGGCGCCTCCTGGACGTAGCACCACCACTCGTCGGCGCGCCCCGGGCGGTGCCACCACATCGCGTGATCGAGGCTCGCCATCTTGAGCCCCGGGGTCGCCCAGGGGATGCCGTGCCGACGCAGGGTCGGCTCGAGGATCGTGAAGTCGCTCGCGTAGGCGAACGCCGCGCGCTGGAGCACCGGGTCGTCCGGCAGCGCGCGCCGTGCGCGCATCCACACCGCCTGATGCGCGACGCGCTCGCCCGAGACCTCGAGGTAGATGGGGGAGCCGACGTAGCGGATGTCGAAGACGCTCGCGGTCCAGAACGCGGTGAGCGTCCTCGGCAGGTGCCCGATGAGCTCCTGCGGGCTCGGCAGCGACTCCGGGTCGGGGAGCCCATCCGGGAGGGCGGCCTGGTGGTCGAGCCCCGGGTCGTGGTCCTGGAAGGACGCGATCATCGAGAAGATCGGCAGGCCGTCCTGGTAGGCCTGCGTGCGCCGGGTCGCGAAGGAGCGGCCGTCGTGGATGCGGTCGACGGAGAACGTGATGGGCAGCTCGAGCGAGCCCGGCCGCAGGAAGTAGCCGTGCAGCGAGTGGATCGCACGGTCCTCCGGCACGGTGCGGCTCGCCGCGATGACCGACTGCGCGAGCACCTGGCCGCCGAAGACTCGCTTGTACGGCATCCAGTGGTTGTGCCCGATGAAGATGTCCTCGCGCGTGCGGGCGCCGGTCTCGGTCAGGTCGAGGACTTCGAGGAAGTCGCCGACCGGGTCGGCGTCGAGGTCGTCGGGGGCTTCGAGGGCCATCCCCGAAGTCTAGGCTTGGGTGGCGATGACCTCTCGTCTCCTGCTGTCCGAGCCACAGGCGCTCGGCGACCTCGACACCTTTCTTGGCCGAGCCGTACAAGTCGAGGACGGTTCCGCGCGCGTCGTCGCCGCGGACGGCGTGCTCGCGGTCTATGTGCCGGTGCTGTTTCCCTCCGGGCTGCTCGACGACTCGGCGACGATCCTGGGCCTCAGGACCTTCGCCCTCGCCGACGCGGAGGCCGCCGTCGACCTCGTCGTGCCGATGTCCTCGCTGCGGGCCCGTGCGGCCTCGAGCGGCGGGGTCGAGCTCGGCGTGCCGACACCCGTGTACTCGGTGACCTGGGCGGGCGTCGTGCCGCCGCGGACCGGCTGGCAGCCGCTCGGCGCGCCGGTGTCGACCGCGGTGCTCGCCGAGGTCGCGGAGGAGGGCATCCGTGAGGTCGCGGCGGCGCTGCCGGAGAACGCCGGCGAGGCGATCGTGCGCCAGGTCCGCTCGATGGTGTGGGGCGAGCCGATCGCGGGCGCCGAGGCGCTGCCGAGCGGCGCCGCGCTCGCCGCCGCCGCGCTCGGCTTCCTGCCGCCGGAGGGCGCCTCGCCCGAGCTCGGCCCGGTCTACGAGGTCGGCCCCTGGACGCGCCTCACGCTCTCCCGCGGCCACGTCCTCGTGAAGCGCCGCTCCTGGTCCCTCGCGGGCTGATCGCGTTCTACCGTTCGCGCATGCGGTTTGCGCCGGTGCATGCCGTTCAAACCGCATGCACGAGCGCAAATCACATGTGCGAGCGCAAATCGCATGGCGGAGTGCAAGCGCATGTGCCGGCGCAAACCGCATGCACCAGCGCGAGCCGCATGCATGAGCGGAGCGCAAGCCGCGTGCGCGAGCGGGGTGCGCCCACTGGGGCGCGTGCGCGCGGGTCAGGCGGAGTTGACCATCGCGTGGGCGGCGCGCTCGAGGTAGTCCCAGAGCTGATGCTCGTCCGATGGGGAGAGCGAGCCGTCGGCGACGATGAGGTCGACGCCGACGCGCATGTGCGCGAGCCAGCGGTCGCGCGCGTCGGGCGTGATCGCGTAGGGCTGGTGGCGCAGCCGCAGCCGGGGGTGCCCGCGCTCGTCGGAGTACGTCGTCGGACCGCCCCAGTACTGCTCGAGGAATCCGGTCAGCCGCTGGATCGCCCCCTCGAGGTCCTCCTCCGGATACATGGGGTGCAGCACCGGGTCGTCTGCGACGCCGCGGTAGAACTCGCGCACGAGCCGCTCGAACGTCGCCCGCCCGCCGACGCGTTCCCAGAACGTCTTGTCGGGGCCGGTGGGGACGATCGACAGCTCAGCCATCCGGCTCGCCGTCCTTCGACGGCTTGCGCGTCGGACGCGTCGCGGGCTTCGCCGTCGGCTTCGTCGCGGGCTTCGCGATAGACCGCGTCGGGGTGCTGCCCGTCACCGCCTCGCCGTCGATCCGGATCGAGGTGACGGACGGCAGGTGGATCTGCCGGGCATCCAGGCGCGCCTTGATCCGGGCGCGCAGCTCGCGGCTCACGTCGTCCTTCGCGCTCGTCCTCGTCTTGACGACGACGCGCAGCACGATCGCCTCCGACGAGATCGACTCGATGCCCCACAGCTCGGCCTCCCCGAGGAGCCGCGCCCGCCAGGCCGGGTCGTCGGTGAGCGACCTGCCGGCGTCGAGGATCGCCTGCTTGATCGCCTCGATATCGTCGTCGTACGGCACCGCGAGGTCGATGATGGCGCGCGCCCAGCCCTGCGACTGGTTGCCGACCCGGGCGATCTCGCCGTTGCGGACGAACCACAGCGTCCCGTGCACGTCGCGCACCTTCGTCACGCGGATCCCGACGTCCTCCACGACGCCGCTCGCGAGCCCGAGGTCGACGATGTCGCCGATGCCGAGCTGGTCCTCGCTGACGAGGAAGATGCCGTTCATGACGTCCTTGACGAGCCCCTGCGCGCCGATGCCGAGGCCGGCGCCGACCGCGGCGGCGACGATCGCGAACGCGCTCGTCGCACCGGGGAAGAGCGTGTAGAAGATGAGGAACGCCGCGAACACGACGACGGTCCACGTCACCGCGCTGCTGAACACCCGCCCGAGCGAGCGCGTGCGCTGCACCCGCCGGACTGCCGCGACGGGAGACTGGGCGGTCAGCTGCCTGGTCTCGTCGACGTCGTAGCGCTTCTTGACGCCCGTGACGATGCGGTCGACGGAGCGGCGGATCAGGATCTGCAGGATGAGGCGGATGAGGAACGCGACGAGGATGATGAGCAGGACCCGCAGCGGCACGCTCCACCCGGACGCGAACAGCTCGTCGAGCCAGGTCACGAACTGGCTCCAGCCGTCCACGGCGACGCCGGGGTCCTCTCCGTCCACCCCTACGACTCCGCCCGGTCCCGCTCCTGGGCGCGGATCGCCCGCTCGACCCCGGCGAGGTTCTCCACGACGAGCCGTCGCAGTGCCGGGATGCCGGGGTGCGCGTCGAGCCACGCCTGCGTCGCCGCGACGAGCTCGGGCGACACGAGCGGTCCCGGGTAGAGCCCGACGGCGAAGAACTCGGCGAGCTTGTAGGAGCGCGAGCTCCAGATGTCCTCGAGCGCCGCGAAGTAGGGCTCGACGAGCGGCTCGAGCACGGCCGGGTCGTTCACGTGCTGGTAGCCGAGCGTGACGCTGCGCTGCAGCTCGTTGGACAGCTCCGCCGAATCGGCGAGCGAGGCGAACGCGGCCCGCTTGGCGTGCAGGGTCGGGATCGCGGCCCGCAGTCGGGTCGCCGCCTGCTGGCCCTTCGCCGACGGGTCGGCGACGAGCTGGGAGGAGATCTCGACCTCGCCCGCGGTGCCGATGACGACGAGCCCCTCGAGGATCTCCCACGCGAGGTCGGTGTCGATGACGAGGCCGTCAAGGCTCAGCCGGTCGTCGAGCAGGTCGCGCAGCACCGCGGCGTGCGCGTCGGTCGACGCGATCGCGGCGAAGAACTTCACGAACTGGAACTGCGCGTCGCTGCCGGCTTCGGCCGAGCGCGCGAGCTCCCACAGCGCCGTCCCGACCGACGCGATCGTCTCGGGCCGCTTCGCGGGGTCGACGTAGCTCTTCGCGGCCGTCAGCAGCTGCGTCAGCGTCGTGCGGATCGTCGTCGACTCGGTCTCGGCCGCGATGTTTCCCAGGACGAGCGAGATGTAGTCGCTCGGGCGGGTCTCGGCGTCGCGCGTCGCGTCCCACGCGGCGCCCCACACGAGCGCGCGGGCGAGCGGGTCGGCGACCTCGTCGAGGTGCGCGATCGCGTTGCCCAGCGACGTGTCGTCGAGCCGGATCTTCGCATAGGCGAGGTCCTCGTCGTTGACGAGGACGAGAGCGGGGCGCCCCCGGCCGACGAGCTCCGGCACCTCGGTGCGCGGGCCGTCCACGTCGAGCTCGACGTAGTGCGTGCGGATGAGCCGCTCGCCGAGCACGCCCGAATCGCCGAGGTCGTAGAAGCCGACGCCGAGGCGGTGCGGGCGCAGCGTCGGCCACTCGGCGGGGGCCTCCTGGAGGACGGCGAACGCGGTGATGACGCCCTCGTCGTCGACCGTCAGCTCGGGACGCAGCGTGTTGACGCCGGCGGTCTCGAGCCAAAGCTCCGACCAGGTGCTGAGGTCTCGGCCGCTCGTCGCCTCGAGCTCGACGAGGAGGTCGGAGAGCTCGGTGTTCCCATGCGCGTGCTTGCGGAAGTAGTTGCCGACGCCCGCGAAGAACGCGTCGATGCCGACCCACGCGGCGAGCTGCTTGAGGACAGAGCCGCCCTTCGCGTAGGTGATGCCGTCGAAGTTGACCTGCACGTCCTCGAGGTCGTTGATCGTCGCCGACACGGGGTGCGTCGAGGGCAGCTGGTCCTGCCGGTACGCCCAGGTCTTCTCCATCGCCTGGAACGTCGTCCAGGCCTCGGTCCACTCGGTCGCCTCGGCGGTCGCGATCGTCGACGCCCACTCGGCGAAGGACTCGTTGAGCCAGAGGTCGTTCCACCACTTCATGGTCACGAGGTCGCCGAACCACATGTGCGCGAGCTCATGCAGGATCGTGACGACACGGCGTTCTCTGACCGCGTCGGTGACCTTGGACCGGAAGACGTACGTCTCGGTGAACGTCACGGCGCCGGCGTTCTCCATCGCGCCCGCGTTGAACTCGGGCACGAAGAGCTGGTCGTACTTCTCGAAGGGGTAGGGGACCCCGAACTTCTCCTCGTAGTACTCGAAGCCCTGGCGGGTCTTGTCGAAGACGTAGTCGGCGTCGACGTGCTCGGCGAGCGACTTGCGTGCGAAGACGCCGAGCGGGATGGTGCGGCCATCGGAGGACTGCAGCGAGTCGCGCCAGTCGACGTAGGGGCCGGCGATGACCGCCGTGATGTAGCTCGAGATGACCGGGGTGGGGGAGAAGGTCCAGGTGCGCCCGCCCGCGGCGGCCTCGACGATCTGCGACTCCGGCTGGTTGGACACGACCGTCCACGCCTCCGGCGCCGTGACCGTGAAGGCGAACGTCGCCTTGAGGTCGGGCTGCTCGAACACGGCGAACACGCGACGGGAGTCCGGCACCTCGAACTGCGAGTACAGGTAGACCTCGCCGTCGACGGGGTCGACGAAGCGGTGCAGGCCCTCGCCCGAGGTCGAGTAGGCGAAGTCGGCGTCGACCTCCAGGACGTTGTCGGCTGCGAGGCCGGTCAGCTCGATGCGGGTCCCGTCGGCGACGTCGGCCGGGTCGAGCGCGACGCCGTTGAGCACGACGAGGTGCACTCGGGCCGTGATCGCGTCGATGAAGGTGCTCGCGCCGGGCACGGCGGTGAAGCGCACGACGGTCCGGCTGCGGAACACGTCGGGGCCGGTCGTCAGGTCGAGCTCGACCTCGTAGGACTTGGTCTCGACGAGGGATCGGCGCTCGATCGCCTCGGCGCGGGTGAGGTTCTCTCCAGGCACCCGTCCAGCGTAATCTCGCACCGTGGGGACGAGTGCCGATCCGCAGAATGACACGGCGCAGCGCTACCGGACCTTCGCGGTCCGCGAGGTGCGCGGCATGTCGCCGAGCTACGAGGCGCTCGCGCTGCGGGTGGCCGACGATCCCGACCTGGTCGCCCTCATCGACACGCTCCCGCCCATGAAGCGGCAGCCGAACCTCGTCTTCTCCGCGGCACGATTCCTCGGCGCCCCCGTCGGCGACGCGGGCGCGTTCCGGGAGTGGCTGCTCGGCTCCTGGGACGAGGTGCGCGAGGTCGCGCTGGCTCGGGTTACGCAGACGAACGAGGCCGCCAGGTGCGCCCCGATCCTCCCTCTCATCGCGCTCGCCGCGGACGGCGGCCCCGTCGCGCTGCTGGAGGTCGGGGTCTCGGCGGGCCTCGACCTCTATCCCGACCGCTACTCGTACCGCTACGCGACCGCGGACGGCACCGTGTCGATCGACCCGCCGGACGGCGAGAGCCCCGTCGTCATCGACTGCGCGGTGACCGGGCCCGCGCCGATCCCGGAGCGCGTGCCCGAGGTCGTGTGGCGCGCCGGGATCGATCTCCACCCGCTCGACGCCGCCTCCGCCGCCGACGTCGCCTGGCTCGACGCGCTCATCTGGCCCGAGCACGAGGACCGGCGCCGACGGCTGCGCGCCGCGGCGGCGATCGTCGCGGCCGACCCGCCGCGCATGTTCACGGGCGACCTCGTGGAACGGCTCGAGGAGGTCGCGGCGCAGGCGCCCCGCGGCGCGACGCTCGTTGTCCTGCACACCGCGGTGCTCATGTACCTGCCGCCGGCCGCGCGCGACGAGTTCGCCGAGCGGGTCTCGGGGCTGCACGGCCACTGGATCTCCAACGAGTGGCACGGCGTCGCGCCGCTGGGCTGGACGACCCCGGCGGGCGAGCACCCCGGCATCGGGGCGCTCGAGAGCGACTTCGAGCTCGCGCTCGACGGCCGCCAGATCGCGTTCTGCTCGCCGCACGGCCGCGACCTGCGCTGGCTCTCCTAGGCTTGATCCATGCGGATCCACATCGCGACCGACCACGCCGGACTCGAGTTCAGCCAGGAGCTGCAGCATCACCTGCGCCAGGCCGGGCACGACGTCGTCGACCACGGACCCCAGTCGTACGACCCGCTCGACGACTACCCGTCGTTCTGCATCAACGCGGCGATCGCGACCGTGCTCGACCAGGAGGCCGGCAACGACGCGATCGGCGTCGTCTTCGGCGGCTCGGGCAACGGCGAGCAGATGGCGGCGAACAAGGTGCGGGGCGCGCGCGCGGCGCTCGTCTGGAGCGACGCGACCGCGACCCTCGCCCGCGAGCACAACGACGCGAACGTCATCTCGATCGGCGCCCGGCAGCACACCGTCGAGGAGGCGAAGCGGTTCATCGACCTCTTCATCGCCACGCCGTTCAGCTACGAGGAGCGGCACGAGCGCCGGATCGAGCAGCTCGCCGAGTTCGAGTCGACGGGCGCGATCGCCGGCCGCGACGTCATCGGCCGCTGAGCGGCGGCTGAGCGTCGCATGCCCGAGGGCCACTCCGTCCACCGCATCGCGCGGCAGTTCGCGCGGCACTTCGTCGACGCCGGACCGGTCGCCGTCTCGAGCCCTCAGGGGCGCTTCGCGGCCGACGCGGCGCTCATCGACGGGCACGCGATGATCGCCGCGAAGGCGGTCGGCAAGCAGATGTTCCTCGAGTTCGAGGGCGGGCTGTGGCTGCGCGTCCACCTCGGCATGTACGGCGCGTGGGACTTCGCGGGCGACATCACGGTCGACGACACGACGGCGTCGGCGGGCGGTCGCATGGGCCAGACGAATCAGCGCGGCACCGTCGTCGATGCGGCGGTGACGGGAGAACGCGGTGTGTCCGCGCACGCGAAGGCCGGCACCGTCGTCGGCGCGCACGAGGACTCCGTCTGGTCGATCGGCGCGCCGCGGCGCACCCGCATCCGCATGGCCGAGTCGGAGACGCGGCTGCCCGAGCGAGCCGACGGCGAGTCGAAGGGGGACGACTGGCCGCCGGAGCCCGTCGGCCAGGTCCGCGCCCGGCTGCTCACGCGCAATGCGGTCGCCGACCTCCGGGGTCCGACGACGTGCGAGGTCATCGACTCCGCCGCGGTCGCGCGCGTCATCGCAGGCCTCGGGCCGGACCCCCTCGTCGACCGGGGCAAGGCGGCCGAGGAGCGCTTCGTCACGGCGGTGCGCGCGAAGTCGACGCCGATCGGCCTGCTGCTCATGGACCAGTCGGTCGTCTCCGGCATCGGCAACGTGTACCGCGCCGAGATGCTCTTCCGGGCGCGCCAGTCGCCGTTCACCCCCGGCAAGCTCGTCCCGGAGGACGTCGTGCGGGCGCTGTGGCGCGACTGGGTGAAGCTGCTGAAGATCGGGGTCGAGACGGGTCAGATGCTCACGATGGACGGGCTGCGCGGCGAGGCGAAGCGACGCGCGCTCGCGCACCGCGACGACCGGCACTGGGTCTACCACCGCACGGGCGAGCCCTGCCGCGTCTGCGGGACGCCGATCGCGATGGAGATCGCCGCCGGCCGGAAGCTCTACTGGTGTCCGAGCTGCCAGGCCTGAACCCCGACGGCGAGCTCGAGCTCGTCCCGCACGACCCGGCGTTCGCCGCCGACTACCTCGACGCTGTCGCCCGGAACCTCGACCGGCTCGCGCGCTGGGAGCCGTGGGCGCAGGCGCCGCCCACGCTCGATTCGATCCGCGAGTACCAGTCCTGGGCGGCGGAGCGCGCCACGCTCGGCGAGGTCATCGAGTTCGCCATCCGGCTCGACGGCGCGCTCGTCGGCGCGACCGGGGCGCGCCTCGGCACGGGGGACGAGCGCACCGAGATCGGCTACTGGATCGACGGCGCGCTCGAGGGCCGCGGCGTCGCCCACCGCGCGGCGAGCGAGCTCATCGAGCGGCTCGCCGCGCTCGGCCGCACGCGCCTGCGTGCCCAGGTCGGTGCGGAGAACGCGAGGAGCATCCGCCTCCTGGAGCGCCTCGCGTTCTCCCGGAGCGCGGAGAGCGTCCAGGCGCTGCGACTCGCAGACCGCTATGTCCCGATGCTGCGCTACGTGCGAGGCTGATCCGGTGCGCCACACGCCCAGATACATCGTGAGCGACCCCGCGTGGGTCAAGGACCTCGTCCGCGACAACCCGTGGGCGACGATCGTCTCGCCGACCGCGGCGGGCCTCGTCGGCTCGCACTACCCGGTCATGCTCGAGGAGGACCCCGCCGACCCGTCCGCGATCGTGCTCGTCAGCCATGTCGGGCGTCCCGACGACGAGCTGCACGAGCTCGGCGCCCACGAGATCCTCGTCGTCATCCAGGGCCCGCACGGCTACGTTAGCCCGAGCGTCTATGGCAACGACGAGAACGTCGCGACCTGGGACCACCTGACCGCGCACCTCTACGGCGTGCCGGAGATCCTCGACGAGGAGGAGAACTACCGGGTGCTCGAGCGCCTGACCGACCACTTCGAGCACGGCAGGGTCGGGGCGCGCTCGCTCTCGAACGACGAGGCCGGGTCGCGGCGCATCGCGAAGGGCACGACGGGCTTCCGGCTGCGGGTCGACCGCTTCGACGCGCGGGCGAAGCTCAGCCAGAACAAGTCGCCCGAGGTCATGGCGCGGATCGCCGACGACCTTCAGGCGCGGTATCCGGCGCTCGCGGCCGAGGTGCGCCGGGCGATCCCGGATGCCTGACCTCCTCATCCGGGGCGCGAGGCTCGCGGGCGGCCTCGTCGATGTGACCGTCCGGGCCGGCCGCATCGCGTCCGTCGCCCCGTCCGACGCCGAGATGGGTGCGGTGTGCCGAGAGGTGCGCCCTGGCGCACCCGTCTCGGCACACCGCACCCATCTCGACGCGGAGGTGGTGGATGCCGACGGGCGGTGGGTGGTGCCCGGGCTCTGGGACGAGCACGTGCACTTCGACACCTGGGCGGCCTCGCGCCGGCGCATCGACCTGTCGGCCGCGGGATCGGCCGCCGAGGCCGCCGCGCTCGTCATCGCCGCCGCGCCGCCGGGGGACGGGCTCGTCGTCGGGCGCTCGTTCCGCGATGCGCTCTGGCCCGACGCACCCGACCGCGCGCTCCTCGATGGCGCGTTCCCCGACCGCCCCGTCGTGCTCCTCTCGGCCGACCTGCACTGCTGCTGGCTCAACGGTGCCGCGCTCGCCCGATTCGGCGCCGCCGAGAGCGCCACGGGGCTGCTGCGCGAGGACGCGGGCTTCGCCGTGCTGCGGGGCCTCGAGGACGCCGAACCGGCGCAGCGCGATGCCTGGGCCCGCGAGGCGGCGCAGGCGTCCGCGGCGCGCGGCGTCGTCGGCATCCACGACCTCGAGATGGGCGATGGCATCGAGCGCTGGCGCCGTCGCGCGGCCGCCGGCTTCGACTTGCTGCGCGTCGAGGCGGGCATCTACGCGCCGGGCCTCGACCGCGCCGAGGCCGAGGGGCTGTCCACCGGGCAGGCGCTCGGCCCGCTCCTGAGCGTCGGCCGGTTCAAGACGATCACCGACGGCTCGCTCGGCACCCGCACCGCCTACTGCGTCGACCCCTATCCGGGGACCGACGACCATGGCGTTCTCGCCGTCGGACCCGAGGAGCTGCGCGAGCAGCTGCGGCGCGCGAGCGCCATCGGCCTCGAGCCGGCCGTGCACGCGATCGGCGACGAGGCGAATCGGCTCGCGCTCGACGCCATGATCGAGCTCGGCACGCGCGGGCGGATCGAGCACGCCCAGCTGCTGCGCGACCCCGACGTCGAGCGGTTCGTCGCGGGCGGCATCGAGGCGAGCATCCAGCCCGAGCACGCGATGGACGACCGCGACATCGCCGACCGCTACTGGGCCGGGCGCACCGACCGCGGCTTCCTCATCCGCACGCTCCTGGACGCCGGGGTGCGGGTGCGCTTCGGCTCCGACGCCCCCGTCGCCGCGCTCGACCCGTGGCACGCGATCTCCGCCGCCGTGCTGCGCTCGCGCGACGGCCGCGAGCCGTGGCACCCCGAGCAGGCGATCGACGCCGCCGACGCGCTCGCCTGCTCGGTGCGCTCCGCGATCCGCCCGGGGGAGCCGGCCGACCTCGCGCTCCTCGACGCCGACCCGTTCGGCGATCCGGGGGCGCTGCGGGACATGCCGGTCGCCGCGACGCTCCTCGGCGGGCGGTGGACCCACCGAGTCGTCTAGACTGACGACGTGAAGATCTTCGCGTTCGTCGTCGCGTTCATCATCTTCGTGGGCAGCCTGTACCTGTTCTCGCTCGCCTTCGCGGTCCCCGGCTTCGAGGCGCTGCTCTTCTCCGCGGCGATCATCGGGGTGTGCATCGCGTTCGCGATCCCCGCGCACCTGCTCAAGCGGATCCAGCCGTAGCCAGCGCCTCCGAGCGCCCCAGCACCGCGCCGAGCGCGGTCAGAACGCCATCGGCGGCGTCGTCCGCCGAGCGCGCCCGCCAGGCGATGATCCCGTCGGGGCGCACGAGCACGGCCCCCGAGTCCGTCAGGCCGTAGCGCTCCGCGAAGCCGCCCTCGACGTCCACGAGGTCGTCGCCGACCAGGTGCGTCTCGACGCTCGTGCCGAGCCGTGCGGCCGCGGCGCGCGCGAACTGCGCCCAGGCCTCGCCGCCCGGTGCCGCGAGCAGCACGGGTGCGTCGGAGAAGAGGTCGATCGTCGAGATGCGCTCGCCGCCGCGCTCCACGACGTGATGCGGGGCGCGCGTGCCCGGCAGGCCGCCCGCCTCGCGGGGATCGCCCTGCACCTCGAACTCCTGGCCCGCCTCCGGCACGATCGCCGAGGAGCGGTAGCGGTAGCCGAGGTCGATGTTCGCGTCGCTCACGGTCGGCTCGACGCCGAACTCCTTGAGCGACGGCGCGGCCCGCGCCACGTAGCGCGCGTAGGCCTGCTCGACCGTGAAGCGGGCGACCGGGAGCCGCTCCGCCTCGTAGGTCGTGAGCAGCTCGGCGCCGGCGTCGCCGCGGAGCACCGAGGCGAGCTTCCAGGCGAGGTTGTGGGCGTCCTGGATGCCCGTGTTGCCGCCGTAGCCGCCGTAGGGCGGCATGACGTGCGCGGCATCGCCGACGAGGAACACCCGGCCGTCCTGCAGGCGGTCGGACACGTCCGCGCTCGCCTGCCACTGCATGACGTCGTCGATCGTGACGTCGATGTCGGGGACGCCGAGGCCCGCGCGGACGAGCGCGATGCACCGCTCGTCGTCGAGGCCCGTCCACACGTCGCTGTTCGGGTTCGCCGGGTCGCCGAGGCCGTGCACCGCGAGGAAGCCCGACTCGTACGGCTTCTCGATGCGGAAGAAGCCCTGCAGCGTGTCGTTGACGACCATGATGACGCCGAGGCTGCGGCCGCGCAGCAGCGGCTCAACGTCCGCGTGGAAGTAGATCGTGACGCTCTTGGAAAAGGTGCCGCGGCCCGACTGGCCGATCCCGAGCCGCTCGCGCACCCCGCTGCGGGCGCCGTCGGCACCGACGAGGTACCTCGCGCGCACCGTGGAGATCGTCCCGTCCTCGCGGCTGCGCAGCCTGGCGGTCACCCCGTCGGCATCCTGCTCGAAGTCGACGAGCTCCGTGCCGAAGCGGACCTCCGCGCCGACCTCCCGCGCCCGCTCCTCGAGTAGGGGCTCGATCGCGATCTGCGAGGCGAAGAGGCGCTCCGACGGGCTGAGGTCGCGCACGCCGTCGTTGAGCTTCGGCAGGTACCAGGCGATCTCCTCGCCCGCGAGGCTCACGACGGCCATGATCGCCGCGTCCTGGTCGAAGTTCTCCGCCGAGCGCTGCAGGATCGCGTTCTCCAGTCCGACGCTGCGCATCACCTCCATCGAGCGCTGCAGGATGAGCGCGGCGCGCGGGTGGATCGCGGTGCCGCGGTGGCGCTCGACGACGAGCGAGCGCACCCCCTGGTCGCCGAGCAGCACGGCGGTCGTCATGCCGACGAGGCTGCCGCCGGCGATGAGGACGGGGACGTCGTATTCGGGGTTCGGGTGCTGTGTCATTGCGTGAGCTCCATTGCCTGGCGTCGCGACCGGACGGCCGCTGGTCCAGGCACGCTACGACCGGCGCGACTGAGAGCGCATCGGCGTAGGATGCAGACGCCTGTTCGCACAGCGCATGCTCGCTCGCGGACAGCGCTGACCGTGCTGCACTCGAAGGGGAGTCCAGATGGCGCAGCTGATCGCGGAGCCGGAGCCGCCGGGCGCGGAGACGGTCGATGACGTCGCCGGCTGGGGCTCGCTGCTGGCCAAATCGTTCATGCGCTTCGCCGTCGAGGCCGACGAGTCGCAGCGGTTCCGGGGGACGTTCCGCGTGCGCGACGTCGCGGGCATCGAGTTCATCGGGATGGAGACGGACCGGCACGTCTCGCATCGCGACGCGGGCAGCATCCAGGACGACCCGCGCGCCGACTACCTCGTCTGCCTGCAGGTCGAGGGCGAGGGGGAGTTCTCGCAGGGCAGCCGCTCGGCGGTCGTGCGACCCGGCGATGTCACGTTCTTCGACACGACCATGCCCGCGACGGTCGCGAGCAGCGACGACTACCGGAGCCTGTGCGTGCGCTTGCCGCAGCACCTCGTCGACGTGCCGCGTGCGGGGATGCGGGAGCTGAGCGCGACGAGGTTCGACGCGGGCGAGGGGCTCACGCCCGCGATCGGCGCGCTGCTGCGGACCTTCGACGAGGTCTCGGGCACGATGCCCGGACGCGTCAGGAGCCTCGCGGCGCACAACGTGCTCGACCTGATCTCGACCCTCTTCCAGAGCCGGCTCGCGCCGAGCGAGCGTCGCGGCCGCTGGTCGCCGGGCCGGGAGCTCGACGACATGCTCGGCTACATCGACCGCAACCTCTTCGACCCGGACCTCGATCCCGGGGTCGTCGCGGCGGCGCACTACATGTCGCTGCGCCGGGCCCACGCCGTCTTCCACGACGCAGGCCTGACGATCTCCGCGCACATCCTCCGGCGCCGGCTCGAGCGCTGCCGGCGTGAGCTGACCGACCCGGCGAAGGCCGCCGAGCCAGTGGCTTCGGTCGGCCTTCGCTTCGGGTTCAGAACGCCATCGCAGTTCGGTCGGGCGTTCAAGGAGGCGTTCGGCGAGTCGCCGGCGGCCTATCGGACGCGGGTCATCGGCCGTTAGGCGGCTGCATTCCGCCGCCCGGCTGCTGTCCGCCGGGCTGCTGCCCGCCGCCGGGCATCCCGCCGCCGCCGAAGCCGCCGGCGATCGCCTGGCCGCTCGTGACGGAGGTCGCCGAGCCGTCGACGGAGACCGTGTAGGCCGTGCCGCTCGTCATGCCCGGGGCCGAGGCGACGACGGTCTCGAACGGCTTCTCCGAGACGACCTCGACGAGCACCGTGCCCGAGCCGTCGAGCACCTGGACCGTCGATCCGGCGCTCCCGGACACCGTCGCAGCGACCCAGCCCTGGGGCGAGTCCGCGTCGGGGGACTCGGCCATCCCCGCCGAGCCGAGCGCCACGAGGGTGCCGCCCGAGATCGTGAAGGAGCCGTTCGCGTCGAGCGCGCCGTTGCCAGCGTTCGTCGGACCGAACACGATGGTCGTGCCGCCGCTGATCGTCACCGAGCCGTTGGAGTCGAGCCCGTCGCCGCCGGCACGAACCGTGAGGTCGCCGCCCGTGATGACGAGCTGCTGCCCGCCGTCCGCCATCTCGTTGACGGTCGCGTCGCCGCCGGACGCGTTGAGACCGTCGTCGCTCGCGGTGACGTCGATCTCGCCGCTCGCGATCTCGATGTGGAAGGCCTCGAGACCCTCGTAGGACTCCGCGATCGTCAGCGTCGAACCGTCGATCGCGAGGATCGCCTCGGCGTGGATGCCGTCGTCCTGGACGGAGAACGTCAGATCCCCGCCCGTGATGACGACGTCCGTGATCGCGTTGATGCCGTCCTTGCCGGCGACCGCGTCGAGCGTGCCGCCCTCGATGACGACGTAGCCGCGGGTCGCGTCCTCCTCGTTGTCCGACTTGAGGGCGTGCCCCGCCGTCGCGGTGAGGTCGAGGACGCCGTCCTCGATCGTCAGCGAGTCCTTGCCGCGCAGCGCGTCATCGGCGGCGACGACCGTGATGGTCCCGCCGATGATCGCGAGGTCGTCCTCGGAGGTGATGCCGTCGTTGCCGTTGCCGGTCACCGTGAGCGAGCCGGTCCCGCTGATCGTGAGATCCTCCTCGCTGAACAGCGCCGCGTTGACGTCGGCATCGGCCGCGTAGGACGAGGTGTCGGAGAGCGAGTTCGTCGAGCCCGCGGCGAGGTGGACGGCGACGTCGTCGGCGGCCAGCACCGCGATCGCGGCGCTCGTCGTGCTCGAGATGGTCACGCCGTCGAGGATGAGGACGACGAGCGCGTCCTCGGGCGCGTCGACGACGAGCTGGCCGTTGAGCGTCCCGCTCAGCCGGTAGACGCCGGCCGCCGTGATCGTGACGGTGCCGCCGCTGACGGAGACGCCGTCGGCGGTGCTCGCGCCGCTGCCGCTCAGCGTCACGTCGACCGCGTCGGACTCGGACCACTCGTCCTCGCGCACGACGGTCGCGTTCTCGTTCTCGGCCAGCACCCGCTCCGCGAGCGAGGAGGTCGTGGAGACCTCGATCGTGGTGCTCGCGGTCGGCGCGGCGCTCGGGGTCGAGGTCGTCGTCGGCGTGCTCGCGCATCCGGCGAGGATGAGGCCGGCGATGCCGACGACGGAGATCCCGGCGGCGATGCCGCCCTGCTTCATGCGGCGCATCTCGCGCCTCCTTCCTGGTCGAAGTGCCTTCTGAGCACCCGTGACCACTTGTTCGCGACCAGGTCGCCGCGGACCGCCGCGAGCCCGGTGCCGTACTTGCTGATGCCGACGGGACGGTGACCCGCGCGCCAGAGCGCCCGGTCGACGCTCGAGGTCTGCGCGCCGGACTTCGTCTCGATGATCGCCGTGGCGGGCAGCCGCAGGAGATCGCCGTCAGGCGTCTCCCACGACAGATCCATGTCGACGGTCGCGCGCAGCCCGATCCCGGGAGGGGCGAACGTCGTGCGCCGGTAGCGGGACACGAGCGTCGGGACGAGGCCGCTCACGTCGACGCCGTCGAGCCCGAGCGGGACGAGGGACTCCTCGGTGTATTCGAGGCCCTCCTCGGTGAGCCGATGGCGTTCGTCGACCGGATAGTCGATGCGCTCCTTGACGGTCGTGCCGCGCGCGCCCTTCGTCTTCACCTCGAGGAACGCGGCGTCCGAGTCGCAGTAGAGGCGGGTGCGGACCTTGAAGCGCCGGCGCCGCGAGTGCGCGGCGAGCCGCCAGCTCAGCAGGTCCGGGGTGTCGAAGTAGACGGTGTCGTAGTCGAACGCGCGGCGGCCGTCGATCTCCAGGACCCGCGTGCCCGGCTCGAAGCCGGCGACGAGGTGCTCGGCGACCTCGACGGGCACGATGTACTTGCGGTCGATGCGGGTGAGCAGCTCCGACTCGGCGACCAGGTCGTCGAGGGTGATCGGAGCGAAGCCGTCGACCCGCTCGGCGATGCGGCTCATCGGGAGCTCTCCACGACGGCGCGGCTGTGCTGCGCCCGGTAGCGGACGTCGGCGATCGTCGTGTCGTTGACGAAGTCGATCTTCTGCACGGTGAACGCGGTGACGGTGCCGCCGAGGAGCTCCTCGAGCCGGGCGCGCAGCTCGCCCTCGTCCGCGATCGCGCGGTCGAGCGTGACGACCTGCTGGCGGGAGCGGGAGAGCACCGCGGGGTGGTCGGCGGCCCAGAGGATGGCGATGAGGGCGGCGACGAGTCCGATCGGCAGCCAGTAGCTGGTCGTGGGCAGGCCCGTGACGAGGCCGATCGCGAGCGCCGCGAAGTAGTAGACGATCTCGCGCTGCGAGATCTCGTAGGAGCGCAACCGGATGATCGACAGCACGCCGAACAGACCGAGGCCGAGCCCGAGGCCCACCTGCGATGAGGCGAGCACGGCGGCGACCGCGAAGACCCCGATGTTGACCCCGATGAACGCGACGAGGAGGTCGCGGCGGCGGTGCCTGGGGTAGTAGACGCCGAACGTCAGCAGTGCGATCGCGGCGAGGTCGACGCCGAGCATGATGGCGGTCTCCATGGAGAGCGCTCCTTCCGATGATCCGCCGTCGCAGTCCTCTGCGGCGGTGAATCCATTCCGCCATCGCCGGCTATGGCGTTCCTATGACGTCGCGATGCCTGATCTGGGAATCGCGGAACCGGGCGAAGCACGTTTTGTCGCCGCCGGCGCGAAAAGTGGCGATTCCACGAAGGTATTGGCGATACCCCACAAACGGGGGGTATTCGCGCGCGATCGTCGTAGCGTGGGCGGCCCACAGTCACGACGACGAATGGAGACGCTCATGGGATTCCTCGCATTCCTGCTCCTCGGCCTCATCGCCGGAGCCATCGCGAAGCTCATCCTGCCCGGCAAGCAGGGCGGCGGATGGCTCGTCACACTGCTGCTCGGCGTCGTCGGGGCGATGCTCGGCGGCTGGATCGCCGGCCTCGTGACCGGCACGGGACTCGCCGAGTTCTGGTCCTGGCACACCTGGCTCTGGTCGATCGTCGGCGCGCTCATCGTGCTGCTCATCTGGGGCCTCATCTTCGGCCGCAAGCGCAGCGCCTGAAGGAAGGAACGGACGAATGGGAATCATGGACGACGCGAAGGAGACCGCGGAGGCCGCCGCCAAGAAGGTCGGCCGAGCGGTCGAGGACACCGTCGACCGGGTCAAGGACAAGGTCGACGAGGTCAAGGCCGACGCGAAGGTGAAGAAGGCCGAGGCAGAGGCCGAATCGGTCAGGGCCCGCAACGAGGCCAAGGAGAAGCTCCGCGACTGAGACGGCGGCCCGCCCCGCTCGCGAGGGGAATCGGCCGAGACGAGGGCTCTCGATACGAGATCGCCCGCATCCCGGCCGATTCCCCTCGCGCGAGCCGCACAGCGCCTCACGGAACGGCGCGAATGAGAGGGGCGGACGGGAATCGAACCCGCGTAATCAGTTTGGAAGACTGAGGCTCTACCATTGAGCTACCGCCCCATCGGCGCCCCGAAGGGCCCGGACAATGCTACCGGACCGGGGTGGGGTCCTCGGGGCGTAGCTCAGCTTGGTAGAGCGCCCGCTTTGGGAGCGGGAGGCCGCTGGTTCGAATCCAGTCGCCCCGACACGTCGCCCGACCGCCTGCCGACGCGGATCGCCGCGCCGCGGGTCAGCGACAGTAGCCTCGTGCGCATGACACAGAACTCCCCGAGCCCGCGCGTGCGCCAGCTGCGACTCGTCGTCGAGGCCGACGACTTCGAGGCCGCCCTGCACTTCTACCGCGATGTCCTCGGCCTGTCCGAGGAGGCGGCGTTCGAGGGGGAGGGCGATGCGCGGGTCGCGATCCTCGACGCCGGGCGCGCGACGCTGGAGCTTGCCAACCCCGCCCAGGTGCGGATGATCGACGCCGTGGAGGCGGAGGGCCGGCCGAGTGCGCGACTGCGCGTCGCGCTCGAGGTCGACGACAGCAGAGCCGTCACGGACGAGCTCGAGGCGGCCGGCGCCGAGGTCGTCGCGGCGCCGCGCGAGACGCCGTGGCATTCGCTCAACTCCCGCCTCCACGCACCCGCCGGCCTGGAGATCACGGTGTTCCAGAAGCTCGAGAACCACCGCGATCGCGTTCTCCCGGCCGCCGCCGAAGGGCCGGACGACTGAGGAGACCGCGTGGAGGAGGGCGCAGGATCGTGCCGGTAGGATGATTGGCCGTGAAGACCACGATCGAGAAGCTCAGCCCGACCCGCGTCAAGCTCAGCATCGCAGTGACGCCCGAGGATCTGAAGCCCTCCATCGCGCACGCGTACGAGCACATCGCCGAGCAGGTGTCCATCCCCGGCTTCCGCAAGGGCAAGGTGCCGCCGCCCATCATCGACCAGCGCGTCGGCCGCGCCGAAGTGCTCCAGCACGCGGTCTCCGAAGGCATCGACAAGTTCTACCGCCAGGCGATCACCGAGGAGAAGGTGCGCGCCGTCGGCCGCCCCCAGGCTGACATCTCGCAGCTGCCCGAGATCAAGGACTGGTCGGGCGACCTCGTCATCGACGTCGAGGTCGACGTGCGACCCGAGTTCGACCTGCCGAAGTACGACGGACTCAAGCTCGAGGTCGACGAGGCGAAGGTCTCCGCCGCCGACGTCGACAAGGAGCTCGAGACGCTGCGCACCCGATTCGGCACGCTCGTCACCGTCGACCGTCCGGCGCAGAAGGGCGACTTCGTCACCCTCGAGCTCAGCGCGACGATCGACGGCGTCGAGGTCGACTCCGCCTCCGGCCTCTCCTACGAGGTCGGCTCGGGCGAGCTGCTGGAAGGCATGGACGACGCGGTCGAGTCGCTCACCGCGGGCGAGTCCACGAGCTTCGAGTCGGCGCTGCTCGGCGGCGACCACGAAGGCGAGACGGCGCTCATCGCCGTCACTGTCGAGGCCGTCAAGGTCCGCGAGCTCCCCGAGCTCGACGACGACTTCGCGCAGCTCGCGTCGCAGTTCGACACCGTCAAAGAGCTCAAGGCCGACATCAAGGAGCAGGCGGCGAAGGCCAAGACGTTCCAGCAGGGCGCCCAGGCCCGCGACCTCATCGTCCCGGCCCTCCTCGAGCAGGTCGAGATCGAGGTGCCGCAGGGCATCATCGATGACGAGGTGCACCGCCACCTCGAGTCCGAGGGGCGCCTCGGGGACGAGGAGCACCGCGCCGAAGTCACCGAGGCGAGCGAGAAGGCGTTCCGCAACCAGTTCCTGCTCGACGCGATCGTCGAGCAGGAGGAGATCAAGGTCTCCCAGGAGGAGCTCTCGATGCACCTCATCCGCGCCTCGCAGCAGTACGGCATGGCGCCGAACGACTTCGTCAAGGCGCTCGACGAGTCCGGTCAGATCCCCGCGATGATCGCCGAAGTCGCCCGCAACAAGGCGCTCGCCGCCGTGCTCGGCAAGGCGAAGGTCGTCGACGCGAAGGGCAAGGCGGTCGACGTCTCCGAGTTCGTCGCGGCGTTCGTCGGGGCCCCCGGCGGCGAGACGATCGAGGTCGACGACCACGCGGGTCACGACCACGACCATGACCACGATCACGAGCACTGACCGGTTCGTTACACGGCGTAACCGGGGTTCGTCGCCGGTGCGCACCGGCAGGTAGGGTGCCCTGGTGACCCGCCCGGACCGTCGCGACCCGCACACCCTCGGCGAGTCGAGCGCGGCAGTCCACGCGGGCAATGCGACCGATCCCACGACGGGCGCGATCAAGACCCCCATCACGCTCGCGAACTCCTACGAGCTGCCCTACGACCCCACCGCGATCGACTGGACCGTCAACGACCAGCTGCTCTACACGCGGGCGTCCGGTGCGAACCAGCTCACCCTCCAGGCCAAGCTCGCGGCGCTCGAGGGCGCCGAGGACGCGGTCGCGTTCGCGAGCGGCGTCGCCGCGACCCACGCGGTGTTCTTCACCTTCCTGAACGCCGGCGACCACATCGTGTGCTCCGACGTCGTCTACGAGGCGACCTTCAACCTGCTCGTCGACCTGCTCCCCAGGAAGTACGGCATCACCGCGACCCTCGTCGACGTCACCGACCTCGACGCCGTCCAGGCGGCGATGCGCCCCGAGACCCGGCTCGTCTTCACCGAGACGATCGCCAACCCGACGACGACCGTCGCCGACCTGCCGGCGCTCGCGGCCATCGCCCACGCGCACGACGCGCTGCTCGTCGTCGACTCGACGTTCTCCCCGCCGCCCGTGCTGCGCCCCGTCGAGCACGGCGCCGACCTCGTCGTGCACTCCATCACGAAGTACATCAACGGACACGGCGACGCCGTCGGCGGTGCCGTGCTCGGGCGCACGAGCCTCATCGACCCCATCAAGCAGCAGGCGATGATCGACGTCGGCGGCATCATCGCGCCCTTCAATGCCTGGCTCGTCCAGCGCGGCGCCGTCACCCTCCCGCTGCGCATGCGGCACATCAACGACAGCGCGCAGCGGGTCGCCGAGTTCCTCGACGCCGACCCGCGAGTCGCCTGGGTGCGCTACCCGGGACTGTCCTCACACCCGCAGTACGAGCTCGCCACCCGGCTCATGCCGCACGGGCGAAGCGGGATGATCGCGTTCGCCCCCCATGGCGACGCCGACGCGCTCAACGCGCTCGTGGCGGGCCTGCGGCTCATCACGAACGCGACGAGCCTCGGCCACGACGAGTCGCTCATCGTCCACTTCGCCAAGTCGGGACCCCGCCAGGACCTGTACGGGCGGCCGTTCGTCGACCACGGCACCCTGCGCCTGTCGATCGGCCTCGAGGAGGCCGACGACGTCATCGCCGACCTCGACGCGGCACTCGCTTAGCCCAGGGCGAACACGGGCATGGCGCCCCTCGCCGGGCGGTTAGGGTCGAAGCGCACCGCAGAAGCGCACCGCAGACCCAAGGAGCGAACCACACATGGCCGATCCGGCATTCCAGCCGAACGTCTTCGACCGACTGCTCAAAGACCGCATCATCTGGCTCGGCTCCGAGGTCCGCGATGAGAACTCGAACGAGATCGCGGCGAAGCTGCTGCTGCTCGCCGCCGAGGACGACAAGCGGGACATCTACCTCTACATCAACTCGCCCGGCGGCTCGATCACGGCCGGCATGGCGATCTACGACACGATGCAGTTCGTCCCGAACGACATCGTCACGGTCGGGATCGGCATGGCGGCCTCCATGGGCCAGCTGCTCCTGACGGCCGGCACGAAGGGCAAGCGCTACATCACGCCGAACGCCCGCGTCCTGCTGCACCAGCCGCACGGCGGCTTCGGCGGGACCGCCTCGGAGATCCAGACGCAGGCGAAGCTCATCACATCGATGAAGCAGCGCCTCGCCGAGATCACCGCGGAGGCGACCGGCAAGACCGTCGAGCAGATCCACGCCGACGGCGACCGCGACCGCTGGTTCACCGCCGAAGAGGCCCTCGAGTACGGCTTCGTCGACCACATCCGTGCCTCCGCGTCCGACGTCGTCGGCGGCGGCGGGACCGCGAACTGACCTCGGGACAAGGAGACCCCATCACCATGAGCAACCTCTACATCCCGCCGACGGCTGCCGCGCAGCCGGCGCACCTGCCGCAGTCGCGCTACATCCTGCCGACGTTCGAGGAGCGCACCGCCTACGGCTACAAGCGCCAGGACCCCTACGCGAAGCTCTTCGAGGACCGCATCATCTTCCTCGGCGTCCAGGTCGACGACGCCTCCGCGGACGACATCATGGCGCAGCTGCTCGTCCTCGAGTCGCAGGACCCCGACCGCGACATCATCATGTACATCAACTCGCCCGGCGGCTCGTTCACCGCGATGACGGCGATCTACGACACGATGCAGTACATCCGCCCGCAGGTCATGACCGTCGTGCTCGGCATGGCGGCCTCGGCGGCGGCGGTCATCGCGGCGGGCGGCTCCGAGGGCAAGCGCCTCGCGCTGCCCAACTCGCGCATCCTCATCCACCAGCCCTCGTACGGCGGCGGCGGTCACGGCCAGGCGTCCGACATCGAGATCCAGGCGGCGGAGATCCAGTCGATGCGGGTGTGGCTCGAGGAGACCCTCGCCCGGCACTCGAAGAAGACCGCGGAGGAGATCTCCAAGGACATCGAGCGCGACAAGACGCTCTCGGCGGCCGAGGCAGTCGAGTACGGGCTCATCGACCAGGTGCTCAGCTCGCGCAAGTCCGCGCCGGCGCTCGCCGCGCGGTAGTCGGAGCCGCTCGAAGCAAGGCGATTTCGCGGACGAAGGCTCTTCCCTGTGGGGAATGCCTTCTTCCGCGAAATCGCCTTCTTTCGCGCGGCAGGGCGAGCGGGACGTGGGCTGGAGCAGTGACGCGCCGGCTCAGCGGAAGTCGCGCGAGGCGTGGCGCACGCCGACGCGCAGCGGCTCGAACGCGTCCGCGAGGACGTTGACGACGCCCTCCTCGGAGCGCTCGAGCATGCCGCGCGCGACGAGCGCATCGCAGCCGCGGACGACGCTGCGGTAGCGCGACCACACGCCGACCGTGCAGATCACGTTGACGAGCCCGTGCTCGTCCTCGAGATTGATGAACGTCACCCCTGAAGCCGTCGCGGGTCGCTGCCGGTGGGTCACGAGCCCCGCGACCTCGATGCGGCGCCCCGGCTCGGCCGCGCGCAGCCGGGCCGACGGCAGGACGCCGCGGGCGTCGAGCTCCCGCCGGAAGTGCGCGAGCGGGTGGTCGTCGACGCTGACGCCCGTCGCCCGGAGGTCCTCCGCGAGGCGCTCGAACGCCGTCTGGTCGGGGAAGAGCGGCGGCTGCACGGCGACGGCGGTGCCGGCGAGGAACTCGGCGCGATCGAGCGCCGCGGCGCCCGCCTCCCAGAGCGCCTGCCGGCGGGAGACGCCGAACGACTCGAAGGCGCCCGCGCTCGCGAGCGCCTCGAGATGGCGTTCTGCGATGCCCGTGCGCCGGACGAGATCGCGCATCGAGCGGTAGGGGCCGTTCGTCTCGCGCTCCTTGACGATGCGCTCCGCCGTCTCGGCGCCGATCCCCGAGATCTGGGCGAGGCCGAGGCGGACGGCGGGGTCCTTCGACTCGCTGCGCTCGCTCAGGGGGCCGGCGGGAGGAGGGTCGCTCGGGGAGGCGGCGGAGGGGTGCAGCTCGAGCGAGCAGCCCACGCCCGAGACGGCGAGGTCGGGGCGGCGCACCTCGACGCCGTGCCGACGGGCGTCGGCGACGAGCGTCGCGGCCGAGTAGAAGCCCATCGGCTGCGAGTCGAGGAGGCCCGCGAGGAACGCGGCGGGGTGGCGCAGCTTGAACCAGGAGCTCGCATAGACGAGCAGCGCGAACGACAAGGAGTGGCTCTCCGCGAAGCCGAAGTCGGCGAAGGCGAGGATCTGCCGGTAGATCGCGTCCGCCGCCTCGCCCTCGAGCCCGTTGCGGGCCATGCCCTCGTAGAGGCGCTGCTGGATCGACTCGATGCGCTCGATCCCGCGCTTCGAGCCCATCGCGCGGCGCAGCAGGTCGGCGTCCTCCGCGGAGCACTCGCCGATGACCATCGCCATCTGCATGAGCTGCTCCTGGAAGACGGGGATGCCGAGGGTGCGCTCGAGTACGTCCTTGAGCTTCGGGTGGGGGTAGGTCACCGGCTCGCGGCCCATCTTGCGGCGCACGAAGGGGTGGACCGCGCCGCCCTGGATCGGGCCGGGGCGGATGAGCGCGATCTGGATCGCGAGATCGTAGAAGCATCTCGGCTGCAGCCGGGGGAGCAGCCCCATCTGCGCGCGCGACTCGACCTGGAACACGCCGATCGAGTCCGCCCGGGCAAGCATGTCGTAGACCTCGGGGTCCTCCTTCGGGATCGTCGCGAGGGTCCACCGCGTGCCGGTGGACGCCTCGACGAGGTCGAGAGTGCGCTGCAGCGCGGAGAGCATGCCGAGGCCGAGCAGGTCGAACTTGACGAGCCCGATCCACGCCGAGTCGTCCTTGTCCCACTGGATGACGGTGCGGCCGTCCATCCGGGCGTGCTCGATGGGGACGACCTCGCCGACGGGCCGCTCGGTCAGGACCATCCCGCCGGAATGGATGCCGAGGTGCCTGGGGGCCTTGAGCAGTTCGGAGGCGTACTCGAGGACCTGGGCGGGGATGTCCGACTCCTCGGCCCCCGCCATGCTGTACCGCTCGACGAGCTTCGCGTAGGCGTCCTGCTGCCCGGGGGAGTAGCCGAGCGCCCGGGCCATGTCGCGGATCGCGTTCCTCGGCCGGTACTGGATGACATTGCACACCTGGGCGGCGCGCTCGCGGCCGTACTTCTCGAACACGTACTGGATGATCTCCTCGCGCCGTGCCGAGTCGAAGTCGACGTCGATGTCGGGCTCTTCGTCGCGCATGGAGGAGAGGAAGCGCTCGAAGGGCAGCCCGAAGTGGATCGCATCGACCGCGGTGATGCCGAGGAGGTAGCAGACGGCCGAGCTCGCCGCGCTGCCGCGGCCCTGGCAGAGGATGCCGCGCCGCCTCGCCTCCGAGACGATGTCGTGGACGATGAGGAAGTAGCCGGGGAAGTCCTTCGCCTCGATGACGCCGAGCTCGCGTTCGATGCGTCGGCGGCCGTCCTCGTCGAGCGCCGGGTAGCGCTCGGGCACGGCGCCCCAGACGAGCTCGCGGAGCCACGACATCTGCGTGTGCCCCTCCGGCACCTGCTGCCGGGGGAGCGCCGGCTTGATGCGGCGCAGTGAGAACGCGATCTCGGCGGCGACCGAGACGGTGCGGGCGACCGCGCCCGGGTAGCGCCGGAACCGCTCGCGCATCTCCCGGCCGCTCCTGAGATGCGCGCTCTCGTGCGCGGGCAGCCAGCCGTCGAGCTCGTCGAGGGAGCGGCCGGCGCGCACCGCGGCGATCGCGGCGGCGAGCCGGGCCTGCTCGGGTCGGGCGTAGTGCACGTTGTTTGTCGCGACGGTCGCGAGCCGGCGATCGGCGGCGATCGCGGCGAGCACGTCGTTGCGCCGGGAGTCGAGCGGGTCGCCGTGGTCGGTGAGCTCGATGAGCACGCCGTCCCGTCCGAAGAGCCCGACGAGCCGGTCGACCTCGGCTGCGGCCGCCTCGGGACCGTCGCGTCCGAGCGCCGCGCGGACCGACCCCTTGCGGCAGCCGGTGAGGGCGAGGAGGTGCCCGCGGTGCGCGGCGAGCTCGTCGAGGTCGTAGCTCGGACGGCCCTTCTCGCCGCCGCGCAGCTGCGCCGCGGTGATCGCGCCCGCGAGCCGGTGGTAGCCCTCCGGCCCCCTGGCGAGGAGCAGGAGGTGCTCGCCGGCGGGGTCGGCGACGCCGGTCTGCGGGGCGTCCAACCCGAAGCTCAGCTCCGCCCCGAACACGGTGGCGACCCCCGTCGGCTCGGCGGCCTCGGCGAGCCGGGCGACGCCGTAGTAGCCGTCGTGATCGGTCAGCGCGAGGGCGCTGAGCCCGAGGCGCTCCGCCTCCTCGACGAGCTCCTCGGGGCCGGACGCGCCGTCGAGGAACGAGTACGAGGAGTGCACGTGCAGCTCCGCGTAGGGGATCGCGTCGGCGGGGCGCTCGATGGGAGGGGGGACGTAGGGGCCGCGGGAGGCGGACACGGGCGCGTCGACGGGCGCCGAGTCGCGGGCGCGCCCCTCGAGGGTCTCGACGAGCTCGCGCCACTGCATCGGAGGGTTGTGGAAGCCCATCAGTCGTATCCGCCCTCGATGGACCAGGCGCCGTCCTCGAGCAGGAGCAGCCAGGCTGAGCCCGTCTCGTCGACGACCTGGAACCGGTGCGCGCGCCGCGCCGCGGCCGCATCCCAGCCGTGCTCGACGAGGGGCCACGGGCCCGCCCACTCCGCGATGCGGCGCACGGCGCCGTCGATGCGCAGTCGCGCCGGGCGGCCGACGAGCCGGTCGCGCTCGAGCATGCGCAGGGCAGCGCCGTCCTCGGTCTCGACCGTCAGGGGGACCGGGGTGCGCGGCACGGCCGACGGGAGCGGCGCGGGGAGGCTGCCCGGCCATGGCCGATCGGCGCTCGTGCGCGCCGGGCGGCGATCCCCCCAGGGCGTGAGGACGGTCCGCTCCGCGAGCCGCCGGCCCCCGCCGATGCTCGGGGTGAGCACGCCGCGGTGGCCCAGGATCGCCTGCACGCGCGAGAGCGCGTGGTGGACGCGCTCGTCGGTCGCGCCGCCGAACAGTCCCGGCTCGTGCTCGCCGATCGGGTCGACGGCCTCGGGCACGAGCCGGACGGTCGCGACACCCTCCGCGAGCGCCTCGGCGGTGCGCGCGTCGGCGCTCGCGCCGTCGAGCTGCCAGCGCACGCGGTCGACGATGCCGGCGGCGTCGAAGGAGGAGGTGTGCGCCCAGACGCGCTCCGAGCCGTCCCCGCCCGGCGCGAGCAGCTCGATGCGCAGCTCGGTGCAGGCGAGCCGCCTCGCGACGAGCCCCGCGATGAACTCCTCGGCCGGGACCCGGATGCCGAACGCGATCTGGTCGGCGATCGCGAGCGGTGGCTCGAACGCGACCTCGCGGGCGAGCTCGGGGGCCGGCTGTCGCGGCGCGACCCGGCGGGAGTCCCGTCCCGCGGCGAGCGCGTGGAGGTGCGCGCCGGGCGGGCCGAAGCGCTCGAGGACGTGCTCGGCGTCGAGCGCCGCGAAGCCGCCGAGCGTCCTGACGCCGAGCTGGACGAGCAGTCGCGCGAGATCGTCGTCGCCGAGCGCCTCGACGGGGATGGGCGCGAGGAACTCCGCGGCCCCGCCCGCCGGGACGACGATCACGGGGTCGGCGCGTCTCGCGGCCTGCTCCGCGGTGAACCGTCCGTCCGCGACCCCGGCGGTCGCCTCCGGGAAGCCCTCGGCGTGCAGCCGGTCGACGAGCTCCTGCGCGGCGGGGAGCTCGCCGCCGTAGTAGCGCGCCGGCCCCCGGATCCGGATGGCGGCGAGCCCAGGCCGGATGATCTGCAGGCCCGGGGCGAGCTCCTCGACGCGGTCCGCGACCGGCAGGAACTCGCGGGCGTCCCGCCCCGGATCGGCGGGGGCGAGGTGCAGTCCGGGAGCCCTCGCGTGCGCGTCGCGACGCCGCATGCCGCGCCGGACCCCGAGGCGCCGCGCCTCGGGGGAGCAGGCGACGACGGCGTTGTCCGCGAGCACCGCGATCGGCGCCTCGCCGGGGATCGCGCCGGCGCTCGCACGCAGGAGCGCCGTCACCGGCCAGTCCGGGAGCCAGAGCACGAGGCAGCGCTCCATCAGCCGACCGCCGCTCGCGCCGGGGCGTCGACGCGACGTCGCGCGGGACTCGACCCGCCGGCCGCGGCGCTGATGCCGCGCGCATCGCGTTCTCCCGTGAGCACGATCCGTCCCCGCCGGGGCGCACCGGACCTCCGGGACGTGACGCGGACGCCCGCCGTGCAGCGCTCGAGGAGCCCGTGCCCGGCGCCGAGCCCCGACCACTCCCGCTGCTCGACGTCGATCCGCGCCTCCGCGAGCGGCCACGCGCCCTGCACGAGGAGGATCGCCTGCCGCTCCCGCAGCCGGGCGGAAAGCCGTGCCGCCTCGGCCTCCCCGACGCGGCCGCTCGGCCGCACCGCGACGACGCCGATCGCCTCCGCGAGCGCGCCGACGACCGCGAGCCACCGGTCGCCCGGCTCCGGCACGAGCGCGACGCGGGCGAGGTCGACGCCCGCGTCGCGCGCCGCCTCGGCGCCGAACTCGGGGATGCCGACGACCGCGCACCAGGCGCCCGCCGCGGACGGCGCCGCGAGCAGTGCGGCGAGCAGGGCGCCCGAGCGTCCCAGGGTGTATGCGCCGCCCGCGCGCAGCCCCCGGTCGGGCAGCAGCCGCGCGAGTGCGGGCGCGACGGGCAGCACGGACGCGTCCGCCGCGATGCGTCCCGGGCGTCCGACGCGCCCGATCCGCTCGGCATGCTCGATGCGCGCCCGGAGCCGGGCGACCTCGGCGGTGTTCGTCATGCGGGGAAGTATCGAACATATATTCGAATGACGCAAGCGGTCGGATCGTCCCGCTGTCATGTCTCAGGACATGGGTGACAGTTCTGTATCAGGACACCGGTGACACTTCCTGTCTCAGGACTTCGGTGACACCTCGGGGTCGTCGCGCCATTGGCCGCGGGGTCGGCCGTTGCCGACATAG